>Ga0074199_1001605_pt1 | contig 18480 bp, 17 predicted proteins | sample EPASupsiteSAE347_FD_64528 | JGI IMG/M metagenome (GOLD analysis project Ga0074199, IMG submission 64528) | Bioremediated contaminated groundwater from EPA Superfund site, New Mexico - Sample SAE3-47 | ecosystem: Environmental > Aquatic > Deep subsurface > Groundwater > Contaminated ...
CAACCAAGAGAGACTGCATCTTGGACTTAATCTCATAACCCCAGCTTTATGCCTGGAAAAGAGTTTCCAAGCTATTGGCTAGAGAACGTGGAAAAACCTATTATCAGCGCAATTGCCGCCATCGGTCAAAATCGCGAACTTGGCAAGAACGGGAAGATTCCCTGGCACATCCCGGAGGATTTTGCGTATTTTAAAAAAATCACTTCCGGCCACCCGGTAATCATGGGGCGCAAGACATTTGAGTCAATTGGTAAGCCATTATCAGACCGGACCAATATCATCGTCACGCGCAATACTGATTTCAAAGCCGCGGGCTGTATTGTGGTTGATTCAATCGAGAAAGCGATTGAGGAAGCCGGCAAACACCCCGCCTTTTCGGCGGGCAAGGACCAAGAGGAAATTTTTGTAATTGGCGGGGGAGAGATTTACAAACAAGCTATGCCTTATATTGACAAGCTGTATCTGACAGTGGTAAAAGGCAGTTTCGAGGCTGATACGTTTTTCCCGGATTACTCGGAGTTCGATAAGGTTCTGAAGCGCGAGGATATGGATAACGGGAAACATCAATTTTCTTTTTTGGAAATCATTAGGCAGTAACCATTGACCTTTTCAAAGGGGGAGGGCTGATCATGAGAATCGCGGACCATAAGGTAGCCGGGAGAGTGTCGCTCGCCATTGCTGCGGCGTGCGCAATCGCGACCAGTTGCGTTCTGGATGTCTCGGGGCCTTGGCGCACGGCTGGTATTCTCATCGCTCTGTTCGGAGGGTTTTTTATACCCCTCCTTCTTTCCATCTGGCTACCCGGGGTTTTCAAGCGGTTGGGACAGGTGCTGAGCAACTAAACATCCGTGTTCATAACTTTCCCTGTGCGCAGAGCGCACGTTTCTCTCACCCAAGGAGGCCTGCCGTGTGGCGAGCCGTATTCGTTCTTTTATTCATCATAGTTGCAGGAGCGGCGCCAGTGGCGCATGCCGGTTGTCCTTGGACAGAGGATTACAACGGCCCATTCCAGGTCGCGCCGGACTCAACCGCTGTCACGCTCTACGAGGCGGACCACAAGACCATCAAGTGCGTCGCGCCTATCGACAAAGAGCTGTTGGAGTTGGCCACACCCGCCGAGACGATCCACTGTATCTTGATGCTGGGGTATTCCGATGACCAGGACAGAAGCGGAAAACTCTGGGTTGTCATCGTCTACGCCAACATCAACGGGAAGGCCTACCCGGTGAGTGCGTTCGGTGAAATGCGCGTCCCCGGAAAAAACCTCGTTCTGACCACATGGAACCCTTCCAAGCATCTGTCTCTGGTCGGAGACGAGTGAACAGCGTCGAAAGATGACAGGTATATCCAGGAGGGTAAGGGGGTAGGCCACGAGGTTTACCCCCCCCTTTTTTTTTCTTGGGTTTTTTTGTGGTAAGATTTATATGATAATCATGGACAGTTCGTTTGATGCTGATACCTTGCTTTTTCCATTGAAACGCGTTAATCTAATATAAGAATAATCGCCCTTAACAAGGAGGATGCGATGTAGACCGCGGAATAAGTACTGCGACGACACTCCCGGCAGAGATCGTCCTGATTCGGCAAACCGCAAAAGTGACTTCAGACAGCAGGCAGACATGGTGTCTGTCTCGCTTAACCTCAAGGAGGTGTCTGATGCACGTGCCGGAAAGGTTCGATTTCGAGTCGGAAGAGGAGTTTGGATGGTTGGAACAACGTCGTCGAGAGGACGGAACATGGGGCGAGCCCCATCCCGCACCCTTTCGCTTGAAGAGGCTCAAGCCGCCTACATGGGAGGAGGTGCAGGAGACTCAACGGAGATTCAACAGGGCTTGGTGGGGTCGGTACTGGTGGCATGAGCCGCCAGCCGAGGCCACGGTCGTCGTGATCGTGGTCCATGGGGGACGTCCGAGGCGGGATTTTTCCCGGGATTGGCTCATCAGATGAAGGAGGAGTAACCTAGGATTCGGGGGGTAAACTGAAAGGTTTCCCCCCTTTTTTCTTGGGGTTTTTTATGATAAGATTTTAGTGCCATCCTGAGTCCCCAATAAAGAAAACAATTAACCACGGATGTGGCAAACAACTGAACAGAAATCAACGAACCGCAATGTCGCGGGGCGAGAGGATCCCCTTATTAATCGCAATTACCATGGGATCTCCTCGGCTTGCCTGGTTCAGCGCTCCAAACACTATTCTTGGTAATTAACGTTTTGTGCAATTAAGTAAAATTATTTAAGCCTCGAGATGACAGTGCATATGAAACTGGAAAACGTCATAGGTTTAGAAATCCACGTACAGCTCAAAACCGCGAGCAAGATGTTTTGTTCGTGCTCGAATAAGGGCGAAGATTTGCCGCCGAACACAACTGTTTGTCCAATTTGTATGGCTCACCCTGGAACTTTGCCGGTGCCTAACCAGCAGGCGATTGAGTGGTCCGTAAAATCGGCTCTGGCTTTGAATTGCGAGATTCCGCATCATTCCAAGTTTGACCGCAAACATTATTTTTATCCTGATCTGCCCAAGGCTTACCAAATCTCGCAATACGATGAGCCGATTGGAATTAAAGGTTATTTGGAAATTATGCTGAATGGCGAGAAACGGAAAATCCGCATCCATCGGTTGCATCTGGAAGAAGACGCGGCTAAATTACTCCATAACGATAAAGGCGAATCATTTGTTGATTTTAATCGCGGGGGCACGCCCTTGATGGAAATTGTAACCGAGCCCGATGTCCGCACTCCGGAAGAAGCGGGCGAATTTTTGCGCGAGCTGCGCTTGATTATGCGCTATCTGGATGTTTCGGAAGCAGACATGGAAAAAGGGCATTTGCGCTGTGATGCGAATATATCAATGAGGCCCGAGGGCGATGAAAATTTATATACCAAGACCGAAATTAAGAATCTAAACTCCTTTAAAGCCGTGGAACGCGCCTTATCTTACGAAATTATCCGCCAGACTAAAATTTGGGAAGAGGACGGCCAAGCGCCGGATGTGCAGGGCACGCGCGGCTGGGACGAAAGTGCCGGCAAAACCATAGTTCAGCGCATCAAAGAAGAGGCTAATGATTACCGTTATTTCCCGGAACCGGATATTCCGGAGCTGGATTTTGCCCCAGACTGGGTGGATAAAATCAAGGCCGAGCTGCCGGAACTGCCGGCGCAATCGCGCGCGCGGTTTATCAAACAATACGGCTTCAACAGCGTTGACGCCAAAATAATTTCCCAAGACAGGCAGCTCGCGTCTTTTATCGAGAAAGTTGTTTCCGAACTTTTGGGCTGGCTGGAAAGCTCTGGGGAAGAGGGTTCGGCCGAAGAGATCTGGGAAAATAATAAAGCGAAATTATCCAAACTGGTGGCCGGCTGGGTGCTCTCTAAATTATTAGGCGCGCTTAATCAGGCGGGCAAGACTTTATCAGACATCACGCCTGAGAATATGGCTGAGCTTATTACTTTGATTTATCAGAACAAGGTTAATTCCACTAACGCTCTGGCGATTCTCAAAGAAGTGATTGACAATCAGGCCAGCCCAACCGCGGTTTTGGAAAACAAAGATTTGGGCCAGATGTCGGATGACGGCGCCACGGGTGCGGCGGTTGATAAAGTCATTGGTGATAATCCCAAGCAAGTGGAACAGTTTAAAGCCGGCAAAGAAGCGGTGCTGCAGTACTTAGTCGGGCAGGTAATGAAGCAGACTCATGGCAAAGCTGATCCGGCCGCAATTCAGCAATTGTTTAAAGATAAGTTATCATAGATGTCATTCTGGAGGCCAAGAGTACTTGGCATAAACTCCACGAAATGGAGCGATAGAATCCAGAATTTTTAAATGAAGATGGATTCCTCACGGCTTCGCCTCAGGACAGGCTCTATCGCCCCGCAAGATGCGGGGCTCCAGGATGACAAAATGGTGTTATCCACAACCCAATTTGCGTCTAATTCCGGCTGGTGATATTATGATGAAGATGAAAAATCAAGCTATCAATAAAAAGAAGTTCAAGAACCGCTCCGCGGCGCAGAAAAATCGTTTTCAATTTCAATTCAAAAAAATGACCCCGTAAATCCGGGGTTATTTTTTTGATCTTTGAAGTTAAACACTCCCAACCAAGGAGGTGCAGTATGCCTGCTTCGCTTCCGCTCGAAGTCGCGGATCGGCTGTTCCCGATCGCCCAGGGCAAGAATCCCTGGAAAATGCCGCCGACGCACATCAGCCAGGTGCTTGACTGGCAGGCAGCCGAGTACGGCGCCAAGCGCGCTGAGCTACTCGCGCACGTGCGGGCTTGGCACGAAGGTCCGGCCTGGACGACCCATCCGGAGCACATGAACCTGGACACCTATCTCCGAGTGGTGGCCGGGTATCCGGACCTCGGAAGCATCCGTGAAGACATCAGGTGGGCGCTCCGTCGGGTCAATGGTTGCCAGTGAGCAACTGGTTTCGCGAGGGGGCAGGTTGGAACTAATCCAGCCTTGCCCCTTCTTTTTTTATTGCAGAAAATTTTTGACTTGTTGGCGCGCCTCGTCCAATTCTTTTATCCAGATAATTTTTTTATCACGCTTGAACCAGGTCATCTGGCGTCTGGCAAAAGCGTGGATAGCGCCTTTTAAGCGTTTTACCATTTCATCTTTTGTACATTTACCTTGCAGGTGTTCAGTAATATATCTATATTCAAGCCCTAAACCAATCAGCCAATTTTCTGAGACGCGAGGTATCGCGTCTCTACAAATCAATGATTTTACTTCCTCAATCATGCCCTGTTTGATTCTTTCGTCGACGCGCTGGTCGATTTTTTTGTAGAGTTCTTCGCGCGGAATGTCTGTCCCCAGAATAAGATTGTCATATTTTTGCGGCCCTTTTTTAGATTGCAACGATTCGCCGCTTTCCAATTTTTCAATGGCGCGGATGAGGCGGCGGGGATTTTTAGCGTCAGACTCGTTTAGACCTCCTCCCAACCTCCCCCTTAGCAAGGGGGAGGCGTTAGCGAGTGTACTTTGCAATTCTTCCACTGATTTTTTTTCCAATTCTTTTCGTCTTTCCGGGTTTGCGCCCACGTCGCTCAAGTTATAATTATCAACCACGCTGTAAATATAGAGCGCGGTGCCGCCCACGAGAAAAGGGATTCTGTCTCGCGCTAAAATATCGTCAATGGCCGCAAAAGCCAGTGGTTGAAAATGCGCCAAAGAAAAATCAGCCATCGGCTCAACCACATCCAAAAGATGGTGGGGGACGAGCCGCTGTTCGTCCGGCGTCACTTTGCCTGAGCCAATATCCAAGCCACGATAAACCTGGCGCGAATCAGCGCTGACAATCTCGCCATCGAATTCTTGGGCCAACTTAATACCCAGCGTGGATTTGCCGCTGGCCGTGGGGCCGAGGATGGCTATGAGTTTAGGTTTTTTCCCGGCCATAGAGGTACCAGCCAACTAGGATAGTCGCGTTTACAGCCATGCCAATGCAGTTAGACAGGAAGAGTGGCGTGTCTTTTATTCTCAGGCTGTAAAAAATCCAAACAATGGCGCCCGAAAATACGATAATGTAAGTTATGGCCGAGATGTCTTTAGCGCTTTTGTTTTTGAATATTTTGATGATTTGTGGTACGCCGGCTAAAGCCATCAAGATTCCGGTAACAAAAGCCAGGGTTACAAGAATATTCATATTTATTTTATAGAGAGAAGCGGCAGCAGATCACCAACGCTCATTTCTTTAGTTTCTTTCTCGCCGCGCGCGCGCACGGCCAATTTGTCACCGCCCATTTCCTTATCTCCAATCACCAGCATGAAGGGAATTTTTTGCTGTTCAGCGTTGCGGATTTTTTTGCCAACGGTTTCCTGTGAATCATCAATCCAGACGCGCCCGCCGATTCGGCGGGCCAGTTCCTGGCAATAATCTAAATGTTTTTCAGTTGACACCGGCAATAGCGCCCCTTGCACCGGAGCCAGCCAGGCCGGGAAAGCGCCGGCATAGTGTTCAATCAAAACAGAAAGGAAGCGTTCAATCGAGCCCATGATGGCGCAGTGGATCATAACCACGCGCTCGTCCTCGCCTTTTTCATTAACGCAAGATAATCCAAATCTTTCCGGCATGTTAAAATCCAGCTGGATGGTGGCCACTTGCCACTCGCGGCCGATTGAATCTTTGGCCATAAAATCAAGCTTAGGGCCGTAAAAAGCGGCTTCGCCGATTTGCTCGATTGGCTTGGCGCCGCGCGCTTGGGCAATATCGCGCAAAGTCTGTTCCGAACTCTGCCAATTCTGGCGGTCCCCAAGATAAGCTTCCATATGGTCCGGGTCGGAAAGCGAGAGCCGGGGAGTGAGAGTAAAGCCGAACGTGCCGTAGAACTTGTCCACAATATCCCAAATCAGCAGGATTTCGTCTTTAATCTGATTCACGCGGCAAAAGACATGGGAATCGTCCTGGGTAATGCAGAGCACGCGGGAAAGGCCAGACAGTTCGCCTGACTGCTCATCGCGGTAAACCGCCGTGGTGTTGGCATAGCGCTGGGGCATTTCGCGGTATGAATGGGGGCGGCGCGCGAAAATCTGGGTGTGGTGCGGGCAGTTCATGGGCTTTAAGGCATATTCATGGCCCTCGCGGGTGGTGATGCGGAACAAGTCATCCTTGAATTTATCCCAGTGGCCGCTTTTTAGGTACAGGTCTTTTTTGGCAATATGCGGGATTTCCACTTTAACGTAGCCGCGCGCTTGGCGCAGTTCCCAAATAAAATCAGCCAGGGTTTCAAAAACTATCGCGCCCTTGGGGGTCCAGAGCGGCAAACCCGGGCCGACCAGATCCGAGAAAACAAATAAATCCAGCTTTGGCCCCAGAATTTTATGATCCCGTTTTTTGGCTTCCTCCAGCATGGCCAGATGCTCATCCAGTTCTGGCTGCGTGGCAAAGGCCGTGCCATAAATACGCTGGAGCATTTTGTTTTTGTCGTCCCCGCGCCAGTAAGCCCCGGCGATCTTGGTCAGCTTGAAAGCGGCGATGTCTGAAGTTGAGGCAACGTGGGGGCCGCGGCATAGGTCGGTGAAGGAGCCAGTATGATAAATTGAGACTTTTTGTGTTGGAGAATTGGAGAATTGGAGAATTGGAGTGTCAGAGCCGTAGATTTCAGAAGCAACCGTTGTTCCATGCTCTTTGAGGTCATTGAGTAATTCCACCTTATAGTCTTGGTTGAGTTTTTTAAAAAGTTTAATCGCATCGTCAATGGCCATTTCCTCGCGCTCGAATTTAAGATTTTCGCTTTGCAGCTTGGCCATGGCTTTTTCAATCTTGGCCAGATCCTCGGGCGTCAATTTTTCGTCCAAATCAATATCATAATAAAAGCCATCAGCCACGGTGGGTCCCACGCCAAATTTGGCTTGAGGATAAATATTTTGAATAGCCGCGGCCATTAAGTGAGCCGTGGAGTGGCGGATGGTTTCCAATTTATCAGGCATATGTTTAAAATTAATTGAATGAATAATTTTAGCTAAAAAACTCGTTCCAAGGACACGACAAGAAACAATCGTCGTGATGCCTTGGAACGAGCTTCTTTTTATATCCTCCTTCGCCAAGGCTACGGAGGACCATCGGCCCGCGGTTCCATCCAAGTTCCACCCGTAGCTTTAGCGGAGGGTGGCGCTTAATTTAGATTAATTGACAATGCCGACTTGAACTTCGAGTTTGGCGGTTCGTGTTTTTAGTTTAGTAATTTCTTTATCGTGTTCATCCAGCCGATGAGTGGTAGCGGGCAACTCAGTTAGAATTTTGTCTAATTTTTGGATTACTTGGTCATTACTGGCCATCACTTTCTGATTGCTTCCGATAATTTCTGTTCTGATTTCCTCTTTCATCTCTCTCAGGCCCTCTTTTAAGTCCTCTTTGGTCGCAACAATTTTCGAGACTGTTTTAACATAGTCTCGAAATTCCCCTTTGGATAATGGTTGGTCCAATTCGTCCGTTTGATTCATAGTTTTAAGAATTCTTTACTTTTACAAGCTTGTATTTTTTGAGAGTTTGTAAAATCGGTTTGCTACAGTTGGCGCACAATTCAAAAGCACTTAATTTTTCCTTGAAAGCATAAACTCTAACAAGATTATCATCTTTTATAGCCTTTTTACAATTGTCGCATTTGTGCGTTATCATATTTTATTTTTTTATCTCAATATCCACGTGATCTTCCAGATTCGGCACCGAGCGTACCCAGAACGGCGAAAACTTCACGTCAACGTTATCGATGCCGGTGATCTTGCGGAAATACTTTCTCACCTCGTCGCGGTTCAGGCCCATGATATCTTTTTTCTTGAACACCGCGTCCGCGAATTTGGGAATTAAGGTCGCCTCAATGGAGGCGTCCAGATAAGTGGCGCCTGAATCCGGCGCGGCCTTAAATGAATCGTCGTCAATTTCGGACACCATTTTATTAGGCGCCGTGTTCTCAGCCAGATCTTGCTTAATAATCGATTTGGCCGCTTCTTTGTCAAAAACAATCACCCGGCCCACGGCTTCGGCGGCAATGGTAAAACTGTCGAGATTGGTGTCGCCGACTTTGGCCGAAGGTTTAAAACTGGTAATAACAATGCTGATTTCATCGGCTTTGGCTTCCGGGGCCAGGACTTCCATTTTTTCGGCGGCCTGTTTTTTCAGTTTGGCTTCAACTTCTTTTTGGGCCTTGTCCAAAGTTTCCTGGGAAACCATTTTTATGGATGTGGTGCCGCCGGTGAACTTGGCGGTGACTTCGCCGTAGATTTTATCCTTATCGCTTTTGAGCTTGACGATTTCAAACTGGCCGGGTTCTACTTCGCCCTCTTTTCCTTCCTGATCGGCATAAGCCGCCACAGTGACGTTTTCACCAGCTTTAACGGTTACGCCTTCTTTAAGGCGGATGACAACGCCGGCGGGGTTCGCGAACTGGGTGTTGGCCACCAGCTGCTGGCTGCGGGAGGCGGTTTTGTTGTAAATAGTAATCTGGCCAGTGGCTTGAGCCGGAATTTCGCTTTCAGAAGCGATGTTAAAAGTTTCAATAGTGGTGACGGTTTGCTCCACCACTTTGCCGGCAATGGCCTTAACGCCCGCAACCACCGTTTCTTGGATGGGGATTTGCATTTTATGGGTAATGGCTTCTTTTTCCGGCACGATGATAATTTTCGCCTGTGACAGCGTAAAATAGAGGATAATGATGATCAGGTTGACGGTGAGAATCAAAAAATTAATGGCCAGCTTGCGGTAGGATTTTAAAGTGATGGCCTTGGAAAGCGTTTTTGTTCCTTTTTCAATTTTCTTTTGGGTGGATTGAAACAGGTTCATAGTTTTAGCCGATAGATTGTTTAATACTGTCATTGCCGGCCAGCGATTTTAATTTTTCCAACAGCTCATTACTGGCCGCGACTTGCATGGGCAAGCGCAGCTTTTTAGAGCCATTGAGCCGCAGAATAACCGGCATTGTACCGGGATAATTATACAACAGTTTTTTTAATTCGGCAAATATGTTTTTATCGGCTTGAACAGGCAGGCAAATTTCCAGACTTTGGTAATTAGGGGTTGCCTCCGCGGCCAAAACAGCGGAACAGGCGGCCACTTCGCGGCAGATAAGCTGGATCGCGTCATTGCGCTCTTCGCAGTCGCCTTTGATGATTAAAAGCTGGTCTGCCTGCCAGAGCTGCCTGTTCTGGCTGTAAATTTTCGGGAACACAATCACTTCCATGGAACCGGATAAATCTTCAACCTGGGCAAAAGCCATCAGCTCGCCGCGCTTGGTGGTAACCTGTTTTAATTCTTTTAAGAGCACCCGGATTTCAATTCCTTTGCGAGGCGATTGGATGGAGTTTAAGGTCAGGGGATTTTGGGCCAGCAGGTGGCGGAACTGGTCCAGCGGATGGCCGGAGAGATAAAGCCCCAGCAATTCTTTTTCCCACTGCAGATATTCCTGCGTGTTGCCGGTTGATTCGTTCAACGCCAGCTCATGTTTGGTTTGGGCGCTAGAGCCGAATAAGGATGACTGCGAGCGCTCGGAGGCTGAGTGCTCTTCGCGGGCAAAAGAGAGGAGTTTTTCAATATTAGCCTCCAGCGTGTGCCGGCTGCCGAATTTATCCAAACTGCCGGTGCGGATAAAGCTTTCCAAAGATTTGCGGTTTAAGTCCTTGTCCGTAACGCGGCGCAAAAAATCGGAGATGTCGCTAAAATGGCCTCTGGCTTTGCGTTCGGCAATAATCGCGCTCACAATATTAGGGCCGATATTTTTAATAGCCTTAAGCCCGAAGCGGATGGTAGCATCATCAACCACGGTAAAAGTTGAAAAGCTTTCGTTAATGTCCGGAGGCAGGACTTTGATGCCCATGGCCTCGCATTCGGCCACCGCCTCGGCCACTTTGGCAATGTCGTCCGATTCCGCGGTCATAACCGCGGCCATGAATTCGGCCGGGAATTGAGATTTAAGATAAGCGGTCTGGTAGGCCACCATGGCGTAAGAAGCGGCGTGCGATTTGTTAAAGCCATAGGCCGCGAACGGCTCAATCAAATGCCAGAGCGCTTCGGCTTTTGTCTTGTCGATTTTTCCTTTATTGATGCAGCCATCAATGAATTTATTTTTTTGCTTAGCCATCTCCGAGGGAATTTTTTTACCCATGGCTTTGCGCAATTTATCCGCTTCCTCCCAATTGTAGCCGGCAATGTCGATGGCCGTGTAAAGCACGTCGTCCTGGTAAGTGATAATGCCGTAGGAATCTTTGAGAATTGTTCTTAGCCGTTCATCAATATAAGTAATACGATCGGGATTGTGCTTGCGGCTGATGAACTCCGGAATCGATTCCATCGGGCCGGGGCGGAACAGGGCCACCATGGCCATGATATCCGTCAGCTTGGTGGGCTTTAATTCCACCAGATAGCGGGTCATGCCGTCGCCACCCAGCTGGAACAAGCCCATTGTCCGGCCCCGAGCCAGCAGATCAAAAGTTTTTTTGTCATCATGGGGAATATTATCAATATCAATATTCAGTCCTTTGGTTTTTTTTATCAAATCAATGGCCGTGCCCAATATAGCCAGGTTGCGGATGCCGAGCAAATCCATTTTTACCAGGCCCGTGCTTTCGCAGGAATACATTTCAAATTGGGTGATGATTTTTTCACCGCCGGTTTCCCGCTGCAGCGGGGTGAAGTCCGTCAGATCCGTTGGGGCGATAACCACCCCGGCCGCGTGCACCGAAGGATGGCGGGCCGAACCTTCCACTTTTTTGGCAATTTCCAAAAGCCGTTTGACCTGGGTGTCTTTGTCATACAACTCTTTAAGTTCCGGCGTCTCGGCGAGCGCTTTGTCGATGGACATGGGAAATCCTTGTTTGCCGAAAGGAATCAGTTTGGCAATGCGGTCGCAGAAAGCGTAAGGGTAGGCTAAAGCCCGGCCGCAGTCGCGCACCGCGCCCCGGGCCTGCATGGTGCCGAAAGTACAAATTTGCGCCACTTTGTTGGCCCCGTATTTGGCGCGCACATAATCCAGCACTTCGTCGCGCCGGTTGTCCGCAAAGTCCATGTCAATATCAGGCGCCGACGGGCGGTAGGGATTCAGAAAGCGCTCAAACGGCAATTGGAAAATCATGGGGTTGACCGTGGTAATGCCAATGGCATGCGAGACCAATGAGCCGGCCGCTGAGCCGCGGGTGGTGGAAATAATGCCATGGGCGCGCGCCCAGTTGGTGTAGTCGGCCACAATCAGAAAATAGGCGGCATAGCCTTTTTTAGCCACCACTTCCAGCTCATAGTCCACCCGGGCCCGGTATTCTTCGGAAATCTCGTTGTATTTGGCTTTCAAGCCATCGTAAGTCAGCTGTTTCAGATAATCGTCAGCCGAAACGCCCGCGGGCAGTTCAAAAACAGGGAAGAAAAATTTTCCCAGCTCCAGCTCAATATTACAGCGCTCGGCCAAACGGACGGTTTCGTCAATCACTTCCGGGTTATTAGGAAAAGCCTCTCTCATCTCGCTTTCGGTTTTCATGGACAAATCTATGCCGGTCATTTTTAAGCGATCAGTCTGATCCACGGTTTTGCCGGTGGCCACGCAAACCATAATATCCTGCGCTTCCTCTTCGTCCGGGGAAATGTAATGCGAATCATTGGTGGCAATGGTCGGGATGTTATATTCTTTGGCAATCTCCAAAATAATTTTATTGAGCTCAATCTGTTCCGGGATTTCCGGATGGGGCTGGACTTCCAGGTAAAAATTCTCTCGGCCAAAAATTTTCTGAAAATCCAAGATAGCCGCCACGGCTTTATCGGTCTGGCCGGTGGTAATCAATTGCGGGATTTCGCCTTGCAAACAGCTGGACGTGGCAATCAAGCCCGGGGCGTATTTGGCCAAAAGCTCTTTGTCAAAGCGGGGTTTGTAATAAAAGCCTTCCAGATGCGAGAGGCTGGACAGTTTCATTAAATTTTTATAACCCTCAAGATTCCGGGCCAGCAATATTTGGTGATAAGGCTTTTCGTTGGGATTTTTATCAAACCGGCTAGCTGGGGCCAAATAACCTTCAAGCCCGATAATCGGCTTGATGCCGGCGGCGCGGGCTTTTTCGTAAAACTCAACCGCGCCATAAAGCACGCCATGGTCGGTTAAAGCCACGGCCGGGGAGCCGATCTCTTTGGCGCGCTTAATCAGGCCGTCGATTTTCGGCAAACCATCTAATAAAGAATAGTGGCTATGGCAATGGAGGTGGACGAAGGGCATAGGATAGTAGTTCGGAATTACGGAATTTCAGAATTTCGGTAGTTATGTTATGTCATCCCGAGGCGTCAAAGAACACGCCACAAGCAACATATGCGACAAACCGAGTAATATGGGTTTATGCAATGGATGGGGCACGCCGAGAGGATCCCATAGTTTGTGCAATTGCCAGGGGATCTCCTCGGCTTACCAAACGCGATGCTTTATATTTAGCGCATTGCAAATAGACGCTCGTCATTCTAAATTTTATCCATTTAAGCCTCGAGATGACAGATAAAAATTAGAAATTAAAATCTATTCTTATTCACTATCTGTTTTTTTCTTCCGTGTAGCTTTCTTTGTTACATTCTCATTCCATCCCTTAACATACTCCGCCAGATCTTTGATGTGGCGGGCAGCCAGGGAAAAAACCGCGCCCCCAACCTGGAGCTTGTCGCGGATCAAATCAATCACTTCGGAGAATTTTTCCACGCGCTCTCTGATGTCGCGCGTCACAACATGGACATCCCGCAGGTTCTGTATCACATAGTAGAGGGCCCAGCACAGGAAAATGGTAATTAACGCTCCCTCGGCTGCCAGAGCGATAAAAAGCACGTCTTGAGAAGTTTGGATTTGAATATTGAGCATAGTGGGCGAGTTATGAGTTAATAGTTATGAGTAAAGAGTGGGATTTTTTGCTATTAACTCTTAACTCTTTACTCATAACTCATTGTAGCATAGTGTGTTAGCGGGATAAAATGTGTTATAATAGTGGGTATGGTGATACAAGAATACCAAGACCCGCGGGTCGGAAAATATTTGCGCTACGGCTATTGGTACATGGAGCACAAAAGCACTATTGACCGCACTATCCGGTTGGGCATAGTGCTGGCGGTGGTCGGCATTTGGATTGGAGCCATGTTCCAGTTATTTGGTTATCTGGGAGGAACAGCGGCCAATGACGCTTTGTTGCGCGATATGGCCGTGACGCGCCTACCCATAGAAAAACTGCATAGCCAAAACGCGCCGCTTGCGCCCGTTATCTCCGAGGCAGCGGTGCTGGCCGGGCGCGACAGCCAGACAGCCGATTTTGCGGCTTTTATTGAGAACCAAAATTCGGATTGGAATTTGGAAGTGGATTATATTTTTTCCTGGGCCGATGGCCAGACCTTGCCGGATTCGGTGTTTGTGCTGCCGGAATCAAAAGCGGTTTTGCTCACGCGCGGGGCAACGGTTAATGTTTTGCCCGCCGGCGCATCGGTAATAGTCACCCCCAAAAAATGGACGCGCCTGAAAGACAAAGAAGTTTTAGCGAGACTGGCTGACTTTCGGGAAAAGATTGTGGTGAGCGCCGGACAAGCCAGCCGCGCGGACGGGGCTACTGATGTTATTTTTACGGCGCAGAACAACACCATCTATGATTTGGCCACGCCGCGGTTTTGGGCGGTTCTAAGCCAGGCTGGTACTCCGGTGGCCGCCGGATTGGCGGAAATCGACAGCCTGCCATCGGGCGCAGCAGCCAATTTGGAATTGCGCTGGCTGCAAGACTTGCCAATAAATTTGGTGGTGGAAGTTTATCCTCAAATAAATGTCTTAGACCAGTCCAGTTACCGTTTGCCAAAAGGCGGGGAAACAAAATTTTAAAAAGAACATTTTACGCATCTGAGAGAAATATTAATGTCATTGCGAGGAGTCCCGTACTCGGGACGACGAAGCAATCCTACAATCGCGATAAAGAAGGTTTATCTGATAACCATCTTCAGCGCGTTGATAAGATTGCTTCGGTCGCGGGTACGCTCCCTCGCAATGACAGTAAATGCGTAAGTGGTATCGTAAGTTAGCTGAAATGATTATGCAGCTCCGTCTTGGCCGACTGTTTAATAATATCGATTGGTTGTTGTTCGGCAGCGCTTTGGGCTTGTCGGTTTTCGGCTTGGTGCTGATTTACAGTTTGAGCTGGCCGCAGGAAAATCTTTTTTTGCGCCAACTCGCTTTTTTGGGCTTGTCGGCGGCCGCGTTTTTTATTATCCAATCTTTTGACCGCCATTTTTGGCGGAGCATCTCCTTGCCTTTTTATCTGGGCGTGCTGGCTCTCTTGGTTTTGCTTTTGATTTTGGGTGAAACTACCCGGGGCGCGCGCGGCTGGTTCTATTTAGGGCCCTTGGCGCTGCAACCGGCCGAGTTTGCCAAAATCGCCTGCGTTATTTTTTGGGCCGCCACCTTGGAACGGCTGAATTTTGACATTGCCAACTGGCGCCACTTGCTGAAAGTTCTTTTTTTAGTGGCCTTGCCCGTGGGGTTGGTTTTGTTCCAGCCGGATTTCGGTTCAGCTTTCATTCTGGCCGTGGTCGGAGCGGTGATGGTGCTGTACACCGGCTTGGACCGGCGCAAGTTTATGTTCCTGGCCCTGGCCATTGTTGTTGTTGGCGCAATCGGCTGGGGGCTGCTGCACGATTATCAGCGCGGCCGGATTACGACTTTTCTTAACCCGCAAGCCGACCCTTTGGGCGCGGGCTATAACGTGCGCCAATCAATTGTGGCCATTGGCTCGGGCGGGTTTTTCGGCCGCGGCTTGGGGCTGGGCACGCAGTCTCAGCTTAATTTTTTGCCTGAGCAGGAAACTGATTTTATTTTCGCGTCTTTGGCCGAAGAGCTGGGGTTTGTGGGGGCGGCCGTGGTTTTTGCTTTGTACATTCTTTTGCTGCGCCGGATTTACCGGCTGATTAAAGAAGGAGAAAATCTGTTCACTAATTTTTTGCTCCTGGGGATTTTTACCATGCTGCTGGCGGAATCAGTCATCAACATCGGCATGAACATGGGTATTTTTCCGGTCACCGGCATCACCTTGCCCTTTGTGAGCTATGGCGGCAGTTCATTGTTGGCGAGCTTCCTGGGCTTGGGCCTGGCGCAGAATGCCAGAAAATAGCAGTAAAAGTTGACTAAAACGGAATTTTGAGTTATCCTTAATCAAAATTATGGCCAATCCGGGTTCCAATTATCAAAACTCATCCTCATCGCTTGACAACTTGCGCTTAATTTCCTATTGTCCTTTGTGCAACGCGCATTACAATCCGACCGAAGCCAAGATTCTGGAACAGAAAGACGGCGCCCATTTAATCCATGTGGAATGCGGCAATTGCCGCTCATCCATTGTGGCCGTGGTGATTACCGGCTCAATCGGCGTTTCCTCGGTCGGGCTGATCACTGATTTAACCAGCCAGGACGTGATGCGTTTTAAAAACAGCGAATCATTGAGCGAAGACGACGTGATAGAAGCTTATCAAGCCTTAACCAGCAATTCTGATTTATCGGTTTTGCTTAGAGATTAATTTACTATGACGCAAATTATTTTAAAGAAGCGCGAAAATACCGGCAGCCAGCCGGCGGCTAAAATGCGGCGCGCGGGCGACGTTCCGGGAATTATTTACGGCGAAGGCATAGCCAGCCGCAATTTTAGCATTCCCGAGGCCGCGGTTAATAAAATTTTAAAACACCAGGGCGGCAGCGCGCTGTTTGACGTGGAGTTGGAAGGCGAAGGCGCGCCGGTTAAGGCTATTTTGCAGGCCTTGCAAAAAGATCCGGTGACAGACCGGCCGGTGCATATTGATTTATACCAGGTCAGAATGGACAAGACCTTGCGCACCGAAATCCCGCTGCACTTTATCGGCATTGCTCCGGCCATTAAAGATTTGGGCGGCACCTTGGTTAAACAGGTTGACCATTTGCCGATTGAGTGTCTGCCCGGCGATTTAGTGCAGGCCGTGGAAGTTTCCATTGACCTATTAAAGACTTTTGAAGACCATATCAAGGCTAAAGACTTAAAATTGCCTTCAGGCATAAAACTGCACCTGGATCCGGAAACAATCATCTTATCTGTTTCCGCGCCTCGCAGCGAGGCTGAATTGGCCGCCCTTTCCGGCGAAGTCAAGGCTGATGTTTCGGCGATTGAAGTGCTGACCGAGAAGAAGAAAGAAGGGGAGGAAGGCGAGGGTGAAAAGGAAGGGGAAGAGAAAACGACGCCTGTTGAGAAAAAATAGAGGTGGTTAGGAATTTCGGAATTTCAGAATTTCGGTGGCTACATTATGTCATCCCGAGCCCCTAACGCGAGACGCCATTAATCACGGACACGGGAAACAAATTAACAGAAATCAACAAATCACAATGTCGCGGGGCGAGAGGATCCCATGGCAATCACGATTAACAGGGGATCCTCTCGGCGTGCCTCAGTCATAGCGATAAAAAATGCCACTTTGCTTGCCATATTCATTGCTTGTGGCACATCCTTTGACGCCTCGGGATGACAGGTAAAATTCTGTAATTTTGAATCTCGTCATGCTGAATAAAAACAAAATTTTGAAATATCTAAAAAATCACTGGCCACGATTGGCGACAATCGGTGTTTTTTTATTGGTGGTGGTTTTAATGTGGTATCTGGGCTTTAGGCTGTTTGGCCACAGCGGCCGAATCGAGTGGGATGGAGCTAAATTCAGTCAAACCGAAGAGGTAAAAGGAGCGGCGGTCAGCGCGCCTTTCAGCGAGGCTGGTAATTATCCGGTGATTGTCATGATTGATAATTCGCCCGAAGCCCGGCCTTACCATGCCGGGTTAAGCGCGGCCGCGGTGGTGTATGAGACTTTGGCCGAAGGCGGTTCCACCCGGCTGGAGCCGGTGTTTGCCGGCGCGCCCGAAGCGGCCAGAGTCGGCCCGGTGCGGAGCGCGCGGCCGTATTTTGTGGAAGTGGCGGCCGGCTGGGGAGCGTTTTACTGGCACGCGGGGGGCTCGCCCGAGGGCTTGGCTTTAATTAGGGAATTGGCCAGAGACAAGCAATTGACTGATTTGAACGAGATTTCCGGCTTTGGCCCGATTTATTTGTGGCGCGACCGTTCTATTTCCGCGCCTCACAATTTATTTACTTCCGGGGAGAAGATCGGCCAGGCTTTAACTGATTTTGAGCTGGCTACTTCAACGGCGGCCAAACTTATCTGGCAATGGGAGAAAGACGATAAAGACAAGGCCAGAGACAAGCAGAGCGAAGAATCAGCCGGGCCGGCAACGGAGATAGCCATTACTTTTTCGCCGGGCATCACTTTCAATCCGTCTTACAAATATGACGCGACCACGGGCTTGTATCAGCGCAGTTTAGCCAACCGGCCGCATGTTGATTTTAATACCAAAGAACAGCTGGCCGCGGCCACGGTGATTGTCCAAAAAGTCCCGGGCGAAATATTGCTTCCCTCGGGCTATGACCGGATTGATTTTGAGATAGTGGGCGAAGGCGAAGCGCTTTTCTTTCGCGATGGGAAAGCTTTTGTCGGCCAGTGGAAAAAAGAATCAAAAGAGTCGCAAACCCAGTGGCTTTTGGGAGATAAACCGTTTATTTTAAAAACCGGCCAGGTTTGGGTGGAGATTGTGCCTGGCAATCGCGAAGTAAAATATGATTAATCACTTCTAGCCAAGATAGCTATCCGCTCGAATCCGGACGAATCTTTTTTTATTTCACACTCGAAGCCCGGCGCGGTTGCCAGGCTTTTTAGTTTTTCGGTTTGGCGCGGATCGAATTCAATAAAAGCGCGGCCATCGTCTTTTAGATAGCGCGGCATTTCGTCTAATAAGCGCTGGATAGCGTCCAAGCCGTCAGCGCCTGATTCATAACTTATTTTTGGCTGAAAAAAGATTTCCGGGTCATCGCTCCAGTCTTGCGGCTGGGCCGCCCCCGCGCCCCCCCCCCCGGCGGGCCCCCCCCAAGGGGGGGGGGAGGGAAACGCGCCAACCCGGCGGGGGAGAGGGGGAAGGAGGGGGCCCAAAAAAAAAAAAAAACA
>Ga0074199_1001606_pt1 | contig 18443 bp, 13 predicted proteins | sample EPASupsiteSAE347_FD_64528 | JGI IMG/M metagenome (GOLD analysis project Ga0074199, IMG submission 64528) | Bioremediated contaminated groundwater from EPA Superfund site, New Mexico - Sample SAE3-47 | ecosystem: Environmental > Aquatic > Deep subsurface > Groundwater > Contaminated ...
GGGATATTACAAAACGCCGATTAGTCGAAGATGCATTGAAGGAGAGTGAGGAACTTTTCCGCCACACTTTCGAGCAGGTTGCGGTGGGTATGTCGATTCTTTCACCCGACGGAGCCTGGCTGCAGGTCAATCAACGTCTTTGTGATATTTTGGGTTATACCCGCGACGAGTTGATGAAACTCAGTTACACCGAGATCACGCACCCCGAACATAAGGATCAGGATGAGGAGCGTATCCGCCAAATGGTGACCGGCCTGCGGAGTTCCGATTCGTGGGAAAAACGCTATATCCGCAAGGATGGTACCTTAATCTGGGCCCGAATAACGAATTCTCTGATCAGAACCGCAGATGGCCGACCAAACTACTTTATCACAATCACTGAGGATATCACCGGACCAAAACGAATTGAGGAAGATCTGCGAGAAAGCGAATCTCGTTATCGTTTCTTATTTGAGCATAATCCGGCACCGATGTTAATCTATGAACGCGGCACACTGAAAATGCTGTCGGTTAATGAGGCCTTTCAGAAACATTATGGCTACAGCATGGATGAGGCTCTCGCTATGCTTTTAACCGACCTTTACCCCGAAGAAGAAAAAAAACCGATCACCGAGATAGCTTCGCAATTGCACGGCTATCATAACGTGGGCGAATGGCATCACCGTAAAAGAGACGGTTCTTATACGACTATTTTAGCCTGCTCGCATGACCTCGATTACAAAGGACACACCGCCCGGGTTGCAGTGATGACTGATATTACCGATCGCAAATACGCGGAACAGATCATTAAAAATATAAACCTGGAACTCGAACAACGTGTCATCCAGCGTACGGCACAGCTGGAAGCCGCCAATAAAGAGCTTGAAGCCTTTTCCTATTCAGTCTCGCATGACCTGCGGGCCCCGCTCAGGGCAATTGACGGATTTACCCAAATCCTGCTGGAAGAATATGTCGGCAAACTCGATCCTGAAGGTCAGCGGCTCTTTAACGTCATCAGCTATAATGCCCGGAAAATGGGACAACTGATCTCTGATCTACTCGAATTTTCACGGGCCGGTCGTAAGGAGCTTTTACTCATTTCCGTCAATTTGAATCAAATCTTTAAAGAAGTATTCACCGAGTTAACCCAAAACGAATCCGGGCAGAGCATTAAACTGAATTTGAAGCGCTTACCGGAAGTCAAAGGTGACGCCGGTTTATTAAAAATCATGATAACAAATTTGCTGTCGAACGCGATAAAATTTACCCGCAAACGGGATAGTGCCAGGATTACGGTCAGCTGCCAGCCGGAAGCCGATCGTTACATTTTTAGTGTGAAAGACAATGGCGTCGGATTTGATATGCGCTATGTCGACAAACTGTTCGGTGTCTTCCAGCGTCTGCATACCGAGCAGGAATTCGTAGGTACGGGGGTCGGGCTGGCGCTGGTTCAGAGGATAGTGCACCGGCATAATGGCCAGACCTGGGCGGAAGCCACCGTCGATCGGGGCGCAACCTTTTATTTTTCTTTACCAGTTACGGATTGATCCGGCCAAACCGATGTTTGCTATTCCATCGAACTGGCAGTTTCACAAAACAAGAGCATCGGCTGGTCGGATTCCGACAGCCCGGATCTGTTCCGGCATTAAGCCCGGAATTGGTCAACGACGATGTCTTGTTATGTTTTGGGTTTTGCCAATTAATTAACTAATTTTGCACTATCTGGAGGAAGAAATGAATGATAATATTATCGAAATCCTGCTGGTTGAAGATGATCCTCAGGATATTGAATTAACCTTGCGGGCATTAAAGAAACACAAATTGACCAACCGGGTTTTTGTTGTAAATGACGGTGCCGAAGCGCTCGATTTTATTTTTGGTACCGGCCAATATAATGACCGTGATCTGAAGAATCGACCGAAAGTCATTTTGCTGGACCTGAAATTACCCAAAGTCAGCGGCCTGGAGGTACTAAAAAAGATCAAAAGCGACGAACGTACCAAAGTCATCCCGGTTGTCATCCTCACTTCCTCCAAGGAAGAAAAAGACATCATCGAGGGATATCGTCTGGGAGTCAATAGTTACATCGTCAAACCGGTTGAGTTCGAGGAATTTATCAAGTGTATTTCAGACCTGGGGCTATACTGGTTGATTATTAATCAGCCGCCGACCGATTAATACTGAAACCGTTCAGTCGGCATTATTTGAGAGCAATATGAAATCACAGATTCGCATTCTGATCCTGGAAGATGAGCAATTCGACATCGAATTAATCGAAAGGCAACTGAAGGAAGAGGGGCTTAATTTCAAATCGGTTACCGTTGGCAACCGGTCGGACTTTATCTATAAACTGGAAGAATTCAAACCGGAAGTCATCCTGGCTGATTACAAACTGCCTCAATTTTCCGGAATGGATGCACTTGAAGTCGTCAAACAGGTTTGCCCGGAAGTGCCGTTTATTATTGTTACCGGTTCGATCAGTGAAGATGTGGCGGTCGAATGTCTGAAAGCCGGTGCCTGGGATTACGTCATAAAGGAAAGAATTCTCAGGCTGGGAGCGGCCGTGAAAAACGCCCTGAATCTGAAAAAGGGAAAAGATTTACTGGCCGCGGCCCAAAAGGATTTGATCGCCCGCGAAGAGCTGCATCGTTCCATCTTCGAGACTGCCGCCGACGTGATCGCGATAGTCGACCAGAATGCCGTGATTTTAGACGTTAACTCGTCGGTCAAGTCTTTGATCGGGATGAGTCCGGCGCAGGTAATCGGCCACTCGGCCTTCGAATTCCTTCAACCCGAGAGTTTACCGAAAGCCACCCAAATTTTAAAAAATATCATTCAGAACGGCACCTCATATAACAAGGAATTCAAACTGTATAAGAAAGACGGGCAGCCGGTTGATCTGATTATCAACGCGGTCGGGATTAAAAAAGAAAACGACCAATTCCGGCAGATCGTTGCGATCATCCATGATATGACCTCTCCTCGGCAGATTGAACAGCAGATTCAGAAAGATGAAAAACTAAAATCCATCAGCGTGTTAGCCAGCGGAATTGCACATGACTTTAACAATATTTTAACCGTGATTCTGGGTAATGCTTCTCTCGTAAAAATGCTTATTAAAAAAGACGAGAAACTTCAAAAGTATATTAAAAATATTGAGTCGGCCGGTATCCGGGCCCGCAATCTGACTCAACAATTATTAACTTTTGCCAAGGGTGGAGTCCCGGATTTAGAAACCGGCTCAATTGCAGATTTAATCAGCGAGTCCTCTGCTTTTATGCTGACCGGCTCGAATGTACGGAGTGAAATATCAGTTGCCAGCGATCTCTGGCCGGTCGAGATGGATGAAGGTCAGATTAATCAGGTTTTAAATAATCTGGTGTTGAATGCCATTCAGTCCATGCCGGATGGCGGCTTATTAAAATTACTTGCGTCCAACATCAGCATCGCAGAAGACGATTTCATCATGCTCCGTCCCGGCGAATATATCAAAATTTCCATCATAGATCAGGGAGCCGGCATTTTACCGGAGAACATCAATAAAATCTTCGATCCGTTTTTTACCACAAAAAAGGGCGGCAGCGGGCTTGGCCTGGCAAATGCCTATACGATTGTCAGAAATCATCGCGGATTAATTACGGTTCATTCGCAGGTTGGCGTTGGCACTCAGTTTGATCTATATCTGCCAGCCACAAAATTAAAGTGAGATTTTACTTTCGATTCTTTGTTATTTAACCGAAGATGGGAGAGCAAATGTTTGTTCTAGAACGCCTATTGTTACTTGAAGACAATAAAGACGATGCCGAATTGATTATCCGGGAAGTCTCTTTGGGTGGTTTTATACCGGATGTTAAAATTGTCAAAACCAGGGCTGATTTCGTAGCCAATCTGAAAAATTTCAAGCCGGATTTGATTCTGGCGGACTATAAACTTCCCGGGTATTCCGGTTTGGAAGCACTTGAATACGTTAAAACCCGGTACCCCGAAATCCCGTTTATTTTCGTGACCGGTTCCCTAAATGAAGAAACCGCGGTTGAATGTATGAAAAACGGCGCCTGGGATTACGTATTAAAGGCAAATCTGATCCGGTTGCTTCCGGCTATCGAGAATGCCCTTAAACTGAAATCCGAGCAGTTGAAAACCCTGGCTTCGGCTAATTTAATCGCCAAAGAGGAAAAGAGATTTCGGCAAATCGTTGAACAGCTCAACGAAACTATCCTGATTGTCAATCCGCAAGGTATAATATATTTTTCCAGTCCGGCGATACGGTTTGCAGGTTATCGGCAAGACGAAATAATTAACCATAAAATTTTTGATTTTTGCGTCCCGGAAGATATATCATTCCTGAAAAAAGAATTTAAAATAGTTCTGACCAGTGAAAAAATAACTTCCCGGCAGTGCCGGATTTATACTAAAAACAGGCAAGTCATCTGGATCAAAATCGTTACCAAGAAAATCGTCAATGATGATGGAAAGATTAACATTTTAGTAACCATTAACGACATCACCCGGCAAAAAAAGACTTTCGAATCTCTCAACGATAGTGAAAAAATGTTTCGAAAGATGACCGAAAACATCTCTGACGGTCTGATAATTATAGAACACGGACGAATAAAATATTTCAACGAGCGGGTCTCCCAGATTTTCGGCGATCTTTCACCTGATATTACCAATCTGGATATGCTCGATTTCGCCGAGCCGGAAGAAAAGGAACATCTTAAGAAAATCTTCGATGATGAGGAAAAAACCGGATATGGTATCCGCGAACTTGAATTCTGGATACGCCGCAAAGACGGTATCCGCCGTTATATCCATAATCGTTATTCATACACCCGTGAGAATGGACAGATCATCACGCGTTATATTATTACCACCGATCTGACCGAGAAAAAAATATCTGAAGAAACCATCCGGATTTACTATAATCAGCTCCAATCTCTGATCCAGGCCATCCCTGACATCGTATATTTTAAAGATGATACCGGCAAATATCTTCTGTTTAATAATGCCTTTGAAAAATTGACCGGATTGCCGGCCAAAAAGATCCTCTTTAAGACCGATCGGGACTTGCTTCCTCCTGATCTGGCTGAGAGATGTTACGGGAGCGATCAGGCTGTTATGCAGAGCGGCCGGGTACAACGCGTTGAAGAAAGCAGTTTGACACCTGATGGCAGAATGATCATCTTTGAAACAATTAAAGTACCGCTATTAGACAATAAAAATAAAATCAACGGCATAGTTGGAATCAGCCGCGATATTTCCGAGCGTAAACAGACTGAAAGAGACCTGCGTGAATCCGAGGAATTGTATCGGACATTAGTAAGAACTTTGCCCGATGCCGTGACGATGACAGATCTCGAGGGTAACATTATCTTTATTTCCCGGCAAACCCTCGAACTGTACGAATACAAACACGAGGAGGAGTTACTTGGCAAAAACGCGTTCGATTTGATTGCGCCCGAAGATCACAACAAGGCGATTGAGTATATCAAAAAAACACTTGCGGAAGGGACTGTCCAGAATGTCGAATATTCCTTTTTAAAAAAAGACGGGACTCATTTTAGCGGTGAATTAAATGCGGCTGTAATCAAAAACGATTCAGGTGATCCAAAAGCTTTTATTGTCACCGTCCGGAATATCAGTGACCGTAAAAGGGCCGAACAGGCTTTGCGCGAAAATGAGGAGAAATATCGCTCTCTGGCTGAGTCGAGTAAGGATCCTATCTATCTGGTTGATGAACAATGCCGTTTCCTTTTTGCTAACAGTACCTATCTGACAAGACTCAAACTGCCGGTCGAACAGGTGGTGGGCAAGTCATATCGTCATTTTCATCCTTCCAAAGAAGCACAAGATTTCTCTAAAAAGATTAAAAAGGTTTTTAGAACCAAACAATGGCTGACTTATGAACATCGGAGTCATCTCGATAATCGCTATTTTCTCAGAACTTTAAGTCCGGTCGTCAGCTCAATCGGTGACAAAACAATTGCAGTTACGATCGTTTCTAAGGACATCACCGAGCGTAAGCAGATGGAATTGGCCTTGAAAGATCGCGAGGAGTGTTTCCGGATTGCCGCTCAAAATGCCAGTGATTTGATTTGGGAATGGAGCCTTGAGAGTGGAAAATTAGAGTGGTTTGGCGAAATCGACGCTCTGTTAGGTTACGAACCCGGTGAATTTCCCCGAACTATTGAAGCCTGGGAAGGAATCATTCATCCGGACGACCACGATCGCGTGATTACAAACATCGATCGATCTCTGAAAATGCATATGCCTTATGTCGAGGAGTATCGCATTATTCGTAAAGATGGAAAGATCCAGTATTGGATCGACAAGGGTGAAGCTCTATGGGACGAAAATGACACCGTCTATAAAATGTTGGGAGTTTGCTCGGATATTACTTATCGCCGACTAATGGAAAATAAATTGCGCGAGAGCGAAGAACGCTATCGCAATTTGACCGAGAATTCGCCGGTCGGCATTTTAGCAACTGATAAAGACGGTCACATTGTTTATGAAAATCCAACCATGCGAAAAATCCTGGGTGTTCCCCAGCGCGACACTTCCCGAGCGATGGGAACTAAATTAAGTGAGATGCCCAACGTGATCGCTGCCGGGATAGACGGGAAAATCAGGGATGTTTTAGCGGGAAAATCTATTAATAATATCATCTTCCCTTTCACTTCACTTTATAACAAACATACTATCCTGACGATCGATGGCTTGCCGATTAAAGATACTAACGGGCAATTAGCCGGCGGACTGTTCATTCTCCAGGATATTACTGACCGTCGGCAGGCGGAGGAAGCTTTATCGGAAAGTGAATATAAGTACCGCACACTGTTTACATCATCGCGGGATGGCATTGTGATGACTGATCTCAAGGGTGCAATCACCGATTGTAATCTGGCTTATTGCGAGATGCTGGGATATTCGCGGGACGAGCTCCGCCAGATAACATTCGAAAAACTCACGCCGAAAAAATGGAGCAGACTAAATCAGGCGATGGTTCAAAAAGTCTTGAATGACGGATATTCCGATGAGTTTGAGACGGAATACATTCGAAAAAACGGAACCGTAATTCCCGTCTCTCTGCGAACCTGGCGGTCAGATGATAAAATGGGTAATCCGACCGGCGTTTGCTCAATCGTAAGGGACATCACGGTCCAGAAAGAAGCCACCAAGAATCTGAAAACCGTTCAGCAAATCTACCAACAAGCGATCCAAAATGCGCGTGGAATTCCTTATTTATTGAATTATGCGACCGGCCAATACGATTTTATCGGGCAGGCCTGTGAAGATGTCCTCGGGATACCGGCACCAGAAGTGACTTTGGCGAAAATTCGGAATTTAGTCAAAGAAGCCATCATCACGATTCCGGGAGGACCATCCGATGAGAACGTCGCGCGTGATCTATTCAAAAAGGGACAACTCGATACTTATAACTCCGATATAAAAATCGTGACGGCCTCTGGCAAGGTTACCTGGTTAAGCGACAGCGCGATTCCCTATAAGGACGAGAAAACCGGAAAAATCATCGGCTCTTTAGGAATTTTACAGGACATCAGTTACCGGAAAAGAAGTGAAACCATTCAGCGCGTTCTCTACCGGATTGCCAAAGCGGCTCTGGAAACGATCGAACTACCCGAATTGATGCTATTGATACAACAGGCACTGAGTGAAATAATCGACACTACCAATTTTTTTGTCGCTTTATACGACAAGGATAAGGATTCCTTGACCCTGCCTTATTTTATCGATGAAAAAGATCGTTTTACTACATTCCCGGCCGGACGGACACTGACCGGTCAGGTCATTAAAACGAATTTGCCTTTATTGGTTAGAGAACGAGAAATGCAAAAAATGGTCAATGACGATTTCATTGATCTGGTCGGTACTCTCTCAAAAGTGTGGCTGGGCGTACCGATTATCGTGCAAGACGAAGTGTTTGGCGCTGTTGTCGTTCAAAGTTATACTGACGAAAATGCTTACTCTGAAGATGACCTCCATGTCCTGAAATTCGTTTCCGAGCAAATCGGATTATCGATCGCTCGCAAACAAACTGAATTGACTCTGCGCGAAAGCGAAGATCGGTTTCACTCGATTTTCGAGAATTCACCAATCGGTATTGTTCTATATAATGCCAACGGCGCTTTTTTATATGCCAATGCGGAATATTTCCGGATATTAGGAATTGATCGCGAACAAGTACAAAATTACTGTTTGTTTGACAATCCTGGCTTATCAGACGATAATAAGAACCTGTTATTCCAGTCATTACCGGTACATTACGAACAGGCTGTCAATTTTGATGAATGGGAAATTCCGCATACCCGGAAAGGCACCATTTTCATCAGCGTTTCAATCGCACCTTTGCATATGCCCAAATCCGTTGTCAATTACCTGACCCAGATAGTAGACATCACCGATCGAAAAAAGGTCGAGTTGGAATTACTCAAGAATGAAAAACTGGAATCGATCGGCATTCTTGCCGGCGGCATCGCCCATGATTTTAACAATATCCTCACGGCGGTAATCGGCAATATTTCCTTAGCGCGAATGTACGCCGCCGGTCAGGAAAAAATCAAAGACCGGTTGGATGAAGCCGAAAAAGCGAGTATGCGAGCACGCGAACTCACTCAACGACTTTTAACTTTCAGTAAAGGCGGTTTGCCGATCAAAAAGATATACGCGATTGACGAACTGATCGAAGAATCGGTGAAGTTCGTTTTAGCCGGATCGAAGACCAAATGTAATTTCCAAAAAGTCGAGAATCTCTGGTTAATCGAAGTCGATGCCGGCCAGATCAATCAGGTTTTTAATAACATCATCATTAACGCGGATCAGGCCATGCCTGAGGGTGGCGTAATTGACATCAAAGTCGAGAATTATACGGCTGGAATTAAGAATGCATTATCTTTAGCACCGGGAAATTATCTTAAAATCACCATCGCCGATCAGGGGATTGGAATTTCGGCCGAACATCTGACAAAAATATTCGACCCATATTTTACCACAAAAAAACGCGGCAGTGGCCTGGGGCTGACCACGACTTTTTCGATCATCAAAAACCATGGTGGTAAAGTCGATGTAACATCAAAACCCGGTCAGGGTACTACTTTTATGATATTCTTACCGGCCTTATCATCCATGATCGCACCGTCCGAGCCGATCGCAATTATAAAAGAACAAGTCACGGGCGATGGCCGGATTCTGATTATGGATGACGAGCCGATCGTTCTGGAGGTCGTTTCCGAAATGGTTCAGAGCCTGGGTTACGAGACCGACTGCGTCAATGATGGCGCAACCGCCCTCGAACAATATAAGACGGCTTTAAAATCAAATAAACCGTATGCTCTGGTCATCATGGATTTGACGATCCCCGGCGGCATGGGCGGTAAAGAAGCCATTGGCAAACTGCTTGAGATCGACCCCAATGCTAAAGCCATCGTTTCCAGCGGTTATTCGAATGATCCGATCATGTCGGCTTATGAAGATTATGGTTTTAAAGGTGTCGTCGCCAAACCAATAGATCTGAACGTATTGGGCAAGGTGCTGAAAAAAGTCATTGGGAAGCACTAAAGTCCGCTTTTCTCCCGGGAATCAAATCAATTTATTCCCGATTATAACGCGCGATGCCGTCCCTGAAAATATCATTTCCCCTGATGTCATTGGCTACAAAAACCGGAAAATTTTCAACGATCAATTCATAAATGGCTTCCGGCCCCAATTCTTCAAAGGCAATGATTCTGGCTGATTTCACAGCCTGTGCGGCAACGACTGCCGCTCCGCCAATAGCAGTGAAATAGACGGCCTGGTAAGCGACCAGTGCATCGACCACAGCCTGACTGCGTTCGCCCTTGCCGATCATCGCCTTCAGACCGGCGGCTAAAAGAGCAGGAGTAAATTTATCCATACGACAAGAACTCGTCGGTCCGATCGAGCCGATTATTTGTCCGGGACGAGCCGGTGCCGGACCGGCGTAAAATATAATCGCGCTCCGCATATCAAACGGCAGCGACCGGCCGGTTTTGATTAATTCCACTAACCGCTGGTGAGCCGCGTCGCGTGCGGTGTGGATTTTACCGCTGAGCAATATTTTTTCACCGATCTGCAGTTTTTCCAGATCGGCGGGATTCAGTGGCGTGTTCAGGTGTTTTATTTCAGACATAATTCTATTCGATAACAGCGCTTGCGTGACGGTGACAATGACAATCGATATTGACGGCGACCGGCAGAGAAGCAATATGGCATGGTTTCGCAAGAATGCTGACCGTCAATGCAGATGTCGTCCCTCCCAGCCCCTGCGGTCCGATGCCTAAACGGTTGATACGTCCGAGCAATTCATTTTCAACGGCCGCCCACTGCGGATCAGGATTCTTTTCGGTCAACGGTCTGAGCAAAGATTTCTTCGCGAGAAAAGCCGACTGCTCGAAATTGCCGCCCAGTCCGACACCGACGACTACCGGCGGGCACGGTCGGCCGCCTGCACGACGAACACATTCGACGACGAAATCCAGCACTCCCGACAGGCCGTCCGCAACATTCAACATTTTTATAGCCGACATATTCTCGGCTCCGCCGCCTTTAGGCAGCACGGTAATGTTAATCGTTTCACCCGGTACGATTTCCGTATAAATCATCGCCGGGGTGTTATCGCCGGAATTTCGACGCGAGACGATCGGGTCGCCGACTAACGATTTCCGTAAATATCCGTCCGTGTAACCCTGCCGGACGCCTTCATTGATCGCCTCGTTAAAATCACCGCCCGTCAGGTGCACGTCCTGGCCGAGTTCAACAAATATAACTGCCACACCGGTGTCCTGGCAAAGCGGCATTTGCAGGCGCGCAGCCAGTTCGTAATTTCTTTGCATAATCTGCAAAACTTCCCGCCCGGTCGGTGATTCCTCCTGCGCTAAAAATTCATTCACCTTTGCAACGACGTCGGGCGCAATGTAATAATTAGCATCGATACACAGTTTTTTTATTACCGGAATAATCCGGGCAACGTCGATAGTCTTCATGATTTATGACCGTCCGCAAGCACTTTGAACCGTCAACGCCGGGTGATTTTCAATTGTGAGCATGATAGAGTCTTTCATCGGACGGAACGTAAAAAAGTTTAACGTTAAATGCAAGTTTCCGATTCCGTTCGCCGGTACATTGCCGTTACGAACGAAAAATAAAATATACCGCGCCAATAATACACAGCCCGGCATAGAAATAATCGGCCTTGAGCGGTTGTCGCATATAGAAAATAGCGATGCCCCAGCTAATCAACGCCGCGATGTACCAGGCCTTATGGTTCAGATTGCGCAGATGACCGTACCAGGCAAAAGTCATAAAACAATTCGAGATCGTCAGCATAAAGGCGGTTTGCAAAACGATCGGCAGTTCCAGTTTCATATCTTGGTTTGTTCCTTCTTGTGAATTCAGTCGGCGGCCAGGTACTTTTCAGTTCCGGTAATGGCGACGATTTCGCCGAAATAAATCCGGTGAAAATCGCGATCCGGATAATTGGGCGCAATCCACGCCGGCAGAAAATGGGCGGGCTCCAGATCGTCCCAGTAAATCTTGCGGCACTCGATCCGCAGTTCAGCCTCTTCGTAAACCGGCGAAGCGACGATATTCGCCGCGCAGGGCGTCAGACCGCTTTGTTTAATCTTGTCCGTCTTTCGGCCGGTGGTAGAACCGATCAATTGCATTTGCTTTCGGTAAGCCCGCGGAAATGCACATAGCGTGAACGAGTCGTATTTTTCCATGAATTCGTAGGTGTAGCGCGTCGGCCGTACGACGACCTGCGCAAACGGCTTCGACCACATCGTACCGAGACTGCCCCAGGCCACGGTCATGCAGTTAAAACCCCCGCTCTGAAAATCACCACAGGTCAAAACCAGCCACTGATTCATCCATAAATTATGAATCCTGACGTTCAACTTGTTAAATGGTATTTCGATCATATATTTTCTCCTGAATCTGCGTACGCATTGCGCTATTTCCAGCGATATTTTACCAGCCGATATAATCCGAATGTCCGGTGCGATCACAAGATCATTTTTCAGCGACTCGTTGAAAATTATCCATTGTCAGGTTGATCTTGATTCTGCCGCGCGGTTGCCTGATTGCCACCGTATCTTCCCCGAGAATAATATTCAGGAGAAACGGTGAACTGGTCAGGCCGCTGATGACTAAGGGTGACTCTTTCGACTCGCGCTTTTCGCACCAGAGCGTAACTAAATTATTCCCGAATTTAAGGTTGCGGATGCCGTGTTTGTTCAATAGCCAGGGGCGCCACGTCAATTGATCTGATGGACCGTTGGCAGAAAAGCCCAGAACATCCTCGATCAACATCGCCACCGGGCCGTGTCCGGCGGTCGCAATATAATTCGAGCGGCAGAAATAACGCGTATCCCAGCGAGTTCCGGGCAGATCGGTTTCCGACGAATAAAGTTCCCAGATCGCGGCGGTCGCCTCTGATTTTATTTCGCCTTCGATCATCGTCGTGTCCGGGACGACGCCGGTGAAGATTTTTTCCATATTCGTAATATGGTTCCAGGCGGATTCGGCAGCGAATTCGTATTCGCCGTATTTTTTCAGACCTTCCGTAATCATATAATTTTCACAACTCCAGACGCCGCCCCGCCAGAAAGCGCCGCCAGCGCTGAAGTCGTCTTCCTTGGCAGCCAACGTCGGAAAACGATGATGACGGTCGAATTCGCCGGTATCTTTCAGATGATCGATCAATTGCCGGGCTTCGGCGGTGTCGGGTATTCCGGCAATGAGCGGCCAGAATCCGGCCGTAGTTTTGATGCGGATATTACGCCCGTCACTCGTCATATCATAATAGAAAGCATCGTCCTGGCTCCAGAGTTTCAACCGGATCTCATTCGCAATTTCCTGATAGCGTCGCTGATAGATCGCCACGCGTGATTTTTCGCCCAGGATTTCGGCGATGGTCGCCAGGTGATCGGCAAAGAGCGCCATTTGCGCGGACAGGTCCGTCCAACCCCCCAATTCGTTAGCGTTGCGCGGAGAATTCGTCATCTGCGAACCGATCGGCGTATTGTAATATAGCAGAGAAGCCTCGTCCTTGCCCCGGCAGGAATTATCGATCCATTCAAAATATTTTTCAAAGACCGGGAAATAACGTTTCAGGCGGCGTTTATCGCCGGTCAGATGGTAATATTTCAGTTCAGCCCATGTAAAAAGCGGCGGATTAATCATCGGTTCATTCACACTCGGAACATGCAGATATTCACCGGTCACTGAATTATTGACGCGCGAAATGAACCCGTCCGAGCGCTGACCCAGATAGAAATTATCCAGCGATTCCATCACCGGGAATTCCGAACAGCCATAGACACCGAACAACGCCGTCATGATCGTCGGCTCCTGATAGATCAGCAACTCGTTTTCGGTATTCAGATAGCGCCGGGAAAAACCGTTCGCTTGGGTGCCTTTCACGACATCCAGTGTCATGATCTGCCAAACCTTCCAGTACATTTGTTCAATACCCTGGTAATCGGGCAGAATCGGCGCCGGAATCTGATTTTTATAAAGGTCGGAGCAATTACTAAACCAAACGACAGATAATATCAGGACGCCAAGCAGACTCCTTTTCAGCGGGGTTGCGGAGGAGTCTCGGTGAGCATATTTTCTTCCTGCCATAAATCCTTGAGCGGTTCATTCAGATAATTCGTATAGGTTTCCCGGGCTTTGTCCATCATTCCGGCTCCGGCATAGGCCTTAGCCAGCACCAGGCGGTAGCGTTTTATATCCGGGTTGTAACGGACGGCCGTTTCTAAATAAGTGACGGCACTGGCGTAATCTTTTTTCTGTAATAGTAATTTTCCGTGATAATAGTATGGCTGAGGGTGGTTGGGTTGCAACTCCATTTGCCGGACGGAATATTTCAAAGCGGCTGTCAAATCGCCCTGGCGGCGTTTGACTTCAGCCAGAATATATAAAGCATCACAGTTATCACGATCCAATTGCTGAATTGCTTTGGCGTAGTAAATCGCTTTAGCCGGTTCGTTCAGGTAAAAAGCATTCAGCCGGGCGAGTGTTAAAAGGGTCGCCAGCCGGTAATCGCGGTTAAGTGCCTTGCGGTAATGCGTAACCGCATTCTGATAATGTCCCTGCTGATATTCGAGGAATCCCCAGGCTTCGAAAGTCTGAGCCGAGCGCGGTGCAATGTCGGATAGTTTCTCGCAGGCTTGCGCACCGTCGATAAAATAACCTTCCTGAGCCAGGATCATGACCAACAGTTTCAGTTGGAACGGCTCGATGGTAAGTTTAACTGCTTTTTGGGCAATGTCAACCGCTTCCTTATTTTGTCCCGAATCACGTAAAAGCGAGGCGTAAAATACCCGAACATTCGCCTCATCCGGGTACTGGCGGATGAGATTCCGCAGGCTCTCTGAAGCTGCCGGTCGTTGGTCCAGTTTTGTCGCGGCATTGATCAGAATCAGCAGCGCCTCGTCACTTTTCATACAGGCATACAGTCGTCCGGCGACTTTACTGATTAAATTCCAATCTCTGGCATTTATCAGTAGAAATCTGACGTAGTCATTTAGAAATTCCGCCAGCGAATCATTCAGGCTGAGCGCGCTTTCGTAAAATTTTCCGGTAGCGGAGAATTCCTCTTTTTGCCGGGCGACGCATGCCCGTCCCCAGGTGCCATAGAATTTTTCGCCTTTTTTGATTATTCCGAGGTAAGCCTGGTCGGCCAGCTGGTACTTGCCTTTGCGGAAAGATCTTTCGGCCGATTTAAATAAAGCGCGGGAATCGTTGCTGACGATTTTCCTGACATCCCGGTAACGTAATCCGTCCGGCAATTCCTGGCCGCCGGTCAATGTACCGCAAAGTGTTACAATCAACAAACTGACAATGCACTTTCTCACGCCGGAAAATATGTCGAATTTCAGAATCATTTCCAAGTTAAAAGAATCTGCCTCCTGCCCTGGTTTGCAGGACTTCATCCGGCAATTATTTGGGATTGGCAGGCGGATTATTTAGATTCAACGCCGGTTATGAATGTTACCATTGCTGAGATCAAAGCCGTCTGCCGCAACCAACCAGCTGTCCGCCTGATTTTACACGAACTGAATGCCCGGTTCGTCGGCGAAGACCATCAGACCGATACCTATTTCAACGTTCCTGTCGGTCGTCTGAAACTGCGTGAAGGCTTGATCGAAAACACCCTGATCTACTACCGGCGGCCGGATGAAGACGCCCCTAAAATCTCTGATGTCAATCTCTTCACCGCGCTCGACTTAAACCAGATCAAACCGCTATTGATTACGGCGCTCGGAGTCAAGGTCGCCGTCGTCAAACAGCGCGAAATCTATTTCGTCAATAACATTAAAATCCACCTCGACCGGGTGGCGGAACTGGGCGAATTCGTCGAAATCGAAGCCATTGACAAAGACGGCATGCGCAGTCAGGCCGAACTGCTGGCTCAATGCCGCACAATGATGGCCCGGCTGAACGTTCTCCCGGCGGATTTGGTTGATTGTTCGTATTCAGATATGCTTTTGAATAAACGGGCTAAGTGATTAATTTCCCGCGTGAAATTTACCGACAGCATAGCGCTGTCGGGCCGGCTCTGCCGGTGAGCGTTTTTGAGAATACCTGAAAAATAGCGAGCGCCTTATGCAATTAATCGACGATCTGCTGAAACCATTTCCACACGAAAATATCTCGGTCTTACCGACTCCCTTTTACCGGCTGAATCAACTCTCCGATCTGCTGAAATGCAATCTGTACGTTAAACGCGACGACCTGACCGGCTTCGCTTTCGGCGGCAACAAGACCCGCAAACTGGATTTTCTGATCGCCGAGATGATCGCCAAAGGTTATGATACGGTCATCGGCATCGGCGCCAATCAATCCAACTTTTGCCGGATCCTGGCCAACGCCAGCATCAAATACGGCCTGAGCGTACACCTGATCCTGCGCGGGAAAAAGGTCAGTCATCCGACCGGGAATCTTCTTATCGACCAATTACTGGGAGCAACGATCCATCATGTCGATTCGGCCGATCCGGAAGTAGTCATGGAGGAAGCCTTGCAGATTAAAACCCAGCTGGAATACAAAGGTAAGCAGGTCTTTTTACTGCCGCCGGGTGGTTCCGTACCGATCGGCGCGCTCGGCTACGTGGCCGGCTGGGGCGAACTGATGGACGATCTTGAACATAACCGACTTAACGTCGATATGGTCGTTCATGCCTCATCTTCGGCCGGAACCCAGGCCGGCTTAGTCGTCGGGCAGGCGATCAGCCAATGGCCGGGACAAATTGTCGGAATGAGCGTCGATTATCCGCGGGCGCTTCTCGAGCAGAATGTCTACGATCTGGCCAGTTCGACCGCCAATCTGATGAATATCAATGTTCCGCGTAATCTCGTGCAGGTTGACGATAATTTCATCGGCAAGGGCTATGCGATCCCGACGCCCGGTTGCGAGGAAGCCGTTGAACTGTTCGCGAAAAACGAAGGCATTTTTCTGGACTACGTCTATACCGGCAAGGCCGCCGCCGGGCTGATCGAATACTGCCGCTCCGGCCGGATCACCCCGAGCGATACTGTCATTTTCCTGCATACCGGCGGCAACATCGAATTATTTGAATAAGAAAAATAATTATACAGGACAGAGTTTAAATGGATATTAGTTTTTTCGATTCGGCAATCTACCAATGGGTCGTCATCCCCTTATTGATTTTCTTAGCCCGGATTACCGATGTCTCGATCGGCACGGTGCGCATTATTCAGGTCTCAAAGGGCAACAAACTGCTCGCTTCTTTTCTGGGCTTTTTCGAGGTTTCGATCTGGTTGCTGGCGATTTCACAGGTTATGCGCCAGGGCTTGAACAATCCGATCAGTTTTTTCGCTTATGGCCTGGGATTCGCTTCTGGTAATTACATCGGTATTACAATTGAGGATAAATTAGCTCTCGGCCTGCAGGCCATCCGCATGATCAGCGCCGATACGGTCGATATACTGACCATGACCCTGCGCGATGCCGGCTTTGGCGCGACCGTGATCGAGGCCAACGGCGCGAAAGGCCTTGTTCACATCATTTACGTCATCGTTCAACGCAAAAAGGTCAACGACGTTTTGCAGATTGCCCGTGAAATTACACCGGATATTTTCATTTCGGTTCAGGACATCCGTTCGGTCAATGCCGGTTATTTTCCGGGTAAGAGTCAGAGCCTGAAGTGGCGTTTCTGGAGTAAAAAGAGATGACGTCCGGCCGTTCCCGCTATTAATCTAACTTCGGAGTATCTTAAGCATGAAAATTTATCGTCAACCACTTTTTGTCGCGTACCTGATCGGCGCAATCCTGCTGGGGATCGACTTCCTCACAAAAGGTATCGCCAACCATTTCTTACCGTTCCAGGAGAGCGTCGGCACTTCTCTGCCGTTTTTATCGTGGTTTCTTACCTACAACACCGGCTATCATTTTATCTTCGGAAAAATACATAATCAGCAGGTTTGGGCTATTTGCGGAATAATTTTAGTCGTCGCGCTGATCTTTTCGCTATCGCGCAACCTGGTTAAGGAAAAAAGTTCCCGCAGTAATATCGTGATACTGACTGCCATTATCGGTTTCATGATCGGCGCCGCCGGCAATGTCATCGAAGTTCTGGTCAGGGGCAGAGCGACGGATTTCTTCGTCTTCCATCCTTTCCCCTGGCCGAGCAACCTCTGCGATCAATACATCAATGCCATCATCTACATCATGTTGCCGATCACGATCATCAAATCGGTCGTCGATTGGCGGAAAAGTAAGAAGAACGCGACACGGGGTGACGTATCTCCTGACCGGCGGTCAGGAGAGTAAACTCTGAGACCGAGAATTATGGAGTATTACCGGTAGTTGCGTCAGGTCCTCAGACCTAGCACTTAACGTTTTGCGTCAGATTTGAGAATCTGACGCAACTAACAGCGCAACACCGAATACGAAAATCCAACTTCGTTAAGCCTATCGTTATCGGCTTTTGGATATTGTTCATTTGGATATTAATTGGTATTTGGAATTTGGTGCTTGTCTCGGCAGGGACTCCCAACGGAGGTATTTTCTACTCGTCTCTACGCTCTGCGTGGAAACGGGTATTTTCTGTGTCGTCAGGTCCTCAGACCTGAAATTAACTGGCGTTTGTTAGTGAATTTGCCTCAGAAAAGAACTTTCCGTACATACGATACCAACCAAAAATGTGAGGTATAAAAAACAATGAACATTTTTCTTGACAAACGCTATCTTGAATTATAAATTACGGGCGAGTTGCGGTTGAAAATATGGTGTGCAAAGTGTTAAAAAGCAGGTGGATTTAGATTTGATCTGAGTGGATAGATGCGAAAGCATTGAAAAGGAAGGAGAAAATGATCGTAAGCCATCGTGTATTTTTGCCCAATAATGATAAAAATAAAACCTTATGTATCTATTTTAATAAACTGCAGCTTTGGTTG
>Ga0074199_1001607_pt1 | contig 18431 bp, 16 predicted proteins | sample EPASupsiteSAE347_FD_64528 | JGI IMG/M metagenome (GOLD analysis project Ga0074199, IMG submission 64528) | Bioremediated contaminated groundwater from EPA Superfund site, New Mexico - Sample SAE3-47 | ecosystem: Environmental > Aquatic > Deep subsurface > Groundwater > Contaminated ...
GAAAGGATAAGAAATCCCCTCCCAAGATGACTAACGGGTAATTGTCGTCAGTGGGGAATTCTAATTGTCGTCAAGAGGAAGAATAATTGTCGCTGGACAGGCGGGTGCGTAGCATTGCGGGCAGGGAGGTTCGAGCCCTCTATCGCCCATTCGACGCGTCCGCAGTGGCGGACTTGCTCATGGCCAGCCATTCGACACGCTTCGCCCTTCGACAAGTTCGATGCTTCGCTTGATCACCTGTGCTGAGCGTAGCCGAAGCATTACAAGAAAGAACAAGTTTCGCTTGTTTTTATTGCGGGAGACGGATATCTTCCAGCTATTCAATGGAACAATTAAAGAAATCAGAATTCAATGGCCCGATTGGGCCGGTCGTGCTCGCCATCATGGATGGCGTCGGCATCGGCAAATACCCGGAAGGCGATGCGGTCCGTTCGGCGCTCAAGGTGAACATGGATTTGCTCGCAAAGCATGCTCTTTTTTCCAAGCTGAAAGCCCATGGCAAGGCGGTCGGCCTGCCGAGCGACGCCGATATGGGCAACAGCGAGGTGGGCCATAATGCGATCGGCTGTGGTCGGGTCTACGATCAGGGCGCCATGCTGGTCAACCAGGCCATAAGTTCTGGCGCCATGTTCAAGGACAAGGTCTGGCAAATGCTGATTGAAAATTGCCGGGCCAATAAAAGCGCCCTGCATTTCATCGGTTTGTTTTCGGATGGCAATGTGCACAGCCACCTTGACCATCTCAAGGCCATGCTCGTCCAGGCGGCAAAAGATGGCGTACGCCGGGCAAGAGTGCATATTCTTCTGGATGGCCGCGATGTGAGTGAAACATCGGCGTTAAACTACGTGGATCCGTTTGAAATATTCCTGGCGGACTTGAACAAGAAACAAAATGTTGATTTCCGGATTGCCTCTGGCGGCGGCAGAATGCGCATCACCATGGACCGTTACAACGCCAACTGGAACATGGTCAAACTCGGCTGGGACACCCACGTGCGCGGGGTAGGGCGTCAATTTGTTTCCGCGCATCAGGCCATTGAAACGCTCCGCAAGGAAAACCCCGGCGTTATTGACCAGGATTTGCCGCCGTTCGTTATCGCCGAGAATGGCAAGCCACTTGGCCAGATTGTGGATAATGACAGCGTCATTTATTTCAATTTCCGCGGCGACCGCGCGATTGAAATCAGCCGCGCATTTGAAGAAGATACTTTTACCGAGTTTGACCGTGCGCCCCGTCCCAAAGTCTGTTACGCCGGCATGATGCAATACGATGGCGACTTGAAAATCCCGAAAAACTTTCTGGTCACCCCTCCGGCCATCAACCGGACCATGGGCGAATTGCTTTGCCGCGCCGGCGTCAGGCAGCTGGCCATCAGCGAAACCCAGAAGTTCGGCCATGTAACTTATTTTTTTAACGGGAATCGCTCCGGAAAATTCAACGACAAACTGGAGGAATATGTTGAAGTCCCGTCTGATATTGTGCCGTTTGAACAGCGCCCCTGGATGAAATGCGCCGAAATAACCGATTATGTCGTCAAGTCCATCAGGGAAAATGCCTCCCGTTCTGAACATGAAAAATTTCGTTTTATCCGTCTCAATTATCCCAACGGCGATATGGTCGGGCATACCGGCGTGTATCAGGCGACGCAAATTGCGGTGGAAGCGGTTGACCTTTGCCTTGGACGCCTCATGGCGGCGGTTGAAGCCGCGAAGGGCATTCTGGTTGTATCGGCCGATCACGGGAATGCGGACGACATGTATGAGCATGACGCAAAGACCGGCAAGGTCAAGACCGATCCTGAGACCGGAAAAATCAAGGCCAAAACAAGCCATTCGCTCAACCCGGTTCCGGTGTATATTTATGCCCCGGCCGATACCGGCAAGATCAGTCTCGCTGACCACAAGGACTTGGGCATAAGTTCCCTGGCGGCGACCTGCATGGAATTGCTGGGGTTCAATCCACCGGACGATTATGACAAGAGCATTATTGAGACTGCCCAATGACCAGCGCGCCATACGGAAAAGTTCTTGCCGGAAACAGCGAAAGCATTCGCCGCGCTTACGATACTTTTTCGGCCCAGCCGGTTGATCTGGTTCTACCCTCAGAGCAGAATGAAGCACCGCGCGGCAGCAAGCCGCATGGTATCTTTGCGGAACCACCCGGAGCCAAAGACACCATTCCATTCTTGGCGAAGGATGGTGATTTGGAAGATGAATATCAAAAAACGATCGCACGGCCGGTTTCGGTTACCGGTCCTGGAACATTTTTCCGGCGCGCGGCGCGCACTCTGCTTTTTGAGCCGACCGCCGAAAAAGGCTGGTGGTTTGAAAGGGTTGATCTCCCCAAGGATCTGCCGACTCTGGTTTCGGTGCGCAATGTCTGGACCACGGCGCGCAACATTGTCCTGCGCAGCGGTTCGCCGCATAACTACATGCGCATGGTGGAGCATATCATTGCCCTGAAGCTTGGCATGGGGATTGACAACCTGCTTATCAAGGTTTATTCCGGCGATCCCCCGCTTTTTGACCGCGGCAGTATGGACATTGTGGAAGCGCTGGAGTCCGCCGGCATCCGGAAGCAAAACGCGCCGGTCCCTTATGTCACCGTCCGGGAAACGGCGACCATCGGCGGGGAAAACGGCGGCTTCCTGACTTTTGCGCCGCATGACGGCCGGAAAAAGCTGACGATTGATTGCGCCATTGATTTTAAAAACGCCATCGGCAAGCAGAGGATCAGGTTTGATTTAACCACAAAAATATTCCGGCAGGGGGCGGAAGCCAGGACCAACACAAACACGGCCGTCAAATTATATTGCCGGACGCTCGGCCTGCTGTTTGCCGATATCCGGAATTCAGGCTACACAAACAAGAACATATTGATCGCCGGACGAAGGCGGTATTTAAACGAACCGAAACTGATTTATAACGGCAAATCGCTGGAAGCGGTCTGGCACCGGGCCATCATGGATTTGCTTGCGGCTGTTGCGCTTATTGACAGCGGACGTTTTGTCGGCAAAATTATTTCTTACAAATCCGGCCACGCCCTGGATGCGGACATGATCAGGTTGCTTTACAAACACAATCTGCTGATTGCTGTCTAAGCCTTGTGCCCGGTCAGCCTTGTTATCAATAAGCGGTGTCTGGGAAACTTACTGCACAACATTTCTCGGTTGCCCAACTCAAAATCGGCAAAATCAAATCCGGGCGTGACAGTACAGCCGATCAGGGCGTAATATTTCGGATTTGGGATTTTGGATTTTGGATTTTTCCCCCACGGGCGCACCAGCCTGGGGCTGGGGATTTTGTTTGCCAATCCGGCGGCGAACCATGAATTCGCTTCGATAACCGCCTGCGGCTGTTCGCCCGCCGCGGGATTCAATCCCAGTGTGATTTTTTTAAGCGCGCCGTTTTTTTTAATGATGAAAATATTGAGCGGGAACCCGTCGTAAAAATGCCAGATTTCATCGGATTTCAACCGGTGGAAAGCCGAAAACTGATTGCCGCGCAGAAGAAAATAGATGGCGGTCGCAAACGCGCGCTGGCCGCCGTATCTTCGGGGCAGATCAGCTTTGGCGATGATTTCGGGCGAGCGGTAGGTTTCCCGGTAATAACCGCCTTCCGGATGCGGCCGCAAACGCAAACGTTTAATCCAGTATGCCGCCGTTCGTTTTGATGTTTTTTTCTTCACATTTGTTCCGGAGATAATTATGGTAACTATCTGCGATGATTCACCTCAAACCATTGATATTTATAGCAGGAGGAAACAATGAAATCAATCGTGCGTATGTTCTGTCTGTCGGTTGTGTTCTCGGTTGCGGGACTCATTTCATCATCGGCCGCTGACCGGGACACGGTTTATCAGGCGGCGCCCATTCAAAGCCTGAGCGTCGGCGTCTATGACGGTTTTATTCCGTTCGCCGCCTTGAAGAAACATGGCGATATCGGCCTCGGCACTTTTAATGCATTGGACGGCGAAATGATTTTTGTGGACAGTGTATTTTATCAGGTTAAACAGGACGGCAAAATCATTCCTGTTCCTGATTCCGCGCTAACGCCCTTCGCGGTCGTTACTTTTTTTGATGAAGACCTGCGGTTTGAAGCTGTAACTGCCGACAGTTTGGCGGATCTGGCCGGGATTATTGACCGCAAACTGCCGACAAAAAATATTTTTTATGCCATTCGGATTGACGGTATGTTTGAATACTTAAAATTGCGCAGTGTGCCGGCCCAGAGAAAACCTTATCCTCCGCTCGCGGAGGCCGTGAAGGGGCAAACGGTCCTTGAATATAAAAACGTTTCAGGAACATTGATTGGATTTCGTTCGCCTTCATTTGCCGAAAAGATAAATGTTCCCGGCTACCACTTCCATTTCTTGAGCGCCGACAAGAATGTCGGCGGCCATGTGCTCAATCTGCGGTTCAAGGGGCTTGCGGTCCGGCTGGATAAGTGTTCTTCTTTGACGCTGATCATGCCGGAAACTGGGGATTACCTGGGCGCGGCATTGGATGGGGAAGAACAGCGTGACTTGAAGAAAATTGAGTGAATGGCGGACTTTTATCGCTCGCCGAGTTCACCCAAGGCCTTGCCTTCACTCTCGTAAATCTTGAATAATTTATCCAGCCCGGTGATGACAAACCCTTCCTTGATGACCGGGGTGAGATTGCAGAAGGCGATCCGGGCCTTTTTTTCATTCGCTTTTTTACCGGCCATGATGAAAGAGCGGAAAAATACGCTTGAAATTCTCGCAACCGCCCCCATGTCTATCAGCATGGAAAGCGTTCCGCCTTCAATCAGCGCACAAAGACGGCGGGTAAGGTCGTCGGAAAGCTGCGGCTCAATCAGGCGCTGATTGACAATATGCACGATGGTAACTCCCTGCCTGTTTTCTTCCATAAACTGGACTGGGTCAGTCATTTTGGTCCTCCAATATGTTTTACAAGCGACAAACAATTAGCGTTGTTAATCCGGCGGTAATGCATTTCATCCATCATCTTGCGCATGAGGTGGACGCCCAGGCCGCCGATGAGCCTTTTTTCTATACTCGCGGTCACGTCGGGCACGGGATGATGCAGCGGATTGAAAGCTATTCCGGAGTCGGTAATTTCCACCAGAACGCGGTCTTTAATCCGCTCTATGGTTATTCTGATATAGCCTTTGGCGTTTTTCGGGTAAGCGTATAAGGCGACGTTGGTGACGGCTTCATCAATGGCGACGCAAATATGTCCGCGATATTTTTCCTGAATGCCAAGGTCATTGAGGGAGTGTTCGACAAAATCGGCGATTTTCTCCAAATGACCGGTGTCGGCAATAGTTTCAAATGCAAATTTAGCCGGTTTCGCTTTGTCCGGGATCTCGGTTGTTCTGCAGGGAATATTGTTATTCATAAAAGTGTTTGAATAATTGCATATAATGCCGCCAGTTTCAATATAATTTACCCGGCTTTGCCAGATTGGTTTTTCGCAGATGTTCCCGCCGTTATATTCTTGACGCTCATCAAGCGCCAACTTATCCTTGAAACAATATTTTTGTCCAATATATGTTGATTTTAAGACGAAATAGCCGGATTCAATGAAAAGGCATGGTATGACCAATAAAGATGGAATATACCGTCTTTTACAGCAACATCTTGACAAACAGGCGGTCGGGTTTCCGGCAACCTGGTCAGGGGCCGATATCCGCTTTCTCAAAAGGCTTTTTACGCCGGACGAAGTAAAAATCGCTTTGCATCTTTCATACCAGCCGACTCCCCTGGGACAGATCGTCGCAAGCGCGGCCCCCGAGTTTTCGGCCGGACAGACCGAACGTTTGCTTGACAGCATGTTCATGAAAGGCGCCATCGGATGGAAAGAAAAGGATAGGATCAGCCACTGGTATGTCATCCCGCTCGTAATCGGCATGTACGAAGCCCAGGACGGTAATCCCACTCCGGAATTCCTGGCCGATGCAAGCGCCTATATGAAGACCATGAGCTACGGGAAAGCATTTCTGGCCGTCAAACCATCCCAGATGCGGACCATTCCCATCCACAAAAGCATACCCGTTGAACACCACGTTGCCACTTATGATCAAATCCGGGCCATTATTCAAACCGCTCGCGTCCCTTTTGTCGTGCTCAAATGCATTTGCCGCGAGGCTGCGGCCATAAGGAACAAACCGTGCAAAAAAACATCACGACTGGAAACCTGCCTCGCATTTGGCGACATGGCCGCCATGGTTTTTCGCCGAAAACATGGACGCGAAATAAGCCGGGACGAAGCGTTGGCGATACTCCAGCAGAACGAAGATGACGGCCTCGTTTTACAACCCGCCAACGCGCAACATCCGGAGTTTGTCTGCGCCTGCTGCGGCTGCTGTTGCGGGATGCTCTCTTTCCAGAAATTCCTGCCGCATCCGCTGGATTTCTGGACAAGCAACTTTTACGCAGAAGTTGACACGGAAGCGTGCGCGCGCTGCGGTAAATGCGCCGCCCGCTGTCAAGTCAAGGCCGTCACCCTGGCCGGCCCGAACCGCAAGGCGCGAATCAACTTAAGCCGATGCATCGGTTGCGGCCTATGTGTCCCGACTTGCCCGTCAAACGCGGTCCAGCTCAAAAAGAAGGAGCCGGAAACGATCCCTCCGAAAGACGAAGAGGATCTCTATGCCAAAGTCATGGCAAACAAAAAGGGAGCCTGGGGACAATTTCGTATGCTTTTGAAAATAGCCTTAGCCCGCATCATTTCTCACCCCTAATGCGCCTAAAAGGCTTCGACGCGCCCCGAAACCGGGGCTTGCTCAGCGCTTTCCGAGTCCCCTACTGATCAGGAAACGGTAGAGGCCTGTATCAAAAATAATAGGCGCTTCATAGCATTTGAGTTGAACCCGGCGTTTGTGTATTCAGAGCATGTTAACACTCAGGCACAGTTCTTCGAAAAAGGCCCGGCCAATATACTACATCAACTGCCGGTTCAGCGTCAGGATCGGCAATAAAATTGAAACAACCACGAGAAGGACAAAACAGCCGATAAATAAAATAAGCGCCGGTTCAAACCAGGCCATGATCCTGGCCAATTGCTGTTCCCACTGATTCTGCAGCCGCTCTTCGGCGCTTTTCAGCACCTGTTCCAGCGCGCCCGTGTTTTCGCCGATTTGAATAATGCCGGCCAGCACGGGTCCTAACGGATTGATGCGCGCAACCGCTTCCGACAAACTTGAGCCGTTCCGGATGGCTTCCGTCTCGCGCCGGCTCTGGGCCTGGATTGAAAAGCTTCCGGTTGACTGGCCGGCCAGATTGACGCTTTCAACCAGCGGCAAGCCGCCATGCAGGAGAAGCGCGAGCGTCCGCGCAAAACGCAGGGCGCTCAGGGTTGTGTAGCATTTCCCGATTATCGGCATGGAAAACAGTTTTCTGTCCATGGCAATTTTGTATTCAACACTGCGGGATACGGAGCGCCAGGCCATGAAAATAACCGCGCCGGTTGCGATCAGCAAAATCGGGCCAAATTTGGCAAATGCTTTGCCCAGATAGATCATAATTCTGGTGATAAGCGGCAGGGTAATATTCATTTCAGCCGATAACACCTGGGTCAGGCGCGGCATGGCAAAACCAAGAAGCCCGACGGCGATCGCCAGCGCCAGGGTGATAATAATGGCCGGATAAATAAGCGCCGTAACGATCCGTTCGCGCAGTTTGATTTCTTCCTCCATGAAGTCGGCCAGGTTCTTCAGCGCCCACGGCAGTTCGCCGGATTTTTCGCCCGCCGTAATAAAGGATGTTTCCGCCGGATGAATCCCGCGGCCGATAGCTGAAATTGCGCCGGCCAGAGAATTGCCCTCCCTGATTTTATCGCGGATTCCCGCTATTCTGGAACGTGTGGATGCCAAATCAGGCGAATGGATCATCACTTCAAGCGCGGATGATAGCGGCAGGCCGGCATGCAGAAGCGAAGCGAGCTCGCCGTAGAAAACCGCCCTTATGGCGCGGGAAAAAGGATTCCGGAGCTTGAAGTTTTCTTCGTTTTGAGCCGGATCCGCCGGCGTAACCGTTTCGGCCAGAATGCCGTCGGCCGAGAGTTTTTCGCGCGCCTGTTTTTTATCCAGCGCCTCAATCAGTCCCTTTCGTATTTTGCCGCCGGTATCGTAGCCTGTGTACTCAAACGTTTTCATGATGGAAAGTCTTTGTAATTGCTCGGGTATTTTTAGGGTAAGTAAGGTCAAAATTTGAAATTTTAAATTGGGCGGGAAAAATTCCGATTCTATGCCAATTTCCAATTTCTAATTTCAGACTGCTCCTTGTCCGATTGACCTCAGGATTTCAGGCAGTGTGGTTTCTCCTTCAAGTAATTTTTCAACGGCGTCGTCCAAGAGAGTTTTCATGCCCTGATTAACGGCCAGGCGGCGGAGCATGGCCGTGTTTGCGTGTTCGGCGCGGATGGTTTCCGATATTTCAGGCGTTATTTCCATCAGCTCAAAAAGTCCGGTCCGCCCGCGGAAACCGTCACGGCAATCCTTGCAGCCTTTTGCGGTCCAGACCGGTTTTTCGGAAAGTTTTTTGGCGTATGCTCCAAAGGACGCCAATTCTTCCGGCATTAATTTCGCCTGGAGTTTGCAGGAAGGGCAGAGGCGGCGCACGAGACGCTGGGCGACGGCCGCCCGCAAGGAGGCCGCGCAAAGATAGGGCGGTATGCCCATATCGGTCATGCGGGTGACGGCGCTGGGCGCGTCATTGGTGTGCAGGGTGCTGAAAACCAGGTGGCCGGTCAGCGATGCCCGGATCGCGATTTCCGCCGTTTCCAGGTCCCGGATTTCACCCACCAGGATGACGTCAGGATCCTGGCGCAGGATATGCCGCAGACCATTGGCGAACGTCAGGCCGATTTTAGGCTTGACCTGAATTTGCCCGATATCCGGCAGTTGGTATTCAACCGGGTCTTCAATAGTCAGGATATTGATCCTGGTTTTGTCAAGTTGTTGCAGGGCCGCGTAAAGGGTCGTTGTTTTGCCGCTGCCCGTTGGTCCGCAGACAAGGATGATGCCATTCGGCTCCTTGATCAAGCGGTTGTATTTTTCCATCAAATCGGGACCGAGTCCCAGTCCGGCCAGAGGCAGCAAGGTGGAATTACGGTCCAGAAGACGCAGGACAACCCGTTCGCCTTCGGCGATCGGAACGGTTGAGATGCGGATGTCTATTTCCCTTTTTCCGATATGCACCCGGGCCACTCCATCCTGGGGAAGACGCTTTTCGGCGATATCCATATGGGCCATTACCTTCAGGCGCGAGATGAGCGCCAGCTCAAGATTTTTCGGCGGCGAGGCCTGATCGTACAGCATGCCGTCAATCCGGTAGCGAATTTTGAGGCGGGATTCATACGGTTCAATATGCACGTCGGACGCCCTTGCCTTGACCGCCTCCAGCAGAATCAAGTTGATCAATTGAGTAACAGGGGCATTCTCGGCCATTTGCAGCAGATCATCCGCCGGCCGTCTGGTAATTTCAGCTTCCGGCGACTGATCGCGCAAGTCCTGGATAAATTCGCTGGCCGTTTCCTTGCGGCGGAAATAACAGCGTTCAATGGCGTTCAGGATGGTTTCCTTCGCGGCCAGCATCGGCGTCAGTTCCTGGTTGAGCAGAAGCTGTAATTGTTTCTGGGCGTTGATATTTTTAGGGTCGGTGATCAGCGCCCGGAATTCTCCAAGATGCTTTATGGGAAGCATCAGATGGGAGCGCGCCCATTCAACCGGCAGGTCGCTTACCAGCGAAGGATCCAGCATATCATCGGAGACATCGTTGATGACTTCAATCTTGAATTGCAAAGCCAGTTGCTGGAGCTGGCTGGTTTCATTCGATAAATTTTGGTTTGGATCCATATTGATAGTTCCATCTATTCCTCTTCAACCGGTTTTAGCGGCTTCAAACCTTCCAGCACCGTGCGCGACGTTATGTCCTGATTAAGCTCCGCTCTTTTGACGGCATTCGTGGTTGAGTGCGGCGTGACAAAAATGAGCAGGTTGGTCCGCTCAATTGCTTCTTCCGTGTGGCGGAACAAGAAGCCGAGCAGCGGAATTGAGCCGAGAATGGGCACCCTGGTTTCCTTGCTGACGTTATCTTCACGGATCAAACCGCTGATAATGACCGTATCGCCGTCCGGGACGGTGATGGTGGTGGTAACTTCCCGTTTGGCAATGGTCGGTGTATAGGCCTGATCGCCGGTTGATTTTTCAATAATCGCCTCAATGCTCGGATTGATTTTCATCAATATTTCATTGTTCGGATTGACATGCGGGATAACCTTCATTTTAATGCCGACATCAATGCGGTCTATGGTTTGAATTATGTCGCGGGCCGTACCCGATCCGCCGGCGATGGTTGATTTCAGCATGGGAATATTTTTGCCGATGGTGACCGTGGCCTCCTGGTTGTTCTGGGTCCAGAGCGGCAGATTTGAAAGGATTTTCATTTTACCATTGGATTGAAGGGCGACAATATTCAAGAGCGCCGGAATACGCGGCACGACGTTGCCGTTGTTATCCACATAACTGCCCTTGGCAATTCCGAAAGTAAGGCCCTTCGGCACAACGCCGGAAACTACTTTTGACATAAGATCGCTGTCGCTTTCGGTAGGATTCATGCCGCCAAGCGCAACGGTTGACCCTACGGCGGGAACGCCGGCCGCCAGAAACTCGCCCCCCAGTTCCTTGCCTTTATCCAGCGTCAGTTCCGCGATCATGACCTCAACCAGGACCTGTTGCGGAGGTTTATCAAGCTCTTCGATGAGTTGTTTGACCATTTCAAAATCCTGCGGCGCGGCGTCTATCATCAGCGCATTGTTCGCCATGCTGGCCTCAATCGCGATGGTCTGGTTCTGCGGCTTGTCAACCCCGCGCGCCAGAAGTGTTGTCAAACTTTTTGCCGCCTCGTCCGCCGCCAGATATTTCAGGGAAATGGCTTTCAGATGGCCATGTCCCGACTTTGGCTCCACATCCATGCTGACGATAATGCGTTTGAGATCAGCCAGCTGGGTCGGCGTGCCGACAAGAATCAAGCTGTTGGAATGGGGCGCGGGCACGACCATGGCGCCGGCAGGAACCGGTGTGCTGCCGGATGAATCGGATGGCTGCGGCAGGCGTTGTTTGATCCGGTCGCCGGCCGTTTCCGCTTTTCCGGGCAAAACGCCGGCCATGGCCTGATTGAGTTCATTCGCCACTTCCGTGGCCGCGGCGTATTTAAGAGGATAGACTTCAATCACGCGCGCCATGCCCGGTTTGTCAATCTGCGCGATAATCTGTTCAATCCGGCGCAGGTTTTCGGCAGTGTCGGTGATGATTAAATGATTTGTGCTTTCAAGGAGCCCGATCGCGCCGGTCTTGCCCTGATCAACCATCGGTTCCAGGATTTTTCTGACCTCCGATGCGTTGAGATTGACGATGCGGAATACCTTGGTGGTGATTCCGGAAGGGGGGGATTTGTCTTCCGCGCCGATAACCGGCGCGATCGGCGTCTGCCGCCGCTCGCGTGGCACGACATGGAAAATCCCGTCCTGTTCAACCACGCCGCATCCATTCGCTTCAAGGGTGTGGAGAAAGATCGGATAAACTTCGCTGATCGGAATTTGCAGCGGGGTTACCACGGTAACAACCTTGCCGTCAATTTCCTTGTCAATGACAAATCTCCGTCCGGTCAGCTCGCCGACCAGCTTGACCATGAATTTTATCTCAACATGGTCAAAATTAAAATTAACAAAAGTGCCCTGTTGTCCGGTCGGCGTTGCCGGCGGCGCGGCGTTTGAGGAAGGCGCGGATGCCGGGGCAGGGGCGGCGGTGAGAACACTACTAGTCGTTTTTGGAGGCAAAGGCGCCAGCGCGGTATTTGCTCCTGCCGGCTGGTTTGTCTGTGCCGTCAATGGCGCGACCGATAATATAACACCCGTCAAAAAACAAACAATCTTGACTGGAAAATGGCGGCATTTAATCATTACTTGTTCTTTATGCCTTTTTCGGACGACAGAGTCAACACTGAAACCATGTCCCTCAGCGGGCGATTCCGCGTTCGGATGAGGCGATAAAAGCCGTAAGGTGCTGCAATTCGGGGCAGGACGGGAGTTCAGTCTTTATTTTTTCAAGGGACTGATGAACGGTCAGGTTCTGGCGAAAAATTATTCGATGAGCTTTTTTTAAAATATTTTGTGATTCCTCGGGCACATTGTGCCTTTGCAGACCGATGGTGTTCAAGCCGTGAATGGCGGCCGGATTGCCGTCCGCCATCATAAACGGGGGAATATCCTGGGTTGCCTTGGAACAGGCGCCCAGAAATGACATGCGGCCGATGCGGACAAATTGGTGCACTCCGCCCAGGCCGCCGAATGTTGCAAAATCTTCAACGATGACATGCCCGGCCAATTGACAGGCATTGGACATAATAACATTGCTGCCGACCAGGCATTGGTGGGCGATATGGGAATAGGCGCAAATATGAGAGTGCGCGCCGACGCGGGTAAGGTCGCCTTCATTGGTGCCGGAATTTACGGTAACATATTCACGGAGCGTGGTGCCTTCGCCGATTTCAACGGAAGTGACCCCGCCCTTGAATTTAAGGTCCTGGGTCTGAGTGCCGATGCTGGCAAACGGAAAGATCGCGCATTGGGCGCCGATGTTGGTCCAGCCGTCGAGATAGACATGCCCCATGATTTTTGTCTCCTTGCCGATCTTGACGTGCGCACCGATGATGCAGTAAGGGCCGACTTCAACCCCATCATCAAGCTCGGCGCCGGGGGCGACTATGGCGGTTGGATGGATTTTAGTCATGAGCGCATTTTGTCGCTGGTCAACATAAACAACAATTCGGCTTCTGACGCCAGCTGTCCGTCGGTCAGCACCTTGCCCGTGATTTTTAATATCTTTGACCGGCGGGTCAGCACTTCAACTTCAATCCGCATCTGGTCGCCCGGGACAATCGCCTTGCGGAACCTGGCATTGTCAATCGCCATGAAGAGCGGGATATAACTGCGTTCGCCCGTTATCCGGCTGAGTAATATGCCGCCGGCCTGCGCCATGGCTTCCAGCTGGAGCACGCCCGGCATGATGGGCGTGCCCGGAAAATGACCTTCAAAAAACGGCTCGTTGATGGTGATGTTCTTGATGGCGACAATCCGCTGCTTGTCATCACATTCAATAACGCGGTCAATCAACAGCATCGGGTAACGATGCGGCAGAATTTGCATTATTTCTTTTATCTCAATGGTGGCCATGATATTTCGGTTGCTCCTCTTTCTTTAATTTGTATTCTTGTTGCCGATTGGGTGGAAATATATCATTATGCTTCATAAACGTAAATCAAAAATTGATTGTAAATGAAAACAGAGCGATTCCAAATGCTTTCCCGGTTTTTTTCCGGGGCTGCCCATCAATTGCGGATTCGCCACGTGATCCATCGCGTGGCGTTTGTGTGGCTGATTGTCCGCGAATCGGTCAAGGCGTTTGTCTCCGATATTAATTTCGAATTTGCGGCAACGCTGACTTATTACGGTTTCCTGTCGCTGATGCCCTTTCTTTTAATGGTTTTCTTTCTCCTGGGATTGTTCCTGAGATCGTCGGACGCCATTCTGGCCGCGGTGACCGGGATGGTGAACGCGTTCTTTCCGGCTTTCACCGACGGCATTCTTAATGAGCTGATGAGTTTGTCGCGCCGGAAAACATGGGGAATTGTCGGCGTTGTTCTTTTGCTCTGGTCAATCGTGCCGTTTGCCGGAACAATCCGCTTTGCCTTTGTTCGTATCTTCAAGGCCGAACGGAAATATAATTTTATGATCAACAAGCTTTTTGACATGGCGGCGGTGGTTGCCTTGCTCTCGCTTTTCATGATGCTTGTGGCGGGAAAAATTTTCTATGCGCCTAAGATCAGCGCTGTCTCGGCAAAGATGGGCGCTGTTTTCCCGGTTTTTGATTTCATCGTCGCGCCTTTGTTGCTCGTGGCGGGGCTGGCTTTTTTTTATCTTGTTTTTTGTCCGGTTCGCCCGCGCTTCGCGGAAATTATAACCGGCTCCATTATCGCCGCTGTGTTCCTGGCGGTTATCCGGCCGCTATTCGGCATTTTTTTGCAGTTCAACCCGGGGTATGGTTATGCTTTCGGCTCCTTAAAGACTATTTTCCTGATTCTGATCTGGATCTATTGCACCTTCGTCGTCATTTTGTTCGGCGCCGTTGTGATTGCCGTCATCCGCCGCCGCGAGGCGTTGCTGCTCAAGGGGCTTTTTCACGGCACGCATATCAACGCAAACGCGTTGTCCCGCGTGCTGCTGAATAAAATGACCAAAACATACCGGTTGGGCGAGAATGTGTTCATTGAAAATGAGCCGGGTGATGAAATGTATTTTGTGTATGACGGCCAGGTGGATTTGTTCAATTCCGGCCGAATGCTGAAACGGATCGGCGCCGGGGAATATTTCGGCGAAATGTCAATGCTGATCAACACGCCGCGCACGGCGACGGCGACGGTTGCCGCCGAAGATACCCAGTTAATTGCCGTCAAAGCCGATAATTTTGCCGTGATTGTGCGCGAAAACGCTGATATTGTTCTTTCTATTTTAAAAGAAATGGCCGAACGGCTCAAAGCCATGAATCTTACCCTGACGGCCCACCACGCGCCGGCGGAAGATGAAAAGAAAAATGCGGGCACAGGGATTTAAGCGCGGCCTGGCCGTTCTGTCCGGCGATTCATTTCTGAAGGCAAAACAGAGTCATTCGAGAATATTTTCTTCTTATAGGCGGCAGGAGTGCATCCGTAATGGCGGGTAAACGCGTGATGAAAGTGGCTGTGGTCCACAAAACCCCAGTCTTGTGAGATTTTCTTTATCGGGTCGGGCGTGGTCAGCAGTTGATTGCGCGCGCCGGACAGGCGGTGACTCAAAACGAAATCGCCGAAATTCAACCCCATGACTTCACGAAATGCTTCACAAAACGCGTTATGCGGCAGGCGGCAGGCTTTTGCCGCTTCATCCGCCGATATAAACCGGCGTTGATGAAACACCAGGTCAACCGCTTGATTGATGCGGTCATAAAGAAGAACGCTGGATTGCGAGGCGTTTCCGGCCGGCGGAGTCCATTCTTCCGTCAATGCCAGCAACGCATCCATCAGGCATACCCGTAATTTCAGCCTTGTTCGTTCATTGATTGACAACGCCCCGCCGCCGCGCATTTTATAAAGATCAATCAAGCGTTTCCCGAGATTGACGGCAAAGGGACGCAGAGCATCCGGCACATGCGGCCGGTTTTTGAGATCGGCCGTAAACGGCGCCATCCAATTGAAGCGCGGCGCTTCCGGACAGGTCATTTCCGCCAACGCCGCCGGCCAGATGAGAAAACCAGCGATTTCGCAGGGCGCAGTGACTATGCGAAACCCGTGCGGCTCCCAGACGCCGCACAACCAGATTTGTCCCGGAGCAAGCACTTCCTTTTGCTGGCGGCAGCGCCGCTCCATTCCGCCACGCACGACAATTCCCAGCTCCAGCGCAAAATGCATGTCATAAATAACGTGTTTTTCAGGGCGCAAGTATTTACAGCCGATAGGATAAATGGGCATATCCGCCGTGACCGGAAAATTCAAGCGCTTGATGTTTAAGGGTTGTTCAGCCATGTTTCATAATACCTTAATTTTGCGCCGACTCGGCGCAAAATCACCCGACGGGCCGTGATGGCCGCGTAAAAACGCGGCCAAACGGGGTTAACCACGTTATTGCACGATCATCGTGCAATATTCGGGTGGTACAATTTTTTAAGGTAAATAATACACACAACCAATCTTGATTTACAAGTTTCTTTTAGTAGACTGGTGTTAAAAAAAACGAAACAGGCCCTAAGGCGGCCATTGTTGTTTGAACAGATGGTTTTAGCGTTCGGCGTGTTGGAGAAAATTTAACAGGGAGACATTTATGTTGAAAATTACAGGCGCTTATTTGGATGAGATTACCTATGACATTCCTTCTCAAAACTGGAATGAAGACGATTGGGACAAGGATTTCAGCGCGATGAAAGATATTGGAATAGATACGGTGGTGATTATCCGGGCGGGCTTGCGAAATCAATGTATTTTCTCGTCCAATGTTTTAAAAGTTAATGTGGACAACGATCTGGCCAAATTGTTTTTGGAGAAAGCTGAAAAATACGGCATGCGCCTTTTCTTTGGATTATATGATTCCGCGGATTATTGGCTGAAAGACCGATGGCGGGAAGAAGTGGCGATAAATTTAAAATTTATTGATGAGATCTGGAATAAATATGGAGCTTATAAGAGTTTTTACGGCTGGTATTTTGTGCATGAAGTCGGGGGCAATAAACTGCATATTACGGAAATTTACAACTCCCTGGGCGAAAAATGCAAAAAACTTTCCCCCGAAAAACTAATTTTAATTTCACCTTTCTTTTGCGGCAGGAAAGGTGCGCCGCAAGATTATTATACCCCCGAACAACATGCGGAACAGTGGGATGAGCTGTTGTCGGGTTTCAAATACATTGATCTGGCCGCGTATCAGGACGGGCCGGTATTCACGGAAGATCTGCCTGAATACTGGAAAATAACAAAAGAGGTTTTCAGCCGTCATAAAAAAACCAAATTATGGGCAAATGTTGAAACCTTTTCCCGGGATATGCCGATAAAATTCCCGCCGATAGATATAAGAGATTTATTATTAAAACTAAAGGCCGCGGAACCATACGTGGAAAAGGCGATTACTTTCGAGTTTTCCCATTTTATGAGCCCCAACTCAATATATTTAGCCGCAAGAAATTTATACAAAAGATATAAAGAAAAAATAGAAAAAGAGGATTAAATGCTCCCGCCTGCGGCAACCGGATATTAAGAGCTTAAGACGCTCAGCGAAAGTATATTTCAAAAGTAGCGCAAGCCTGCCCGCAGTGCTGCCCGCCACCGGCGGATTGCAGGGTGGGGTGGCAAAAAATAGTTTTTAAACTGCCTCTCATGAAATCATTAAAAATAGCGTGTTTGGGCGGCGGCAGTCTGTATTTTCCGCGAGCCTTGGGCGACTTGGCGTGGAGAAAAGACCTTTCCGGATCGGAAATTGTTCTTTACGATCTTGATGGGGAAAAGGCCGAGTGTATGGCGGAAAAAGGGCGGGATTATGCCCGGCAAGCCGGCGCAGACCTGGCCATCCGGTCCGTGTCAAGTCTGGGAGAAGCGCTGGATGCGGCGGATTTTGCAGTGACTTCAATCGGCGGCAGTGGCGCTGAAATCACCACGGACGTGTACCGCTCAACTTATCACGAAGCCGATATTTCAATTCCCCGGAAGTACGGAATCCATCAGGTCGTGGGCGACACCTGCGGGCCGGCCGGCATGATGATGGCGTTTCGCTCAATACCGGCTTATCTGGCTATTTGCCGGGAGATGGAAAAACGCTGTCCCGGGGCCATATTGATCAACCATTCCAATCCCATGTCCGTATTGTGCCGCGCCATGCGGAAATATACCGGCATAAACATCATCGGATTATGTCATGGGGTGCAGGGCGGCATCAGGCATGCGGCGAAAATTCTGGAGATACCGGCGCGCGAATTGGAATGCGTCTGGATCGGGACAAATCATTATTACTGGTTCACTAAAGTCAGGCATAATGGAAAAGACGTGTATCCGGAACTGATGAAACGGGTCGCGGCCCAGCCGCCGGAAAAGAGAAGCGCGCTGAGCGCGCGATTGTCCCGGATTTACGGCCATCAGATTGTCTACTCAGAAGATGACCATATCATAGAGTTTTATCCGTTCCTGACACAATTGCCGCGCGGCCGGGATGATCTGCCGGAAGGGCTGGCGGAAAGCGATCGGCAATTCAACGGGGCGGCGGATGTGATCCGCGCCATAAAAGCTCCGGTCTCAAACGTTCGGAATGAGTTTATGAAAAAGTATCAGTCCGTTTTGGGACAAATTACATTGACTGATCAATCAACCGATCCGTTTGCTGGAGAAGGTTTGGCCGCCATGATCAGCGCAATCGCTTACGGACGAAGGGAACTTTGTATCGTCAATATTGCCAATCAGGGGGCCGTTTCAAATCTGCCGTGGACGGCGGAGATTGAAGTGGAAGCTGTAACGGATTCGTGCGGCGTCCGCCCAATCCACGTAGGCGAAGCGCCGCTGGCATTGAAAGGCATATTGGAAAAAAGATTCGTCTGGCAGGAGTTGGTCGCCGATGCCGCGGTCAAGGGCGACCGTCAACTGGCTTTGCAGGCGCTTATGTCGGATGAAATGGCGATCTGGCCGGACAAGGCGGAAAAAATGCTGGATGAATTGTTGAATGCGTCAAAAAACCTGTTGCCGCAGTTTTTTGTATGATGGAATGTATGGGGATTTAAGGGTAGGGACGGACTGCCAGTCCGTCCGAAAATACGGCGGGGGCCGGCTGTCCCCCTCCTCCTTAAGGGCAGAAAAACCAATAAAACAAAAAAAATATC
>Ga0074199_1001608_pt1 | contig 18418 bp, 13 predicted proteins | sample EPASupsiteSAE347_FD_64528 | JGI IMG/M metagenome (GOLD analysis project Ga0074199, IMG submission 64528) | Bioremediated contaminated groundwater from EPA Superfund site, New Mexico - Sample SAE3-47 | ecosystem: Environmental > Aquatic > Deep subsurface > Groundwater > Contaminated ...
CGGCATGTTTGGGCAAGAATCAAATGCGTCACATGGTCTGATTCGTTTTGCATATTGATTATTAACATGTTACATAAACTATATCACATTTTAACCGGACAGCAGTGTTTGTCTCTATTTCTGAAATTTTATTGTCGGCGCCTTCACAATATGCCGCATCTTTTCTATACACCGAGACGGACGACAATGACCTCACATACTTTCTGACTTATCAGATGGAAGCAATTGTTCGAGCCATCAAAAAACTGCACGAATATATCCGCCGAAAGACCGAAGAACTGAATGAAATGGAATTCGTGCTTCGAACACAACATGATCTCAATTATCGTCAGCAAACGCTTCTTGCTCATGCGTTGCGCAATCCCGGATTTACCTATTCGATCGAGTCACATCGTCGAAGTCATAATATCGTTTATGAAACAGCACGAAAGGACTTGTTTGACCTGCACCATCGGCATCTATTAGACATGCAGAAAGCCGGTAAGGCTTTCTTATTTATTGTGCCAAAAGATATCGCCAAACGCGCAAGGGAAAAATAACATGAAAACACTCATCATTGGCAGCGGTGGCAGAGAACACGCAATCTGCTGGAAAATTGCAAAAGATGATCCGCGCGCAAATATTTTTATCGCCCCCGGCAATGCCGGCACGGCCGGCCTGGGGACGAACGTGCCCATCCAGGCCGAAGACATCGCCGGACTCCTCGACTGGGCGAAAAATGAAAAACCGGACTTGGTCGTCGTGGGCCCCGAAGCCCCGCTTTGTCTCGGCATCGTCGACCTGATGCAAAAGGAGGGCTTGCGGGTGTTTGGGCCCTCAAAGAAGGCGGCCAAGCTCGAAGGCAGCAAGATTTTTGCCAAGGAAATTCTGTTTTCGGCGAAAGTGCCGACCGCCAGGGCCGAATTTTTCGACGATGAACAAAAAGCCCTCGCTTATCTGCGCGATCAGGAATTTCCGCTGGTGGTCAAGGCCGACGGGCTCGCAGCCGGTAAGGGAGTGGTCATCTGCCCGACCCTTGCCGAGGCCGAAAACGCCGTCCGCGCAACCATGTCCGGAAACGCCTTTGGCGCGGCCGGCCGGAAAATTCTGATCGAAGAATGTCTTGAAGGCGGAGAGGTTTCCGCGCTCGCCTTTGTGGACGGACAAAAAGCCGTGCTTCTGCCGACCGCCTGCGACCATAAACGGGTATTCGACCATGACCAGGGACCGAACACCGGAGGCATGGGCGCTTTTTCTCCCGCGCCGGTTGAAAACGCCGCTTTTACGCGAAGCATACTTGAAAAAATCTTTGAGCCGACCATCAGGGAACTCGGCCGCCGCGGCATCAGCTATTGCGGGGTGCTTTACGCCGGACTCATGCTCACACGGCAGGGGCCGAAGGTGCTTGAATTCAACTGCCGCTTCGGCGATCCGGAAACGCAGGCCATCCTGCCCAGGATAAAAGGCTCGCTCATCAATGCCATGGAAGCGTGCCTCGACGGAAATTTGATGCAAGAACACGCCGCCTGCCGCCCGGAAAATTGCGTATGCGTGGTAATGACCGCCGGCGGCTACCCGGGCCATTACCGGAAAGGCGACGTTATTTCCGGACTGGAAAAAGCCGCCGCCATAAAGGACGTGGTTGTATTCCATGCTGGCACAAAACTGGAAAACGGCCACGCCGTTACTTCCGGCGGCCGCGTGCTCGGCGTAACCGCGCTTTCTTCCAACCTGGCCTCGGCCGCGCAGCGCGCCTATGACGCAACGGCGCAAATCAAATTCAAGGACTTCCATTACCGGCGCGATATCGCAACCGGACTCCGATGAAAAAAATAATATTTGCATTAATTCTGGCCGGACTGGTTGGTCTGATTGTCGAACTGGCCGGAGCGCGGTTGCTGACGCCTTCCTGCAAAGTGGGGCGACGCATCCTGCTTGGAAAAGAGAACGTGCAATTGGTTCGCGCCCAGAACACGATCGGCCAGGCCTACCTGCTTTACATCTGCGCGCCGAACTATTCCCACCCGAAGAACGGACCGCAACATAACGCCGATGGCTACCGCGGCAAGGCCGTGCCGCTTGACCGCCGGCCGGGTGTCCTGCGTGTGCTTTGCCTAGGCGGCTCAACGACCTACGGTTACGGGGTCCCCCTTCCCAGCCAGAGCTACCCGGCCGCGCTGGAAGAACTTTTACGCGAGAAGCTGCCGGCCGGTTACACCGACGTGGAGGTCATCAACGGCGGTCTGCCTTATGCGACCTCGGCGGAAATATTGACGCATTACCACTTCAAATATCATTATTACCGCCCCGATATTGTCGTCATCAATGAAGGCGGCAACGACGCCCAAGGTTACACCCTGCCCTATTATCATCCGGACAACAGCAACTGGCGCCGGCCCATGGTCAACCTTAATCCCCTGCCCAAACGCCTGCGCTGGCTGGCAAAGTCGCGTTTCATGAGTTATGTCATGCTGAATATTTTTTACGCCGACCAGCTTCACGGCGGACAGTTTTCCCTCAGTGAAGGCGAGATACCGCCCGCGCCCTGGTTCAAGCCCCAAGGCAAACTTCTGCCGGACTCCGTCACGGTCCCCTACGACCAGCTTTCCTTTTACCACAATATGGAAACGCTGATCCGCGAAGTTCTGTTCGACGGCGCCAGGGTGGTGCTGGTGCCCTTCAGAACTCCGCCGGGCGTTTATGAAAAACTGGGCAAGGAATATGAGTTAAGCCAGATATTGCGTCACGAACAGATTTTCAGGGATTTCTCCCAAAAATATAAGGTGGGTTTTGCGCCGTTTCCAGCGGAAGCGATCACATTTTCCAACTGGGTCGACCATTGCCATTTGAACGTCGAAGGCGAACGGCAAAAGGCCGGGCATATCGCGCCTTATGTAATCTCCGCGCTTGCCGCGCCGGCCGCCGGCCAACCCCGGAAACAAGACCTGGCAAAATGACAAGCAGGCTTCAAATTTAATGAATCCTCACAAGCCACAACTCCGTACGGCCCTGGCACAAATCCGGGTCGTTCCCGGTCAGCCGGTTTTAAACGCGGCAACCATGCTTAAATGCGTCGCAAGCGCGAAACGCCGCAGAGCCGGCCTGATCGTATTTCCGGAATTGTGCATTCCCGGATACCTCATCGGCGACAATTGGGAGCGGGACGCTTTTCTGCGCGAATGCGAGGCCTGCGGGGAAAAAATCCGCGAAGCATCCCAAGGCATCACGATTATTTTCGGCAACGTCGGCCTGGACTGGAACAAAAAAAATGAGGATGGAAGAGTCCGCAAATACAATGCGCTTTTCGTGGCCGAGAACGGAAAATTTGCCGTTTCAACTAAAAGCCCTTACAATTTTATCATTAAAACCCTGTCGCCGAATTACCGCGAATTCGACGAAAGCAGATATTTCTACGACCTGCGTAAACTGGCGCTTGAACTGGGGAAAAGGCCTGAAGAATTGATTGCGCCGGTAAAGGCGGGCAAGCTCAAATTAGGCTGCGTGCTCTGCGAAGACGCCTGGGACAGGGATTACAGCCTTTCGCCCCTCCGGATTTTGACCGGCCGCCCCCTGGATCTGGTTGTCAATTGCAGTTCCTCGCCGTTCACGCTGAACAAAAATCTGCGGCGCAATAAACTCTTTTCAACGCAATGTAGAAAAATGCATAAACCCCTCGCGTACGTCAACAACGTCGGCATCCAGAACAACGGCAAGACCATCTACGCCTTCGACGGCTCATCCTGCGTTTACGACGCGCACGGCAATTGCCTGCAGCCCGGCAAACGGTTTGAGGAAACCCTTTCCATCATTGATATCCCCCTGGACGGCTCATCGTTCGGAAAACCGATCGAGGAAACGCCCGACGGCTCAGCATCGATCTTTGAAGCCTTGAGCTATTGCCTGAAGTCGTTCCTTGACCAGCAGAGGATAAAAAAAATCGTGGTCGGACTTTCCGGCGGCATTGATTCCGCCGTGGTGGCCTGCCTCTGTAGCAGGGTATTGCGCCGGAAAAACCTTTTGCTGCTCAACATGCCGGGAAAATTCAATTCCCGGACCACCATCTCCCTGGCGCGCCGGATTGCGGAAAATATCGGATGTTATTACGCGGAAATCCCGATTGAGGAGAGCGTTAAACTGACCGCGGCCCAGATTGACGGCATGAAAATAAAATCCGCGGACGGCGTGTTGCGCGGAAAATTGTCTTTCACCGAAGCGGCGCTTGAGAACATCCAGGCGCGCGATCGTTCCTCAAGGATCCTGGCGGCCGCCGCCGCCGCCTTTGGAGGCGTCTTTACCTGCAACGCCAATAAATCCGAGGCCACGGTGGGTTATACCACCCTGTACGGCGATCTTTCCGGATTTCTGGCGCCGATCGCCGATTTATGGAAACACGAGGTTTATGCGCTGGCCAGGTATCTGAACGAAAAAAAATTCAAACGCGAAGTTATTCCCGCCGCCTGCTTCACCCTGACTCCGTCGGCCGAGCTCAGTCCCGCGCAAAACGTGGATCAAAACAAGGGCGACCCGCTCATTTATCCCTACCACGACCGGCTTTTTGCCGCCTGGGTCGAGCGCTGGCAAAGGGTCACGCCGGAAGAAATACTTGAATGGCATCTGGCCGGCAGACTGGAAAATGAAATTGGCTACGACGGCAAGGTGGAGAATTTATTCAGCACCAAGCGCGCATTTATCGCCGACCTTGAGCGCTGGTGGAGCCAATATTGCGGACTTGGAATCGCCAAGCGAATCCAGGCCCCGCCCATCCTGGCGGTCACCAGGCGCGCGTTCGGCTTCGACCACCGCGAGGCGCAAATGAGCGTCTGGTTCAGCAAGCGTTATGCGGCACTGAAGCGGACACTGCTGGACCGTGCTGCGATCAGTACCTCAATGGTGAGATACTGCCAGGGAAAACAAGAAACAGAAATATTTACCACGGAGGTCACAAAGACACGGAGATAACCCAAGAGGAGATTTTTTTCATCCCGATGGAAATCGGGATGAAAAAAACGGTTTAAGTTGGATGAATACGGGGAGACGGACAAAAACCTTCCTTCCTGCTCCAGCGAAAAAGTCTTGCTTAAAACCTCTGTGCCTCTGTGATCTCCGTGGTTAGGTTGCGGGCTCTGCTCGCTTTAGCGCTTGACGGTCATTCGCTAAACTGTATGGTAGAGATATACATCAAACTCCACGTGTTCAGGCCATAAAAGGAATTCAAATGATACCGGATCTACAGGCTTGTTTATTATGCGATGACGTGCGGCAGGAACGCAACGGTAAATTCATTCTGATCGGGCTTTTTGACGTCATCAATGCCCAGCAGTTTCCCCTGCTCTTCCCGCGCATGTGCCTGGTAAGCCGCTGGTGCGGCGGCGAGGGAGAATACACCCAGAGAAGCCGGCTCCTGAAACCGGACCAGAAAAACGCGATTGTCCAGGGGCAGCCCATTCCGATCAAGCTGCCCAATACCGAAGCCGTGGTTACCAACATCGAATTTTTCATAAACGTAGCCTTTGCCGAAAGCGGAGTTCATTGGATCGAAGTATTGCTGAACGACGACTTGAAATTACGCTTTCCGCTGCGAGTTTCCAAAATTTCCGCTCCGCCCGCGGCCGCAGGCCCTTCCCAGGGATAACCATGCAAACCCGCGTTGCCGTTGCCAGATGTCCGGAATACCGGCCGGAAGACATTGCAAAAGCCCTTGAAAAACTTTTTGCGGAATTGGGCGGACTGAAACAGTTTGTCCCCCCCGGCGCATCGGTATTGATCAAGCCCAACCTGCTGTCCGATCGCTCACCTGAAAAGGCGGTCACCACCCATCCGGAAGTGGCGCGCGCCCTGATCCGCATGATCAGGCAATGCGGCGGCAGGCCGTTTATCGGCGACAGCCCCTGCGGAGCGATAAAAATGGATTCGGTCCTGGAAACAACCGGGTTCCGCGCCCTATGCGCCGAAGAGGACGTAAAATTCGTCGCCTTTGAAAAGGAACCCTGCCGCACGCATGCTTACGAGGGCGTACCGCTTGCCATAACAAAATCCGCTTTTGACGCCGATCTGATCATCAATGTCCCGAAATTGAAGACGCATGATTTCACCTGCCTGACCAATGCCGTAAAAAACGTGTTCGGGCTTCTACCCGGATTTCAAAAGGCCCTTTTACACAAAAGTTTTCCGACGCCGCAACTTTTCAGCGGCTGCCTGGCGCACCTCTACTCGGTCGTCAAACCGCGCCTGACCGTCTGCGATGCCATAACGGCCATGGAGGGCGATGGACCCGCAGCCGGCACCCCGGTCAAGTTGGGCTTTTTGGCGGCCTCAAGCGACGGGGTCGCCCTTGACAGGGTATTGGGCCACAAGCTCGGCTTTGATTTCCATGAAGTGCCGTATTTCGAGCCCCTGCAAAAAACGGGCGCAGGCGAGCTGGACCTGGACCGCATTGAACTGGCGGGCGACGCAAATTACCTCGACGACCTCCGGCCGCTGCAAAAACCAGGCACGGCCGGCATGGCGCATCGTATCCCGCGGCGCCTGGTGCGATTGCTGGAACCGTATTTGTGGATCCGCCCGGCTTTTAAGGACAACTGCACGTCCTGCCTGCGCTGCGTGGCCGCCTGCCCGCTCAAAGCCCTGGCCCCCGCGCAGAAAAAGCATCCTTCCCTTGACCGCGAAAAATGCATAGGCTGTTGCTGCTGCCACGAAGCCTGCCCGGAGCAGGCCATAAAAATGACGGCCAGCCCATTGCTGCGCCTGACTTCGCTCAGAAACATGATGCGGAAAAAAAAGGAATGAAACACCTGACCGAATATTTGCTTGTCCGGCTTGTTGCGGGAATACTCAGGATTGTTCCCTATCACGCGGCGCTGTGCGTGGGCTGGTGTTTTGCGTGGTGCGCCTTTTATATTGTCCGCTACCGCGTCAGGGAGGCAAAACGCCGCATCAGGGAGATATATCCGGAGCGCTTTACTGGAGAGGAGATCGGCCAGGTCGCATGGAAATCCTGGCGCAACTTCGTGTTCACGGTCGTGGAAATGATCCGTATTCCCGTTTCCAGTCCGGACTGGGTGCGGACAATCGTCGACGACAATCAGACCATGCAAAAACTGGTCGAATGTTTAAAATCCGGCCGGGGCGGCATTATCGCCACGGCGCACATGGGTTCCTGGGAACTGGCCATGCTCACCTGCCTGGCCCATGACGTTCGCATGTTTTCGATCGCGGCGCCTCAGAAAAACAGGCTGGTGGACAATTTTGCCAATCGTGCGCGCGCCGCTTCCGGCTTTGAAATCGTTTTACGCGGCGCCTCGATCACGAAAACAATCATCCGCAATATCAAGGAGGGAAAATTGCTGGCCATTCTGCCAGACGTGCGCGGAAAAACCGAGGCGCTGCAGATCAAATTTCTCGGGAAAACGGCCAATATCGCCGGCGGCATGGGGTTCATCGCCCGGCACGCAAACGTGCCGTTATTTCCCTCAATCAACACCAGGATCGGCTGGGGACGCCATCGCACGCGCGTTCATGATCCAATCTGGCCCGACTTAAAGGCTGAAAAAAAAGCCGATATTCTGCGAATCACGCAGGCTTTCTTCGATATTCTCACCGAGGCCGTAAACGCCGAACCTGAACAATGGTTCTGGTTCAATAAACGCTGGATTTTTGATCCGCTTACAAAAAAGAAATCAACAATCGATAATCAAAATTGCCGCGTCATTCCCGCGCAGGCGGGAATCCAGTTTGAATATTCCGTGGATTCCCGGTTGAATCAGGAATGACACTCATGGCGGGCCAATTAACCGATCTGGCCGACAGGCGTTGATTCAAAAACTTTTTCAGGAAACACGGCCTCGGCGCCTATTATGGGCAGAAAAAAGGACATATCCGCCGGGAAGCAGGAAGGGGAAAATAACATGGCAAAGTATTCTATCGGTGTTGATTTCGGAACCAACTCAGTCCGGGCTCTGGTGGTTAATGTCAAAAACGGAGAGGAAACGGGTTCGGCGGTGGCGGCCTATCCGAGCGGAAACGAAGGCATTTTGCTCGACCCCAAGGACCATAATTTGGCCCGCCAGTCGCCGCTGGATTACATCAAGACACTGGAACAATCCATCAAATCAGCCTTGCACAAAGCCAGGGGAGTCAAAGCCGGAGAAATCGCAGGCATAGGCGTGGACACAACCGGCTCAACCCCCATACCGGTTGACGAAAATAACCAGCCCATGTGCGCCAGGCCGAAATACAAAAAGAACCTGAATGCCCATGCCTGGCTGTGGAAAGACCATACCGCGTTTGCCGAAGCCGAAAGAATAACCCTGACGGCGAAAAAAATGCGGCCGCACTATCTGGCCAAATGCGGCTTTTCCTACTCTTCCGAATGGTATTGGTCAAAGCTTTTGCATTGCCTGAATGTCGACCCAAAATTGTTTGCCGAAACCCACTCCTGGATTGAGCTGCAGGATTATATTCCGGCCGTGCTTTGCGGCGTGAAAAGTCCGGAAAAAGTCCTGAGGGGCGCCTGCGCGGCCGGCCACAAGGCCATGTACAACAAACAATGGGGCGGTTATCCGGACCGCGAATTTTTGTCCGCGCTCGATCCGAGGCTGGCCGAACAACGCAAGCGCCTGCCAAACGCCGCCCATGCGATCGACAGTTGCGCCGGCCGACTTTCCGCCGAATGGGGGGCAAAGCTCGGGCTTCCCGCCGGCATTCCGGTGGCCATCGGCGCCATTGACGCCCACCTTGGAGCGGTCGGCTCCGGCATAAAGACCGGCACGCTCGTTAAAATCATCGGCACCTCAAGCTGCGACATCATGGTGCTTCCCAACAACCGCGATCTTGCTGATATCCCGGGAGTGTGCGGCATCGTGGATGGCTCGGTGCTGCCAGGCTATTTCGGGATCGAGGCTGGGCAATCGGCGGTGGGCGACATATTCAAATGGTTTGTCAATTTCATCTGCAGGGGCAACGACGCTCTGCAGATAAAATTAACGGAGGAGGCAAAAAAACTGCGGCCGGGCGAAAACGGACTGCTGGCCCTGGACTGGAACAACGGCAACCGCACGATCCTGGTCGACCCGCGTCTGACCGGGCTGATCATGGGCCTGACTCTGCACACCCGGCGGCACGAAATTTACCGGGCGCTGATCGAGGCGACCGCCTTTGGGGCGCTTGCGATCATCAACCGGATCGAGGAATACGGAATCAAGATTGAAAAAGTGGTCTGCTGCGGCGGCATTGCCGAAAAAAACGATTTGTTCATGCAAATTTACGCCGACGTGTTGAACCGGCCCATGTGCATTTCACGCTCAAAACAAACCTGCGCGCTGGGCGCTGCCATTGCCGGCGCCCTGGCCGCCAAAGTTTACCCCGCCGTTGAACCGGCCGTCGAATCCATGACCGGCATTCAACCCAAAGTGTACAAACCCATCCAGAAAAACACAGCCGTTTACCGGCGGCTCTACGAGATTTACAAGTCATTGCATGACGCATTCGGTCTAACCGGCAATGTTCCCGTCAATCGCGTCATGAAGGATCTGTTGGAGATTAAGAGCTTATCCGTAAATTAATCCACGATGTCATGGTCAAAGTAATTTACGGATAAGCTCTAAAGCAAAAAAGAAGGAAGCGCTTTAAAACGCTTCCTTCTTTTTTTAAACCAAATCAAAGATCCGCGCTTATTGAGCCGCAGGAGCTGCAGGGGCCGCTGCAGGCGCAGGCGTTGCCACAGGAGCTTCCGCCGCCGGCGCAGCCGCTGCTGCAGGCGCAGCCGTGGCTGCCGCTTCTTCCGTCACGCTGACAATCTTCCTGACCTTGACGATCTTTTTGCCTTCGACCGTCTTCTCAACGCCTTTGGCGACAATTTTCACGTTCTTGCCGATCAGGGAGGCCATATCGATCGCCTTTTCACCGGCCTTGGCTTTGGGTTCAGGCAAAGCGATTTCGCCATCAGCCGTTTCCAACGCGTATTTACAGACGATGGTTTCCGTTTCCTTGATCTTGACAACTTCCTTGTCACTGCCGACTTTATCAGTGGCCTTGGCTTCACCCTTGATGTTTTCCTTCATGATCAGCTTGCCGGTCAGGGTCAATTCTTGAAGCCCCTTCTTGACATGCTCTCCGGCCGCCTTTTCCTGGGCCATGGCGCCAACAGAAACAACCGTAAATGCCGCAACAACCGCACCAACCAAAAAACTCTTTAAACTCATTGTTATTCTCTCCTAATTACTTATGAATTATATCCTATTAAAGATTCTGTCCTATTAAAATGCCTGCTACCTCCTTTCTTCACGAAATGTATCGGCTTTTTTACTCCGGGCCTTCAAAAATGCAAGGAAAAAATGACGCCAGGCTGGGGGCACAGGAAGAGGTTTTACGCGGCCTGAAAGGAATTAGCCCGAATATTTCATGAACGGACAACCGGGAAAACTGCCGGGGCATATCCGGCGAAGTCTGATTTTGACCTGTAAATATCGAATTCGAAGCGCATCACGCCGGATTCGTCCCCGCTGAAATTCGTGTACCAGATGTTGTTAAAAAGAATGGCATAGATGTCTGAAAGGTCTTTTCCCGGATGTTCCACGCCCAAGCCGTCATACACGCCGCCAAACGACACAAGGGCGCTGTCGCGGCAGGAAACGACTGTTTTACTCTTCCCCGCCCGATACATGATGTCTCCGTCCATCCCGAAAAAATCCCTGCAGGACTTTGGAAGTTGTTCCCTGCCGGGCTCGAAAGGAATTCCACCGACTGTTGCCACCGGCCTCAACGCCGGCAGACACAATGGAATGCGCAAATAAAACACCTCCGCCGATTCAGGGCGCGACAGTCTGTCAAACTCAACAGCAAGCCTGGCCAGGGGCGTCGTTTTGCTGATTTCCAATTCCCTCCGCGCATATCGCAGCCGATGATGCTTCAACTCCTGCCTGAAGATGATTGTGGCGCCCATGTCAACAGACTCCGTCTTGCCGGCCGGGAAAGCTTTTAAGCATTTTGACATCTTCTCCCTGGCGAGCCGGCGCTCCGCTTCCGTCCGCATGCCGAACACCTGCTTATAAGTCCAGTGCGGAAAATCGCCTTTGAACTCCAGGGCATAAAATTCCCCCCATCCGCCTTTAAGTTCCACCCCGCTATCCCATTTGATTTTAACCGGCCAGCCGCTCTTATCCATGGAAACCAGCGGCGCTCCCGAAACCGCCTGACCGGTACTTTTCACATGTTCAAGAAGCCGGTATTTTCTTTTGCCTCCGGCCTTAAGGCCATCGATCCAGAATGCCACATATTTGTCCTGTCGCACGTCCGGAAATATTTTGGCCGTGTTAAACACGCCAAGCTCATCAAGACCTGCCGGCCGGGCAAACGGCGCTGCTCCGCTGCTTCTGACAAACGCCATTTGTCTTCCCGTCCCCTCATCTTCCACACCTTCAAAGTCGCCCCTCAGGCAATTGAACGGCAATCTTACCCACCCCGCAAATTGTTGATCATAAGGATTGACCACATGGATAACGCCGCGATCTTTCGGCGAAACACGCTTGCGCGCCGCTTCGCCAACTCCCAATCCGGCCAGCGCCAGCGAACGATATGCCGGCATTGATTTTTCGGCGCGCTGCCCCGCAGCGTCGTTGCTGTACGGAAAGGCGGCATTGTCCCACGATCCGAACGTATGCTCGTCAAACAGACACAAGTCATGCAAACATTCTTTGACCGTTTTATCCGATTCCTTTGAAGCAAACATCCGGGACTTCAAGGCTGCCACAAGCCGTTTGGCCTTTCTGGCAGCCGCCATTTCACGCGGCATGGAAGCCGAGCCGTTCACCCACCAATCAGTCCATTCTCCCTCATATTCCGGCGCGTTTTTTCCCCATTCATCGCGCAAGGCGGTCAACGCAAGATAAGGCGTCGCCATTGCCAGAAACGGCTTTAAACCGGCCGCGTTCCAGGCCGCCACAAAATCCGGCAGCAAAGCGCAGGGCGGATCATTATCCACGCGCCACATGTTCGTCATTGGAAAAGCAACCCTTTGGCGCGGACAATCCGGTCCCAGCCATTCCGTTATCATTTTTCCGCACAAATCATTTGCTCTCTTAAGATTTTCCGGAGTCGTTCTGAAAAAGTCTCCCTCGCGCGGCTCGCGATAACAGGTATCTTCCGCTTTTGGGACGGGTCCTTTTCTCCATTCTTTTTCTTCAAAAAGATAATAGCCGCGGTTATAGGCGATTGAATTCCAGACGAAAATTCTGCGGCCGTCCGGCATCCGCCACCAGAACGCCGAAGGCTGGGGAAAGGGCGATCCGCCGGTGTCGGAATTGATGCTCATCCATAAAAACTCGGCGCCCCTGTCCATGAACGCCATCACGCCGGCGCGCGGCATGCCGTTGACGTCGCTCTGCATGATTACGCGCGGCCTGATCAGTTTCCGCAGATTATCAGGAAGCCACTCGACGATATAACGCCATTGGTCGGCATTGATCAGGGGCGTGTTGTTGAAAGGCATGGCGCAGACTTCAATCCAGCCCGCCTTGACCGCCCCTATGAACTGACGCCTGGCTTTCCGGCCGGCGCCATGCCACCAGTCGGCCAGCACCGCGTTTGACTCAATTGTCCAATAAAACCATTTTGTCACTGGTTTTTTACCGTTGGCCAGACATAGCGCCAATGCGCGGTCAAGGTATTTCACCTGCAATTGGCGGCAGACCGCAGGATGATCGGTAAATCCCATGTCGCAATGAGAAAGGTTAATGATGTCAATGTGTTTGATCATCATCGCGTCCTTTCCAATAATCGCAGAATTTCCCGCCGCGCCGTATCAGCCGCAGTCCGATCTTTATCGGCGCTCCAGAAGAACTTCGCGCAGTCATATTTATCCGCAACCTGTTCCGGCGCTTCGCGAAGAAAAGCCTCCGCTTCTTGAAGGGCCTCTGATTTCTTGCCGTTCTTTTTCAACCCTTCGATTCTATCCCCCAGCATGCCAAGATATTCATAATCCTCAATGCCTTCACGCAACGCCTCCCAGTGCTTGCCACTGACCACTGAATCTTCCGTCGTATATACCAATCCGTATGAGTCCCCTTTAAACTCGACTTCATTCCAAGCCGAGGTGTTGTTCCAGTAATTCCACGTCCCCATGCCGACCGCCCCATTCTTCCAGCAATGCCATGACTGAAGCAGGTGATAATAATACGGATCCAGCAGACGCGTCGGATTATCAGAAGCGGGACTATTGTAAAGCCAAAATTCCTTGTCAGGACCAATACCGGACTTTGCCGGATTTCGCAAAACATCTGTAATCTTCCTGTAAAAGGGAAGATAAGCACAGATAATATCGTGCGCCTCGAACATTTCCGCAAACACCGAAACCGACCTCTCATCGCGGATAATCGGGTCAGCAAACAATCTGAAGCGCGGACAACCCTGTTTAATGGCTTTTGCCCACAGGGCATTAAATTTAAATCGTTCGATATTATCAGGCTCGTCGGAAAGAAGAAGAATGATACTTTCCGGCGGGATACCTTTGTTCTCCGCGTGGGCGGCAAACGCCGCGGCCCATTGAGCTATTTTGCGGTTGAAGAGTTCGCTTCCGAGCGGCTCATCAACCACAAAATCAGACAGGGTATTACCAAGGTACAGTCCGTAATGCCGCGCATCCTTCCATTTGGAAACCCATTCGTCAAATCCTTTTGTTTGCAGAACTCCCGTCAGTTTCCCTTGCGCGTCAAAAGCGTTTTGGGCCGGATAACATGCGCTTTGAGCGTGCCCAAAGGGAGTATCCACGAAATGCGCCTTCATGTCCGCGATTGCGGCCGCAACGTTGGCATCGGTCATGCATTTAAATCCGTAAGGTTTGTCAGTGTAATCCCATACAGCAAAGGACAAGCGGGGTCGATCTGAAAATTTGAACGGGGCTACTGCCAAATTAAATTTAACTTTCCGTTGCATGAGGCCTTTTGGCACAAGCACGATTGCGCCCTGATAAGAACCGGTTTTTATGCCTTCCGGGTGCACGGTAAACCATACTTGCCGTGTCATTCCGGCCGGAATCCTGATTTTATGCCCCTTTTTGTCTTTTTCCGCCTCGGGCAAGGCGTCGGCAATCATCTTTCCCTGTTTTGTGGCCGTGTATTCAACCTGATGCACACGGATATAGGCCGGCGTTTTGCCGCCGGGAAGGCCTTCAAAAAAAACAGTAACTTCCCGGTCTTCCTGTCCGGCGTTCGTCAGATTCAACACCTCGGCCCGGTATTCGTTGTCCATCAACGTCAGTTCCAGCGCAGGTAATTTATTATCGAAAAATCCCAGGCAAGAAAAAAACCGTTCCCAGCATGTCCCGGGTATTGCGCTTTCCGGAACTTCCGTGGCGTCCAGCGGATCCCAGCGGTGTTTACGCCAGATGACAAGGGGCGGTGCGCCCTTGAGCCGCAACACCTCAGCGTTTATCCGGAACAAATCGCGCTGTAAATCATTCAATGGCGCCACGGCACGGCATCCCGACGTACGAAACAACGCCATGTCCGCATCGGCCAGTTTGATTTCAAAAGCGGAAATTTTTTCCTCAATCGTTCGTCTGGCCTCATCGTCCAAACTCATTGCGCGCCGCCTTATTCCCTGAATGTCCCTGAAAAACAATCCTTTAAAAAAAATATAATCCCCTAAATCCCTGATAGTTTTTCCGGACTCCCGGGCTTTATCTTCGCCCCGTAATATTTCCATCTCATCGCAAAATAAAAAATGCGGCGCCTGGGCCACAAAAACAACAAACCTTCCCTTTGCGCGCAATCCCTGTTTGCGGTACCAATACACCGTATTTTTTCCAGAAATAACTTCCGGCGGCAACCCGTCGTCTTTCCAGACAGGGTCCACAAGCTCGGCGATAAAGGCATAGTTTGTGCCGTCCTCGCCGGCAAACACCGCAATCGAAGACGGCCACTGAACGCTTTCGGGGCCGTCAAATCCCGAATGAAATCCTATACCGCCGATCGGCTCGACCTTTCCGAGGTCCACCGTGATCATTACGGAATTAATTTCCGTCGCAATTCCCTTCCACCCCACGGTTCCCTTTTGTGTCCAGGGTTGGCCGTTGCCCGCGTATATTTCCCCGTCGGTCAATTGACTGGTGTCGCCTTCGTCCCGGCATAATTGATAGTTTGGCGCGGGCCTCAGCGTGTACGGTTTTCCGAGGGCCATATTAGCGGCGGAAGGTTCAGCAACCGGATTTTCTCCATTACAACAAAGAGACGTGATAATTATCACTACTGCCGCAAAAATAATATCTAAACAACTTTGGAGCCGCATTTTTTCTTCTGATAAAGAAATTGAAAATCACCGGGCCTTGTAGATGGTTCCCTGCCACAAAAGCGTTTCGTACGCGCCCATATCAACGATATTGTTTAAAATACGGGCATTCCCGTCCAGATCCACGGCATTTGTCATCCAGTCCTGATTCGAGCCGGTATTCACGCACGGCGAACTCATGCGCAGATGGTAATTGTCATGGGACGCCTCCACAAACTGCGGATCACTGCCGATGTTTCCCGTGCCGGACTGTACCGGACCGGAACACGTGTAATTGACAATGCCTCCGCCATTATAAAAATTGCTATAGGAATTACCGCTGGTATTTCCCCAAATGACGCAATTGTTCACCTGCCCGGTCGCATGTGTTGCGTCAACATAAAAATGCACACCGCCGGACGATCCGCCGCTATTTCCCGCTATAGTGCAATTGGTCAACCGGCCGCCCCAAAAAAGATAAGCCCCAGCGCCTTCGTTGGCTGATATATTTTTAATCAACAGGCAATTTTTTAACACCGTGTTAAGCTGGATAAATACACCTCCCCCGGCAGAGGCCTTATTATTGGATATGATACAATTATTCATTGCCATCGTGCCGCCGACATATAATCCCCCGCCAAAATCGTTTGTAGCCCGATTCCCGGTCAACACGCAATTATTTACCGTAATCTGACCATTTGGCGCTATTATCCCGCCGCCCCGACCATAGGCAAAATTACTTATAATCAGGCAGTTGCTGATTACAGCCCCTGAATCGCCGTAAATACCACCTCCGCCGCGATCCGCATAGGCATTGCCATTGGACATCGTGTATCCGCCGCTCAACGCAAACCCTATCAAGAAAGCGTTAGTGTTCATATATACACACCGCACCGCGCCGGTCCCGAATTCTCCGCCGCTGGCCGGCACTCCCTTAATCGTCGTATAAGCCGGACCATTGATGCTGCGCAATGTGATGATGTTGGTTATACAAACCCGGTTGGTCAACGCATACCCCGGAGTCACCAGTCCGCCGGTATTATAAAGCCCGTTCGTGACGACAACAATATCGCCGTTGGTCGCCACATTCACCGCCGTCTGGATGGCATGGGCGGCATTGCTCCAGTCATTATAGGGGGTTCCTTCATTCGGACTGTTTGTCCAGACATAATATGTGGCTGCACCATAACCGTGCCATATTGCGGCAAACATTATAACCGCAATGACCACCGGACGGATGGGCGCCAGGAAACAGGCAAAATGTTTCTTCCACAAAAAAAGCGTCTCAATTCGCTTGTGCGCCATTTGCATGCCTCCTTAATACAAACCTTTTACCGAAACAGTAAACATTTCATTTCGTCATTCAAGGACAAAAAAGCGGGTTTGACCAAGCGCAGCGCCATTGTGCGTCCGTGCATGACACACGGACATACGGTTCTTTCCCCCTGATCGTATAACAGGCTTCCGTAATAAGCCGTCCGGCTGGCGCGGTAAATTTTTCACCCCAGCAATGCGAGCTGATCACAATGAATCCATCGGACGACAAGCCCTCCACCTCGGTCGCCTTTTCATGGTCCGTAATGCAGATAAAATCATAACCGGCGGCATGGTATTGTTCCGTCATGTCTTCGGGTGAAAGCGCGCCGTCGGATTGATTGGTGTGAACGTGCAAACAGCCGCGAAACCATTTTCCTTCGCAGACAAACGGATTCGCGACGCATGCCTCAAACTTTGACATGGTTTTCCTTTTATTTGATTCCCTGATCGACCCCGCCCGCTGTTTGCGGCGCCGGCAGATTGCCTTCAACCGGAGCATCGAACTCAAGCCTGATCACCGGCACTTCAACCGCCAGTTGCTCAACCGGCAGGTTGTAAAGGCGCAGCGCCGCCTTGTTCTTTTCCCGGAACAAAACAGGCAACCGGTTCACGTCGCATTGAACCGGAGCGCCGGTGTTAAGCAATGTTGCCGTTACGGGCAGGACATTCAACTGACGCAGGATTACCGCAGTCGTGGCCGGACTTTTCACAAGATGCACATAGACGGTCTTGTCGCGGACGGTCAGGATTACATCCTTGTTGCCGGCCGCACCGCCGGCAAACCGGGTGTCATCCCAAGCTTCCTTGACGCGGTTATACCAGCGGCCGATGCTGCTCAGGATGCGTTCCTGCTCCGCCGGGATCCGGCCAGCGGCATCCGGCCCGACGTTCAGCAGAAAGTTCGCCCCTTTGGAAAACATCAGGTCCATCCGCCGCATAAGATAAATGGGCGTGAAATAATCTTCATCCTTCCGGAAACCCCAGCTCTGGGAGCCGATGGATTCGCAAGCCTCGGTCGGCTTCGAAAACGGCTCAGGAATATAGGCGGTTGCATCGTCATAATTCCGCTCCGGCGTACCGAAATCGCCCTCATCCCAACCGCGGTCATTGATCACGCAGGAAGGCTGCAACTTGCGGATCATGTCGTTAATGGAGCGGTCCACCATGCCGGTGCGATTGCCATCCCACCAGAAAACGTCTATCCGGCCGTAATTGGAGCAAAGCTCCTTGACCTGCGCGCGCGCGAATTCCATGTATTTTTCATAGTCCGGCTCGTCGCCCGGTTCAGTCCCGGATTCATGCGCCCTGCCGGCGCGCGGGTAGTTCTTGTGCAGATTATCCAGGCATGAGAAGTAAAGGCCGAAATGAAAATTGCGGCGACGGCAGGCGTCGGCCAGCATGCGGATTATGTCCTTTTTAAACGGCGTGTTGGTGATTTTGAAATCGGATACCGCGCTGTCAAACATGCAAAATCCATCCAGGTGTTTGGCGGTCAGCACAAGATAGCGCATGCCGGAGGTTTCGGCCAGATCAAGCCAGGCATCCGGATTGAAATGCCGCGGGTTAAAGCGCGCGGCCAGGGACCGGTATTCCGTCCGGCTCATCCCGCCCCGGTAATGTTCCTGCTCGTGCCAGCCGTTCAGCGCATACACGCCCCAGTGAACAAACATCCCGAACCGCGCCTTGAAAAACCAGTCCCGATCGTCATGGAATTGCGTCATAATTTTCCTCCATTCCCATTTCAAATCTCCGTTTGAACACCAATCTAACGTACTGTTTCACTCAGATATGTATTTATGGCTTGTCATGCTGAGCGTAGCGAAGCATCTCAATAATAACGAGATTCCTCGCCTTGGCTCGGAAT
>Ga0074199_1001609_pt1 | contig 18402 bp, 18 predicted proteins | sample EPASupsiteSAE347_FD_64528 | JGI IMG/M metagenome (GOLD analysis project Ga0074199, IMG submission 64528) | Bioremediated contaminated groundwater from EPA Superfund site, New Mexico - Sample SAE3-47 | ecosystem: Environmental > Aquatic > Deep subsurface > Groundwater > Contaminated ...
ACTGGCCAATGTAAGCTTGCCTGACAGAGTCCCCTACAAGAAGAGCAATGTTGCCACTAAGCGGAAATTAACAAACAGAAAAAAGTGAAAATTGATATATACTTACCAGTAAGCCAATATTTACTACTAGGGGAAGATCCGTACAAAATCCGAGTAACCAGCACGGGCAACAGCTCCTATGTCGACGCAAGTTGGGTCAATTTCAGTATCGCACCGGCAAGCATAACCGTCATTGCCCCCAATGGGTCGGAAAAGTGGGGGGCAGGCAGCAGGCAGGTTATCAATTGGACCTACAAAGGAAATCCCGGTTCCTCGGTAAAGATCGAGCTGCTCAGGGGAGGGGCTTTAGACGGCATCGTTGCATCTGAGGCAACGGGAAGTGGGGGCTCAGGCTCGTAATCGGGCCACACGGGCGGTGTCGGTCTTCCGGTCGCCGGAAGCTGGCAAGTACTCGATTTCCAGCAGGGCCACTTTGGGCTCGACGGGATTGCCCTTCTTTTTTGTGGCCTTGAGGACCTTTTCCACCGTTTCGGGAAAGGGGCAGGTGATCTGGAGCCTTTTGGCTCCGGAGAGGATCTGATCCAGGAGTTGGCTACGCTGATCTTCATCGAGGGGAAAATGGGGGCACTGATCACAGAAATGGGCGCATCCCTTGTAGCGGGAGTTTGTGGGCTCCAACTGTCCATCGGTACACAGGGCTTCATCCTTGATAAGACCGAATTCCCTCAGGAAGCCCACAAACACATTGATGACCGCATCGATTGGCTCCGAGCCTACACGGGAACGAAAATAGCTCAGATCGTCCTCTCCGGGTATGGAGCTTTCGATTCCGGCCATCCGGCGGTAGCGAGCCCCGTTGTCATGTTGGCGCAGGTCCTTGCAAAAGCTCGCGTAGGTGGAATAGCCGTCGAGCTTTACCGCCAATTCGAGAAAAAACAGGCTTGCCGGATCGAAGCAATGGCCTCCCTCCTTGGAATACCGGGAGGCAAGGAGACTGCGGGTGAAACTGAAATGGGCGCAATTGAGAAAAGGGGGTCAGGAGCTTAAGCGGAAAGGGAAGCAAAGTCCGTATGTTACTGGCGGTTTCCGAGAGGGATTAGTTTTCAATTCTGAGCGCACCTGCCTATCTGCAGGAAAAAATTTGCTAGAATTGCAATCTTTTCACTGAGAATTGTAACCAAACCCTCTGGAGGAAGCAAGAATTTACCCCCTTTCTACCCATGCGCCCTCTTGTAACTGGTTCAAAGAAATCATCATCCTTTTTCTCTAACCAGTTGAACGTGCTCAGATTAAATCTCAACAGATCTAAGATAGTTGATTCAGATTTTGGCGTTTTGCAATTGTCGTTGAACCTGAAAAATAATTGTCGCTCATCATCCATTTTCCATCGATTATTTTGTCCCCTCACATCTCATGTGGCAGAAAATGTCGCGGGTATGGAGTATGCTCCTTATTGAACACTGCTGCTGATGCCGTCTTAGATGGATGTGGGGTAAGCGCGACATCAAGGCTACGATCGTTTCACGAAAGCGTGTATGGCTTGCGTCGAGAAACGAGAGTGGGGAGCTGCACACCGGTAACATCGATAAGGGATCGGCATGTGTGACCAGGTAAGGAGATTTGAGTATCAGTAGGAGGTTCGCAAATGGAAAAAGCAAGTCTACCCGAAGATCTCGCCGGCTGCATGAAGAGTCTGGAAGATGAACGGACCGCAGAAGAGAAACGAGTCGCCGCCAAAGGGCCCCAAGTCGCGGTGTTTTACGTGATCGACGGTCGAATCTATGGCCATGGAGATGATCTGAGCGCGGCCAAGGTGGAGGGATCGATGCTCTGGCCACGAATTAACCATATCTCATGGTGGGAAAATGCCAGGGATTTTCTTCCTGCCGAGGTGTCCGGCAGGTCTCCCTCCTATTATCCACGGGGCAGAATCATCTATTCAAAGCATCAGGGCACGTTTTGGATCGTCTTGGATGGCTGCATCAACACGCCCGAATGGATTGATGCACTGAAAGACAAATACAACTTGCAAGATCAGTCTGTTGGAGTCTATGAAGAGCCCTCCCACTATTCATGCCATAGGTGCAGGTAGTTGGCTGATGTGTCAGGAGCTTTCAGTAGGACCATCATCGATGGATACCGAGGCATGCGAAAGGGGATGTGTATGGACCTGCTGAAGTCTGCTGTCCAAAAGATGTTGGAAGGCCAGGAATTGCTGGAAGTTGATCCGGACACAGGAATGGTGATAATTCCAAATGGGGCGTTGGGTCCTCTTACTGACGGCATACCCCTGGAAAGGATTCTCAACACTGAAGAAGATCTCCTGGGCTTCTACACCCCCATGGCCAGTCCCGGGACCATAACCCTCTGCTCACAAAACCTCAGGGCTTTCTTTTGGCACCTGGTCTTTCAATTATCCAATAACCGGCGACTTCCGATCATGAAAGCCGATTTGGCATCTGTGGCCGATCTTGTGGTATCCAAGACTTACCATCATGAGTATTTTCATTTCTTCTGTGATATTCAGCGGAAGCTATTTCCTGGCTCTGAGTATGATTTTCAAATCGAGGAGGCACTCGCGGTAGCGCATTCTTACGCATGCATTAGCCGTGGGAGAGATAATAAGAGCACGAAATTCGGAAGGATGGGCAATGTTATCTATCCGGCATTGATGGTTGAAGCATTCAAGTATAACAGCGCTGGCTATAGAGATTGGATACTCTATTCGGATGACATACGATTCGATGCCGGGCTTTACAACTATATCTCACCTCCCAATAGTGGATTGTTACAATCAAATGGAATCAATGTGAGTGTGCTCTTGAGGGCACAACTCGATAAAATTTACAGCTTTGGAGTTCTACACTCCCTTATTTAATAGGTAATACATTGTAGAGGAAGCCGAGAGTACAACAGATGGATGACCTTGATTTTTATCCACCATAAGAAATTAAAAAAATATCACAAGACTGATTTAGACACTTTACAGTAAGATATCTATTGCATCTATGGAATTATCTCAGTCCTAATATCCATAGCAAAATGGAACTGAGTGATCAAATGATAGCTCTTTCCTGGTTTCCGGGGGCTCCTTTGAAGTCTAACACTGTAACACAGTGCTATTGATAGTGAAACTCTCAATATGGGCCCCCAGAATACCTGGGCTTTAGATTTCATTGGAACAACAATGAGTTGTGCGGTGTATGACAAGACGAGCACCCGAAAACCCGGAAAGAGCCCAAATTATTCACCCTTATAGAGTTGTTGATAATGGGTGAGCCAACAGGAGGGCACAATGGGCATATGCGACGCAAAGTTGGACATTCTAAATGATGTGTTTGCTCGGCATTACGGATACTACATCACGCAGGGCGGAGAAACTATTGAACAGCAAAAGAGCGGTGAGGGGGCACTTGAACTTCAATATTCCGGTCGGGCGATTTTCGAGTTGGTCCAGAATGCCTTGGATATATCCGAAAGGATTGCCTGTGTAATGCTGCGAAATATTAATGACAAGCTCTGGTTGTTCATCGCCAACGATGGCAACGGTATCACCGTAGATCCCGATTATGATTACAAACGAGGAAGTAGTGGCAATAAACGTTCCGATTTCAATGCATTATGTTCCATTCACACGTCCAACAAGTCCCCGGATGAAAACTTCGGAAACAAGGGGGTCGGATTTCGATCTGTATTTTCCGTTGCCGACCAAGTTCAAGTTTGGAGCAAATTAATCCCGGAAAACGATGGATGGTGGGGATTTGAATTGCGCAATACCCTGACACCGGATAAGTGTGCCGATCTGTTGAGTGAAAACCAGAGAGAAATTAGACCGGCTGGACTTTGGATCGACGACAAAGAAATCCAAAGGTTGCGCAGTCACCCCTCCTGCGAGCTACATGTGCCATCATTCTACTTCCCTATTCCCCGGTATGCTTCGAATACGCCTGAGATTATTACTGAGGGAGTAGGCAGCTACACTCCCACAACAGTCATCTGTTTTCCTGTTGAGAGCGAAAAGATATGCGCTACTGTCAAGGCTACAGTGAAGGAATTGCGCGAATCGCGGCTTCACTTCGTGGGGCTTCGCCGCAATAATATCGAAGTCCGAGTAGAGGATCTTGACTGCAAGGCGGTGCTCCACACTCGTCAGGAAGACGGTTGGACGCTTTTATCGTGGAATACTGACGTGAAAGCTGGGGAATGGGAGTGCCTTGCGCAAACAGCTAAGCTCGACATTAGACACCCAGGTGCAGCCATTGCCTGGCCACCGAAAATAGAAAAGAGCTCTACCCCATCCACGCTCTTTTGTTACTTGCCCACACAAGTTTCCGGAGCATTTGCCATCGACCTGCATGGTGATTTCCAAATGAGTATAGATCGCAAGACATTACAGATCAGGAAGGAAGAAAGTGCTGGTCCTTACAACTCCAAGTTAATTGAGGCCGCTGCGGAGCTGCATCTTCTCTGCGTCATTCGTGAGCTTGGTCTTGATGCAACTCTATTAGAGTGGAAGGTCATTCAACCAGAACAGGTGCAGGGGGTGAAACAAACGCCGGCAACTCCCCGCGCAGACCTTTGGCGACTCCTTACCCCGCCGGACTATGTCCCTTCGGAAAGCAAGGAATTTGCTCCTCATCATTTGTTGGCACAGTGTGTCCAAAAGCGATTGTTTCCAGATTCCCGCTTTGATGTTTGGCGCAAACTGGCTGAAGGTTTTTTTTCGGCAGGCCGCGAATGGCCAAAACAGAGCTTCGACGCTTTTTGGTATGCCAGTGCCCGGTGGCTTCCTTGGCTCACATCCTACGGTAATTGGACGAAGACCAACTATGGCAAAGCTGAAGACCTCTGCAAGAGCTTGCGGGAAGTTGAGGCGTTTGTAATACCTCTGACGGGCGATGAACAAAAAGAAGGCGAAAAACTTAAAGCGGTTTGTTTACCGGATAAAGAAGAACGGCGGAAAGTCTATCTTATTCGCCAAGATACTTTTCATTTCAAACTCCCTCAAGCAATGATTAAAAATGATGTAGCGGTGACGACTTACGTATTTCCGCCACCTTTCGGCATTGATCTGTCTATTGATAAATCTCCGACTGGTGTAAAATCCGTCGATCGTTGGACTATCTTCCAAGAATTCCGTCAACTGCCAGCGCGCATAACAGATCAGCAAGAGAACCAGGAACAGATCGATCCAGATCCAGATGCCGCTATTGTAAAACAGAGGGAGCTAATCGAGTTGGCCTTGTTTTTTTACAAGGTTAAACTCGGCAAAGAGACAACACCTGCCGATAGTCCGGAGAATTTTGGCGTAGGCTGGCGAGCAATCGATAATAATCTCATGCATCAGAGAGCGGGGCGGGCCCTGTCTACCCTGCATCTACCCACCAAGAAAGGTTCTTGGGAACCAGCCCGACAGTTAACCTGGAGTGATGTGGATGAGTCTGTTATCTGGCGAAACGAGACAATCTGCAATTCCCAGCAGTTTCTGACGTTTCTCGGCGTCAATCCAGACGGCGGCGGACAGCGATTCGCTTTAGTTGAAGACGGGGAGCAAGGGTTGGTGTTGCCAAAGATGAGTCCACCATCTCTCGTTTCGCTAAAGTCTGGCGAGCGTCCTCCTGATCTCACAATCGTTTTGCTGCCAAACAGTGAGAATCCTGAGCCCAAGTGGGAATCTCCTGGCATTATCGATGGCGTGAGGGCCTTGTGGGGACACCTGAAACCATTGATTGTTCACGAAATGGCTACTCACGAAAGGGACTTGGCCACCATAGGTACTAATCAGAAGGAGACCCCGATACGCTCGAAGGTACGTCAATTCTTGTCGCAAACCCCTTGGGTGTACCTTGACGGCCGGTACGTAGCGCCAGAAAGCATGGTGATATTGCCATCGAAAGATCGCAGATCGAAGGTCCTCGACACCCCTCCTCTCCTGGCGAACGAAAATCCCGTGGAGCGAGAAATGTGGATTATGCTTGGAGCTCTACCGGGCTTGGAGAAAGAATATCTTGTCAAGGAAAACGCCAAGCCTGCCTACCTTCTACTGGCCTCGCTCCAATGCCGAAGGGGCCTGACCAATAATGACCTCGCAAAGGGATTGGAATCGGATAGCCAGCAGGCGCTGCAGGAAGCCTTCAGCACCCTCTTCAACGCGGCGTGCGGCAAGCCTCAGCCAGATAAGGAGGTACCTCTGCTGATATACAAAGGGAGTGATCGACAGTCCAGTACCGACTATACTCCTCTAATACGGCGACAGCTTGCCTGGGACACGGATACGAGAAGCGCGTATGTGGTAACAAAACCCCGGGACCGCGAAATCGTGGCACGCCATTTTCCCCATTTGCCTATTGTTGCTGCCGTGTTGGATACAGGTGTGAAAGAACTGACGGATACTCAACATCCGCTCGCCAGCCAGATTCTCGAAGTTGGAATAGAGATCAAGTACGATGAAGAGATCCATGAAGAGAACAATCGCTCCGGAGTCTACAAGAACATTCTAGAATCCTTTCTACCCGGACTTTTGGCTCTCGCCAACCTATCCCCACTGGCTACACCGCGGCCAGTGCCAGAGTGCCGCGAGCTCTGGTCAAAACTTAAATTTCGCCATGTGCGGAACGTCTGGGGAGTCTATCGGCTGATGGCGGACGGGAAAGAGATAGCCAACAATGATGATCCTCGCAAGAATAGCTATGGGGACGTACTATGGAAGGAAAACAAGGGAGAAGAGGAAATCAGCGAAATCATATTCGATGGAGCAGAGGACGGGAGTGAAACCAACTCTCCACCACCGCTATCCGAGTTTGGCGAGCCCCTTGCGGCACTTGTGGTAGGTAATCGCGTGTTTTCAGATCTCTTTTCTCGGGTCCTGGGATTGACAGACCTCAAGGAACCCGAGAATCGCAAGCGGTTTGATGCGTTTCTGATTCAAAGGATGGCTGATTCTCTGGCGAGAGAATTAGCCCTGGTCTTCAGTCCGCTTACCAAGGAACAGGAACAGCGTTTCCTTGCACATGTGAGTGCGGCACTGGCGGAAGTTGGGCTGGTTTTCCGCACTGATTCAACCGAAAAAAACTGGCGAAATCTATTGCGGTTGGACCAGGATAGTATCAGCCCCTTGAATAATGACTCATGGCCTGTACGCACCGCTTGGGAACTTCAAGTAAGACTCAATCAGTTTCCCTGGGAGGAATTCGAACGAGGAATTGTGCCACAGGTGGAGGTTGGGGACCGTAATGATCGTAAGCTCAAACAGTGGTGGAAGGATAACACCATTTCCCTTCAAAACCTCATGGACTATCTAGGATGGGAGCTTGCGGAAAGGAACGAGGAGATGAAATCGATAGAGGCGTCCTGGAATGATTTCATTACGGAAGCCCGCCAACGACTTGATTTTGATCCCGAGCAACTTATTGGCGAATGGATCGTCGATAAGCTGGGATTGAAAGCGCTCGTGCCATCGTTGTCTGATCTGAAAACAAAGGTTCGCGATTTTCGACCGGACTTCAAACCGGTAACAGGTATCAAACCAGGAGGTGGGATTATCGATTGCACCTCGCGTTTGACAGGTGGTCCCTGCCAGATCGAGCGAGCGGCGCAAGATAGCACTGAATATGCACGACAGGCGGCTGAAAAAGAACTTCGTGGAAGAAAAGCAGAAGAACAATTAGTGCACTATATCACCCGTGAGACTTACAAATTACTCTCGAAACATGATTCGGGTAAATGTTGGGAGGTTTTGTTCAATTCGATTCCCACGGGAGGAAAGATCGAAGCAGTTCTGAAGGAAGCTCACACTGAATGGAATCACCAGAGGAGCGAAGAGGCACTCAGAAAGGCCCTGTGGATATCGAACATATGGGGAAGTGCCGGTTTCGATATCCTGGGCTTGGAGGAAAAGAACGGCAGCTTGATGCCGGTTCGTTACGAGTGCAAGGCCTTGCCTGGTAACTCGGGCACTTTCCAGGTCTTTCTATCGGCGAATGAGTTGAAGGTTTTTCGAAAGGTGCGGAGTGTAAACCTGCTACCTTGCCCAGGCCATCCTGAGTTGCGCTATTTAGGCGAATGGAAACTGATCGGTGTAGTCCCGGACGGTCGTGGCTTTGATTTAACCGGACTACTTGACCATATAGCAGTATCTGACATGAGCTTGCTTGAGCCGTTAGCCAGGCAAGGCTTGACTCCTGACGCCTTCATTCTGCGCTTTTCGTTGTCATGAGCGCAATTATGGTAGCAGTGAGGTGGCACCGATGACAGCCGGTCGGGGGGGGGGACTACTCCAAGGTGTGAGAAACTGGTAATTTGAGGCCGGTTCTTGATCCTCAAGGCTGAATAGTGATAAGTTCTCCGTAGGCCGAGATCTCGCGGAGAACTTATCGCTGTCCATCTGAGAGAGCAGAATACTGGAGAGACCAAGAAACGCGTTCCAGCGCGGGAGCATGGATACGAAATAAGTAAAATCCGAGGTGACCCGGGTCTACAGCTTGATCGCCAGAGGTGTCAGTAGCTTATGGGACTATCGGCCAGTACCATTTGTCCCTACAGCAATAAGCTAAGAGCTAACCGCATAGATCGAACTTTTTTTCTTTCCGTGTGGCAAAAAACGTCGCAACTCTGAGGTAGATTCTGTCAAAAGAGATGGGATGCGTCCGTAGCGCCAGGGATTCCTCGTTCTCATGCTCCTACAGGGGAACCTATGATCCAGGACGCTCCAGAGACCCTCTTTCGGCGAGGAGCGCTGAAAACTAGGGGGATATTCATCGCAGGAGCATGGAAACGAAGGGAACACAATCCTTCTGTTAGAAAGGTCGGGATGTTCTCACTGTGATGAAAGGCTCACGAACATGCTACTCACCATAACGACGACGCATACGCCCGCAACGGATCTCGGATACCTGTTGCACAAGCATCCCGCTCGCTGCCAGACGTTTGAGCTTTCCTTCGGGAAGGCGCACGTCTTCTACCCCGAAGCAAGTCAGGAGCGCTGCACTGCGGCTCTTCTCCTGGATCTTGATCCCATAGGAATCGTTCGCACCCGCAGGCCCATGCCCTGGACCGAACGGACTCTTCGGCAGTACGTAAATGATCGCCCCTATTCCGCCAATTCTTTTCTCAGCGTGGCGATTGCTCGTGTTTTCGGAAGTGCTCTTGCCGGCAGATGCACGGAAGAGCCTGAGTTGGCCGGTACTGCAATCCCGCTCCGCGCACAAATTGCAGTCCTTCCGTGTAGCGATGAAAAGCTTCTGCGACGGCTTTTCGAACCGCTCGGTTACTCACTTACTGTACAGCCTATACCTCTTGATGAGACTTTTCCTGATTGGGGGCGCAGCATTTACTCCCTCCTCACGATAGAGGCCACCTGCCGATTGAGCGACTTACTTTCTCATTTGTACGTTTTGATTCCCGTTTTGGACGATGAGAAACACTACTGGGCTGGAGAAGACGAAGTGGAGAAACTGTTGCGTCACGGGGAAGGATGGCTCGCCACTCATCCGGAGCGCAAGATGATCACTTTTCTCTACCTCAGGCATAACCGAACCTTCACGCGCGAGGTTATTGCCCGGCTATCCGAAGAGGATGACCCTGACACGGAGAAGAAGGAGCGGAAGGACAAAAACGCTCAAGATGGGGAGACAGACGGTGAAGAGTACTTCGGACTTATCCATCGGCTTCATGCAAAACATGAAAGGGAGCGTGCAGGAAAAGAACCGGGGATAGAGGAGAAGCTGCTGCACAATCAGGTACGGGTGAATACTGTTCTGGCAGCCATCAAGGGGAGCGGAGCAAAGCGCGTGCTCGATCTTGGCTGTGGTGATGGACGGCTTCTCAAAGCACTCCTCGAGGACAGATCCTTTGAGCTTATCGTAGGAATGGATGTCTCCCAGATCGCCCTTGAAAAGGCGAGAAGGAGATTGTCGCTGGATCGACTGACCCCAAAGCAACAGGAGAGGATTCGGCTTATGACCGGTTCACTCATGTACCGGGACGATCGACTAAAAGGCTATGATGCCGTAGCAGCGGTTGAGGTGATTGAGCATCTCGATCCTTCGCGCCTCGCCGCATTTGAACGTGTCCTATTCGAGTTTTCCAGACCGACTACCGTTATCATCACGACTCCAAACGCGGAATTGAATATCAAGCTCAAGAGCTGGAACGACGAGAAGCTGAGGCACAAGGATCATCGCTTCGAGTGGACCCGCACTGAGTTTCAGGATTGGGCAAACCATACGGCGCTACGCTTCGGCTATGCAGTTCGGTTCGAACCCATTGGACTCACAGAGAAGCGTCTTGGCCCCCTGACGCAGATGGCCATTTTCTCCACGGAGACCTGAAGGCATATGGAAATCAAGATACCTGAATTATCCCTCGTCATTCTGATGGGCGCATCGGGAGCCGGGAAGACCACCTTTGCAAAGAAGCATTTCAAAGGCACGGAAGTTCTCTCGTCCGACTTTTGCCGGGGTCTCGTTTGTGATCATGAAAATAGCCAGGAAGCAACTGACGATGCCTTCGAAGTTCTGCATTTTATTGCCGGAAGACGTCTTTCGAACCGTAGGATCACGGTTATCGATGCAACCAACGTTCAAAGGGAAGCGCGAAAACCCTTGCTCGCTTTGGCCGATACATACCATGTCCTGCCTGTGGCCATTGTGCTGAATCTTCCCGAGGCTGTTTGCCGTGAGCAGTCCGGACGGAATCCGAACCGAAACCTCAATCCGCTTGTGATCGAGAAGCAGTGCCGGGATCTTCAGCGTTCCTTAAAGCAACTGAAGCGGGAAGGCTTCAAACACATCTTCATTCTGAGCTCACCGGAAGAGGTGGAGCAAGTAACGGTGGAAAGGGTTCCACTGTGGAACAATTTGCGTCAAGAGAGCGGTCCCTTTGACATCATAGGAGATGTACACGGATGCTTTGATGAGCTTTCCATGCTGCTCAACCGGCTGGGCTATGAGATCGAAGCCGAACAGGACAGTGAAGGAGACCGCCGCTTCCATGTCATGCCGACCCAGGGGATAAAGGCGATCTTTCTCGGGGACCTGGTGGATCGGGGTCCCGATACTCCGAACGTCCTGCGTCTCGTCATGAGCATGGTTGAGTCGGGTGTGGCGTTCTGTGTTCCTGGAAACCACGACGTGAGGCTGGTTCGTGCTCTGAGGGGAAAGAAGATCACGATCAGCCATGGGCTTGCGGAGTCATTGAGGCAGCTGGAGCAAGAGCCGCAGTCATTCAAGGACCGGGTTATATCCTTCCTCGACAGCCTGGTGAGCCATTATGTGCTGGATGGCGGAAGATTGGTCGTTGCCCATGCAGGCATGAAGGAATCCATGCAGGGGAGAGCTTCGCGGAAGGTACGTGAATTTGCCCTCTACGGTGAGACAACAGGGGAAACGGATGAATTCGGTCTCCCTATTCGCCACAACTGGGCAGATGAGTATCGCGGGCAGGCGATGGTCGTTTACGGGCATACGCCGGTTCCCATGCCGGAGTGGCTCAACAGGTCCATAAATATTGATACAGGCTGCGTTTTTGGTGGAAGTCTGACCGCGTTGCGCTATCCGGAAAATGAACTGGTATCGGTGCAGGCGGCGCGTCCCTACTGCCGGCCGCTTTCTCCGACTGCTCTCGGCCGGATCGATTCAAACACCCTTTCAGCTCAACAGCAGCACGATGATCTGCTTCATATCGAGGATGTCCTCGGCAGGCGTCGTATCACAACTCGCCTTCGGTCGAGCATACTCATCCAGGAAGAGAACGCTTTTGCTGCACTGGAGGTGATGAGCCGTTTTGCCGTCAATCCCAAGTGGCTCATCTATCTTCCTCCCACCATGGCGCCCTGTGAGACGAGCAGCCGAGATGGTTTCCTAGAATATCCCGAGGAGGCTTTCTCCTATTACCGAAAGCATGATGTTGCACGAGTTGTATGCGAGGAGAAGCACATGGGATCTCGATCGGTTGTGATCGTTTGCAGGGATGAAGACGTTGCCCGCAAGCGCTTCGGAATCGAGGGTGAAGGAATCGGCATTTGCACCACGCGGACAGGGCGAAGGTTCTTTCAAGATCGGGATCTCGAGTCTCAACTGCTCTCGAGGCTTGGCTCAGTGCTCGAGAGCTCAGGGCTGTTCCACGAGCTCAAAACAGACTGGGTATGCCTGGACTGCGAAATCATGCCGTGGTCTCTCAAGGCTTTCGAGTTGGTCCGGGATCAGTATGCAGCAGTAGGAGCAGCATCACGCCATGCCCTCTCCCATGCTGTGGCCGCTCTGGAACAGGCACACCAAAACAGCTCGGTTGCCGGTATCGGTGCGTTGCTGGACCGGTTCCGCTCCCGGGCTGCGATGTCGGATAAGTTTGTCAAAGCGTACCGCCCTTATTGCTGGTCTGTCCAATCGGTCACCGACGTCAAGGTAGCCCCCTTCCATCTCATGGCATCGGAAGGAACGGTGCACTTAGATCGAAATCATGCCTGGCACATGGAAGTTGCCTCCCGATTATCCCGTGTAGACCGTGAGCTGTTCGGTAACGGGTTCATCTTACGTTCCACGGCCCACAGGATCGTCGATGTCACGGACGAGGAGAGCCGGAACGAGGGAATACACTGGTGGGAGGAGCTCACCCAAGCCGGGAGTGAAGGGATAGTGATCAAGCCGTTCGATTTCGTTGCCAGGAACAGCCGAGGGTTTGTTCAGCCCGCCATAAAGTGCAGGGGAAGAGAGTATCTAAGGATCATCTACGGCCCTGAATACACTGCCCCTGAGCATCTGGATCGTTTGCGCAGACGGACGCTTGCCACCAAGCGGTCTCAGGCAATGAGGGAATTTGCGCTCGGCATAGAGGCTCTTGAGCGCTTTGCTCGAAATGAGCCACTGCGTCGCGTGCACGAGTGTGTTTTCGGCATTCTGGCTCTTGAAAGTGAAGCGGTCGATCCGAGGCTATGAACGAAGATGCGGGGGGGAGAGGATGAATCAAAACGTGGATTACCAAAGTTACAGCTGGGACAAAAGAGAGGATGACCGACCCACGGTCAAAAGACTGCTTGAAAGCTTATCAGCCAATTTGCCTGATCTTGAGAAATTGCTTGAGGAGTGTAGCGAAAAATGGTGGTACGTTGATCCCATCTACCGTTTCTACCATCAAAGCTACAAGGTCTATTCCGTTCAGAATATGACACTCAGAATCGTAGCGAAACTGGAAAGCGTGCTTCCCGATCATCCCTTGAACGAATGGTTTCTGCAAATCGTCAGGGAGGGAACGGGTAAAGAGTTTAGCAGAGAAGACAACAATAATTGGCTGGCGGTCACCCGCCCAATGCTGGAAGCATTCTTCCATGCCCGTTTCTTTCTAGAAATGGCAGTGGCATACGGTAGAGAATTGAAGCTCCCACCCTTGCCCCTTCCCGTCGGATGGGCGGCGTTGCTCTACCTGTACAATATGAGATGACGAACGGCGATTCGGAATGGGATGAGGTTCCAGGATATGTCCCGACTTATGGCTCGATCTCTGCGGCAACTAACGAGGGTAATGAGAATGCGTTCAATCAGGCTTTGGGTCGACGACGAAAGACTTGCTGCTCCCGGATTCAACGTTCGGGCAAGTACGTATGAGGAAGCTATAGGGTATCTCGATACCGGGAGAGTGGTTCTGATGTCTTTGGACCACGATCTGGGAACGGGAAAATCGGGCTACGATATAGCCAAATGGATTGAAGAGCGTGCCTTTCTCCACTTGATTCCCAGAATCGACTGGAGGATTCACGGCTCGGATCCCGGCTATGCCTCCAGTATGGAGCAAGCCTTGAGAAACGCTGACAAGTTCTGGAGTTGTGGCAGGGCAGGATGATTCTACGATTAGCTCTGTTGCCTGGTCAAGGCATTCCATAGGTCTGGAAGTTGAGATGAAGTTCGAGCAACATTGCGAAGAAACCGAGCGTCTTTTCGGAAAGCCCTATGAGGAAGTCCATCGTTGGCTGGATGAGCTCATGTGGAAAGGGCTTGGACCGAGACATAGGAGGAAGCGTCACCACGAAGCAGGGATACGGCAGGTCGTGAAGCTCTTCGGTGAGGAGGCCGGCAGGGTTGCGAGGCAACATATCGTCACGGATCTTAAAGAAGAGGGATGGACGGAGCAAGATCCCTTTCCAAAGGATGAAGAGCACTACGTTAAGATGGGGTTATTCTGATTGCTCGGAACGAGCCATTCTGCTCTTTCTGATTGGACCAACTCGGAGGATTGATGAATAATGCCAAAGATCGGCTACTTCTATCTATATCGAGGATTAGTTCTTGGTGAGTCTCTTGATTCGGAATCGGAACTGCAATACGCAGGACACGCCGAGTTCTGGGAAAACGAAGCTGCAAACCTCTTTCCGGCATCTCCTGAAACCAAAGACCTCAGGCTGTGTTGGTATGGCTGTGATCGAGGAAGAATCACTGAATTCGAGGGACGCTTCCAGCTACTCGGAACTCCTGCTGTATTTGAACATTCCGAGGACATTCTGATTCTTCTCGAACACTCGGATTTGGATTCCATCATCAGGATAGAAGCCGATGACCACTACAGGATTTCTAATTCCGATGCAAAGATCCTTAAGCACAATGCTACACACTTCTGTCCCCCTTATGGCTACAGGTATCTGATAGGAAAGATACGGCACGAAATGGCTCCACACATCAATGCGGTCTGATTACCAGTGCATGGTGCTTTCCTTCCTTGTGGAGTGTATCTCTGCGCCTTCGGACAAAAGGTCGCTCAACATATGAATAAATATTACGCCATCGGTGATATTCATGGGATGCCGGCAAAACTCGAATCCCTTCTCGACATCATTTCTGTCGACAGACAGGATACGCTCATTTTCTTGGGAGATTACCTCAATCGAGGGCCAAAGCCCAGAGGCGTGATTGAACGGATTATCAATTTGAAGAAAGACAGCTACCGCGTTGTGGCCCTCAAGGGAAACCATGAGGCCATTTTTCTGAAATTGCTAAGAAGGAGAAAGCTGGAGCCTGAAATGTGATCTTTTCACAGTTTTCAGTGAGTGACATGGAATCCGTCTGATCCTTATGCAAACTGAGAAAAGGCTTGCAAGTCGAAGGATGGTGGTGGTTAGATGTTGTATGCAAGAGGGACAGGGTGTTGTACAGCTTGGTAACTCACTTTACGAGGAGGAGACAGTATGTCAATGAAGTGTCCTGCATGTGGAAAAGGGAATTACGTGTACAGGTGTGATAATTGCGGTGAAGTCCGCTGCGATCAGAGTGGATGTACGGGATCTAATGGGAAGAAGGGAAATGCCACTCCTACAAGACCCTGCATCGTATGCTCGAAGGGGCGATACAAGAAGATAAGCTAAGATAGCGGCACCAATATCGTAAATATGGAAGCACACATGTGGGATATATTGAACCGCATGTGTGCTTTTTATTTCGATGTCCATACCAACGTCTCATGCGTGGAGAGGATTGCCGCATAAAGAGCGGTTCCTTGATTCAAATTCCGGGACTGTCATGAGTGGCTGATCATTATGCTTCTGGGTCATCAGGAGCTTCTCCTACTCAGCTCATAAACAGGAGAGGTTGTTAAAAGTTCAACTGTCATAAATCCTCAAGAGATCCTGGTTTCAGCCTTCATAAACGGGAGAAATACGTACGTGCAAATTCTTCAATTGAAGCTAAGGCCTGATCGATTTCATCGATTATCGGACCTCCCAAACTGTACTCGAACCGAAGCCTCAACCTGCAACTCACCAGGATTTGAGCATTTTTTCTGAGTTGATCGACCCGCTTCTCAATATCTATGTAGGAAGCCTGCTCCTCATCAATAAGCGCTTCAGAGTACAACACGCAGTATGTCACCAACTTCTGGATAGTCTCCGGCGATGCTGGTTGGTCTAAATAGTGCAAAAAAGAATCTTCATAGCGGATCAGCTTTTCCTCGAATCTTATTTCGATCATTTGTCATTACCTCCATAAACTTAGTTTTCGGCACTCTCAGCAACAAGCTCTCTCAGTGATTCATCATCATCGACCACTACGATATCTATTCCTTTTGGCATCGGGTACTCCCGTCTGTTCGATAAGTTCAGTCTCTGTGCTTGCACTGCGGTTTCCGATTGAAAAAAGCTGCGTCAGCCTCTAGTATTTCTTAATAGCTTCAGAGCATGGCATTTTGTGCCACACATCCGGAAAGAAGATTCAGAGAACTAGGGAGGATGAAATGGTCAGCAGGGTGGTAGAGTTGTTCAAGGCGCTTGATCTACTGAGCCGGAGATCAGGGACAACGATAATGGAATTGGCTGAAGAGCTGGACATGGATAGAAAAGCCGTCGATCGACTTTTAAACTTGATTCAAGATATCGGCATTCCTGTAGCCGAGCCGGAATTCGAAGGGAGAGAGAAAGTATGGAGGGTAATTCCTGAATACGCATCCAAGCTACGGAAAATTATGGTTACTGATCTTCCACTTACCCTGCAGGAGATTGTCGCTCTCTATCTTCTTAAAGGAGAGGCGAGAATCGGGAAACACACGGAGATCCAGAAACGAGCGGATTCTGCTTTCGACAAGATCGGCCAGTTAGTCCCACCGGGCGTTTTCAGCCAGCTGAATAGAATCAACAGCCTGTTTACCTCATCGGAGAAATTTGCCAAGGACTATTCCGGTAAGGAGAAAATCATCGACGGTTGCACGGATGCAATGCTCAGGAAACGTACGTGCTATGTAAGATACCACTCCTTTTCCAGCGACGAGATCAAGAACTTCAAGATCGATCCCCTCTGTTTCTTTGAAAACAACGGCGGGCTCTACCTTTTCGTCAATACGACATCTTTTGGCGAAATCCGGACGCTGGCGGTCGAAAGAATACAGGAGATAACCCCGACTGACCTTATATTTGAATCTCCAGAGGATTTTGACCCACATGCTCTTCTGGATTCGGCCTTTGACATCGCCTGGGATGATCCAATCGAAGTCAAAATTTGGGTTTCGGAAGATCAGGCTCGTTACGTCAAGGAGAGGACGTGGGCGAAGGGGCAGATCATTACGGATCAACTGGATGGCTCGATTATTCTTGAGATGAAAACATCGGGATGGTGGCATGTAAAGAAATGGGTACTCTCCTTTGGATGTGAGGCGAGAGTCTTGGAGCCGGAGCAGTTGAGAAACGATGTGGCTCAGGAGTTGGGAGCGGCATTTGCAGCATATCAACAGTCCAGGTCCAGACGAAAGCCCGAAAACGGAGATCCACATGGGCCAAGAGTCGCGGCCTTTCTGGGGCGTCGTTCCAAACCGTCATGAAATGCGATTTCACCCCCGAAGATGAAAATGCGTTTTCACGGTAAAAGATCTGCACCCATCAGTGATGGACGTAAGTTGGAACTTGCAAGGTGAAAGCCTTTCCTTTTGGGCAGATGGATGGGAGTATGAAACGGACCATACATCTATTCAAACCGTTCTATTAGTGATAGGTACTAATCAAATTACTTCTAGAGTAGATTTTAGAGGCGTGAGATGAGTGAGTATGTAAGATATCCTGATTCGATTCTTACCAAATTTATCTTTGATGAGTCTGTCATCGATCCGGATAAATCCTATATGCTTGTATGTAAGACCTGTGGATCGGATGGCAAGATTGTCATAACGGACTTGACGGAGTCAGGACCTATTGTATCTCGACTCGTTTGTGAAGGTTGTGGCGAGGAGTGGGATTATGATCCTGACAAAGAAGTGATCAGCGAGGATGCTGAGAGTCTAACTGTACGAATGGGGGATACTCGTGAATAAAGCAACAACCCTTATTCGAATCATTGAGGTACTCAGCGAAGGTCGAAGGTCAGGAATAGGAATTTCAAGTAAGGCTAAAGTTTTGTGATCGTTTTGGAGGATGGGGAGGAAATAGCTGCGTGGATGTACTTCTGCCCGGTAAGGAAGGGTAACCTTGTTCGATTAGGTACTTTTGCCAAATATGTCAACGCCTTCACAGAGAAGAAGATGATGTGGATGGCATGGCAAAGCGGCCTCCGAGATGAGAATGAGCACAGCAATTGATGAGCCCAAGCCAGGAAATCTTCACGCTTTGGTATCATCTAACAAGCCGTCTTGCACGAAAAAGAATTCCTTAGATTGGTGGGTAGAGGAGGAAAACATGTATAAGTTTGAGTGCAAATATTGCGGGTACGTATGCGCCAGGATACATCCAATTGATCGTTGTCCACATTGTCGAGGTAGTGATGAAGACATGATCGATGAAAGCCCGCAAGTCGATGCTTACCTTTCTGAAGATGTTTCAGCGGGCGCAATTGAGAAAAGGGGGTCAGCAGCTTAAGCAGAAAGGGAAGTAAAGTCCGTATGTTACTGGCGGTTTCTGAGAGGGATTAGTTTTCAATTCTGAGCGTACCTGCCTATCTGTAGGAA
>Ga0074199_1001610_pt1 | contig 18364 bp, 16 predicted proteins | sample EPASupsiteSAE347_FD_64528 | JGI IMG/M metagenome (GOLD analysis project Ga0074199, IMG submission 64528) | Bioremediated contaminated groundwater from EPA Superfund site, New Mexico - Sample SAE3-47 | ecosystem: Environmental > Aquatic > Deep subsurface > Groundwater > Contaminated ...
TTTCTAGCGGGCTTTACTCGTAACCGAACCGGAGCAACCCGAAGCCGTATGCGAGCAAGAAGTTGTCTATGCCCAACCTCGCCCACTGGACGACGTGGACCATCTCATGAAAGTGTAATCCCTCGGATGTGTGACCTTGCTGTAGGAAGAATGTGTCTTTGAATGTGATGCCCACGAATGACTTCTGTTGCATACTCACCAGCTCTGGCAGCCCGAACTTATCGACTGGGGGGAATGGCACCCGTTCCACCGAAACCACTTTGGCACGCTCCAGGATCTCGTGTGGGAAACAGGTAGCCAACCCTCGGAAGCCAAGACTACTGACTGCGTGAGCTCGATCCGCGTGACCGTCCAGAAACTCGTCGATCCACTGTCGGATTCTCGGGAGAGCGGCGTGGAATCGCCGAAAGATGTCGTCTTGCCTATTCATGCTTGTTCCCATAACAATTATTAGGCTGAAGTGATCTTATTCCCTGAAATCGCCTCAAAGTCATATTCTGTACGGCCTGAATTCTTCCTTTTAATGGCCTTTTCTCCGCTCGTGAAGCAGGGCTTCGGCGCGCTTTAAGTTGGCTTTAGTACCTGGAGTGGCCTGCATAAACTCTAATGCCGCCTTGTAGGCGGTGACTGCTTCTTCGAGACATTCGGTCCCGCTCTCGCATTCCTCGCGTTCGCCAAGCCTCAAGAGCGCGAGGCCAAGGTTGTTCTGGGTTGCGGCCCAGTTGAGCGGCACCTGCTCGCGTGTCCGCTCCTTTAGCGCCTCGCGGTAGGCGGCGACCGCCTCTTCGAGGCGTCTAGTGCCGCTTTCGCGCTCGCCAAGCCTCGTGAGAGAGTTGCCGAGGTTGTTCTGTGTCATAGCCCAGTAAAGCGGCACCTGTTTGCGGATATGCACCTTTAGCGCCTCTCGGTAGGCTGCAACCGATTCTTCAAGACGTTCGGTGCCGCTTTCGCGCTCGCCAAGAGTGTGAAGAGAGTTGCCGAGGTTGTTCTGGGTTGCGGCCCAGTCAAGCGGTACTCGCTCGCGGGTACGCACCTTCAGCGCCTCTCGGTAGATGGCGATCGCCTCTTTAAGGTGTTCGGTTCCGCTTTCGCGCTCCCCAAGCCTCAAGAGCGCGCTACCGAGGTTGTTCTGGGTCGTAGCCCAGTAAAGCGGCACTCGCTCACGGGTTAGCTCTTTAAGCGCCTCTCGGTGGGCGGCGATCGCCTCTTTAAGCAGTTCGATGCCACTTTCGCGCTCGCCAAGGCTCTGGAGTGCGTTGCCGAGGTTGTTCTGGGTCGTAGCCCAGTCAAGCGGCACCCGCTCGCGGTTACGCTCCTTCAGTGCCTCTCGGTAAGCGGCGACCGCCTCTTTAAGCAGTTCGGTGCCACTTTCGCGCTCGCCAAGGCTCTGGAGCGCATTGCCGAGGTTGTTTTGGGTTGCGGCCCAGTCAAGCGGTACCCGCTCACGGGTTAGCTCTTTAAGCGCCTCTCGGTGGGCGGCGATCGCCTCTTTAAGGGGTACGTTTTTGCCGCTTTGAACACCAAACACCAAAAGAGCATTGGCCAAGATCATACGGGTTGAACCCCGTGCGTCGATGTCCCAGCCGGGACGGTTTATACTTGATTTCAAGAGAGTTCGTACTCGATCGATGAAAGGAGACAAACGGTCGGCCACATATTGGCCCTCTTCTGCGCAAAAATTGGCATCGCTCGATGCTACCAGCAGGTGCAGGATTTTGGCCAAGTCGGACCAGAACACCTCCGGCAAGCGAAGCTGCTCTTCAATCTTGGGCGCATCATATCGCTTCGGCTTCAGCTTCAGCTCTCCTCCGAGGGATGCTGTCCAGTAAAGTTTTGGGATGGTATTGCTGCCTTGGTTGAGGACCTTTCCCCAGAGGAGTACGGAGGCTCCGCTCTGTTTCAGATAACGGCGAGCAATTTCATGGCCCCGCTTTTCCTTTTCCTCGGGCACCAGGCCTTCCAGAGGTATGGTCCGGTCGAGTGAGAGGACCTGAATCCCCTTGAATTCCATGAGGTCATCGAGGATCAGGTGCTCATTTTCACGGTTCGTATCGTTCTCCAAGTGCGCAACGAGGATGGTGAACCGGTTTGGATCTGCTTTGGGAATTGGCTGACGGGAAAGAGAGGTTACAATGAACGCAATGCCTGGCCACGTTTTAACCTCATTCCAGTGCGACAAGATGTAGAAGGCGACGGGGAGGATAACAGTAATTACGACAAGGCCGGGAATGCCGAATTTACGCCATAATTTTTTGAGAACTATTTCTTTAATATCAGGTGGCTTCCTGTCATTCATATATATGCTCCCTACACTTGCGCATTAGGACAAGATCTAAATAATTCTGTCATAAAACTCTAAGGCGTCATTAGTGCCTTCAGCTTGTCCCGAAGAGCTTTCCCACCGCAGATTACGCACAGACAAAAATGCAGATCTTCAGGATATTCCGCCACATGAGCGCCCTTCTTCTTATTGTTTCGTGTATTGCGGGGCCAGTCTTGAATAATCTTGTTCACCTTGGGAATTATGGACGGATCGGAGAATGCGCACCTCTCCAGTTGAAGCATGACTTCGAGCGTCGCAAGGTTGCGGGACGCTTCCAAGGCTGTGCGCCAATCCGCACCAAAGAGAATCTCCCCATATTCCAGAAGGTCGCAGAAGGCTCTCACGCAGTTTGGCTGTGTCACGCTCAGATCAAGCAGACTGGTCGAATGGAAGAAGTCGTTGCGCCGCTTTCGCCGGTTCGTCATCGCAACCTGCAAGTCTTTCACCCGCTCCAACTGGGCTGGTATTTTCTTGCCGACAACACCTTCAACTTCCTGCAAGATATCGTGATAATTCTTGAAAGTTTCACTTGCTACAGCAACTAGACCGGGACTTCGACCACAAGTTGGGGTTGTGCAATTTGTGTGTCCACTTGTAGCCTTTTTTTCTGTCCATTTTTTATTTTTAGTTCGCAAAAAAAGCTTGGAAATTAATTCCGAATAGTCATCGCAAAGAATGAAAGCAGTCTTTAGATATTGGCTGCCGGTGCGCCCGGTGTAATAAATTTCCACCCCGGCGCAGAGTTCTTCCATCAAGTAGGTAAGCGTCGGATTCATTGCGTCCCCTTCCCGCCCAGCAGCCGGGCCTCGAAGCAGGCCTTGGCCGCCTCCCACTCTCGCGCCGCTTCCTCACGCAAGCGCCTGGCTTCCATGCGGCGGCGGCGCAGTTCGTCCACGATTTCGCGCTGGATATGTTCCTCAGGGATGGGGATGAGCAGGTCAACGACATCCTCGTTGGCAAGGCGTGGATGGGTGTTGCCGGTCATCATATGTTTTGTCTGGGCGACAACAACCGATGAGCGCAGCACTGCCGCGAGGTAATCGGGCAACAGGTCGGACACGCCTTCCTTAATTCTGATGACATGAAACTCAGTGGAGCATACGCCGTTGCGTTCCGCTCTCCAAACCTTGTTCAAGTAAGGGCGTAAGCGTGCGAACAGCACATCGTTTTCCTTAAAGATCGAAGCCTGGCCTTTGCCAGGTTCGTCAGAAGTTTCCGCAAGTTCTCCCGTCTGGCTTTGCACACCTGCGAGCCCAAGGTATTGTTCCGGCTCGTATTTGGTCGCAAACTCACGCTGAAAATCGGCGATATCTTCCAGCCGCGTGGCTTGTTTTACATTCATTGCTGTTTGAACAGCCCGGATTGCATTGATACGTTCGGGGTGGAAGTAGTCCGCGCCAATTTGCTTCGATCCCTGAATCTCAGAAAGCAGAAAGGCATATGTGAGTCGGTTATCAGAATCCGGCACGGTGAGGCCGAGGTGGTCGAGGAGGAAGGTGTCAAGGCCGGAGAGGAGAGCGTCGGCCTGTTCTAATTTGCGCCGACGTGACTCCCGTGCTGCCTCCATTTCCCTAACCATCTCTCGCTGGACCGTCAACCGGGGAAGGGGAATGGATAATGCTTCTACATCCGGCTTTGAAGTGTTTGGCCTGACTGATACAACATTCCATGTCCGTTGTATCTGCTCCTGAATAAGTCGACAGCCCAACGCATAAAAGAGATATTTCTGATTCGTGTCGGATTTAGCCCGTATCGCGAAGCAGAATGAGGCATATAAGCTTCCGTCCAATTGCTCGGGGACGATTGCAACCTTTCCGGTGGTGCTGCCACACTGAACCATGATGATGTCATCCGTCTTGACCCTCTTTGACGACTGGCTCGCTGTTGCGGAAGGTATATATTTCACATCCGAAAGGTCAATGTCGCCCGATGGCATTATGTTTGTTACGCGGATGAAAGGCTGCCCCGTTTGTGCGTCCTGTGCGTAGTTCTCTATTGGCATGAGGCCATAGTCGAGATGGTCAACGATATTCCGAAGAAGTTCAATATTGAATGGTGAAGATGCCAGCGCCTTTTCCAGAGCAAGAAATCGCTCCTGATGGTAATAAGAATCAACCCGATTGGCCTTCAGTGCATCTCGCAAATGGATCGCATAGGTAAGTTTTATTCCCGAGCCTTGCTCGCCCCGCTCTCGCAAGATAATCCTCAAGGCTTCTTGCTCGTCGGGGCTTAGACGAAAAAAGGTTTGGGATCCTTCACGAACGCGCGGTATTGCTTCGCCACCTCGGGCAACTGGTTCTCACATTTGCGGCCGGTGGCGTCGTAGCCGATCATTTCGGTCGCGGCCATGAAGATTGCTTCATCATCCTTGGGTTTCTCGTTCTTGGCGCGGCGGCGCAGAAAAACGAGGCTGGCCTTGACGCCAGCGCCAAAGTGGGAGAAAGCCGTTTGAGGCAAACTGACCACGGCAAGTAGCTGGAAGCGCTCCAAGAGAAAGTCACGGACATATTGCAGCGATGAATTTGTAAGAATTCCGTCTGGCAGGACGACGCCGGCGCGACCCGTGCCGGGCTTGAGAAACTGGCAAACGCGCTCGATGAAGAGGATTTCGGTCTTCTGGTTCTTGCGGGGCCTTCGCTTGCCTTTGGCGTCGTCCTGATTGCCGAGGTCGAAATCGGGCAGGTAGGGCCGTTCGGTGAGGTTGACCTGCGCGCCGAAGGGGGGATTGGTCAGGATAAGATCGAAGCGGTCTTCCTTGAAGCCGTTGTTGGCGGTGCGCTGGCGGATGGCGTCGAGCCGGTCGAGAGCGTCTTCCCCTGCGATGTTGCTGTGACCGTCGTCATGCAGGATCATGTTCATCTTGGCGACACGGGCGATTTCGTCATTGATCTCGATGCCGTAGAGATTTCGCATGGCGAAATCGTGCCAGTGGCGATCATGCTCCGGTGTCCCCTTGTCATAGTATTGGGAAGCCTCGCGGCGGACTTGGTCGAGAGCATAGAGCAGGAAGCCACCGGAGCCACAAGCGGGATCGAGGACGAATTCATCGGCCTTGGGCTGCATCATCTCGACGGCGAAGTCGATGATCTCGCGCGGGGTGAAATATTGGCCGAAGTCGCCCTTGAAAAAGCCGTCCATGAACTGCTCGAAGGCGACGCCCTTGGTGTCCAGATCGGTCTTGCTGAAGCTAACGGCCTCCATGTGCGAAACGAGGGTACGCAGCGTGGCGTCATCAATACGGATGGTGTCGGTGAAGACCTGCGGATCGCGCTTCTTGGCGATGTCGTAGATGGCCTTTATGCGCTCGGCGAGTTTGCGGCTCGGTTCGTGCGTCTTGATCTGGAATTCGTAGGGCTGGCCGTTCTTGCGCGGGATCTTTTCATCTTGGATCTTGACGAAGAGTAGCTTACAGAGTTCACCGAAGGCCATCGGCGGCGAAAGCCGACCGCCACCCCAGAGGGTTTGATGACATTTCTTGATCGTGGCGATCAGAGTTTCCTTGCTGACTGGCTGGATGTCGTCCTTCGTGCCCTTGCGGAAGCGCCATTCCTCGGGCTCGCCGTACTGGCGGGGCAGGTCGGCGATGATGTTGGCCTCGCGTTCGAGAACGCCGTACTTTTCGGTGAAGTCCAGGAAGCGGCGGGTCTGCCCAGCGATGACGCCGACGTATTGGGCGCGGAACTTGGCCCACGTGCCATTGCCGCAGGCCTGTTCGACGGCTTGGGCGAATTCGGCGTCGGTGACGCCGTCGCGCTTGCACTCGATGACGGCGAAGGGGCGAGTGCGAGCGTCGTTGCGGAAGACGACAAGATCAGCGGCGTCCTTGGGGGTGCGGTCGGGGACGGTGACCTCGACCCCGATGAGGGAGGGTTCATAGCCATAACGGAAGATGAGTTCGGCCCAGTATTCGGCGCGAACTTGCTCCTCGGAATCAGAGAAGCGCTCGGAATGGTTAACCGCAACATAGGTAATCCGCTGCTTTGTCCCTTCGCCGGAGATAGTGGCGTAGCCCTTCTCTATGGCTTGTTCGAGATATTTCATTTGGGCCTCCGAATTTTCTCGTGTAATACTATTTTCTCAGACGTATAATTCCCGCGGCATTAGCGGCCGCACGAAGCGCCGGCAGCTGTATGCTGTTGTTGGGCGATCTTCTCATGCTAGCTCCCTTCTGGCTGTGGCTGGCTGCCTCATCTTGACAACCCGCTCCGCCGCAGGGACAACCGAAGTCTCAAGCAAGTGATCGTGCGAGGGTCTGATTGGCTAATCACTCCTGGGCCAATCCTCTGGAACGAACTTCCTGCCATGCCGCCAGCGTTCGGCGATTGCATCTTGGAACCAGTCCTCGTTGACGTCTGCGTGTTCGGTGATTATGACCTGCATCCCTGACTGCGCGCTCGATTTGGCAATCGCGACGATCTCGAACACAAGCTTCAGCATGCGCGCCACGGCCAAGCGATCGTCTTCGGACACGAGCGCCATCGAGCCGTCGATGTCCTTCTCAGCCGGAAAGTAGGCCTGGGAGGGCTGGTCGAGGAACAGGAAGCGCGGCACGGGCCGCTTGCGCTCGGCAAACCACCGATGGAGGGCCAGGTGAGCGATGAGGTGGTATCCCACCCAGTTTTCGCCGCTGCCCATCTTCTGCATTGGGACGGGACCATCGGCCGTGTCCGCAACGACGGTGAGCTTCTTGACGTCGAGTCGCAGCGGGAACTTGGAGTGCTCAAGCTCCAGACGACCCGCCCATTCGGTCAGCCAATGGCCTAGGATCGACGTAATGGATTCGATGCGCTCCTGGATGTTCTCATCGCTCAGCTCGGTCTCGATCTCCTCACATTGGGCACGGAGACCCGCCGCCTTCTCCTCAAGTAACTTGGTGTCAGGCAGCTCAGGTAGGCTCTCCAGGTAGAGGGCGATCCGGCCAAGGATGTGCGCTCGCCTTGCTACCTCATCCTGAACCTGCGCCAGCCGATCGTTCGCGGCCCGCACCGCCTCCATGGCAGACCTGTTCTTCGTCAGATCGGCTTGGACGCGCTGGAGCCTCCCCTCTAGGTCTGCGACTGCCTTCTCGAACTGTGGCGCAGCCTGTGTGACTGATTCCAGCCGCGCCGACAACGTCGATAGTGTGCTCTTGAGATCCTCTGCGCTCGTTGGCTGAGCCGGCGTGGGCAAGGGTTGAGCGCACATCGGACAGGCGTGTGCGGGATCTATTCCGTCGAAGATGCCGATCGTCTGGAGGCGCGCCTGTTGTTCCGAGGCCTCACGCGTGAAGCCACGTTCGTCCTGCGCGTAAGCTCGCACTGCCGCGATCTCGTCTTGAAGACGCCGTTTGTCCTCGCGCAGACGAGTACGTTCGCTGGAGAGACGGTCGAACTCGGCTCCGTCAGGCAGTCCTTCCTCGATGCTGGCCATCGGCGTCGCCCCGAGCACTCGAAGCGCAGCGACGGTGTCCTCCCACGAACTTGGATCGGTCGTAGTCAGACCAGTATCTCGTGCCTGGGCGAGCAGCGAGGCCGCCTTGCTTACTCCGTCGCCACGCAACGCCTGGAGCTCGGCGAGTCGCCGTTCGCAGGACCGCAGCTCGTCCTTGAGCCGTCGGAGCTCCTCGCGCTTCCGGACGTACTCGTCGTCCACGGCACCGAGGAAGTACGGGACTGTGTCTTGGAGTGCTTGAAACTTGTGCCCCTGCTTGCGCGGATCCGGGTCGGATATGTGGAAGAGCTGCTCTTTCCGTGTAAGCTCGTTTTGGGTTTGAAAGCACATCGCCAGTGCATGCCGGACGGTAGCAGACAGCGAAGCCCGGGTCTGACCCGGCGGCGGCTCATGGACGTTGTCTCGAATGCCGCACCATCCGGTAAGAAGAGCCTCCAGTCCCTTGGTGTTCGTGGTCTGCCGCAACTGGCTGGCATCGGGGATGCCTACCGTGTTGCCGATGTCTACGAAGCACTCCTCGCTGGATGAGGCGCGCGGCGAGGGGCACCGACGGGCGACAAATGCCTGACCTGTCGTAAGCTGAAGCCGCAACCCAAACCAGGCAACAGACCGGCGGATGGGACCCTCGGGAACATGGCATTCTCCGCTTCCGAAGCAGTAGTCCACGACATCTATTAGCGCTGACTTTCCGGACTTCGAGGCGCCTGTCACGATGTTGACGTTGCCCGGACGCAGTCCAAGTTCCCGACGGCGGCCGTCGTGGCTGTAGATGACGATTTCGAGAATCTGCACACTCACGGCCGCACCCCCATAAGCGCCATCACGGTCGCCGGGCTGCCAGCCCGTGCGAACCACCTGCCAAGGAAGTCCGCTCTCTTGGCACAACAGCGCACTTCGTCACTGGATCTCCTGAGCTCCGCGCTGATCTTCCGCTTCCAGCCATGCTCTGCTGACACCGCGTCTACGCTGACGTTCAGGAACCCACGCATTCCCCCGAACATGAGAGCCTCTTTTGTGTACGGAACCAACGTGTGGGCGCGCTCTGCTAAGCGGGCTCGCACAAGTTGATTGTCATCGAGCCAGACCGGCAACGACGTCGTCACCATCTTAGGCAACGCCTCCCGCGTTTCTCGATGGAGCACCATGGGGAGAACAAGGAAGGCAGTGCTGAAGGGCAATCCAACGCCTCCCTCTGCCATGTGGCCGGTCGCAGCGTGCCAGAACAACAACGAGAAGAAGCTCGGATTGAGGAGTGCTCGTTCCTCGGGAGAGCGGGCCATCCACGGCGTCATTTGCCGCCACCCGCTGTCGCAAGCAGTTCAGCCAGCCGATCTCGAAACTCCGGATGCCATCCCACCCGTTGCTCGTCCGCTAGCATGTGCAGCGATCCTCGCGTGACGAACGGTTCGGTCACCCTGGGCCGGATGGGTATGACGCTTTGCTCGGCCCAGCGCAGAACATCTCGGGCCGCACGCTCCCGCGCCTCCGCAGTGGCGCTCTCACCGATCTCGTCCTTCATCGCGGCGAATACGAGGTCCCACTCATCGACGAGTTGGCGTTCGTACTTGTGGATCTCGCCAACGTAGACGAGTTCATCGCGCAGCCATCGTGACCGCTGCTCGAACGCTCTGTAGTAGTCGCGGATGGCAGCCGCCACGCGTCGCTTGCTTGCTTTGATCAACTCAATCTGACGGACGAAGGTAGAGCCAGCGTGAGCCGCGTGGGTCGCTTCATCTAAGGTGAAATCAAGAAGGTTATCGTCGATCGGCAGGGCCTCCTGCTTGAACTGCTCGCGCAGGTCCGACATCTGGGCCTCGAGTTCCTCTGCCAGGATCCGGTCTCCGATTGTTGTGAGCTGTCGGAGCACTCGCCTAATCCACCATCCCTCTAGACGGTCCAGAAACGCGTCGAGGTGCTTACGTTCAACCGCCGAGAACACGACCGTGCGTAATTCCTGGTCGATGTCCACGATGGTTGGCGCCGCATCGATGACAACGACGGCGTCTAGCAGAGCGCGTCTTCGCGCCGGGGTCGCTTTCAAAAACGCCGCATAGGCCGACTTGATAGCCTTGTTCGACGAAGACCGCGTGGTGGTTTCGAGGGCAGACAGGGCTGCGTCGACGTTTCGTTTAGCTCTTCGGAGATGGGAGGCTGCAGATCCATCCGGCGCTCGCGCCGTCGTGAGCAGGTGGAGCGTGGTGCCCACCATGACCTGACCGTTTTCGGCAGCCTCGAACCAGATACGCAGGGACTTCCAGAGGTCCGGGCTCGCGTCAGTGAGCGTTGCCTCGCGGCCACGGTGATGTTTGGTTTGCACAAGCTCCTGCGGCGTGCCCCCCTTGGTCTCGAACGTCACGTCGTCCAGGGTCTCGACGGAGACGAGGAAGTCAGCGCCAGCAGGCAGCTTCTGCAGAGACCAGAGAAGCGCCGTGCGTACCTGGTAGAGGTACCCGATCAGGGGATACACAGCAGAGAACGGATTTTCACCGTCCTTGATCATGATGATGACTCACAAACTCGGTTAGAAGACACCAAAATTCCATCCACAACATCAATAACCGTGGCCGCTTCTAGTTCGGCACCATGTTCGCCCCATTGGTTCGTCGCGACATAGCCTCCCATCCGCCCAACAATTATTAGAGGAAGTCGTCATTCCCCCCTGAAACCGTCTTGGAGTCATATTCTGCATGCCCTGAATTCTTCCTGTTATTTCCGGGAAGGTCCTGGAAACGGTTGAAGACCATCCCACCGCTATATATTACCACCATTACCGCTCCGTCAATTTCAACCTCGATCAGACGGCCCTCAAAGTTGCGGCCTCTCTTCAGAAGGAAGGTTGGCAGGCGCTTCCGGTTCCCGCCTCCCAGATAGTTGACTGGGATAAGCAGCGGGGGCATCTCTCACACAAGAAAGTAGCAATTGCCGCCGGGCTGGGCCGGCTGGGACGAAACAATCTCCTGGTCACCCCGGAGTATGGCTCCCGGGTTCGCCTGGTGAGCATTCTGACGGATAAACCCCTGGGAATAACGAAGGCGCCGGATGGCGCCGCAAGCGAATGCGGATCCTGCAGAAGGTGCCTGAATACCTGCCCGGCGCAGGCCATAAAGGAGAAACCGGAAGACTTCGATCACCTGGCCTGTTACGAGCAGTTGAAAGCATTCCGCAAGGCCGGCTATACCAGCCAGTTCATCTGCGGGATCTGCGTGAGAGCCTGTGTTGGCAGGCGGAATATCGTGTAGGGGCGAAAAATTTTTTGCCCCTACACTTAGTCGGAGCAGAAAGTGCAGAGGCAGGTCATCGTCTTCCGGACGCCGTCCAGCGTCTGGAATTTTTTGGTAATGAGCGAGCCCAGAGCATCGATGTCTTTTGTTTCCAGGCGAACGATGATGTCATAGGGCCCGGTGACTCCGGAGGCATTTTTTACACCCTTGATTTTGGACATTTCCATCACCATTTCCTTGACTCTTCCAGGTTCCGCTTCAATGAGGACATAGGCGTTGACCGCCATAGTCACACCTCCTGTTCAGGGTCTTTTTGAGCCTGTGTTTTATCCGGGAGGGCTTCCGAGAGGATTTCCTTCCTTATATAGAGCGCGGCGATAAGCGCAAACAGGAAAAAACCTATATAATCAGCGGCTTCTTTTCTGGCTTTTGTCGCCAGAACAACCATACTCATCGAAAAGAGAAAACTTATGACGATAAGGACCAGCTCGAATTTCGAAGCATCGCCGCGTACCGACAGAAACGGAGCCAGTTTTTTTTCAGTGGATCCGCTGAGGATTTCCTCTTTATGGAGTTCCCACGGAATAATTTTTGGAACCAGGTATCCGGCGAGGACAGCCATGGCCAGAAGGAGCAGGTTTGCAACAAAGCCGCCAAAACCCATAAAACGGGTCCCCATCCAATTGTGAAAGAGAAGGAAAGGAAGCTTGTAGATGATTGAAGTCGCAATCAGGATCACGACGGCCAGGCCCATGGTGAAATTCCTGTTGATTTTATCCCGGTCCCCGGCATATATAAAGGAATCTTCAACTTTCCATTGGCGAAGCTTCTCGGCGAGGATGGCCGTAAGGGCCGCTGTGGCGGATATGAGGAAGATTCCGATTACCGGATAGACAATGAAAATCCCGCCGCTTAAGGGGACATCGTGCTCCCGTAGAAACACGGCCATGAAAAAGGCCCAGGAAATGAAGGTCAGGCTGAGGTAAATCGAGAGAATGGAACGGTTTATACGGGTGTAGACCCAGGCGAAAATGAAGGTTAGGGCGAAAAAAAATATGACAAATACGGCCACATGCTCAGAGATGGGATTTGAAAACACGGGGACATTTTGAGGCATAACAGGCCCTTCCAAATATTACTGTTTCACGGAGTCAAGGGCTTTCAAAGCTTCTTCTTCGTTTGAAAAGACATGAAAAACTTCGTCGAGCCCGGTGATGTAAAGCAATTTTTTTATCTGGAAATTATTGCAGATCAGGCTCAACTTTCCGGATCGTTCAATAAGCCTTTTAGAAAGGCCGATCATCATTCCCAGGCCGGTGCTGTCAATGAATTTGACTCCGTCCAGGTTCAGGACAAGAAAGCTGTAGCCTTCATCAATGATTCCAAGGGCAAAGTGCTTTAAGGTTGGGACAGTATAAATGTCGATTTCCCCTTCGATTTGAATGAGGTGAATCGCCGGAGTCAGGGGTTTCCCATTCATTTTGATATCAAGATTAGTATCCATATGTGCATTATACACCGAATTTATTTGATTGTAAATACTTTCTTAAAACCAATTTTATCTCAGGCAAAAGGGACCGGTGGAAGCGTAAGGGGAAAGCGGTGCCTGAGGAGCGGAAGGGCCTATCGGGGGAGCGCCAGTACCCGGCATGACCACGGTGGAAGGTCCAGGACGGCTTTCCCCTTATTAAAAGTTGCCGGAGGACCGAGGATCCCCTGGATCCTGCCGTTCCAGAGGGGATTCGCCGACAATTCGATACTTGTTTTTTTGCCCTTGTTGAAGGCTACAAGGACGGCCTTTTTACCGGCATGCTTTTCAAAAACCCAGGCGTCCGGGGTAAGGGCCAGGGTTCTGAGGCGGCCTTTACGCAAGGCAGCGTTGTCCAGGCGCAGTTGAGCCAGTTTTCTGATGCTGGTTATAAAGGGCAGGCCGGAATCAAAGCGTTCCATCATCTGGCGGTTATAAGGTTCGCCCCCCACTCCCCAGGTGGAAGTAGTATCATTATGAAGGAACTGCTCCGTGCCGTAATAAATGCAGGGAATTCCCCGCAGGCACATGAGGAGAAGAAGTGCGGCCTGTGTCTTTTTTCTGGCCAATCTCTCGTCGGAGCCGTATTGGCGACAGGTGGAGATGAAGCGCGGCATATCGTGGTTGTCAATGATAGTGACGAGGCGCTCGGGATGAGAGATCAAAAGATCTTTCTTAAGGTAATCCGGGAGCAGGCGGCAGGGCTTGTCCTTGGCTATGACCTCCACCAGCAGGCTCTGAAGAGTGAAGTCGATCAGGTTAACCCCGGTTTCGTTTGTAAATCTGATCGCCTCGGGGGAGCAGAGACCGCCCATGGACCACTCGCCGAAGAACCAGAGATTGGGGTTTATTTTCAGCATTTCTTCAACAAAACGGCGGACAAACTCCGGCGGGAGATGGCGTACGGTGTCCAGGCGGAAGCCGTCAATCCCCTGGGCCACCCAGAATTTTCCGGATTGAATAAGGTATTCCGCAACTTTCGGATTTTCCTGGGCCAGGTCGGCCAAATCAAAGAGATTCTTGTCCTGCCACTCCCTGGGATCTTGTTTGGAAAAATCAATGCTGCCCCGGTGGTGAAACCAATTTTCAGGGTCTTTTCCATAGGAGGCCAGAAGTCGTTCTCCATCATAGAGGGCCCCGTCACAGCCCTGGCCGACGGGCGAGGTGTGGTTCAGTACCATGTCAAATATGATTTTTATGCCCATCCCGTGAGCTTTATTGACGAGGTTCCGGTAGTCTTCCAAAATGCCGAAAAACGGGTTCACGGCCGTGAAGTCCCGCGCCCAGTAGCCGTGGTAGGCTGAAATTTTTTCCTCCTGATCCCCGAATTTATACCGGTAAAGATCGCGGGTGTTGTCGAAGACGGGAGTCAGCCAGATGGCGGTGGACCCAAGGCTCTTGATATAGGGGAGCTTGTCGGCGACTCCTTTAATATCGCCGCCCCAGTAGAGCTTCCATTCGGAGTGATCAGGGGAGGAGATTTGCTCCGGGGCAGGCGCACCCGAACCGCCTCGATGAAAGCGGTCGATCAGGATAAAATAGATTGTATCGCCGGAAAAATCAGAAGCCAAAGCTCTGCTCCCCAGCATCACCAGGAGACCCAGGGTGAGTAAAACCTTTTTCATCTGCATCCCCAATCTTGAATAAATCTCTCATAGTGCTTCATAGAAACAAAAGAGGAGATAAAATCTCCTCCTCAATTCTGTCTTCTGTCTCCTGTCTCCTGTATTCTTATCTTACTTTTTCACCACGTAGATTTTTGCTTCCCTGGAATTCATGTCCACGTTGATCCGGCCGTTTTGCACCACGATCTCATCTCCGGGTCGAAGTAGATTTTCAAGAGTGGTTCCATTTTTAATTTCAGATTCGGCCCTGAGGGGAATCGAGCGGGAAGATCCCTGGTTCCCGTTATTCAGCGCGACGATGACTTCATCATTCAGATACTTGCGATCGTAAGCATAGACCTGGTCGTCCTGCCACATCTCCAGGTTGGCGCCGCGCTGGAGCGGTGCATATTCGTTCCGGATGGAGGTAAGCTTCTGGAAGTAGCGGAGGAGGTCCGGATTTTTGTCCCACTCCATATCCTTGCGGTTCTCCGGACCGCACTGGCCGGCCTGTTCGAGGCGGCCCTCCATCCCTGATTCGGTGCCGTAGTAGACGGTGGGGATACGGTTGGTGGTCATCATGAAGGCCAGGGCCAGCCTGAGCTTGTCCTTGTTCCCCCCGGCGTCGGTAAGGAAGCGCGCGGTGTCGTGGTTGTCAAGAAAGACGCTCATGGCGTCGGGATTCTCATATACCCTGTCAGCCTCGGAGAGGCGATTGGCCAGATTGCGCATGCTGCCGTCGTAGGCGAAGCAGTCCTTTATGGTAAAATACAGAGGGACATCGAATAGAGACGACATCCCATCTTTCTGGTAGGAGGCCAGGTGGGAAGGGCGGCCGTCCATATCCTCTCCCACCAGCATGAATCCGGGACCGGCATGTTCGCGGATCGCCTGGTCAAACTGTTTCCAGAATGAATGGGGGACATGCTTCACGGCGTCAAGACGGAAGCCGTCTATGCCGGTATTGTCGATCCAACTCTTGGACATGTCGATGAGGTATTTGCTGACCTCCGGATTTTCCTGGGCCAGATCCGGCAGGCCGTACATATTTCCGTTTTCAACCTGCCAGGGGTCATTCCAGTCCTTGATGTCTCCGATATGGTGCAGCCAGTTCTGCTTGGCCGGGTCTTTGGACCAGGGATGATCCCAGGCCACGTGGTTGAGGGGAAGATCCAAAATGACTTTCAGCCCTTTTTCATGGGCCTTTGAGACGAGTTCCTTCATCTTGTTCATATCGCCCTGGTGCGGATCCATCTGGTACTGGTCAACAGGCCAGTAGCCGTGGTAGCCCTGGGAATCTATGAAAGTGGTCTGGTTCTTCATGGTCGGTGAAATCCAGATGGTGCTGGCGCCGAGCCCTTTGACATAGTCCAGGTTCTTAATAATGCCTTCGAGGTCGCCGCCGTGATAGCTCCGCGGATCCTGCTTGTTGACATCCATGTTATTGGTCTTGTCTCCGTCCGCGAAGCGGTCGGTGAGCACAAAGTAGACGATGTCTTTCTTCCAGGGTGAGCCCTGAACGGGCCGGCTGTTGTCGTTCACGGTGCTGAGGGAGTATGTTAGAGAATCTTTTTTCTCCCAGGGCTTTGAAGCAGGGGAATCCAGCGAGTCGGTCACCTGGCCGACTTTATCCTTGGTGGTGAATGCCTGAAGCGAAAGAGCTTCCCCGTCTTTCCAGCCGCGGTTCCTGAGGACCTCCTTGTCCAGGGAGAACTCGATACACTTGTCGAGGGAGTTGAATTTCAAATCTCTTAAGGCGTTATTCCGGAGGGCACCCTGCTCGTCGGTCACCGCGTAGTTTTTCTGGTCATAGGCTTTGACTGCGATGTTCCAGGGCTGGCTTTCCCCGGGCAGGCAGTCCGGCAGTTTGGTGGAGCCGGGCTTTCCGACTGAAACAAGGAGATAGGCGTCCAGGTTCCCCAGTTCCGCCCCGGGCTTTAAATACGCGACGTCAATCCGAAAGCGGTAGGGCTCGTCCGGTTTGCCCTCCCGGGCGTGGAGGCCAACGATATCCCGCGCGCTGTCAAAGCCGTCGTGCAGGCGCAGTTCATCTTCAGGGGAGGTGTAAACGTTGACGGCTTTCAAACGCTCCCGGTAGGTGGACTGAAGAGGATCGGCGCCGAGCGTGACTTTCTCCTCGGGAAGGGGCTTTTGCTCCCCCCCGGGCTGAGCACGCAGGGGCGACTCGGCTTTAAGAGGGGTTCCGGGGGCAAGGGAGGTCTTCTGTCCCAGGGGATCAAGTATCATTCCAGACACCTCGTTTAAAAGTCATTGCCTCGGCCAAGGAGCCGTGCATCTTCATTATAATTTTACGGTGAAGGAAAGTCAACGAATAGCGCCCGGAAAATGTAAACAAAATGTTAAATTTTCCCGTAAATTCATTCAACCGGGAATTTTCTATACGGTGCGCTTGATTCCGAGATCTTCGAAAACCTTGTTCAGCCTTTTTTTGTGGGACTCCTTGAGGACTTCGAGGGAGACCAGGTAGCAGTCCAGGACGTCGGCATCCTTAACAATTTCATCGTAGGGATTGGTGCCGAAAATCTCTTTTTCGCTATGGTGTTTGATGCAGCCGGAGACCGTTTCGATCTCCGGCCAGGAGAAGATGCCCATCTCTTTTAGAATATCCTTGGCCGGGAGGTGTCCTTTTTCAGCGTGTTTTTCGTTCCTGCCGTAAAGGATCCGGCCGAGGTCGTGCATGGCTGCTGAAATTCCGACCAGCTCAGCCGTAATGCCCCTCTTCAAAGCCAGAAGCTGGGCGATTTGGGAGCAGGAATGCAGGTGATGCAGTTCGTATCCGATGGGGACGTCCCTTTTTTCATCAGGGATATTACTTTTCTGGATGGTGTCCCTGAGGCGTTCCAAAACATTGGGAAGACGCGATTTTTTAGTCCGGTTCATGGTATCCTCCGTAAAATGATAATTGATTTTTTATTCCCGCCGGAAAAAGAAATTCCTGCCTTGCCCCGCCTTCGGCGGGACGTCCTTGGCAGGGGCGTATAATCATGCGCCCCTACAGTAATTCGATCCGGACCTCAGGGGGGGTCGTTAGCGTGTTGTGAACCATGCAGCGGCCGGCGACGGAAAGGATCCCGGCTCTTTTTTCCTCAGGGACCCCCCGGGGGATTATGATCTTTACCGTCATTGCCGAAATTCTGCTCGGTGAGGCCTCCTTGGACCACTCCACCTCCATTTTCATTCCCTCGATCGGGATGCCGTGCTTCAGGCAGTGAGAGGCCACGTAAGTGCCGATGCAGGTCCCCAGGGAGATGACGAAGTATTCGCCGGGGGTCGGTCCGGCGTCGCTCCCGCCTGCGGAAGCTGGCTGGTCGGCCAGAACCCTGTGTCCGCGGACGTGCGCTTCGAATAAAGATCCTTCCTTGTAGTCGATGCTTAGATTCATTGGATTTTCTCCTTGTGTTTTATTGGCCGGGAAAACGCGGCCTCCTGCCGGGGCTGAGATCCTGGTCGAGCCTTTTTAATCCCGCTCCCCTGGCATAAGAAAGGGCCTGCCGGTATTCCGCCTGGGTGATGCGCCGGGACAATTCCGGATATTCCCCGGCTCTAAAGCATGGATGGTATTGGGACATGACGTTGACATAGGTATCGGGGGAAATTTCCCTTGCGATCCACTCCAGGATCTTCTCCGTTCCGGCGAGATTTCCGGGCATTACGAGGTGGCGGATGAGAAGGCCCTTCACGGCGATGCCGCGATCGTTCATTTGAAGCGGGCCCGTCTGCCGGTGCATCTCGGCGATGGCCCCTCTGGCCGCCTCCGGATAACCGGGTGCGCGGCAGTAATTGATCGATGCGGCCTCGTTCCAGAACTTGAAATCCGGCATGTATATATCCACGATGCCTTCGAGGAGGGCGATGGCCGCAAGGGATTCGTAGCCGCCGCAATTCCAGACAACGGGCAGGTCCAGCCCCCGGCGGGCGGCCAGTTCCAGGGCCTGAAGAATGGCCGGGAGCTGGTGGGTCGGCGTCACCAGGTTGAGGTTGTGGCACCCCCTTTTCTGAAGAGACAGCATGATTGAGGCCAGCTCGTCTCCGGAAACCGCCCTTCCCTCCATTTGGTGGCTTATGGAGTCATTCTGGCAGAAAAGGCATCCCAGGTTACAGGAGGAAAAAAAGATGGTCCCCGAACCCATGGCGCCGACGAGTGGAGACTCTTCTCCAAAATGAGGGCCGAAACTGGATATGTATCCCTCGGCTCCCGTTTTGCAGAAACCCTGTTCTCCTTTCAGCCGGTTCAGCC
>Ga0074199_1001611_pt1 | contig 18356 bp, 21 predicted proteins | sample EPASupsiteSAE347_FD_64528 | JGI IMG/M metagenome (GOLD analysis project Ga0074199, IMG submission 64528) | Bioremediated contaminated groundwater from EPA Superfund site, New Mexico - Sample SAE3-47 | ecosystem: Environmental > Aquatic > Deep subsurface > Groundwater > Contaminated ...
TCTTGACGCTGCGCGCGCCAGGCCCCTGGCCGATGACCAGATCCAACTGGTAATCCTCCATGGCCGGATAGAGAATCTCCTCCACCACATGATTGAGGCGATGGATTTCGTCGATAAAGAGAACATCGCCTTCCTGCAGGCTGGTGAGGATGGCGGCCAGATCGCCGGGCCGCTCGATCACCGGACCGGAGGTGACCCGGATGTTGGCGCCCATCTCGTTGGCAATGACATAGGCAAGGGTGGTCTTGCCCAGGCCGGGAAAACCATGGAACAATACATGGTCCAGGGCCTCGCCCCTGGCCTGCGCCGCCTTGATCGCAATGGAGAGATTGCTTTTGAGCTGCTCCTGGCCGATGTACTGGTCAAGCAGCTTGGGCCGCAGGGCATGATCAACCGGCTCGACCTGATCGGCCACCGGGGAAACCAACCGTTCTTCGTGATTCACGCCAGGGCCCTCAAGGTTTGCCGGAGCAGTTCTTCAAGCCGCATGGCGGCAAAACCCTCTGCCCCTGCCTGCTGCCGCACCAAGGCCAACGCCTCCCTGGCCCGGGCCGCGGGATAGCCGAGATTGAGCAGGGCGGAAATCGCATCGTGCACCCGCTCGTCTTCGCCCGGCAGGGTAAGGGCTGGGGAAGAGGCGGACAACGCCTCGGGCACGAACCGCACCTTGTCTTTCAACTCCAGGCAAAGCCGCTCCGCGGTTTTCTTGCCCACCCCTGGCAACCGGGTAAGCCGGGCCAGATCGTCGTGCAGGATCGCCTTGGCCATCTCCGCCGGAGAGATTCCGGCCAGGATATGCATGGCCACCTTGGGGCCTATGCCGGAGACGGTGTTCAGCAGCTGGAACATCTCCTTTTCCGTGGGCTCGAGAAAACCATAGAGATTGAAGGCGTCTTCGCGCACCACCGTCTGGATGTGGAGAAACACCTCCTCCCCCTCCCCCGGCAACCGGCCCTGCCCGCTCTGGGGAAAAAAAACCTCGTACCCCACCCCGCCCACATCGACGATGAGGGATTCGGGTAATTTCTTAAACAGCATTCCTCGCAGGCAGGCAATCATGATGGTGTCTATTATGAAAGAATTTTGGCAAGAAGAGAAGCAAAAAGCCTGTGAGCTACATAACCAGTCAGCAAAACGGACCGATTCGCTTAATCAATTTTCACAGGTAAACGTTCACCAGTGCCACAGATGCGCGAAAGAGGTCTGCGAAGTGTGCTATTGCACATGAGCAGGCCGATGACAAAGCAGATGGGGTGCTGGTGGACGTTTACCTATGGTTGGCCCGGCAGATGGCCACGGCCAGGGCATCGGCCGCGTCATGGCTGGGCGAGGCGACAAGCTTCAAGAGAACCCGGACCATCTGCTGCACCTGCTCTTTCGGCGCCTGGCCATACCCGGCCACCGCCTGCTTCACCACCGTTGGGCTGTACTCCTCCAGGAGCAACCCATGCTGCCTGGCGGCCAGGAGCAGCACCCCGCGGGCATGGCCGAGTTTCAAGGCCGAGCGGGGATTGATGGCGGTAAAGATATCCTCCACCCCGGCCAGATGGGGCTTATAGGCAGCAATGACCTCGCCGATGCCCTCGTAGATCTCTTCAAGCCGCTCGGCAAACGGCTTTTTCTCCGAGGTCCGGATCACCCCGCAGGTGACAAAGGTGAGGGTCTGGCCCTGGCAGTCGATCACCCCATAGCCGGTGGCGCGCGAACCGGGATCGATCCCGAGGATGCGGACGGTTTGGACCCCTGCCTTGGCCTTGCCCGGAGTCATATCCTAGGAAATTTTTTCCATCAATTCATCGGGGATATCGAAATTGGCATGCACCTTCTGCACGTCGTCGAAATCCTCCAGGTTGTCGATGAGCTTCATCAAGGAAATGGCTGTCTTTTCATCGGCCACCTCAACGGTGTTCTTGGGGATCATGGAGATGGAGGCCTCGACAAAGGCAACACCCTCCTTCTCCAAAGCCTCCCGCACCGTGTTGAAATCCTCGGGCGCGGTCAGCACCTCAAAGATATCGCCGTCATCGACAACATCCTCGGCTCCGGCCTCTAGGGCCAGTTCCAGAAGCTTTTCCTCGTCCATCGCCCCTTTTTCCACCACCATGGAGCCCTTCTTGTCAAACATGTAGGACACGCAGCCGGTCTCGCCCATGTTGCCGCCGGATTTGCCGAAGAAGAAGCGCACCTCGCCCACGGTCCGGTTCCGGTTGTCGGTGAGACAGTCAACGAGCACCGCCACCCCGCCCGGACCGTAGCCTTCGTAGGTGATCTCCTCGTAGTTCGCCCCTTCCAGCCCGCCGACGCCCTTCTTGATGGCCCGCTCGATATTGTCCTTGGGCATGTTCACGGCCCGGGCCGAGATAATGCCTGCGCGCAGACGGGGGTTGGCCTCGGGGTCGCCGCCGCCCATGCGGGCAGCCACGGCGATTTCCTTGGCAAGCTTGGTGAACATCTTGCCGCGCTTGGCATCCTGCGCGCCTTTACGATGTTTGGTATTAGCCCATTTTGAATGTCCAGCCATGATCCTTTTTCTCCTGGAAATTAAGCATTAAAAGTGAAGAATAATGGACTCGCAGCAATTGCCCTTCGACAGGCTCAGGGTGAACGGACATCAACCTAATTAAGACATTCCGTTCGTGCTGAGCTTGTCGAAGCACCTGTTTGAAGGAAATTCTAAGTTGTTACGAGTCCATCATTCTGCATTTTCTTAAACCCCATCCCCAGCACGAAGACCTCGCGGCTTTCCGGACGGGAGCTTTTCGGTTTCACTATCTTGGTCAGGTTGAAGTGGGGGCGAACCTCATCCACAAACGCCTTGAAATCCTCGCCCTCGAACACCTTGCAGTAAAAATTGCCGCCCACACGCAACATCTCCTGGGCGATGGCCAGAACCCGGCGGGAAAGATCCAGCGAGTGCTGCTGATCCGCCCATTTGTTGCCGGTGGTGCGCGGGGCCATGTCGCTGATGATCACCGCGAACTCCGGGCAGATACCGCGCACCTTATCCAGCACCTCGGCGGTCATGATATCGCCGTGCAGAAAGGTAAACCTGCCGCTGTGGCCCTTGGTGTTGATCTGCCCGAAATTGAGGTCAACCCCGACCACCAGCCCCTGCGGGCCAACCACTTGGGCCGCGTACATGGACCAACTGCCGGGCTGACAGCCCAGATCGAGCACCGTGTCGCCCTTTTTCAGCAGCCCGTGCTTCTGCTGGGCCTCCTCCAGCTTGTACACCGAGCGGGCGGGATAGCCTTCCTTCTTGGCCTTTTTGAAGTAATGATCCTGAACTTCTTTCACAGGCCTGCCGCCTCGGTTGGGGTCTGCACCGTTTCCGTGGTGCTCCACAAAAAAACATCGTTGAAAAGCGGTTATATTTAGCCTGTTTATCGCTTCTTGACAAGCAGAATCCCCAGGCGATTGAACCCGGCGTTTCCGGAAGCGCAGGGGATAAGGCGCGGAGCAGTGAGCGTTCGGTTGACATACAGGGCGGCAGGGAGCAAAATAATGAAAAACAGGATTCTCCCCCCTTTTCCCGGTTTGACAATCACCCGGATGGCATGGGATGCTCCCTGAAACTGTTTGGCTAAATACTGCCCGGATGGTACCTTTTACAGGGGACACATCTTGGGTTCCCGAAATTCAAGCGCAGGGATGGGTTATCATCCCGACCGGAAAGGAGGGAGTGATGATCGAGGAAGCACTGCCCTTGTGGGCTCGGCAACTGATTCCATACCTGCCCTTGGGACACGGGTTCTTCAACCTGCTGGTCTTCGGGCTGTTCCTCCGCCAAGGCTGGCTGGGACTCGCCATCCGGCAGGCGCGGCAAAACGGCGCCCCGCCGCCCCTGAATACGATCCGGAACCACCGGCGGACCGGACCCTTGGCCGCGCTGTTGGGAGGCGCGGGCTTTCTGGCCGGAATCGTCCTGGTCCTTATCGATACGGGCAACCTGGCCGAATACCCCCTGCATCTCTTGGTCGGGGGGATAATCGTGCTGACACTCGCAGGCCTCTATGCCCTTTCCCGCCGGATCAACAAGGCCGATTCTGCCTACCGCACCCCCCATGCAAGACTCGGCCTGCTGCTCCTCGGCCTCTATCTTCTCCAGGGGTATCTGGGGCTGAGCATCCTGTTATGAACCTCGACCTTATCCCAATCAGACAAAAGGATAGCGTTATGAACTTGCCCTCGCTGCTCCGGTTCGTTGGTTTGTTTTTCTGCCTGCTTGCCTTCCCTGGCGCCGCCGGGGCCAGGGAGATCCACCTCAAAAAAGGCGAGGTTTACCGCGACCGCGATCTTACCGTAATCTGCGAAGGACGGCAGGCCGTGGGTTCCGGCCAAGCCCTGGCGGTGCGGGAGTGCCAGTACTGGGACGATTTCGACAAAAGGTGCCTCTTTGAAAAGATCACCTATACCCATGACAATCTGGAATGTGTCGAAGAGTGCCAGTATTGGGACTCGTTCAAAAACACCTGCGACTACCAGAGCAAATGCACCTTCTATCCCCGGCAGGAGGCGTTCGTCCTGAGAACCTGCGCCGAGTTTGATGATTACAGCCGCAAGTGCCTCAGGTTCAGGGAGGAGAAGATCGGGGCGGGCAGATAACACCCCTCTCCGGGGTGCAAACGTAGCGATTTAAGAAAAAAAGTGGCCAGCAACCTACCGTGTTGACCCAGCTTGCTGGCCAGAAAATGAGTGGCAAATTTCAATTCGAGCTTGCTCGATAATATTATTGTTGGATCCCAAAAATTGCATCGTGGCCGAGAGAATTTTATGGATAATTCTGCGCTTTGGATGTTCTTCTTAGTAACCGCCATGGTCGGCTATCACTACATCACCACCTTGAGCGCCAAGATCAAAAGCGATCAAGAGTCCCTTAGCTTGATGCGCGTGGAATTAAATGAGCTTCGTGAAAAGGTTGCTGAACTAATTGACGATATTGAGCGCATTACGTTCACACCCACCGATATGGAGGCAAAGGACTTTGACCGACTACCGGCATTGACCTCAGACAGATTCGTCTCACTATCCGCCGGTGATAAACTCTGTCTCGTACTTAAAGGCTTCGGGGTGTTCTATCCAGTTGAGTATCTGCATCATGAGCTTGCCTACCGTACCCCTGGTCAGAAAGATGCCATCGCACACGGCAAAGCCCGGCTTGATACATCTGATGAATTCCGAGATGTGCGGATATTCTTCTCTCGCCCACTTGCTACTGCCGCTCTTCGCGGCTTGGACTCGTGGCTGGATGGGCATGTCAAGGAAGAGCAGAGTTGCCCAATCGGGTAAGGGGAATTTCCCTCCCCCTCCCCACAAAGTTTTTTTAAAAATGAAAGAGCATAAACAAAATCACCCAAGAATCGGCTAACCCAGACCGCGAGAAGCGCCGCGTTGTTTTCTGCAAGTTCCGTGGCGCGGTCTGGTTAGCCGTAGCGTTATGCGTTAAAATACTGAGGCTGTCGTGCCATGAATGAACAGATAAGACATTACGAATCTAAACTCGCCTTCGAGACAGACTCCTGGGATTTGAAGGTTGCCTTGGAGTCCGGTGCAAATGTTTTGGTTGTTGATGCTCGCTCGCCGGAGGCATTTCAGAAGGAACACATTCCAGGCGCCATCAATATTCCTCATCGCAAGATGGACGAAGAAACAACAAAGCATCTCGACAGAACGGCCTTGGTTGTCACCTACTGCGATGGCATTGGTTGCAATGCCTCAACCAAAGGCGCCCTAAACATGACAAAGCTGGGTTTCCGAGTCAAGGAACTCATCGGCGGCCTGGACTGGTGGAAAAGGGACGGTCATAAAACAGCATGTGCGGCCGACTCCAAGTCAGCGGCCTGTGGCTGCGAGTAAACCATGTCGCATAACAACGCCATCAACTCGGACGTTGAACTGCCCAGAGGACTTGAAAAACAAATGAATACATCCATTGCCCTGATCGGCGAATACACCCCGACATTTCCGCCACACGCTTCGACCAATGCGGCCATTGAGCATTCCCGGAAGCTTCTGGGCGCGGATATCACAGCGGACTGGGTTTCGAGCGAAGATGTCGAGCCAGGGCTGTTTGCGCGTTATTCCGGCATATGGATCGCGCCTGGAAGCCCATACAAGAGCATGGAGAAGACCCTCTGGGCTATTCGCCACGCGAGGGAAAACAACATCCCCTTCCTTGGCACCTGCGGCGGGTTCCAGCATATGGTAATCGAATATGCCCGTAACGTTCTGGGGTTCGAGGATGCTCAACACGCCGAATACGACCCGTACGCCTCAAAGCTCTTCATTTCGCAGTTGGCCTGTTCGCTTGCCGGCCGCGAGATGCAGCTTGGATTTTTGCCTGGCTCCCAGGTGGCCGAGATTTACGGTGGCTTGTCCGCGACGGAACATTACTACTGCAATTTTGGAGTCAATCCAGATTGCGTTGGCCAGTTGAGGCAAGGGCCGCTGAACATCTCCGGCTCGGATATCGAGGGCGAAGTCCGCGTCTTGGAGTATCCCGGCCATCCATTTTTCATCGGCACGTTGTTCGTGCCGCAGACGCGCTCCAAACCTGAAACACCACATCCGCTGGTTACCGCTTTCCTAAGGGCTGCGGTTGACCGCCCGGTCTAATCCGACGCTCAACCGAGCAACAGAAAATGCGGACGGAGCCTGATTTCTAATGGTGGACACAGAAACGAAATGAAAATTACAGTTAAAAATGATTGTGCCGGGGTCAATTGGCACACAGTGTCGGAAACACTGAAGTCGGCCGGAATGGCTTACCATGAACCTGAAAAGCATAGAAAGGCGTTTGAAGCCAGTCACACAAAAGTTTTTTTGTATAACGCCGACAAATTAGTTGGCTTTGGTCGTGCTCTTTCAGATGGCGCCTATCAGGCAGCAGTGTATGACTGTGCTGTGGCCGTGGAGTATCAAGGGAAAGGCCTTGGAAGAATGATAATGGAAAACATTTTATCTAAACTGCAAGATTGCAATGTCATTCTTTACGCCTCCCCTGGCAAAGAAGGCTTCTATGAAAAATTCGATTTTCGGAAAATGAAGACTGGAATGGCAAGGTTTATAAAAAGTGAATCAATGCAACAACGGGGTTTCACAGAGTAAATACCGATAAAGAGAAACACCGGACAAAACGTTGAACATGGCTTGCGGAACAGCCCCGCAACCAATTAACTCCTCGCTGAGAGACACCCTGTTTTGCATCGGAGCGATACATGACCAAGTCGACCGCCACCTACTGGAACGCCCTGAGTTCGGTAAACCGGGAGCGCTGGACTCCCATCAAGGGAATGGAAGAAATGGCGGAAGAGCTGACTCTCAGCATCGATCAAGCAACAGGCGAGTACACACGGCTGACCCGCTTTCTTCCGGGGGCTGACACAACAGCATTTGGCGGTAAAACTCATCCCTACCCCGAGGAAGTATTCATCGTCAGTGGCCGCCTCTACGACAAGGCGTTTAATGTTTATCTGGAGTCCGGGCATTACGCCAGCCGGCCTCCGGGCGAACTTCACGGGCCATTCAAGACCGACATTGGATGTGTTGTATTGGAAATGTCGTTTCCCAATCGCATTGCCGACAACAATGTCGCCCAACCCATTACCCCCTAGCCGAAAGGCTATCCTGCAACATCAGCTTCGCAATCCTTGCGATGGAGAAACGCATGCTCCGTTTCCTGCTCCTCTATCTCTCCATCTATCCCATGGTCCACTACTATGCCTTCCGCAAGATCCGGGCAGCTTTTCTCCCCGGCAGGAAGGCCAAAACAGGCATAGTCCTGTTCATGGCGGTGATGATCGCGGCGCCTATCGTGGTCCGGCTGGCGGAACGGATTGGGATTGCGACAGGAGCCCGGTTTTGGGCCTATGTGAGCTTCAGCTGGATGGGACTGCTTTTTCTTTTCTTCTCCCTTGCCGCAGCGGTTGACCTGAGTCGTTTTGCCTTCCTGGCCGCGGAAAAAATCCGCAACCGGCGACTTGCCAGACCACAGGTATCAGCACGCCAGCTGTTTACGGCGCAGGCAATCCTGGTGGTTGCCGTGTACGGCTACGGCATATTCGAGGCAGCGGATATCCGTTTGGAACACATCGAAATCCCCAGCCCCAAGATTGCGGAACAGACCGGCCGGATACGCATTGCCCAGATATCGGACGTGCATCTGGGGCTTATTATCCGCGAGGGACGGCTCAACCGGATTCTTGCCCGGATCCGGGAGGCGCGGCCCGACATCCTGGTCTCCACCGGCGATCTGCTCGACGGCCAGCTCAACCACCTCAACAAGGAGGCCGGATTGCTGGCCACACTCAATCCGCGCCTGGGCAAGTTCGCCATCACCGGCAACCATGAGTTCTACGCCGGGTTGCAGGACGCCCTGGATTTTACCGGAAAATCCGGCTTCACCCTGCTGCGCCACCAAGGAATCGCGGTCGGCGGCATCACTGTCGTCGGGGTGGACGACCCCACGGTCAGAGCCTTTAACAAGGAACCGGCCAGGCCGGAGCACGATCTTCTTTCCGCCCTGCCCAAGGAGAATTTCACCCTCCTGCTCAAACACCGGCCGGATATCGACCCAAACAGTGTGGGTCTTTTTGACCTCCAGCTTTCCGGCCACACCCACAAGGGGCAGATCTTTCCCTTCAACCTGCTCACCTGGCTTTTTTACCCCCGGCATGCAGGCCAGCTCACCGTGCTGGAGAGCGGCTTTCTCTACCTGAGCCGGGGCACCGGCACCTGGGGCCCGCCCATCCGCTTTCTGGCCCCGCCGGAGGTGACCATCATCGATCTGGCGCCTGTGAAATAAAAAATCCCGTCTCTCCCGGCATTGCATTGAACCAAGAGGATCGAATCGAGGTGTTCTCCATGCAACCCAATGACCATCATCCCGCGGCGGCCACCAGACATGTCGTCATCGTCGGCGGCGGTTTTGCCGGGCTCAATGCCGCCAAGGTACTCGGCAACCAGGCAGGCATCCGGGTCACCCTGATCGACCGCCACAACCACCATCTCTTCCAGCCCCTGCTTTACCAGGTGGCCATGGCCGCCTTGAGTCCGGCGGAAATTGCCGCGCCGATCCGCCACATTCTGGCCAAAGCCCGCAATGTCACGGTGCTGCAGGATGAGGTGATTGCCGTCGATCTCGCCGCCCGGCAGGTGGTGGCCAGGGAGTGCATCCTAAGCTACGACGCCCTGCTCCTGGCCTGCGGCGCCCGCCACTCATACTTCGGCCATGAGGAATGGGAGGAATTCGCCCCTGGGCTCAAGACCATCGAGCAGGCCACCGAAATCCGGCGGAGGGTGCTCACCGCCTTTGAGGCGGCGGAACGCACCGTTGATCCGGCCGAGCAGCGGCGGCACCTCACCTTCGTCATCGTGGGCGGCGGCCCAACCGGGGTGGAACTGGCCGGGGCCATCGGTGAGATGAGCCGCTTCACCCTGGCCCAGGACTTCCGCAATATCAATCCCAAACTGGCCCGCATCATCCTCATCGAGGCCGGGCCGCGTATACTGCCCTCCTTCGGCGAGGCCCTGGCGGGCGAGGCAACCCGCGATCTCGAAGGGCTGGGGGTACAGGTCTGGACCGCCTGCCCGGTTACCGGCATGGACCGCGACGGGGTTCAGGCCGGCCGGGAGCGGGTGGAGGCGGCCACCATTCTTTGGGCCGCCGGGGTGGAGGCCGCGAGCCTTGGCCGCCATCTGGGTGTGGCCACCGACCGGCTGGGCCGCATTGTGGTGGAACCCGATCTCAGCCTCCCCGGTCACCCCGAGGTCTTTATCGCCGGGGATCAGGCCTGCTTCAGCCATGGCCGCGCTGCTCCGCTGCCCGGACTGGCCCCGGTGGCGTTGCAGCAGGGACGCGCCATCGCGAGAAACATCCTCCGCGAACTTGGCGGCAAAAAACGTCTGCCGTTTCACTATCTCGACAAGGGCCAGCTGGCCACCATCGGCCGCAGCAAGGCTATCGTCGAGATCGGCCGGTTGCGGTTCGGCGGCTTCTTCGCCTGGCTCGCCTGGCTTATTATCCACATCTACTACCTGATCGGCTTTGAAAACCGGCTCGTTGTAACCATGCGCTGGGCCTGGTCCTTTTTTAACTTCCGGCGCGGGGCGCGGCTCATCGTCAACAAGGAATGGCGCTTCTACCCTCGGGACAAAAGCAGAACCCGGCCATGAGCACCCCCGCTACCCAAGCCCTCTCCTCTTTTCTGCCAAAACAGCGAAACCCTGCGTAAGCTGTTGACGCCCGCCCCCATTTTTCCCTAGAGTAAGGATAGCATCTGTTTTTCCTCCGGGCGGCCTGCCGCTTATGCGGACCAATCGAAGGAAACCGCCTGCCAACCCTCTAGGGAGAACTCTTTTGCCACGTTCCAACCCCCCAAAAAACCAACTCAAGCAGTTTGAGACCATCCGCCGGGAGCTGAAGAAAACCGTTCTCGACCAGGACGACGCCATCGACGAGGTGGTGGACGCCTTCATCCACATGGCTTTCCGCCCGCCCAAGGATACACCGCCCAAGGCGATCTTCACCTTCCTGGGGCCCCCGGCCGTGGGCAAGATCTATCTGGCCCGGGTGCTCTGCTCCATGCTCAAGGGGTATGAGGGGTTCAAGCATTTCGACCTGGAACGTTACAGCGAAGCGGAAAGCGCCGACCAGCTCCTGGCCCCCCAGGTGGTGGGCGAGGAAATCAAGGAAGGCGAGCTGATCCGCTTTCTCCGCGCCAACCCGCGCGCCATCATCCTCTTCGAGTCCATCGAAATGGCGAGCAACCAGCTGCAGATGGCGCTGCTCGACCTGATCACCAAGGAGGAACCGGACAGCTCCATCAACTGCCGGGAGGTGATCTTCATCTTCACCTCCACCCTGGGCAGCACCCTGTACCAGAGCAAGGAGTTCCTGGCCACCTTCCGGCGCAACAAGGCCCGGGCCCAGGGGTTGATCATGGAAACCATCGCCAAGGAAAAAAAGGTGGCGGGCGATGTGATCCAGGAGGCGATCACCCCCAAACTCCTGGCCACCCTGGCCCAGAACTACATCATCCTTTTCAACCGGCTGGGCATCAAGGCCATGATCCGCATCGGCACCGATTCCCTGTTGCAGCTGGCGGGACATTTCCGGGAAAAGGGCATTGCCATGGAGTTCCCGGAGATCAAGGATCTGGTTTCCCTCCTGGTCCTCTCCCTGGGCCCGGCGATTACCGCCAAAAAGGTGAAACAGAAGCTGCCCGACGAGGTGCTTTTCAAGATCACCCGGTGCCTGCGGCATTTGCCAGCCGCTCCGGCCCGGATCATCTTCAAGCTGACCAAGAAGGCGGAAGATTCGCTGCACAAACTCTCGGCTGCCGGCGACCAGCTCCTGCCCCAGCTTTACAAGAACAACCAGACCGTGGAACTCAGCTGGACCGAGTACCAGCGGGGAGACAGCCTAATCTTCAGCCTGACCAAGACGGAAACCCGCTCGCTGCCCGTGAGCAAGGGACTGTTGCGCAGCGAGCGGCCAGCCATCGAGTTTTCCGAGATCGGTTTTGAGAACATCGCCGGCAACCGCCAGACCAAAACCACCCTGAAACAGGTCATCAACACCCTGAAAAACCCCGAGCTGGTCAAGAAATTTTCCATCAGCATGCCCAAGGGCATGTTGCTGCACGGCCCGCCCGGGGTCGGCAAAACCCTTATGGGCAAGGCCTTTGCCAGGGAGGCTGGCCGCCCCTACATCTATGTCTCCCGCACCGAACTCTTTGACCAGGAGTACCTCCGGCAGGTCTATCTCAAGGCGCGGGAATACGCACCCAGCATCGTTTTTCTGGACGGGATCGATATCAAGGCGCTGATAGAAGGGGCGCTGACCAGCGTGCCCTCGGATCAGATCGCCCTCGAAATCGACGCCCTGTCCGACGACCCGGAAGAATCGGTGTTCACCGTGGCCACCGCGATCAGCCGGGATGAGGTGCCGCCGTTGCTCATCGAACCCGAGCGGATCGACACCTTTGTCGAGGCGCCGGAGCTGGACCGGGAGGCGCGGCGCTTCTTCATCGAGCAGATCCTCAAGAAACCCAACGACGGCAAGATCGACGTGGACAAGGTAGTCCGCTACATCTCGGGCATGAACGGCTACGAGCTGCAGCGCATCGGCAAGGAGGCCTCCCTCCATGCCATCCGCCACGGCTTGGATTGCATCAGCGAAGAGATTCTCATCGAGCAGATCAACATCATCAAGTACGGCTCCAAGCTTGAGAAGAAACACATCCGCAACCTGGAGGAAGACCTGCGCATGACCGCCTTCCACGAGGCCGGGCATGCGGTGCTCTCCTACCTGCTGCTGCCGAACACCAAGATCGAACAGGTGACCATTGCCCCGCGCTTGCGGGTTCTGGGCTTTATCTCGTACAGCTTCGAGGATTTCCCCAGCAACCTCTCGAAAGACGAGGTGTTCAACAACGTCTGCGTGCTCATGGCGGGCAGAACGGCGAGCATGAAAAAATTCGGCGCCAAGGGCATGGATACCGGCGCGGCCAGCGATCTTGAGGAGGCGACGCACCAGGCCTACACCGCCATCGCCAACTTAGGGATGGACGAGGAGCTGGGCTTTGTCCACACCGACACCTTGAGCCGCAACATAAACAAAGAGTTTTTCCGGGAGGTGGTGGAACGCCAGGTCCGCCTCTGGATCGACAAGGCCACGCGAAAGGCGGGGGAAATGGTGGAGGCCCATTGGCAGCAGATAGACACCCTGGCCAACATCCTGATCCGGCAGGAAATCGTCGATGGCGGCGAGCTTGAAAAGATCATGCAGAAGAAGAGGGGCGCGAAGTAAGCGAAATTTATAATTCGGCCTGTTTTTCAAAAGGATAGGGGAAACAATGCACCGCATTCTCGTCACAGGCGCAACGGGGCAGATCGGTTCGGAACTGGTGCCGGCCCTGCGCGCACGGTACGGCGCGGCCAATGTCGTCGCCGCGGGCCACAGGAAAAACCCGCCGCCGGAACTGCGCGAGGCAGGCCCCTATGCAGCGCTGGACATCCGGGAGCGCGGCGCGCTTGGCGCCCTGGTCGAGCAAGAGCGGATCGACACCATCTACCATCTGGCCGCCCTGCTCTCCGCCACTGCCGAGGCAGATCCCCAGCTCGCCTGGGAGATCAACATGGGCGGGCTGGTCAATGTGCTGGAGGTGGCCCGCCTTTTTAACTGCGCACTCTTCCATCCCAGTTCCATCGGGGCCTTCGGCCCCTCCACCCCGCCCGACCAGACCCCCCAGGTGACCATCCAGCGTCCCAACACCATGTACGGGGTTACCAAGGTGAGCGGCGAGCTGCTCTGCGATTATTACCATTGCCGCTTCGGCCTGGACACCAGGGGGATCCGCTTTCCCGGCCTCATCTCCCACAAGACCCCGCCCGGCGGCGGCACCACCGACTATGCGGTGGAGATCTTTCCCGCCGCCATCAATCAAAAGCAATACACCTGCTTCCTGCAACCTGGAACCTGTCTGGACATGATGTACATGCCCGACGCCATCCGGGCCGCCATGGAGATCATGGCGGCGGAGCCTGGCCGCTTGCGCCATCGCAACGCCTACAACCTTACGGCCATGAGCTTTGCCCCGGAAGAGCTGGCCGGGGAAATCGCGCGCCATATCCCGGGCTTTGCCATCGTTTACCAGCCGGACCCTGTCCGCCAGGCCATTGCCGACTCCTGGCCCAACAGCCTGGACGACAGCGCCGCCCGCGAGGACTGGGGCTGGCAACCGCGATACGGCCTTGCCGAAATGACCAGGGAGATGCTTGCCGCCCTCTCCGGTTCAGGAGCCACCCATGAGTCTTGACAAGATTCGACCGCAGCTTGCCGGCATCCTTGCCACCCTGGATAAGCAGTCTGCCCGCAAGGGCTACGAACGAATCCTTGCCGCCATCATCCCGGCCAAGGAGGGCCTTGGTCCCCGCTGCCTCCTGGCAGGCCATGGTGAGCGGGAGTTTCTGCGGATGAACTCCAACTCCTACCTGGGCCTCTCCCAGCATCCGGCCGTAATCAAAGCGGCGGAGGAAGCGGCTCGCCATTTCGGCGCAGGCCCTGGGGCGGTGCGCTTTATCAGCGGCACCTGCCTGGCGCACACGGAACTGGAAAAAAAGCTGGCCCGCTTCCACGGCCGCGAGGCAGGGATGCTCATGAGTTCCGCCTATGCCACGGTCATGGGGGTGCTGCCCCGGCTGATCTCGGAAGAAACCGTGGTTATAAGCGATGCGTTGAACCACAACTGCATCATCAACGCCATCCGCTTGGCGCAACCCGCTACCAAGGCGATATACCGCCATCTGGATCTGAAGGATCTTGAGGCAAGGCTGGCGGAATTCCGGGGGAAGGTCAAACGGGCGGTGGTGGTTACAGACGGTGTCTTCAGCATGCGGGGCGATCACGCGCCGCTGGCCGGGTTGAGCGCGCTCTGCTCCCGGCTTGAGGACGACTTTCCCGAGGGCATCATCACCGTGGCCGACGACTCGCACGGAGTCGGCGCCTTTGGCCCAAGCGGCCGGGGCACCGAGGAGCACACCCACGGCCGGGTGGATGTCCTGATCGGCACCCTGGGCAAGGGTTTTGGCGTCAACGGCGGCTATGTGGTGGGGGATGCACTCTTCATCGACTATCTGCGGGAAACCGCGCCCTTCTACATCTACTCAAACCCCATCACCCCGGCCGAGGCCGCGGCGGCGGGCAAGGCGCTGGACATCATCGACAGCAACGAAGGATTGCTCCTGCTTGAAAGATTGCGCACCCTCGGAACATTCCTTGCCGACGGCATTCAAGCCCTGGGCTACGAGAGCATTGCCGGGGCCCACCCCATTGTGCCGCTCCTGGTCCGCGACACCGCCAGGACCGCAAGCCTGGTGGCCCATCTCTTCAACCACTCCATCCTTGCCACCGGCCTCAGCTACCCCGTGGTTCCCAAGGGCGACGAAGAGATCCGCTTCCAGCTCAATGCCAGCCACACCCAAAAGGATGTCGAGTTTCTCCTCAAGGCCCTGCAATCCTTCCGCGAGAGCACATAGCCCCCTCACCCCTTGATCACCGCCAGGGGCCGCAACTCCACCAGCACCTCCACCAGATCCAGCTGATTCTCGATGACCTCGTCGATATCCTTGTAGGCGCCAGCCGCCTCTTCCAGATCGCTGACCGAGCGGATGGCATGGATAATCCCCTGCTCGTCCAAACGCTTTTTTTCCTGGTCCAGATCCAGTTGCCGCTGGGCCTGCTTGCGCCCCATCTTTCTCCCGGCCCCGTGGGCGCACGACTCGAAGCTCTCCTTGTTGCCCTTGCCCCGCACGATATAGCTGGGCGTGCCCTGGGAGCCCGGAACAATGCCGATCTCCCCGGCCTGGGCCCGGGTCGCCCCCTTGCGATGGACCATGACATGCTTGCCGAAATGCTCCTCCATGGCCGCATAGTTATGGGCGATGTTGATCATCGGCTCAAAGGACACCGGCTGAACCACGGAAAGGATGGCATCCTTGACCCGCTCCATCATCATCTTCCGGTTGGCATAGGCGAACTCGACGCAAAAGCGCATTTCATGCAAATAGATCTGCCCGGCCGCACTGCCAATGGGTAAAAAGGCCAGCTGCCAGTTGGGCGGGATCCTGGAGCCCCACTTCCTGTTCAGCTCCATGGCCAACCGGTTGTAATAGTTGGCGACCTTAAAACCGAGGTTGCGGCTGCCGGAATGCACCATCAGCCAGACATGGCCGTCATTGCCCTTTTGGATCTCGATGAAATGGTTGCCGCCGCCCAGGGTGCCGAGCTGGGTCAGGGCACTTTGATATTCCCTGGCGATAACCGTCAGTTCATCCAGGGGGATTTCGGCCTTGGGCATGAGAGCGCGATCCTGCGCCCGGTTATGATGCTTGAAGCCAAGGGGGATGGTCCGTCTGATCTCGGTCAGGACCGCTTTGAGTTTTTCCGTGGATAGACCGGTGAGCGAGGTCCGCACGGCACACATGCCGCAGCCGATGTCAACCCCGACCGCATTGGGAATGACCATCTCTTCCGAGGCCATGACCCCGCCGATGGGCATGCCATACCCTTGATGGGCATCGGGCATCACGGCAACATGCTGGAAGACAAAGGGCAGATTGGCGAGGTTCTTGACCTGGGCCAAGGCCCCGGAGTCCATGTCGTCAAGCCAGAGCTTGATCGCTATTTTTTCCGAGGTAATTACCTTTTTCATTGTTCCGCCCTAATTTGTCGACCACAACATCATGGCAGGACCAATTCGCATAACGTAATGGCTCGGTGACCTGATTACAATGTAGTCCTCATCACGCACATCCGCAAAGTGAAATCATCAAAACCAGCGGGCCAAGGGGATATCCGGCGAGTTTCACGGCGTTTTTTCATTTATGGCTGCACGGTTGCCGCTTGAGCAGGTGATTGGCCGGCCGCTGACACGACTCCGGATCGAGCGCCGCGGCAGGACCATTCCCGGGCCAATGGCGGCAACACGCCGGTTTTGTTCTTAAAAAAATTGCCTTTGGGGATTTCAACGGGTTTATGCTAGCATATGATCGGAAGAGGAAGATAGATGCCGAGAACCAAAGAGCGGTTGCCGCCTTGCGCGAGAGCAAGGAACGCTTTCGCCTCGCCGCCGAAACGGCAAATGATCTGGGGTATGAATGGGACTTGCAGGAGAGCGTCCTGTGGTCCGGCAAGGTTGACGAAATGCTTGGCCATGGCGTGGGCGAATTCCCGAGAACCCTGACCGGATGGGCGGAATCGCTGCATCCGGAGGACCACGACCGCGTGTTGGCCGCGATCCAGGCGCATCTGGCAGGGAGAGCACCCTATACGGCGGAATACCGCATCCGCGGAAAAGACGGCGAATACCAGTGGTGGTCGGCCGGGGGGCTACGATCACGACGCCCGAGGGACCCCCCTGCGATGGATCGGCACGGTCACCGATATTACCGGGCGCAAGGAATCGGAAGAAGAAAAACTCAAACTTGAATCCCAGCTGCGCCAGGCCCAAAAAATGGAGGCCATCGGCACCTTGGCCGGCGGCATTGCCCATGATTTCAACAACATCCTCTCCATCATCTTCGGCTATACCGAACTGGCCATGGAAGAAAAAGATCCGGAAGAGCTTCGGGGAAAAGGGGGACGAATCCTTCTGATTGATGACGAAAAACAGATTGGGGCTGTCGTTGATGCCATTTTACCGAAGAACGGCTATCAGGTGACGACCTTTGCCGATGGGGTGCAGGCTTTGGAGGAATTCCAGAAAAATCCCGAGCACTTCGATCTGGTGCTCACCGACATGACCATGCCGTCCATTACCGGAGCCGAGCTGGCACAAAAAATCATGGCCTTACGTCCCCGGATCCCTGTAATTCCCTGTACGGGTCAGAGCGAACTCATAAACAGAGAAAAGGCCATGGCCATGGGGATTTGCGACTACCTAACCAAACCCCTCCTCACTGAACCGCTTCTTATTGCGGTAAAAAAGGCCCTTGAAAAGGGATAGCGGGTTAATGGAGTTTCGATTTCATCCCTACGCACGCCAACTTGTCAACTTGGAAGCCTGCCCCCATAGCTTTGTAGCTCCCAAGGTTGATCTCCTCTGGGTGGTGCTTGCAGGCGCGGTTGTGGCCATGCTTCTTTTTTAGGGATATCCATCCGCTTCCCATCTGGACAAAATGATCCGCCGGGGTGTATAGAGTAAAAATCATCCTCCCCGGATGACCCGTGCCTGCCTGCAAACCTTACATCATCTCGCCTCGGAGGACTTCCATGCCGCGTCTGATCTGTTACTGTTTTGGCCACACCGAAGAGGATCTCCGCCGGGATGTCTTGGAACATGGCCGTTCGCTGATCATGGAGCGCATTGTCTCCGAGAAGAAAGGCGGCCGGTGCCGATGCGCGGAGAAAAACCCCGCGGGCCGCTGATGCCTGGCCGAGGTCCGCCAGGTGGTGGACGCTGCATTGAGAAGCATTTCCGAACAAAAGGAGCGCTGATGTATTTTCCGGTTGCCAATATCGAGGTCAACCCGCTGGTGCCGCCGCTGGTCGCCTTTGCCATCTCCTTTTTCACCTCCATGGGCGGGGTGAGCGGGGCCTTCCTGCTGCTGCCCTTTCAGGTCAGCGTGCTGGGTTTCACCAGTCCGGCGGTCAGCTCCACCAACCAGCTGTTCAACATCGTGGCCATCCCCAGCGGTGTGTACCGCTACATCAAGGAAGGCCGCATGCTCTGGCCCCTGACCTGGATCGTGATCATCGGCACCCTGCCCGGCGTTCTGGCCGGGGCAATCGTCCGGATCAAATATCTGCCCGACCCGAAGAACTTCAAGCTCTTTGCCGGGCTGGTTCTGCTCTA
>Ga0074199_1001613_pt1 | contig 18346 bp, 17 predicted proteins | sample EPASupsiteSAE347_FD_64528 | JGI IMG/M metagenome (GOLD analysis project Ga0074199, IMG submission 64528) | Bioremediated contaminated groundwater from EPA Superfund site, New Mexico - Sample SAE3-47 | ecosystem: Environmental > Aquatic > Deep subsurface > Groundwater > Contaminated ...
CCGGAGCGACCGCACTTCCCGGCGATTTTGGGATTCGTATACCGGAACCGGTTCGCCGTGGCATCACAGATTGGCCGGCGGTTTGCCGACGTGCTGAAATCGGAACGGACGACGCGAAGACACCTAGAAGAATTGGAGGCCCTGGGATACTTGGGGCTGGCCCCGACCTGCGGTCTGAGTCCGCTCTTTCCAAAGGTGTATTACGTTACCGGCCGGGGGGTGAAGAAGCTCCAAGCATCACTGGCTGCTCAAGGGAAACCTTGGAAAGCAGTCCGCGTGGATCGTTGCGGTCGGCACAGCCAAGAGGGCTATTCGGCCGACCGGACCATCCACGAACTATTGATTACGGAGTTCTTGCTTGGCACCCGAGAGACGATTGCCGGCCGGTCCGACTTGGACCTTCTGACAACTCAACGGCGGTCGCTGGCGAGGCACCCTGCCTTCCACGTTGCCACGGCAGGTCGGTCAAGCAGACTGGTGCCGGATGCCATGTTCCTATTCCGTCAGCGGGACGGCGGAATGGTGTGCTGCCTGCTCGAAATGGACTTGGGCACGATGAATGTCAAACAAATCCGACAAAAATACCGAAGATATGCAGCCTGGAGTGCATCCCAATCTGGCCAACAATACCTCATCGACCTCTATCGCACTCATGGTGCCCAATCGCCTCGGCCGACGTTTCGGCTGCTAATGGTCGCTCGGGACCGTAGTGGGCAGGACGATCATCGCCGACTGCGGGAACTCTACGCTGCCGCAAAAGGGCTGCCTACCGCCATGCAAGATCGCCTGTGGTTTGCCAGCGTTGCGGATATGCAATCGCACCAAAGAGACTCCCTACCCTTGGCTGCCCCACTGTGGATTCGAGGCCGAACTTTGCGGCTATCGGCGGTCAATGGCACGCATGGAGCGGACGTTTCTGACGAATGCCGTGGTACGGCCCACGGCGGCAAAGTCGGACATGCCGAATTGCATCAGAGTTTGTTCCCAATGGCCTCTGATGTGGGCGATGACGAACTGGAACCAGGGAAACCGTCAGGCTTGAACGTGGATGCCTAGCGACGGCAACGATGCCCCGCTGACTAGTGCCGCCCGGACTGCTGGCACGCCGAAGTACAGACGCAGGTAACGGTCCATTGCACGGGTTTGGGTCAGTGCCCCGTTTTCCCAGCGAGAAATCGTCTCGACCGCAACTCCTAGATGGTCGGCCAATTCTCGTTGACTGAGTCCTAATTGCACACGGTTTTCGCGAATCTGTTCGGCCAACAGAAGACCGAGTTGGTGGCGGAACGCCTCGGCAATTTGCTCGTCGGCTTCGTTATCGAAAACCAACTCACCGCAGCTACCGCAGCGTGGAACTCGAAGTTCGGGGACTTCGACCACATACATACGACCATCGTGCTTGATCTGCGACGTGTGTGCCACAGTCTCCGGGCGAACGTCTTTCTTCCCGCACTCCGGGCATCGCCAAGGGAAAGCTCGTCCGTGGGAAGTCTGAATGGCCGACGGTTGTTCTTGTTCAGGCATCATGGATACTCACCACATGAATCGTTGGGTCGTCCCGATCGTCTTCAACCAGGATTGTTTCCACATAAATCAGCCGGTCGCCGATCACAATACGGAAGTCATAATGAAACCGCTGTGTGTTCCACTCCGGCCGCGTCTCCCTCGTTTGGTCGATCCTGCCGCCGGCCTCAACATAGTTGAACATCGCCTCGCCGACGGCTCGCGTCGTGAATCCCTCCAAATTAGCTTCCACCCATTCCCGGGCGATTCCTTTCCAGGTTATGTAGCCGGTGCAATTCCATTCGCTCAGTGCGTGCCGGAACTTCGCCAGAATCGCCATATCGGTCAAAGGGGCCATCGCTTCCTTTCCATGTCCCTCAACACCGGGAGCCCAGTGAACAACCTATTCTTTCGGAAAACATGACTTACGTCAATGCTACTACCGGGTGGTGTATATTCAGATAGAGCCTTGGCACGGCGGCAAATCGTGCCCAGCATCCCGCGAAACCTCGCCGTTGTTTCGGTCAATTGTTGCGTTCTGGGCGTGTCAAGAATGTTGTCGGCGCATTGTAGCTGCGTTGTTTTCCATTCTTATCAAATATGGGCCAGTTGGCGTATTGAAGCTTCAAATGGTGCGGGTCACGAAGCGTCAGAATGACGCGGAGCGTGAGTCGTTGAGGGCTCGCGAAAAAAAGGGCCTCCACCGTTCCAGTCAACGACTCTGACTCGGGGTTATCAGCAGGGATGGTTAGCGTGCCACTGAGTTCACGGACCCTCTTGCCGTTAGGACTGGCAACTAGCCGAATCGCTATTGTCTTGCCATCGTCATCAATCCGGAACTGCGTGTTATCGGAACCCTGCCAGTCACCGGACAAATCAATGTGCCGTCGGGGCGTTGAACGTTGAGGTGTCTCTGGCACCTGTTGCGAACGAACAGCCGATGGTACGGAGGCAACAGAGTTGTTGGCCGGATTTGGTGACACGGTTTCGGCGTGTTTCGTGCTATTTGACGACGATGTGTTCGGCAGTGGCGAAATCGTTCGTTCGTTCCGTTCGGTATCGACAGACCGATCGGCAGAGGGTTTGGACGATGTCATGCTCGGCGATATCGTTTGGCGTGAAATCGCTTCCGTCGAGACCGCAACATGTTGCACTGCTGGCCTCTCGATGTTGGGGAGTTCACTCCCAACAAATGCTCCGAGACAGGCGGTGGCACAAAATGCAAGCCCAACCAGAACAGGGCCTCTCCTCCGTCGATTGATTGCCATTGCTATTCCTACGAGCAGGCCAACGCCGCCGAGCACGCTCATAATGGCAGGTTGCAAGAAGAGGCCAAGTGCAAGAAGTCCTGCACACATTGCCGCCGGACGCAACCAGGACCGTGTCCGGGGATATGAGGGGGCTGTGAAAGGTACGTCAAATCGCCTGCCAATTCCATAGCCCACCCAAGCGAACAACGGCAGAAACAAGCAGTTGGCCAGGAATGTGTTTCCTGTCGCCCACGCGATGACGACAATAATTCCACCAGCGAGAGAGCCGAGAAAACATCCCGCAGGAATCTCGTCGTGGTGAGAGTATTGTTCGACCGCGATGGCTAGAAGGATCCCGCCTGCCGCTCCGAAGGCAAGTCCAAGAATGACAGGCAGAAGAAGCGTGATTATCCATGCGGCCAACATGCCGATGGGCATGCCCACAAGCGGGCAGAGAACAATGGCGAAGGGTATCATCAAAAGGCAAAATACCGTGATGCCAAGAACGCTTTCCACTGTCTTCTTTGCGTGATATATCGGGCCTACGATTCCCAGCAGAAGTCCCAAGAGACCTCCCACGATGCCGCCGAAGCCTACCGGTCCATCATCCATACCAAGGTGTGGGCCCGGAGAATATGGGACATAGCCGACATATTCCGACAGCAGTCGGACCATGGCAATTCCGACACTGGTGGCACTCAGCACAACAAGCCAGGGTATGTCGGATTGGCACTTTGCAAAGCGGCTGACCTTGACAGCGGTAGGTGACGTGGAAACTGGCGCAGGTGAAGGTTGAGTTCCTGTCGCTGAAGCTCTTGATGGCGGAGCCGCGAGGGGTTGTTGCACGGGCAGTGGCTTCATACTCTCTCGTTCGCACCAATGACACTTGTGCGTATGACGCGAATACCAATGGATCGGATTTGTCTCACACTGGACCAGATCGCGTTCTGCTTTGTCGATCGCTTCGATCCATTCTCGTGCCGTGGGCCGTGCCGAAGGTTGCCGGTGTCCTTCCACAAAGGACCGATGAAACATGTATCGAAGTTCGGGATGAACAGTGGAGAAAGCCGGGGCATCGGGCGGTGGAGAACACTCCCTGTTCATCTCGTAGGCGAAGTGCCCATTTGCAATGCTGTGTACGTAGGCGTCGCCCGGCAGAGAGTGGGCCGGCGTGCGTGACACACCGGAGAATGGGTGAAAGCCTTCCATCAATAGTTGAAACATGAGCACCGAAAGCCCGAAACAATCGTGGAGTGGTTTGCGATCCACCGTACCAATGCGTGATCCCTGTAGTTCCGGCGGTGTGTAGTCAGGCACGCCGACCAGACAACGATATGTTTTCCCATTGGTGTCGTCATGCACCTGAAAAGAATCCGTGTCGATGAGCGTCACCAATGCATTTGATGTCACCAGGATATTCTTCTGATTCACATCCCCCATGACGTAGCCACGAGCGTGAAGAGCGTTCAACGCGGTGGCAAGGTTCTTTCCGATGTGGTGCAAATAACGCCAGTCGATGGACAGTCGGTTCTTTTCGCGGAGTTGTGGATTGTAGACCTGAATGATCGTTGGACTGTCACTTATTCGTGGCATCACGAACCCGGCAAACGTCCCTTGCTCGTAGAGCACATCAATGGGCCAGGCAATCGAAACGTGCGGCGGTGTAAGGTGGCGGGTGTCGTCATGAGGCGGACTCTTGATCATCGCCCAGAGTTTGTGTTCTCTTTCGGGGATGCGAAGCAATGGATGATATATCTTGGCTACGGTCTCGGTTCTGCCCTCTAGTGCATAAACGATGCCTTCGCCACCGTCGCCCAATTCTTGGGTCGGACGGACGGTATCGTTGGTTGACGTGGTGTAGTCGGGAAAAGCCATGTAACGCCTAACGATGGTCTTCCACAAGAATGGTCATTAAATCTCGTTGCTCAACGTCGATCAATCGACTCATGCCAGCAACCTGCCGATTACGACCAAGGTCTTGTCATCATCGGTCCTGCCACAAATTGCCGGTGAGCCAAGGAAGGTGCCCAACTCGCGGGATGCCTCGGCGGTATTCATGCCTTTGACAACCCCGTTAAAGAAGGGGACGAAGAAAGGTTCATACGGCCTACCCGTGGCAATATTGACGCACAGGTTCTGCAGACCATCGGTCAACATTGCTAAAGCCTGGACAGCCCTTCGATGTACCGTAAACCGCGCGACCTCCAAAGCATCTGGACTTGTCAATGGCGTGACTTCGTTGGCATATTCGCCACGCTGCGGGCCACTGACAGTTTCAGGTGTCACACCGTCAAAAATGGCGACGAGTGCTCCATCTCCAATGTGTCCAACTGCCAGCCAGGTTTCAGTGATGACTGCGGCAATCAGTGTCGTGCCGTAATCCCGCAAGGGTACTGCGTTCTCTTCGGCTGTGTCGCGTAGCCTTTCATGGGATTGGAGAAAAGCATGACGCAGAACCATCTCCCAACCATCGGCATCCGTAGGAACAACAGAGCCAAGACTTGTGGCCAGTGTCTCTAATGTCGTTTCGACAGCCAGCTTCGCCCCGTCATCGGCCTTGGCGGCAGTCCCCAACCCATCGGCTACTGCTGCGATGACCAAATTGTCAACGATGCGGTAGCCGTGTGCATCCTGACACGGAAGATTGGTGCGAATATGGCTTGTGCCCGGCGTGGACGCAGCAACGATTTGCCAAGTCATGGAGTCGCCCACCCCTTTAGTCCCATCGGCGATTGAAGGGGAACATCTTCTCCCGGTCTCGATTGTGAAACGCTCGCAAGACTGGAAGACAGCCACACAAACATTTTCGTAAACTCTAAGCCTCGCAATTGTACTGGGTCGCGTACAGATAGTTGCCGCAAAATCTCCATATCTGCTCCTTCCACGCCGATAGCGAAGAACGCGACCTTTTTCCGAGTCTCCGCATCGCGAATCCGTTGTGCCGCCGACTGCCAAATATCGCCATCGGTGGGCTGGCCATCGGTAATCAGGAAAACCCAAGGCCGGTAATGGGAAATGCCTTTCTGCTTGTAGAGTTGTTTTCGCTCGTCAAGCTTGTCGAGTGCGAGATTGATGGCGGTACCCATCGGTGTAGCACCATCGACCTCCAACGTCGGGGGCTGAAATTGGCTCGCCGAGATGAAATCCTGCTTGACCAGCACGGGGCCAAACGTAATGATGGCCACTTCAACACGCAATTGCGCTACCTCATCGGTCAAGCCATCCTTGAAGGCCCTCAATCCAGCATTGAGTTCCGCCATCTTTTGACCATCCATCGAGCCGGATGTATCAAGCAACAGCACGCAGGGACAACGCGGCTCTGGATTACTAGTGTCAAGTCCAACATTGCCAAATTCAATGGCCACTGTATTCTCCTAGATCAATTGTGTTGGGGGTCTTGGTTGAGGTGCTCATCACGTGGGACTATGTTACAAGATCATCTTCCGACGGATCGGTCGGATCATCGTCAACGCTGAAAGTCACTTCCCGTTGCTCAATGTGTTTTTTGACGTCCTCAAGTTCGGCTTCCACTTCAGCTCGTGGGCGTGCATAACGCTGGCGGGCCAGGGCAACGATGCGTTCACGCGGATCATTGGCTGGCAACGGTGGTGCCATAAATGTTCGCAAGTTGAAAGCGGATGACGCCGGTCCCACTCGGGCAATTGCCTGACCGATCTCAAGATTAAGAATGTCGTCCATGGTAAATACCCCCATCTGTTTGGCGACGGAATTGGCATCATCGACTCCAAGACGGAAGACTACAAAGGTTCCCACGTTTCCAAATATCGCCTGCTTGACTTCTGGATTCAGTTGCCCGACATATTGATTGGCCAGCCCAGCCAGAACGAGTCGGTACTTGCGTGCCTCCGCCAGAATTCGTTCAAAACCAACTGACAGATTCATGAAACTCTGGAACTCGTCTATGTAGAGGAACCACGGGCGGCGTTCTTCTTCGGGCATGCTTGCTCGACGAAAGGCAGCATTGACGATCTTTGTCACGAGGAAGCTGCCTAGCGTGCCGGCGATCGTTTCGGTGAGCAATCCGAATGAAAGATTTGCCAAGAGAATCTTCCCGTCGTTGAGGAGCCGATCGAAGTCGATGGCTGCGTGGCGTTGGCAGACAATGTTTCGGATAGTATCATCCGATAGGAATACGGAGAGCCTATTGAGTACGGGATCCATTGCATCATTTCTTAGATGCTTGAATTGCATCGTCCAGTATTCTCGTAGACGCTGGTCGGTTGTCTTTTCCAAAACCGATTTGCGGTAGTCGGGATTGGTCAACATGCGTTCGACGTCCGCGAGGGTCGCACCAGGGACTGCGCGTAGAACGGTGCGGATGGTGTTTTTCAGGATACGTTCAAGCCTTGCTCCCCACGATGCCGGAAAGTACCGCTGTAAAGTTGCGACTGTTTCGGCCACGATCCGTTCGCGTTCCGTCTTGCCACGGGCTTCGAGGATGTTCAGCGCAAATGGATACTCGGTGTCGACTGGATCGAAAAGGATCACATCGTCGATGCGGTTTTCTGGAATCCGGAGAAGTACCTCCTTCAGTAAATCGCCGTGAGGGTCGAGAAGTCCGACGCCATGGCCGGCAGTTATGTCTTGGAGAACCATGTTCAACAAGAGCGTTGACTTCCCCGTCCCCGACGCACCAGCTATGTAGCAGTGCCGCAGTCGTGTATCGAGTGGGAGTGAAACTTGCTGGACCTGGCCACGGTGCGTGTTTTCGCCCAGTACAATTGAAGATGCTTTCAGTACTGGTCGTGGTGCCTTGCGGGTTTGTGTCCGCACTCGCACGAGCCGTTCAGTGGGAAGTCCTTCGCTTGGTAAATGCACCATGCCGGCAAGCTCACGGGCACTGAGCAGCATTCCAGGGACAACAGCTTGGCGAAATGTCAATGCCTCACGCCAAAGTGCGGTTGTCGGCGGCTCCGAATCTGCCCATTGCTGCTGGTATACGGCGACATCACGAATCTCAAAATGATTCCGCGCGGTCTCGTATTGGTGGACGAATGCCTGTAGACGGGAAAGCACCCGTGGCGAATTCGCCGCGAGCGTTATGGCCACAGCAAACAGAGGTGTTTCAAGCTTCAGAGCAAGAAGCTTAAGATCGAGTGAGGAATCGACTGGTTTTCCGGGATTGTAGCGGTCTTCACAGGCCGCCCGAAGATTGTCGGCCCACAATTCCTTGGTCCGGGTAAATAGGACGGTCACGAGCGCCCATTCATCACGACGTAGTTCGTCCATGACCGCAAGCGGCACGCCCAACGGATCGGCATCAAACCCTGGGTATATGCGGATTGGAAAACAGTATGGTGCTTCAAGAAAAAGGGGGGCAACATACACAGGATCGGCTCGTTCCGCTCTGCTTCGGATGCGATCCTCCCATTCGCAGTCTTCGTCTTCGTAGCCCCATTCATGCGTGGCGACGGCGGACCGGGGGTAGTGGTTGTGGAGTTGGGCCTCCAATAATGCGATGTCCCCACCGCTCGCAATAAAGCGAGCCTGAATTCGCGGCGGTCCGGCAAACTCGTGGCTGCCTTCACCGATGCCAAACAGTTCAAACGCAATCGGCTCCTTGGCTGGGCTCAACGCCAGTAGCAACTGCTCGGCTTTGGCGTAGGTAACCTTGTCCTCAGCATACGTGGCCACGTTGATGACATGCACGATCCCGTCTCGTTCGCCCCTCCGGTAATATTGTGAGAATGGTTCCGCTAACAATGGCTGAAACAGCCTTTTCAATCGGTCGGCGAAAAGCCCTTGATATGGGGAGTCGAAGCCGTTGACTGCCAAGTCCCATGCCGTGATTCCATTCCACTCGAATGGCTCAAACGGCGGCTCCAACGTACATTCGATGCCCCAAGTTGGCCATATTCCACAGCCGCGAATGATTTCGCCGCGGATGTGAGCGTTCCGCTGTTCCATTCGGGAACGTGGGGTGTGCATCGCCGTTAGTCCTGTTCACCAAAGAATGATGGTTGCCGAGCAGCGTGGGCAATCCAGTTGCCCGCATCGACTCCCGCATTTCGGGCATTTTCCGGAAAGGATGTGCCGCTCGCGATGGTCGTGGTATCCGCAACTGCAATTCCAGACGTTAACGGCATCGATTTCTTCGTCACAACCGGGACAAGTCAGAGTGGAGGCAAACAGCGGAATGAGCCAGCATGCAAACCACCGGCCGCCAATCGCCCAAAACCAGAAGGTAAAGCTGAGCAAGAGGATTCCCGCCTCCAGGTGAATTACCTGGAAAATGGGACCCAAGACCGCCATCGCAAGAAATATTCCAAGTAGAGTGAACCAGTAGATCTTCCGGTACACGGACAGACCAACCCGACGCATGGTTAACGAACTCCGTTGCTTCAGCCCCGACGTGCCATCCACTGGCTGTGAGAATCCAGATTCCAATATATGGTCGCTATTGTACCCCCCTAAGGATTGTGGAAATAGAGCCTGCGAGCGACCGCTTCAATTTCTAACACGCTTTTAACGCATTCCTAGCACGCCATCGGTGCCCAACATGAAAAACACCGGAAGTCCGCGCCATCCGGTGTGTCGTACTCGCGTTTCAGGCAAGAAAGAGCAGCGTCTTGCCAAGTGCCTCGGCTGAGAGATCGTCGGGCTCTTTGTCGGCAGGCAACGGTGCAACGCGGACGAAAGTTTGGCGAATGAGCTTCGCTGCGGCTAAACGCATCCCGGTTTGGCCAGCTTCGTTACCATCAAAGAACAAGACGATCGGGCGTCCGGTCTCCACCAGAATCGCCGCCTGCTCGTCGGACAGCGACGATCCCATTACCGCAACCGTGCTCGGAAATCCCGCTTGGACAAGGTGGTAGACCTTAAACGCACCTTCCACCACGATCAGCGGCAGTGACTTTTCTGTGGTCAGTGCTTCTCGAAGTCCGTAGACCACGCGGCTCTTGGGGAAGCCATCGGGCCAACGATAGCGGAGCTTGCCGGCAGCTTCGTCGTAATCCTCGCCGGGCCAACGGCCCAAGTATGCCAAGGGATTTTCGCCGGCCGGCTGCATGTGGCCGTAGATCGGAATGGCGACGTAGCCCTTTAGCACTCCCCTACTGCACAACCCGAGGCCGTATCGCTGGATCGTCTCGGATGTGAGTCCACGATCCTTCAGGTAGGCGGCGTCAGGGTCAAGCCGTAAGTAGAAACGCAGAGGTTTTGGTTCTTCAGCTTCCGCTGTCGGCTTTTCTGCTGGACATGTCGGGGTGGCCTGATGTGGCGGCGGCTCGGCGGCATTCACTTCGGCTGTCGGCTTTGTGACCGATTTCTCTGGTGTCTCTGCATCTCTTGTCTGCTTGCTTTTCTGTTTTCCGTTGCCATTCTTGGCGACAAGGCGGTCGCCAAACTTCTCGGCGAACCAAAAACGAACATGGGCGTTGTCGTAGTCCGTCATGGATTTGACAAATTCCACGACATCGCCGCCGCGTTGGCAGTCGCCAAAGCAATGGAAGAGCCATATCCCATCCCGATAGTTGACCTTAAACTGTTCTGGATTGGGGCTTGGGCCATGTTTGTGCGATGGAAATGGGCAGATGCCGGTAAGGGTGCTGCCCTTGCGTGTGAAGCGGTCGGCGACGCCGAATGCCTGGAGCACATCGGGAATCGAGACCTTTTGCTTAACCTCGGCAAAAGAAACATACGGACGTTCACTCATGACGTATCTCCTTCAGTAAAGGTGCAAACGAGAAAAAGAACACGTACACTCGCACAGTACCACAGGTATTGGGAAATGTGCTTGCTTGTTGTTTAGTCTGGCAGCGGTCGTGCGATTTACTGGGGGCAGTATGGAAAGAGCGGATGACGCGGAAGCGTTTCGAGGCGTTCACGAACGAATCTCCTTGCTAACGCCAATTTCTGTGGCGTCGTGAGGTTTGCGGAGTGGATTCTTTTCAGATGCTCGGCCAGCCATGCCCGTGCATCTCTGGGCCGGAGCCAGATTGCCGCATCGAGCGGTAGTTCGTCGTATTGGTGGATTTGTAATGCGTCGGCCGTCGTAAGCCAAATCCGATCCCGCATTGCGGTCGGCAATTCCAATGTCTGGGCAAAAAGATCGACCAGTCTCGACAGGTCGCCTCCAGGACGATGACTGGCGTGGGCAATGATTACCAGCCGGAAGCTCGGCTGGCGGATCGCCTCTCCATATCGGCGATGCAGCGAGGTCAGGTAGTTTTGACCGGCATCCGATTCCGCCCACGCGGCATAACGCCGAAACTTTTCGGCGATGCGGTCCAGGGGCATCGTGCCGTTGTCGAGTTCGACGAAGTGCAAAAGCGGAGTGGCACTATCGGAACTGCCATTTGCGGTCCCGGGCGGGTTGACGTGGATCAGGACTCCAGTGTCAGGAACGATCTTGCGAGTCGTGCCTCGTTCAACGATTTCCAACCGTCTGTTTCGGCGGAAATATCTTCGCTCCGTGAAAAGGCATTTCAAGTCGGGCCGTTTTTCGACCGTAGCGTGGATGGCCAACTCAAACTCGGTTATGAACAGTTCGTGGAGAATGCAGTCGATGCCGAGTCCACGTTTTCGCCCTTCCTCTGTGGCGTTGGCCTGCCAGTTGAATCCGTGTTTCGCGTATTCTTGGCGGACAAGATTGATTCCCCGTCGGGTGGTGGAATAGACAAATGGAAAATTGGGCGACGTGGAACGGACGGGAGCCGTTCGCAGAAATCCGGACTGTACCAGCCCGGCAAGTTGGTACTGGGCTGTTCGCTGGGTTCTGAGGAAGTCGTGAAAACGCTGTTGGATTTGCGAGCCGGTGGCGAAGCGGCTGTTGTAGACGTACTCGACGACGGCCGGATAATGCGGCAACGGACGCAGCCTTTTCCTTGCCGGTTGTCGGCGAACCGGCAGAGGGAGAATGAGTTTGGGCAATTCCCATGCCGTCGTTCTTGTCGTAGCTGTTGTTCGTGCTGTTGAACCGTTCATAGAGCCGTTGGTGTGGTATCCGTTCGGCGTCGCAACTGCGGACGACTCCGGCCGGGCTTTTTCGATGATCTTCATCGAAACCAAGCGTATGCGAGGGAAAAGGCCGGACGGAGTCGTCCGCGGGAGGCACCTGCCGAAATAGGACGACGCCGTTTATGTTGCGTCTGCTGGCCGTTTCTTAGCAGTTCCACACTCATGTCGTTACGCAACATGTTGCGTGCCGTTCGCAAACTGTTCTGAGTCGGGCAAACCGTTGTCATCACCTGTTGTCTTCGCGGCGAGCAAGTTCTTCAAGACACTCCCGCTGCAACAGATTCGGGGCGTCGACAAAACCAGGATACCGAGTGAGGGCAGCCAAACGGATTGCAGTGCGTTGTTCTTCGGATAGTCGTTCCCAAACGGGTTGCCAGTGGGCTTGAAACTGCTGACGGGCAATGGCTTGTTGTCCGGCGTCTTGCCAACTACTGGTTTCCATCCGGGTCTTCCGCAATCGATCTTGCTGCTCAAGTTCCGTGGCGACCTCGGCAACGTACGACTTGACTGCCCCGAAGGTCTTGGCGTCTGGCCACTTCTGTTTCATCCGCTCGGCCAACAGCGGCACGATGTCTTGGAGCACGGGAAGTCCGTATTGCTCGATAAGGTCTTTGGCACAAGCCAACTCACTGCTGGTGGGCGTGACGCTTGTCGCTCCCGTCCAATGAAGGTGCCACAGTTGGACGATGCCGTATTGCGGTGGCAAGGTGGTCGTGACTGGCACATTTGGCTGCGTTGCCGAATGCCCACGGGCTGCACGCTCGAAACGCACTCGCCATACGCCACGGCCGAGCTTCAAGAATCGCCTGGTGGTGTTTGCCGGCTTGATAAAGCCAATGCTCTCAAGTTCTAAAATGGCTGGCCAAAGGCGGCGTTTCAGTTCCGCGATATTGCCCGTTCGGGTCACGCCGATGTGACCACAAGCAAAATCGAGCAAATCAAACTCGATCGTTGGTGAACCATAGAACCGCTTATCGAGAAAGCGGTACATTCTCTGGGCGATCGGCAGCCGCAGACTGAAGACGTCGTCGAGGTTGAGCCGCTTCAAGCTGCCCTTCTGGAGACTACGAAAGAATGCCGGCCTCCACTCGACCCAGCTTAGTGGCACCTCGGCACCGTTCTTTCGCCCCCGACTTAGCCGGGCAAGTTGGTAGGAAGCAATGATGCCCGTAGCGAACTCCTGTTCGTATTGCCTTCCCTCAACATCATACCAGGCATTCTCGTAACGGATGGTAAGTGCCGTGAGACGTCGCATCGCGTCGCGAAGACGGCGGTAATGCTGAACATTTGCCGGCCAACGCAGAATGCGCAGAAGCTGGTTCGGGTAGAACGCAACTTTCGGATCGGCAAAATCGTTCGTACGCTTGCCGATGCAGAGCAGAGCCAAGACCATCCGCTCGTCGGAAGATGTTGGAAGGCCCTCTTCAGAGGAAAGCGTGACTTGCTGCGGCACCCTTCTTCGTGTGACGGAATCATAACGCGTTGACTTGTAGGTAATCGTCTGCACCTTTGCCCCGTCGGCCTTCCGTGGCTGCTGCCACTGGAGCACGGAAATTGGAAAGTCGGCCAAGTTCAGTTCGTCACGGCCCTCTCTGAGTTCTGGAAATGAGATTCCTTTGGGTTTGTGTGTTGTCATGTTCCTTTGGTTATCACGGACAGCAACAGTGGCGACTGCCAACACACAGGATGGTTTGTGTTAATAAGGTTTACATACTGGTTAGGCGTAACGTTGCCGAATCGAAAAAATAGCTGACTGAAGCCAAACAACGGGCGTTGTCGGCACAGCAAAATGTGGGTAAGTAGTCGAATAAAATGTGGGCAACTAGTCGAATTACCGGCTGGAAAATGTGGGTAAGTAGTCGAATACTTGCCCGAAATGTGGGTAAGTAGTCGAATTGCGAGAGCATGGCGGGGGAAGGATCGCATAAGGCTAGTTCTGTGAAATATGATAATGAGGCAGGTGACGTCGCAAGGCATCTGCTACGACTTCGGAACGCTGCCGTCGTTCGATGCGGGCAACGAGGTCGAGTTGCTGATTGATGGCCGGATCAAGATAGACCGTGCAACGATCGCGGAGTTGACGGTTGCGTGTGATTCCCCGTTCATTTAAGGGACGCTTTGGCGGAACAGCGGGGGCCTCATACCGCTCCGTTGCCGGTTGTTCGATTGATGACTGTGGTTCAGGCATTGACGCCGCTTCCTGCTCTGTCGTTTTTCGCAGGAGCAGCGATCCCAACCCCAAACCTGTTCGTCTAGTGCTCATAGGTTAGTATTTGTTCGGTTACGGCTAAGTACGCTTGGGCACCCGGGCTTTCAGGTGCGTAATCCCCCACGGACATCCCACGGCTGTGGGCCTCCTCGACTTTCACATTCAACGGAATACTGAACTTCAGCACAAGATTGCCGAAATAGTCGCGGACCTGCTTTTCGACTTCCCTAGCGACGTTGGTGTGCTGCATCTTGGTCAACAAAACCCCGCTGATGCGAAGCGTCTTGTGGTCCATGTAGTCGCGGACCTGCTGTAGGAGTTTTTCCAGATTCTGCACCCCCATGATCGAGAAGTACCCCGGGTCGATGGGAACGAAGACCTCCTCCACGTAATTCAACACGTTGACATTCAAGAGCGTCCGTTGCGGGCTGGTGTCCACGACTACGAAGTCATACTGGCTGTCGATCGCGTTCAAGACCCGCTTTAGTCGCAATTCCCTGCCCAGCCCCAACGGGTTGGAAGGATCAGCCATTGCGACGTTCACTTCGGACAACGAGGCGTCCGCTGGCAGAAGATGAAGATTCTCATAAGGCGTCGGCCGGACAACCTCTTCGACAGGTGCGTCATCCATTAGAACGTCTGTGAGTGTTCGGTCTTGCGGCACGCTCTTGGTAAGCACAGCCGTGATGTTGGCCTGATGGTCTACGTCAACCAGCAAGACCTTCTTGCCGAACCGGGTCGCCAGATTTGCCGAGATATTCAAGGCACTAGTGGATTTGCCACTGCCGCCTTTTTCATTGAGCCAAGCAATTCGTCGTGTCATGGGTGCCCAAATCGCCTTAGCAGTCTGAAGCGTTGCGAGCATCCAGGCTGTAGAGGTGCTTCCTGATGCGGATCTCAGTGAAGCCGCACACAACAGTTTCGGCGGCCGGGGGCTGAATGCGGACGGGCTTTTCCGTCTGGTGTTGAAGTGCCTCCGCATCCCGGGCGTTATCGGTGACGTAGGTGATATCCGTATCGTTGATGAATGTTTCGTGAATCGTTGATTGGGGAGTTGTCATGGGGGTGTGGATAAGTGTTAACCTTGTCCGTAATCGTATCACAACTGCTGCCAAAACGTCCAAACGCCCGAAAATACTGGAGCGTTTGGATGCCCGAGCGTCCAAACGTCGACCGACAATTTGGGCAGCATTTCGGCGACGCGATTAAATGCGACAGGATCGACGCAGATGGTTGGGATGACATCTGATGCCCGACGAGATGCAACGGCCGCTAGACGGCAGATATTTTGTGTCTGGCGAGCATCGCTATGCACAATGGAGGTGGGGAGACGATGCTTGTGCGCTGTGTTTCACGAAACGCCATGTCCCCGAGGCAGCGAGGCCGACAAGGCGGACGCTTGGGCGTCTAAACACCTCGAATGCTTCGGACGTTTACGTTTTCGCCGAGCGAATCACCGGACATTGGCCGAAAATCGGCACGTCAAAGAGCAGTAGGTTGTCTAAACCATGTCGCTCAAGATCGGCAGATTCAAGATCAATGCGAATACGGCGATGTACCGGTCCTGGGTGCGATTTGTTCCAACCCGGCGGATGCTAGTTACTTTGCATTTGCGGGATGGCCACCTTCATACATACTGAACTCGGCCCAAACTGGCAGATTCTCTGAAACTTCTTGTGCTTCCTGCGTGGTCAACTTAAAATCCTTCACCATGTCCACAACGCCAACCCGGCCCGTGAACTCGCTGGTCGTCCGGTGGTCCAAGAGGATATTCTCCATTAGCGTGGTACCGCGGATGGTGGTCGGTATGTTTGACGGAAGTGCCGTCAAACCGGGTAGTTTTCCAAGTTGTCCCATGTGTTGATCGTCGCATTTTATGTCGCCCAGCAAAATGATATCATCTTCGCCGCGAGCGTCGTTGTGTACGTCGCGAAACGCCTCGGCCAACAAATCCAACTCGGTCGCCACATGATCCGGGTCGGTTTCCGCGTTAATCAGTGTGAAGGTAAACGCCTCGGCCGGTTCTGGACCGTGTGCACGAAAAGAGCCAAGAAGAGGCTTGGTGTGGAATCGTCCCAGCCGATCCTCCAGAAGATGTACCGTTGTGCGGTCGACGTCAATTCGTGACCGATCAAACAGAAACGCACCATAATGTTCCACCGTGTTGCGTTGCTGAATGGGGCAAGTGGCGAAATCGTAGGTCCGGCCGCTGGCGGCATTGATCAACTCGACCAATCGGATCAGTACACCTTGGTCCTTCCCCCGAATCCCCTGCATCGCGATCAGATCGAACTGAGGAAGAAGACGAACCAGTACGTCACTCACCCGACGATTGGACAGCTTCGTTTCATCGAACCGGCCAAGCTGAAACGTGGCGATACGGATCGTGGAACGTCGTGGTTCCCCTGGCGTAGTACCTTTCGGGGCGGAAGAAGTCGTGTGGCTATCTTCCGTCTCTCCCGCCTGGGCTTGTGGCATCGGTGTGCTGGACGATTCCGGTACAGAATACTGAACATCCCATACCGCCCACGCGGACGCTGGATTGCCAGTACGTCGCACCGCAAATGTAACCGTTCCTACCGGCGTGCTCCGATTCCCGGGATTTAGTTCCAAGTCCACAACGATGTCAACCTCATGGTGCGAACGAACGCTGATCTCATTCACGGACAATACCAGATCCCTGGACCTCAAATTGCCGTGGGATAGCGTATCCATGAATGCCAGGACTTTCGCCTCGTTCGGACCACCCCTAAAGATCGGATCAACGCCTCTGTCTACATTGCCCCTCCCAAGTTGGAAGAAGCTTTCAACGCGATATACGACGTGCCGGAACTCATCGTTGCCACAGTCGTTACGCCAGTAGGGAAACGTGCTCCACAAAGGATCATCCAGTTTTGCCAAGGTGGAGAGCAATATGTCAGTGCTAAAATTCGGTCGGACCTTCAGGTGAACGGACAAGACCTGCTTAAGGAGTGGAACGGCTTCTTTCGCGTCAAGCTCAGCTAGGGCTTTCACGATGGCCCGACACGCCTCGCATTCACTGATATCCGCTCGTATCTTGCCGAGGGTCTCCATTAAAAGTGGAATCTGAGTTTTGTCCTTAGCCGATGCAATTGCCGATATGGAGAATACGACAACGTAGGAATTATCGTTTCTGAACGAGCAAATCCCCCTCTCAAATACATCCTTGGTGTACTCGTATCCCAAATCCAACAGACTTTCCCCCGGGCGTTTCTCGGGAAGCGACGCATAGCCTTTTCCGAAGAAGGAATCAGAAAAGGCTTTCTTCAGGATAGGCTTCGCACGGTCATCACGATAAAGGGTCCAAAGTCGCTCGGCCGCTCGCTGCTGTAAGGATGGTGTCGAATCCATCAGTAGCACCGCCCAACCGTCGCGTACGCGATTCGGTCCAAGCTTCGCCAGAATCGTTTCTGATTTGCCAACGACGAGCAAGTCCGGAGATTTCAAGGCTGACTGAAGCACCTGCACCGAATCGCCGTTGGCGACGGACTCAAGAACATCAAGGGCCTCAAGCTGGTGGTGTACGTCGGCGTTATTGAGTAGGCGGTACGAATCGCGTCGGATATCATCGATCAATTGAGTGGCTTTGGCGTCCCTGCCGTGACTGATCTCCATGATTTCTCCGCACGAAACCAACGCACCTTGCAGATACCCCTGCTTGTAGTACGACATCGCAATCTGATATCGTGCTTCGATATGCTTCGGCTCATGCCGGATGACCTTTTCAAAGTCGCTGCGGGCATTCTCAAATTGGTTCAAGCTCATCCAGTCCAGGCCTCGCTGAAAGTTCTGATCCTGCCCGGAACAGCCCGGCAACATCGGTCCGGCAAGACAAGCGGCGAATAGGATTAGTCCTTTGTGCATGATCAACTCAGACCTTTCTCGACGCACAAAGGGGCCAACCAATATCTCCCATGCGACACCAAATACGTTTCCAGCAGCAAACGCCTGCTGCCATAGCTGCACAGACAACAAGCATGAGACTATCTGGCTCGGGCACTGCGGTCAGTGTCAGGCCGTTGGGCGAGTAAGCCACCTCAAAATGTTCGCCCGAGCCGAAAGTCAGTCCTTCAATGTCGGCAAATCGGCCGGTCAAGGAACCGAAGGATAGAATCTGGAACGTATCACCATAGGAGGGAAGGAAGCCATTGAGAAAGTCGATGTCAAGGGTTCCGTCAAGGAGAGCATTCCCGCTAATAGTTAATGTATCGAACACCCCGGGCTGTTCACCGGCGATCTCTATCAAGAGGCTCCCAGCGGTATTTTGGGTATAGTCGCCGTGGATGAAAAGTGTGCCCGGCGGGTTGCCTGGGCTAACCAAGCCGGCAGCATTCAACAATGAGCCATCGATGGTGCCGGAACCGCTGAGTTCACCGCCCAAAAT
>Ga0074199_1001615_pt1 | contig 18334 bp, 19 predicted proteins | sample EPASupsiteSAE347_FD_64528 | JGI IMG/M metagenome (GOLD analysis project Ga0074199, IMG submission 64528) | Bioremediated contaminated groundwater from EPA Superfund site, New Mexico - Sample SAE3-47 | ecosystem: Environmental > Aquatic > Deep subsurface > Groundwater > Contaminated ...
GAAACGGTAGCCGATACGGCGAGAATCATGTCCCGCTATATGGACGGGGTCATGATCAGGACCTTTGCCCAGAAAACTGTCGAGGATCTGGCGCGGTATGCCGCGATTCCGGTCATAAACGGCCTTACGGACCTTCTCCATCCTTGCCAGATTATGAGCGACCTCTTTACGATCATAGAACAAAAGGGCGATTATGCAGGTTTGAAAATCGCCTACATCGGAGACGGGAACAATATCGCCAATTCCTGGATAAATGCCGCCGCCAGACTCCCCATTCAACTATCTCTTGCCTGTCCCGAAGGTTATGACCCGAACCCGGAGCTTCTGGAAAGAGGAAAGCGGGAGGCCAAGGAAGGAATTCATTTATTTCGTGATCCCGTGGAGGCCATCCGGATGGCCGATGTCGTTTATACGGACGTCTGGGCGAGCATGGGTCAGGAAGAGGAACAGGAAGAGCGGGCGAAGATATTTAAATCCTATCAGATTAATCAGGATATTTTAGGGAACGCTAAAGAAAACGTAATAGTCATGCATTGTCTTCCGGCGCACCGTGGCGAGGAAATCACGTCCGAGGTAATCGACGGCCCTCATTCCGTAGTTCTTGACCAGGCGGAAAACCGCCTCCATGTTCAGAAGGCAATCCTGGAAACATTGATGAAGGAGGATAAGAATAATGGGTAATAAAATAAAAAAGGTGGTTCTCGCCTACTCGGGGGGGCTGGATACATCGGTCATCGTAAGATGGTTGATTGAGACCTATAAGTGTGAGGTGATATGCTTCGCCGCCGATGTCGGTCAGAAGGAGGAACTGGACGGGCTTAAGGAAAAGGCTATCAATACCGGCGCCAGCAAGATCTATATTGAAGATCTGACCGAGGAATTCGCAAGAGACTTTATTTTCCCGGCGCTGCGGGCAAACGCCATCTATGAAGGGGTATATCTCCTGGGGACATCGCTGGCCAGGCCGTTGATTGCCAAGAAACAGGTAGAGATCGCCCATGCCGAAGGGGCGGACGCCGTCTGTCACGGGGCGACGGGAAAGGGGAATGACCAGGTACGGTTTGAAATGACCTATATGGCTCTCGATCCTTACGTCCGGATCATCTCTTCCTGGAAAGATCCCAACTGGACATTCGATTCCCGCCAGTCCATGCTTGATTACGCGGCCAAACACAAAATCCCCGTCCCCCTCGTAACGAAAGAAAAACCATATAGCAGTGACAGGAACTCCCTGCACATCTCCCATGAAGGGGGCATCCTCGAGGATCCCTGGGCGGAACCTCCGGAGGATATTTTCGTTTTGACGGTTGCCCCGGAAGCGGCGCCTGACAAGCCGACTTACGTTGAGATCGATTTTGTTAAGGGTAATCCCGTTGCCCTGGACGGGAAAAAGTTAAGTCCGGCCAAACTTATGGACAGAATTAACAAGTTGGCCGGGGCCAACGGCATCGGTCGGGTTGATATGGTAGAAAACCGCTTTGTCGGTATGAAGTCCCGGGGCGTCTACGAGACACCGGGGGGCACCGTGCTCTGGGCGGCCCATCGCGCCGTGGAATCCCTGACGATGGACCGTGAAGTCATGATGATGAGAGACTCCCTGATACCGAAATATGCTCAACTCGTTTATAACGGTTTCTGGTACTCTCCGGAGATGAAAACCCTCCAGACCTACATCGATGCGACCCAGGAAAACGTTACGGGGACGGCCCGGGTGAAGCTCTACAAGGGAAATGTCGTCGTCGTGGGCAGGAAGTCCCCGTTTTCTCTGTATGACGAAGATTTTGCCACCTTTGAAAAAGAAGAGGTATATAATCAGATGGACGCCACGGGTTTTATCAGGCTGAATGCTCTCCGGCTGAGGATACAGGCATTAACATTGGATAAACGATCCGGAGGACCGGAAGCCAAGGAGAAGAGAAGGTCGGAACGACGCCAACAGGAGAGAAGAAGTAAACCGGAGCGGCAAAAGAATAAATAATTAGTATCCGCAGAATAATAAGATCAAAACAGGAATGATTCAGTGAAACCATGGGGTGGAAGGTTTAAGAAGGGTACGGACCGGAAGGTGGAGGAGTTTACCCAATCCATCCATTTTGACCGGCGATTGTTTCGTTATGATATCGAGGGGAGCATTGCCCACGCCCGCATGCTGGGGAAGCAGGGCATTATCTCGGCAGACGAAGAAAGGTCCATCAGAAAAGGATTGAAGGCGATCCGGAAAGAAATGGAAGCAGGGAGCTTCATCTTTGATGTCAAGGATGAAGATATTCATATGGCCATCGAAAAGGCCCTGATTCGGCGGATCGGGAAAACGGGCGAAAAACTCCACACGGGGCGAAGCCGGAACGATCAGGTAGTTCTCGATGTGCGACTATATCTGCGAGATGAGATCAAGAACCTGCTGATGCTTCTGAAGGAACTCAAGCGGGGGTTATTGGAAGCGGCGAAGCGGGAGAAAACGACTATCATGCCGGGCTATACACATCTCCAGAAGGCGCAGCCCGTGCTGCTGTCCCATTACCTCCTTTCTTTCTGGGAGATGTTCGACCGCGATGAGCAGCGTTTCAGGGACTGCCAAAAAAGGGTGAATGTACTGCCGCTGGGAGCGGCAGCCCTGGCGGGGACAAGTCTTCCCCTGGATCGCAACTATGTCGCCCGCTTGCTGAAATTTTCCACGGTCAGCCGTAACAGCATGGATACCGTAGCGGATCGCGATTTTGTCGCCGAATTCATCTTTGCCGCATCCGTCGTCATGATGCACATGAGCCGGTTTTGTGAAGATCTCGTCATCTGGTCGTCCAGCGAATTTCATTATATCGAAATATCGGATGCCTTTACGACAGGAAGCAGTATCATGCCCCAAAAGAAGAATCCCGATGTCGCCGAATTGATCAGGGGTAAGACGGGCAGGGTTTATGGTCATCTCATGGCCATGCTCACGATCCTCAAGGGCTTGCCCATGACCTATAACCGGGATCTTCAGGAGGACAAGGAACCCCTCTTTGACACTGTGGACACGGTAGCCTCATCCGTGGAGATCCTTGCAGGAATGCTCTCCCAGATTACCTTCCAGCGGGAAAGAATGGAGCAGGAGGCAGGGAGGGATTTTTCCACTGCCACCGATATCGCCGAGTATCTCGTTCAAAAAGGGATCCCCTTCCGGGAAGCCCATGGCATTGTGGGACGAATCGTCGAATATTGCCTTGATAACAAAAAAGAGTTGTCAGGCATGACCTTAGCGGAGTTTCGAAAATTCCATACCCAATTTGACGGAAAAGTTTTAGAACGGCTGCAAACGGCATCTTCTGTAAATCTGCGTAGGACTATCGGCGGCACGTCACTGATCATGGTGGAAGAAAGGATTGGGGATATTGAAAAAATCTCTTGATATCAGGGCCGCAATGCTTCTTGCCCTCGCCTGTCTGCTCTTTCCAATGATTACAAGCTGCGGTAAAAAGGGAGATCCCGTACCGAGGCAGCAGCCGGTACTGCTCATGATAAAAAATCTCGGCGGGGAAACGGCAAAAGAAGGGAACTTGTTGAGCTGGACGGTGCCGGATAGGACAAAAAAGGCTAAGACATTTAAAATTCTGAGATCGGTGTCAATTCCCGGGGAAGATTGTCCCGGCTGCCCGCAGAATTTTGTGCCGCTGACGGAAAAAGACGAGGCTGCCCTTCAGAGCGGAGAGAAAGAGCCGGGAAAATACCAGTACACAGATCGGGATATTGATCCTGGACGCAATTACAGGTACCGCATTGTCTGGTGCATTTCGTCGGGGCTTTGCAGTCCCGAGTCGAATACGGCGGAAATTAAGATAAAATAGCCAAAGCGAGGTAATCTGTACATGCACGATTTTCACTATGAAGGTAAGGATTTGTGGTGTGAGGAGTTTCCGATCCGGGATCTTGTCGACCAGGTGGGAACCCCCCTCTATATATACAGTTACCGGACCCTGCGAAATCATTTCCGCGTCTTTGATGATGCCTTCTCCAGAGTACCCCATATTACCTGCTTTGCCGTCAAGTCGAACTCCAACGTTGCTATTCTCAGGATCTTCATTCGCGAGGGTGGGGGCGTCGACATCGTCTCGGGCGGAGAGCTTTACCGCGCCCTGCAGGCGGGAGTGGACCCCCAGAAGGTCGTTTATTCAGGGGTAGGGAAGAAAGTTGAAGAGATCGAATATGCGCTGGCATCCAACATTCTGATGTTCAATGTTGAATCCTTCCAAGAGCTGGAGGTTATCAATGCTTGTGCGGCCCGGATGAAACGGAAGGCCGGCATCGCCCTGCGGATCAATCCTGACGTTGACCCGGAAACACATCCGTATATTTCCACGGGTTTGAAAGAAAATAAATTCGGCGTCAACGTGGAACAATCTTTGGAGACCTATCTAAAGGCAAGTAAATTTAAATCTCTTGACATTAAGGGAATCAGTTGTCATATCGGTTCCCAATTGACAAAGATATCTCCTTTTATCGACGCTCTGGATCGTCTCAAGAAACTTTACGGTCACTTGCAGGATGCCGGTCTTAACATCCGGTATATAGATCTGGGGGGAGGTCTTGGCATTACCTATAATGATGAGACCCCGCCCCATCCGTCCGAATACGCAGATGCCATTATCAGCGCCTCCCGGGATATTTCCTGTACCTTCATATTCGAACCGGGACGGGTAATCGTCGGCAACGCCGGGATTCTTGTAACCAAGGTATTGTACACGAAAGCCAATGAAGACAAGAATTTTATCATTGTTGACGCCGGGATGAATGACTTACTAAGGCCTAGTCTTTATAAATCGTATCATAATATTCAAGCGGTGCGAAAAACGAAGCGAAAAGAGATCGTCGCCGATGTAGTGGGTCCGATTTGCGAGTCCGGCGATTATCTGGCCAAGGAAAGGAGTCTCCCGCGCTTTGAAAGAGACGATCTTATGGCCGTAATGAGCGCCGGCGCCTATGGCTTCACCATGGCCTCCAATTACAATTCCCGGCCCCGGGCTGCGGAAGTGCTGGTTACGGGAGATAAGTACCATATTATTAGGAAACGAGAGGATTACCGGGAACTTATTCGTGGTGAGAAAATTCCGGATATGATAAAAAGAAAATAATAACTTTTTTAGGAGGGCCTATGTTTAAGGGAGCCATTGTTGCAATCGTCACCCCATTCAAAAACGGGAAGGTGGATGAGGGAAAACTTCGGGAACTAATTGAGTTTCAAATTGCCAACGGAACGGATGGCATCGTGCCTTGCGGTACGACGGGTGAATCGCCGACATTGTCTCATGAAGAGCATGACCGGGTAATTGAAATTACCGTTGACGCGGTCAGAAAACGTGTCCCCGTTATTGCCGGCACCGGTTCTAACTCAACGTCTGAGGCCTTGCGACTTACGAAACATGCCCATGAGGTCGGGGCCGACGGGGCCTTGATGGTTTGTCCATATTACAACCGTCCCACCCAGGAGGGGCTGTATCAGCACTATAAGTTCATTGCCGAAAACGTTTCCATTCCTATAATCGTCTACAATATTCCGGGACGAACAGGGGTCAACCTCTTGCCCGAGACCCTGGCGCGGCTGGCGAAGATTCCCAATATCGTCGGGACCAAGGAAGCTTCGGGATCTTTAAAGCAGATGCATGATGTCATTTCCCTTTGCGGTCCTGATTTTGCGGTCCTTTCCGGGGACGACTTCTTCACCTATCCCCTCCTTTGCCTGGGAGGCCACGGCATCATTTCCGTCGTTTCCAATGTCGCCCCCGCCGACATGGCCGACTTGGTGGATGCATTTGCCGCCGGTGATCTAAAGAAGGCCAAAGACCTGCATTTCAAAATGGTCCCCCTCATCGATTCCCTTTTTATCGAGACGAATCCGGTGCCCGTGAAGGCTGCCCTCGCAATGATGGGAAAAATTGAATACGAAGTCAGACTCCCCCTGGAAAAAATGGCCGAAGGGAATTATGAAAAGCTCAAGAAGGTAATGATGACCTACGGACTGATCAAATAAGGAGAGACGACGATGATAAAAGCGATTGTCATGGGAGCAGGCGGCAGAATGGGAGGAAGAATAAGCTCCCTGATTGCCGCTGCTGAAGGCATAGAAGTTGCTGCGGCGGTGGAAAAAAAAGGACATCCCGTGGTTGGGAAAGATCTGGGAGAAATACTCGGTTTGGGCAAATCAGGCACAATCGTCGTTGATGACCTGAAAAAGGTGATTGACGGCGGCGATGTGATTATCGATTTTACCCATCACGAATCTTCGCTGCAAAATATGGAGTTGGCGGCGAAGAAGGGAAAGCCTATGGTCATCGGTACTACGGGTTTCACTGTGGAGGAAATAAAGAAGGCTCAGAAGTTTGCAAAAAAGACTCCCTGTGTCCTTGCCCCCAATATGAGCGTCGGCGTTAATGTGATGTTCAAGGTTCTTGAAAATGTGGCGACCATTTTAGGAAACGATTATGACGTCGAGATAGTGGAGGCCCATCATAACCTGAAAAAGGACGCTCCCAGCGGTACGGCCATGAAGATGGCTCAAATTGTTGCCGCCGCTCTCGATCGCAATCTTGACCGGGAAGGAATCTATACGAGGAAGGGGATGATCGGGGAGCGATCGAAGACCGAGATCGGTATTCAGACCATTCGGGGCGGAGACATCGTCGGCGAACATAATGTGATGTTTGTGACCAATGGAGAACGTCTCGAATTTATCCACCGTGCCCATAACCGGGATAATTTCGCCCGCGGGGCTATCCGCGCCGCCAGATGGGTCATCGACCAGAAAAACGGCCTTTACGACATGCAGGATGTCCTCGGTTTGAGAACAGCCTGATATGTCTCTGCGCGGGGTGATCGCCTATGTCGGCGTCGGTTCGAATCTCGAAGAACCGCTCCGGCAATGCCGATTGGCCATCCGGAATCTCGCTGCCGTCAAGGACACCCGGTTGTTGAGGACATCCGCATTTTACCGTACGGAACCGGTTGGCGTCAGTGAACAGGATGCGTTTATAAATGCGGTCGCCGAGATTAGAACCGGGTTGCCGGCGAGAACGCTTTTAGAGGCCCTTAAGGCTATCGAGCAGGAGATGGGACGCCGGGAGTCAATACGTTGGGGACCCCGGATCATCGATCTTGACATACTTCTTTATGGCCAGGATATAGCGCAGGAAGATGATCTTGTCATTCCCCATCCGGAATTACATAAGCGTCGTTTTGTTTTGGTCCCGTTATGCGAGATATGCTCTTATGCGATCCATCCTGCCTTTGGAATATCCATGCAGGGATTGTTAATACGCCTTGAAAAAGATGACCGGAGCGCTGTCGTAAAGATTGAACAGATAGCAGGTTAAGGCAAAATGATTATAAGACTTATCATATTCATCATATTATTTTATCTTTTGTACCGGATCGCGAAGCTCCTTTTTCTGCCCGGTGAAAAAACGGTCAAGCCGCTTCCGAAAGCTCATCAGGAAAATCTGGCGGGAGGAGAAGATCTCGTTGAAGACCCGTGTTGTCACACATACATACCAATCAGCGATGCCCTCTCCTGGAAGGGCCCTGACAAAACGCATTATTTTTGCAGTCCTACGTGTCTTGAAAAATATCGGAAAAATTATGAAAACGGTGGGTAAGGAGAGGGAATATGAAGTTTTTTATTGATACGGCCAATATTGGAGAAATTAAAGAAGCAAAAAGCTTGGGAATGGTTGATGGGGTGACTACGAATCCGAGTCTCATCGCCAGGGAAAAGAAGAGTTTTGAAGCGGTCGTGAAAGAGATTCTTAAGGTAATCGATGGGCCCGTCAGTCTTGAGGTTATGAGCCTGGATGCCGACGGCATGTTTAAAGAAGGCAAGAAACTGATGCAACTCGGCGACCAGGTCGTCATCAAGGTACCCATGACCATGGACGGTCTAAAGGCGACGCGGCGGTTTGCGGCCGAAGGAATTCCCGTTAACCAGACATTGATCTTTTCCCCTCTCCAGGCGCTGATGGCAGCGAAGGCCGGAGCTGCCTACGCAAGTCCTTTCGTGGGCAGACTCGACGACATCGCCCATGACGGCATGGCCCTCGTGGAACAGATTCTGACGATTTACGATCAGTATGGCTATGATACGGAAGTCATTGTCGCCAGCGTCAGGCATCCGGGGCACGTCCTTGAAGCCGCCATGATGGGCGCCGATATTGCGACGATTCCTTTCAAGGTCATCCAGCAGTTGGCCCAGCATCCCCTCACCGACAGGGGGGTCGACACCTTTCTTGCGGACTGGAAAAAGGTGCCAAAAAAATAACAAAAAGAGATCACAATGATTGACTACCTGCAAAGGTACTTTGATGCCCTGCCCATAGCGCCGGAAAACAGGAAGATCATAAATCTGCCCAATACGATCACTATGATACGGATCTCCTTTATTCCGGTCCTGTTTCTGCTGCTTCTGTCCCCAGGGCAGACAATGAGTCTGGTTATGGCGGGGCTCTTCATCGCCGTATCATTTACTGATCTCTTGGACGGATATATCGCGCGAAGATATCACATTGTGACGACCATGGGGAAATTCCTCGACCCCATTGCGGACAAACTGGTCATCAATACGGCGATGATTTTAATGATTCCTATTGGCAGGATTCCCGCCTGGGTCGTCGCCGTTGTCGTTATCCGCGATTTTGCCGTCGACGGGATAAGAAATATCGCTTCTTCGACGGGCCACATTATTTCGGCAAGCTGGTTGGGAAAACAGAAAACCCTTTGCCAAGTCTTCGCCGTTTCCGCCCTGATGATTCATTATCCCTTTCTCGGAGCGGACGCCCATGTCGTCGGCACTACTATTCTCTATCTGGCCTTATTTCTGAGCGTTTATTCGGGCCTGGATTACCTTGTTAAATTTTATCGTCACGTCATTCGTGAAAAAGGTGCGGATTCATGATCAATTCAGTAGATTACAGCCTCTTTGACCGACCGGAAATCCTCATGGCCCTCTTTCATCCAAGACCCGAATGGTCTTTCAATCTACCCCAAAAAGGGGTGGAAACACTGATGATCCCCGTTGATAGCGATGTGGATATTCAGGCCCAGATTTATCTGGCATCTCCAGAGGCGCCAAATATTCTTTTCTTTCACGGGAATGGCGAAATTGCCGCCGATTACCAGGAAATTGCACCCTTTTATACCAACCGGATGATCAATCTCACGGTTGTGGAATACCGGGGATATGGCAGATCTACAGGGATACCTTCGGTCAGCTCCATGATGAATGACGGCCACACAATTTTCGCTTATTTTAAAAACTGGCTTAAGGAGAAAGAACTTACGGGTAAGGTCATTGTCATGGGACGTTCTCTCGGAAGCGCCCCGGCTCTGGATATTGCCCATTGCCACCAGGATGAACTCGACGGATTGATTATTGACAGCGGATTTGCCTATGCGAGCCCTTTATTACGTCTCATGGGCGTCGATATGGAAGACTTGGGGTTGAAGGAAGAGCAGGGATTCAGAAATGTCGAAAAAATTATGAGCTTTAAGAAACCGACACTTATTATCCATAGCCAATACGATCATATCATCGCCCTTCAGGAAGGGGAGATCCTTTTCCATGCCTGCCCGGCGAAAGAAAAAAGATTTCTCCGTATTGCCGGCGCCAATCACAATAATGTTTTTTTTGCCGGAATGACAGACTACATGGAGTACATAGAATGGTTGATTGCTCGCACCAGGGAATAAAAACACGGAAAGAGAAGTTCATTCGGAACATTTTGATTGACAAAATCATTCATCTGTTATAGTCAGCCACCTGAATTATACGAGCTGAGCGGGCGTAACTCAGCGGTAGAGTGCCACCTTGCCAAGGTGGACGTCGACGGTTCGAATCCGTTCGCCCGCTCCAGATATTTTCGGCGGCATAGCCAAGTGGCTAAGGCAGCGGTCTGCAAAACCGTTATTCACCGGTTCGAATCCGGTTGCCGCCTCCATATAAAATAACGGGTTGCAGATTCCATGGATTCTTTAAACCCTCGTAGTAAAAAGCGGTTGTGAAGCAGTTTTTTCAGGCGGTTGGTATCTCTATAGGGATTATTGACCGCCTTTTTTATTGCCCACGGTGTTCATGTTAATAAAATTTATGTGTAAATATATAAAAACGAGAGAAATATCTTGAGTTGCCTTTCGATATAAAAATCGACGGAGGAAGAATTGCGCGTAAAAATTGAGAATAATCCTTATCTTTTAAAAAAATCGCTTGAGGCCGTCGCCGTTTTCCTTTTTGAAGGTGAGCTGCCTGCCGGATGGAGTGTAGACGCTATTGACAAAGCAGCCAATGGCGTGATTCAGCAAATATGGGAAAAGAATGACTTTGAGGGAAAGCTCCACCAGACGGCTATCCTCTATCCCCGCGGCGATGTCGGAATCCGGCGCGTCATCCTGGTCGGCCTTGGAAAGCAGGGAGATTTCTCTGCAGATAAGCTGCGCAGCGCCGGCGCCAAAGCGGGACAAGCGGCGCGTTCACTTAAAGTCAAGTCCCTGGCCATGACCCTGGAGGCCGACAAGCTCGGCTTATCATGGGAAACGGCCACGGAAGCGAGCGTGGAAGGGATCATTCTTGGACTTTATCAGTATACGGACTTCAAGACCCTGGACCGGGAGAGCATCAAAGAGGTTGAGCTGTTACAAGTCTTCATCATGGATAATGAAAATATGTCCCTTGTCAAAGCGGCGGCCGAAAGAACGGAAACAATCTGCCGGGCCGTTTATTTCGTCAGAAACTTGGTCTCTGCCCCCGCCAATGAAATGACACCCGGTATTATGGCCCGTGAAGCCCTCGCTATTGCCAAGGGGCATAAGAAAATCAAGACAACGGTCCTGGAGGCTGCCGATATGAAGCGCCTCGGGATGAATGCCCTCCTCGGTGTGGCAAGAGGAAGCGACGAGCCTCCCAAACTCATCATTATGGAATATCAGGGGGCCGGAAAGGGACACCCCCCCGTTGTTCTTGTCGGGAAGGCCCTCACTTTCGACAGCGGCGGGATCTCCCTAAAACCTGCGGAAAAGATGGATGAGATGAAAGCGGATATGGCGGGGGGAGCTGCCGTTATTGGCGCCGTATGCGCGGCAGCGGATTTACAATTGCCTGTTAACGTCGTGGCCCTGATTCCGGCGACGGAAAACCTCCCCGGGGGAAAGGCCGTCAAGCCGGGAGATATCCTCAAATCCATGTCGGGGAAGACCATCGAGGTCCTCAATACGGACGCGGAAGGGAGGCTGATTTTAGCCGACGCCCTCACGTACGCCGGGCGATTCAAACCGGCGGCGATTATTGATATCGCCACGCTGACCGGGGCCTGCGTTGTCGCCCTCGGAGATCATGTCATGGGGATGATGGGTACGGATGAAAATCTGAAGAACAGGATCAAAAAAGCATCGGAACAGACCGGGGAATTGCTGTGGGAACTACCGCTCTGGGAAAACTATCATGACCTGGTCAAAAGCGATATTGCCGATTACAAGAACTCTGCGGGAAGACCGGGGGGGGCGATTACCGCCGCCGCCTTCCTCAGTAAATTTGTCGGTTCCTATCCGTGGGTGCACCTCGATATTGCCGGACCGGCCTGGCTGACCAAGGATCAGGCATATAATCCCAAAGGGGCGTCAGGAGCGGGAGTCCGTCTTTTTGTGCAACTCCTGAGGAACTGGTCGGATGTTGCCTGAGGATTTATGAACATGCCTCCGGTCCTCGCCGTTGACAACCTCTCGACTTGCTTCGATACCGAGCAGGGGACCCTGAAAGCCGTAGATGAGGTCAGTTTTCAGTTGGATGCCGGAGAAACCCTTGGTATAGTCGGCGAATCGGGATGCGGAAAGACGGTCCTGTCCCTATCCATTATGCGCCTTGTTCCCACGCCTCCCGGCAGATATGTCTCCGGCCGGATCAACCTTGGGGGCGTCGATCTCCTTTCTCTCCCGGAAAAGGAGATGCGAAAGGTCCGGGGGAAAGACATTTCGATGATCTTTCAGGAACCGATGACCTCATTGAATCCCGTTTTCCGAATCGGCGCACAAATCAGCGAGACGATCAGACTGCATCAAGGATTAAATCGCGCCGAATCCCATCAAAAAGCCATAGAAATGCTCCGCCTGGTAGGAATCGATGTTCCTGAAAAAAGAATCAACGACTATCCTCACCAGCTCAGCGGCGGCATGAGACAAAGGATCATGATCGCCATTGCCTTGGCTTGCAATCCCCAGTTGATGCTTGCCGATGAACCGACCACAGCCCTTGATGTCACTATTCAGGCGCAGATACTCGCCTTGATTAAGGAGCTGAAGAGGGACATGGGAACCTCCGTGATCCTGATAACCCATGATTTGGGGGTTATCGCGGAAAACGCACAACAGGTTGCCATAATGTATGCGGGTAAGTTCGTTGAATATGCAGATGTGAAGGACTTATTTTCCCACCCCCTACACCCTTACACCGAGGGGCTTCTTCATTCTATTCCGAGAATTGAGGGATACTATAACCGGAACAAACGGCTCCCCATGCTTCCAGGGGGAGTTCCCGATCTCAGCCGACTTCCCGAGGGATGCAGCTTTAATGATCGTTGTCCATATGTGATGCCCATATGCCGGGCTGAAGAACCGGCCTTGGTTGGAAAAAATTCCCCGAAACGATATGTACGTTGCTGGAAGTATCAATAGAATGACTTCACCACTGTTAACAGTCCATGAATTACATAAAGCTTTCCCGCTTCAGGGGGGATTGTTTGCTTCTTCCAAGGAAAGATGTCTCGCTGTCCAGAATGTAAGCCTGACTCTCCATGCAGGCGAAACCCTCGGCATTGTAGGAGAAAGCGGCTGCGGTAAAACCACCCTGGCAAGAATGATCGCCCACATTGAAAGGCCCACGACCGGAGAAATCAGATATAAAGGCCAGAATATTTTCAAATATGACAAAAAACAACTGAAGGCTTATCGAAGGAAAACACAGTTCATCTTTCAAGATCCCTATGCTTCCCTCAACCCGCGCCTGACGGCCGGAGAAATCATCGGGGAACCATTTATTATTCATCGCCGCAACCTCGCTCAAGATATCGATACCAAGCCGGAAAGCATCATGAAGATGGTTGGCTTGTCAAAAGACCAGGAGCGCCGCTATCCTCATGAATTCAGCGGCGGTCAGCGGCAGCGGATAGGAATCGCCCGGGCTATTGCCCTGCGACCTGAGATCATAATTGCCGATGAACCCGTTTCAGCACTCGATGTGTCGGTGCAGGCCCAGATCCTGAATTTAATGAAGGATCTTCAGGATGAATTCAAGCTAACCTACATTTTTATTTCCCATGATATGGGGGTCATACGCTTCATCAGCGACAGGATTGCCGTCATGTATCGGGGAAGTATCGTCGAAATGGCAAGTAATCAAGAGCTGTTTGAAAACCCTCAGCATCCTTATACGAGAACCCTTCTGGCGGCGGTGCCCCAGTTTGAATAAGATACGAAGGTGAATAAAGAACAACTGAACAAAAAACTTGATTTTCTGAAAAAGTAGTGATAGCGGACTTACACCGATATGAAATGAATTTATCCTTAGATACCGGTTCAATACGAAAGAGCTGGTGGAGCAGGTCGGGATTGAAAATAAATTTTGAGACGTGTTTTTGAACCATGACGGATAATATGTCCTAATCCGTTGTGGTTTTTTTATTTTCAGCGAATGGAAAGGAGGGAGTATTGTGGCAGAGGGTAAAGTCAAATGGTTTAACGAGAAGAAGGGATGGGGTTTTATTGAAAACGATGAAGGGGGAGATGTTTTCGTTCATTTCAGTGCCATCCAGGGATCCGGATTCAAGACGCTTTTTGAATCACAGCGGGTAAGCTTTGATATCGAGCAGGGGAATAAAGGTCCGGCAGCCATTAATGTTCAGCCCTTATAGGGAATAATCCTTATGAAAGAGATGCCCCGGTGTCACCGATAGACACGGGGGCATTTTCATTTTTACCATTTAGTTTGCGAATATTTTCCAATTCCTTATAAGACCAGACCATAATCACAAAGAAGGCTGCCGTTGCCGAGACGGGTTGCGCCATCCACACGCCGTCTCTGCCCATCAAGGATGAAAACAAATACATTAAAGGGATAAGAAAGAGGGCATCCCTGATGAAGAGCAGAATCATGGAGGTTAATCCTTTCCCAAGTCCTATGAACAAATTAATCCACACCAGACTCGGTCCTGCGAGGATAAGAGGGGAGACAAATATTTTTAGCGCCGGGGCGGCAATAGCTATTAATCCCCTGTCTTTCGTAAAAAAACCGAGAATGGGATCGGCAAACAGAATGATCAGGATGCTACAGACACCTGCAAAAAAAGACGAGCAATAGACCGCAACTTTGACGGTATTGATCAATCGCTCGTAGAGACGCGCCCCCAGATTGAATCCCACCAGAGGCATGACGCCGTGACCGATTCCAAACAGGATCATCATCACCAGGCCGTTGATACGAAAACATATTCCCATGGTGGCGAGTGCCAGATGTCCATATGGGGCGAGAATTTGATTGTAGACAATAAGTACAGCGGCGAAGACCAGATTCATGAGCACGGAGGGAAGGCCGGTCTGGTAAATGGAGCGGATAATGTTGAAATCCGGCCTTAGGTCGGCCAGGGATAGTTGAAATTTTGGGGATTTTAACAGTAAAAAATACAGGGAAAGGAGTCCCGAAGCAGTCTGGCCGATAACCGCTGCGATGGCGGCGCCCTCGATTCCGAGGGCCGGGAATCCGCACCATCCGAAAATGAGCAGTGGATCCAAAACTGCCCCCAGCAGCGTAAAGATGAGAACCGCATACATGGAAAGATTTGGTTGTCCTTCCGCCCGGAAAAGATTGTTCGCCATCATCAAGAACAGCAGGAAGGGGGAGCCAAGGACGATCCAAAGGAGATAGCGCCGCGCCAGGACAATTATTTCCGGCGTCCCGCCAAAGACCTTGAGCATTAAATCGGGGACCGAGAAAGTAACGGCGATGAGGATAGCCCCTGAAAAAACAGACAATATGATAACCTGCCCGGCGGTTTTTCTTGCCTTGTCCAGTTCCCCGGATCCGAACATGCGGGCGGCGTAAGAACCCGCTCCGACCCCGGTGCCGACTCCGATAGCCGCAAAAATCATCTGGATGGGAAAGGTGATGGTAAAGGCAGCTATTGTTTGTGGGCTAAGCCTCGCCAGCCACAGGGTGTCCATGAGGTTGTAGATGGCCATGGAAAGCATAGCGAGCATGGACGGCAAGCTCATTTTCAGAAGGAGTGGCAGGATCGGACCTTCGCCAAGATTTAAGCTCTTGTACTTCATCCATATTTGGGTAACATGTACCTAAAAGCTATTGCAAGAAATTATTGCTTAAAAAATAATCCGTTATCCTTGACGAGGCATAATGATTGTGTATATAAATCATTAATGTCAAAATAATGTGCCTTAAATGACATGAGTTCGAGGAAAATATCCATGAAGAAAGAAATGAGGAGTTTAAGTTGAAAAAATCTATATGCCTTTTATTTACAGTATTGCTCCTGTTTACGGCAGCAGGCTGCAATGGGGGGGACGAAGCCAAGAGAATCAAGGCTTCCGAAGAAACACAATCAAAAGGACCTCAGGTCAGTCCCCAAGCTGCTCCCGGTCCTTTAGCTCCCGTAGCGCCGCTGCTCAGTCCTACTGATGTGATTGCCGAAGTAGATGGTTTTAAATTGACCCGCGCCCAACTTGACCTGGAAGTTAAAAAGAAAATGCAGGATATGCAGGGCAAAATACCTGCCGATCGGATAACGCAGGCGACAGCAGCACTGAGAAAAGAGCTTGTCGAGGATTTTATCATCCGCACCTTGCTCGTCAATGAGGTCAATCGGAGAAAAATCGTCGCTACGGATAAAGAAGTTACCGATCGCTTGAATATTATGAAGGCATCCCTCCCGGCCGGCACGACTATGGAGGAATTTTTGAAAAAGAGCGGCGTCACAAGCGAGCAGCTCCGTCAGGAAATAACCCTTGGCATCCGTATCAGCAAACTTATGAGTACAACTAAAACGGCAAAAGCAGCCCCTTCGGAAAAAGAAATCGAGCAATTCTATAAAAACAATAAAGAAAAATTTCGGGCCCCCGAATCTGTCCATGCGCGCCATATCTTGGTAGCAAAGACGGCGGGGGAAGATGATAAGTCAAAAAAAGCCAAGCGTGAAAAAGCGGAGAATCTCCGGAAGCAAATCCTTGCCGGAAGTGATTTTACCGAGGTGGCGAAAGCCAATTCCGATTGTCCGAGTAAAAACCAGGGTGGCGATCTGGGAACCTTTGCCAAGGGGCAGATGGTGAAACCTTTTGAAAATGCCGCCTTCAGCCAGAAGAAAGGCGAAATCGGCCCTGTCGTGGAAACTGATTTCGGCTATCACATCATTGAGGTCCTTGACCATCAGCCGTCAAAAATTCAAAATCTCGACAAGGAGACAAAATTGAAGATTTCGGCGTTTCTTCAGCAGAAAAAAAATTATGAGGCATTCAACAAAATCATGCAGGGGCTGAAGGCAAAGGCTCATATCGTAATTGCTGATAAATAGCTCATCACGATAAAGAGGAGGGTATATGAGAAAAAGAGAAGCAGGTAAGGTAAATAGTAACCTCTGGTACCTGGGCAGGAAAGAATCGGGGATGTATCTTCTGGAAGGGGAAAAAGAATCCATGCTTATCAGTGCCGGGATCAGCTTCATCCTGGGCGATGTCCTCGCACAGATGAAATCCTTCGGCATCGACGAGAAAAAGATCAAATCCCTGCTAATCCTGCACTCGCATTTCGATCATGTGGGGACAGTTCCCTACTTCAAAAGGACATACCCCGAGCTCGACATTTACGCCTCCCGAAGGGCGTGGGATATTCTCACGATGCCCAAGGCCATCGAGACAATGAACGCCTTCAGCCGGATGGTCGCCGCAAAAGAGGGATTTCAGGAGGTCCTGGCAAAATATGACACGGAATGGAGAGACGATATTGTCGGGAAAACTGTCTCCCATGGAGATGTTTTGGCCGTTGACGGCATGGAAGTCAGGATAATGGAATCTCCCGGTCACTCATCATGCTCTATCGCCGCTTACATCCCGGCTTTAAAAACCCTGCTCCCCTCTGACGCAGGCGGGATTCCCATCGACGACGATATCTTCCCATCGGGAAACTCTAACTACACCCAGTTTGAGGAGAGCCTGGAAAAGATGAAGGACCTGGAAGTCGATTATTACTGCGCCGATCATTATGGTTATATCAGCGGGGATGAAGCCCGCGATTATACCCGGCAGACTATTGAGGCCACCCGTCAACTGCGCGCTCAGATCGAAAAAATATACAAAGAAACCGGAGATATCGAGTCTTCAGCAAATATTCTGACGGAGGAACTTTTTAGAAGACATCCGGATTACTTCATCTCAAAGGAAATCATTGCCGGCGTATTCGGACAGATGGTCAAACATATCGCCAAATCCATGTAGGAAAAAGCTGGGGCAGATAGCTCCTCCCGGAGCATCTGCCCCAGCTTTTCGTCAGTCTGCGGTCACAAATCCAAATACTCATACTGAGACCAGCCGCTGCTGTCGGTAACCATATCTTACATGGAGTACGGTAAAAACAGCTTAGCGTCCGGTCATTTTCTCCAACTTTTCGGGGTACCGGGCCCCCTGCACCGTGATCTTTGCGGCAGCGCTATCGATCTCACGGAGATCGTCGGGCGTAAGTATAACCTGGATTGCACCGATGTTCTCTTCCAGGCGATGCAGCTTCGTGGTGCCCGGGATGGGAACAATCCACGGCTTTTGGGCAAGCAGCCAGGCAAGCGCGATCTGCGCAGGTGTCGCCTTCTTCTGTCCTCCGAATTCAGCAAGCATATCAACCAAGGACTGGTTCGCTTTTCGGGCCTCCGGTGTGAACCGGGGTACAATATTGCGGAAGTCTGCACTGTCGAATGTCGTGCTTTCGTCGATCTTTCCCGTAAGGAAGCCCTTACCCATAGGGCTGTAGGGAACGAAGCCGATTCCGAGTTCCTCGAGAGTTGGCAACACTTCCTTCTCAGGTGTCCTTGTCCACAGAGAGTATTCGCTTTGGAGAGCGGTAACCGGCTGGACGGCGTGGGCGAGGCGTATCGTCTTCGCGCCCGCTTCCGAAAGACCAAAGTGCTTGACTTTTCCTTCCCGAATCAGGTCCTTAACCGCCCCTGCCACATCCTCGATCGGCACGTCAGGATCAACACGGTGTTGATAGAATAGATCGATGGTTTCGATCCTGAGTCGTCTGAGCGATGCCTCGGCGACCTCCTTGATGTGTTCC
>Ga0074199_1001616_pt1 | contig 18309 bp, 22 predicted proteins | sample EPASupsiteSAE347_FD_64528 | JGI IMG/M metagenome (GOLD analysis project Ga0074199, IMG submission 64528) | Bioremediated contaminated groundwater from EPA Superfund site, New Mexico - Sample SAE3-47 | ecosystem: Environmental > Aquatic > Deep subsurface > Groundwater > Contaminated ...
CGCGGATGGCCTGGGAGAGTTCTTCCCGGCAGATCGGCTTGTTCAGGAAGCCGATACCGCCCGCCTCCTTGGCCTGCTCGATACTTTCCTCGCTCCCCAGAGCGGTGAAAAAGGCCACGGGAATATGGGCGGTGCGTTGGTCCGCCTTGATCCGCCAGGTTGCCTCGAAGCCCCCCATTACCGGCATTTCGATGTCCATGATAATCATGTCCGGTTGGATCTCGATGGCCAGCTCGCAACCTTGGAGACCGTTTTCAGCGGTAAAGGACTGGTGCCCCAGTTGCTGGACAAGCTGGCTGACGATACGCCGGATCATGGCGGAATCATCGACTATGAGGATGGTTTTCAACATGAAGCCTGACTCACAACGTGTACGGGGACAACCTGGCCCCAAGTGGACAATGTGCGTACTATACTCCGAAAACGGGAGGGAAGGCAAAAAAAATATCGGCCATGCATCCCGGCCTGCCGCGGGTTAGGGCCCTTGGCAATTCCCAGGGCGTCCGGCCTATTTTTTTTGGGTCCGAATGGCCACGGAATTGGCGTGGGCGGTGAGGCCTTCAAGCCGGGCGAGCGTCTGGATATGTTCGCTGTCCGCCTGGAGGGCTTCCCGGGAATAGGCGATCAGACTGGATTTCTTGATGAAGGTCTCCACCCCGAGGGCCGAGGAGAAGCGGGCCGTGCCCATGGTCGGCAGGACATGGTTGGGACCGGCCAGATAATCCCCGGCCGATTCCGGGGTGTGGCGGCCGAGGAAGATCGCCCCGGCATGGCGGATGCGGGTCAGCCAAAGAAATGGCTCCTTCACCATCAGCTCCAGATGCTCGGCGGCAATCGCGTTGGCCAGGAGGATGGCTTCCTCCAGATCCTTGGCCACCAGGATCACCCCCCGTTCGCTCAGGGATTTCCGGGCGATCTCGGAGCGGGAGAGGTCGGCCAGCTGCGCTTTGAGCTCCACCACGATCCGGCCGGCCAGTTCCTCGCTGGTGGTGATGCACATGGCTTGGGCCTGCGGGTCGTGTTCCGCCTGGGCCAGCATGTCGGCGGCGATGTAGGAGGGTTCTCCGGTTTCGTCGGCGATGATCAGCACCTCGCTGGGCCCGGCGATCATGTCGATGCGCACTCTCCCTGCAACCTGGCGCTTGGCCTCGGTCACGTACTGGTTGCCCGGGCCGACGATCACATCCACCGCAGGGATGGTCTTGGTGCCGTAGGCCAGGGCCGCGATGGCCCAGGCGCTGCCCGCTTTGTAGATTTCGGTGATCCCGATCTCCTGGGCCGCCACCAGCAGGGCTGGGTTGATCTTGCCGTTTTTATCGGGCGGGGTCATCATCACCCGCCTTTCCACCCCGGCGATGGCCGCGGGGATGCCGTTCATCAGCACCGAGGAGACCAGGGGGGTTTTGCCGCCCTGGCCGCCCGGCACGTAGAGGCCGGCCGAGTCCACCGGATGCACGATCCGGCCGGTGATGGCGCCGTCTTCCCTGGTCACCATCCAGGACTGTTCTTTTTCCCGCTCGTGAAAGGTGTAGATGCGCTCGATGGCGAGTTCCAGGGTGTCGAGGAAGTCTTCGTCCACTGATTCCATGGCCTGGTGCAGCTCTTCGTCGCTGACCCGGAGCTGTTTGACGCTCATCTTTGGCGCGTCGAATTTGCGGATATACTCCACCAGCGCCTCGTCGCCGCGCTGGCGGATATCGGTGATGATGCCGGTCACGGTCTGTTGGCAGGCGGAATCGGCCAATTGAAAACGGTCGCGCAACCCGGCCAGGATTTCCTTGCCTCGGGCAGAGGTGGTGGTAACGGGGGTAATGATCATGGTGTGCCTCTATGGTTGAGCGGCAGGCGGGGACTGCTGCCAGCGCCGGTCCGTCGTGGTTTTTAAATCCGTCAGAGTATTATACCGTTCGCGGTGAGCCTGTCGAACCGTGCTGTGCAGCTTTTGGCCTTCGACAAGCTCAGGCCGAACGGCATCACATGAATAATATTCTCTCTATACCAGCGTTTACAGGGGAAGAAAAGACCTCTTCGCGCAAATGGACAAAATCCCCGGCCATGCTTGGCATTGCCAAGAGGCCGGGCAGCGGATAAGCTGGGAACTGTTGGGGGATAGTTTGACCTCTTTCCCTTTTTACCGGGGTACACCATGTTTCGCGCATATCTCGTGGCGGTGCGGGAGCTTCCCAAGCCGCCCCGTCTTTTTCTGATTTTTACGGCGGTCAATGTCTTTTCCTGGCAATGCATTGCCGGGCAGGGGCTGGTTCTCTTTGCCCGCGCCGTCAACATGCCCCCGTCCTGGGTGGGTCTGCTGCTCTCTTTTCTCCCTCTTTCCATGCTGCTGGTGGTGTTTACCGTGCCGCTGGTGGAGTGGCTTGGTCCCCGGAAACTGCTGGTGTGGACCTGGCTGGCCAGAAATGCTCTTTCCCTGTCGGTTTTTTTGCTCCCCTGGGCAGTAAGCCGCTGGGGCGCGGCAGGAGGATGGGGGGTGCTGTTGTTCGCCACCCTGGCCTTTTCCCTCATCCGGGCCGTGGGGGTGGGTGCCTGGTATCCGTGGCTGCACGAGATCGTGCCCAGGCCGCTCCTTGGCTCCTATTTTTCCATCGAGGCGGCCATGAGCCAGGTAATCACCATTGTCCTTGCTCTGGTCATGGCCCTGATCCTTGGCATGGACCAGGGGCTGAGCCGTTTCTTTCTCATCTATGGGGCGGGCATCGGGGCAGGATTGTGCAGCGTACGGCTTATTCGGAAGATCCCCGGCGGGGAAAGCAGCGTGACCTCCGATTTTCCGGCATCCGTCCGGAGGCCGTCCTTGCGGGAGGCGTGGGCCGATACCGCATACCGCCGTTTCTTTCTTCTCGCCATGCTGGGCGCCGCTTCGCTCATGTGGCTCAATGCCGCTTCGGTGATGTACCTGCGCGACATGCTCCTCTACTCCGAGACCAGAATCATGCTGCTTCTTGGCGCGGGCGGGGTCGGGGTGGCCTGCACCGTCCATTTTTGGGGCAGGGCCGCCGATCGCTTCGGCAGCGTTCCGGCCATGATCCAGCTTCTGGCCGCGCATGCGCTGCTGGCCTTTGCCTGGTGGGGACTGTTGCCGGGCGGCAGTCTGACCGGGGTGCTGGCGGTGGTGGTCATTGTTTTCACCACGATTTTCAACGGCGCTTTCACCATGGTCAGCGCCAGGGGCATGCTCTGCCGGGTGCGTGACGAGGGCAGGGTTGCCTACACCAGCCTCTGGATTCTCGGTATCTCAACAGCCAATGGGTTGCCGCCGATTCTGGCCGGTCTGCTCATCGACCATCTGGAGCTGGCCGGGTTCCGGCTCTGTTTTCTCGTTGCGGGAGGGCTCGGCCTGGCTGCGGCCTCGTGCATGTTCGCTCTGCCCCCGGAGGAGGGCAAGCCGCCCCTGCATGAGTTGCGTCATCTGATTCACCCGAGCCAGCCCGTGCGTTCCCTGGCCAGGGTTTTTTGGATTACCTTGGGCTTTGGGGAAAAGAGGGGAGGGGGCGGCGAGGGTGTGGATGGAAGATGAACCGGAGCGTGGCCACATGAAGATACTAACTATACAAGAGCATACTGGCTTGTCGGAGTTCGAACTATTTTTGCATACGGTTTCTGATAAACTTGCCGCTGCTATCTGTAAAAAATTTCAGGCGTATGTTGCAATGAATGACATCTATAGCTGCAACAGCTTGAAAATCCTGAACCCTAGGATATGGGGGTACAAAGGAACCATTTACAAGCTGCGCGTGGATTGCGGGAAAGAGTCAGCCCGCGTGCTGTTTGCAAAAACAGCGGACAACGACCTTGTGCTCTTGCATGGGTTTATCAAAAAAACTCGCAAGACCCCGAGTAAAGACGCCAAGATCGCCATGGAAAATCTTGAGCGGCTCAAAAACAACGCAGCGCTCAACCAATTCCCTTTGACACAGTACTCGTCCTAACCGCCTGGGTTCCGGCATGCGAAGATGCTGTCGGGGCGTGTTCCGGTTTTGCTCTTTTATGGCGCAACTTCGAGGAGTTTGCCTGAGTCGTAGTCAAGCAACAGCGCGGATCGCAACACCCCGTTTTCTCCCTGGACGTTGCAGTTTATGTAACGGGTGGAGCCAATGGTGATCATGCCGTGATGGCTGTGGATATGGCCGAAAATATGATATTTGGGTTTGAGTTTGGCCACGGCCGCTGCGAGGTCGGCGCAGCCATGCGATACAGGGCCATCTTGGTCAAAAATGCCTAACGGTGGGGCGTGGGTGACCAAGATATCGATTCCTTGCGGGATCATATCCCATTTTTCTTTCAGGGCTTTCCCCCGTGGCAATGCAAAGGCATCACACGCATAGTCGTTGAATGTTGGTTGCCAAGGCGCCCCGTAGAGAGTGATTCCGGCAATAACAACACTTTCATCCTGCAGATATACCGCGTTGGATAAAAGAGATTTGGCCTTTTTGGGGTCACGTGCCAGCCTATGGTCGTGATTGCCTCCAATGACAATTTTATGCGTATGGGGAAGGCTTCCCAGGAAGTTGTTAAAGTTCGCAACATCTTGCGAAGTTCTGCAATGGGTCATATCGCCGGCAAAAATCAAAACATCTGCCGCAGGAATGTTGATTTTTCCGTGTGTTGCGTGGGTATCGCTGAAAAGAGCTAGTTTCATGTGAAGATGAAGATGGATCTATTTGTTCATGTAGAACGGCCAAGCTGGCGACGCGAAGCGGCGACAGAGCCGTCGGCTGGAGCGCTTTGTTGGGCGTCTTGGCGCTCATGGTAAGGACTTGGGGATAGGAATTTCATCCCATGTCAAAACTTCTTCGCCATCGGCACCTTCGTGCAATTTCAAGTTCTTCACCGGTCGCGCCAACAAGAACGGGTTGTGGCCACAGCAAATTCGACCCTCCCAGTGGACACCGCCAATTTTGATGTACTCCGCTGGGTATGGGTTGTCGGTTCTGTGGCGCGCATAGGTGATTTTTTCGTGCAAAGAATAGAGGAGATCAACGTACAGTTGCTCTACATACTTCAAGACCCGACCGCTTGAGATGCGATAACCCAGAATGGAGACAATTTTCTCGCTCTGTCGCTTTGGGGAAGATGTGCCTTCCCATGTAACAAGCCACGCGGCACCAAGTTTGCGTTTCGGAAATGGATTCGGTTGGAAGCGCTTAATCTTTTCAACTTGTTCTTCAATCAATTCTTTCGTGACGCCCTGTTTTTTCAGCCACCGCCTTGCTTCACGAATGACAGCATCGAACGTTGCGCCCTCACGGAGCGCCAGATGAAGCATTTTCTCGGCGCGTTTGTGATCGTTCGGGTGGCTCCCGAACGGTGCAGTCATGCCAGCGAAGCAGCCAGGAACTTTGCTTTTCCATGTGACCATGATTAAGACGCCCAACGTTCGCGTTTAAGGGGCGCGCGCGATTCGCGCGTCGCCCCTTAAACGCGTTGTTATACGGCATGATTCTGAAGTAGCTCAATGTCCCGAGCATGTTTCTCTGCCTCTTGTTCTGACTTTGCCATCGCATCGCGCTTGAGCTGAATAAGCCTGTCTCGGGACACGATCCGAACCGGAATCTGGAAGAGCTTGCCATTCAGAGCATCGGCGGCAATGGCGTCATACGACGGGCCGTCCTTCGCCGGCGTAAGAATATCGGCGTGATGACGTTGTTTCAGTTGCGCCTGAACTCCAGGTTTCGCGAAGCTCACAGCTTCAAAGCCAGTAAGGCCCAAAGTGCTCAACGCGGCGGTGACATTCTCCGAATTCTCGGCCGTTGGTTTGACAAGCAAATCCATATCATTGGCCTGCCGCGACGGGCAATGCCATGCCATCGCAAGGCCACCGACCACGAGGAAATCGGCACCGAAGCGCGCAAACGCCTTCACGATTTCCTCATTGGCGTTTGTGCATATCAAGTTGTCACCGAACCGATTCATCTTCTTGCCGTATAACATGTTTATTATCGAGCTTGCTCGAATTGGAATTTCAAATCTGGTTTTCGCTGGATAATTGGTCGTAACTTGCCCAAGAAAGGGGCGAGTTACGCTTCGTTTTTCCTTGAATAGCAACTTTTGCACCCCATATGGGGGTGTTATATGGCAGGCTATATAATTCCGGCTAAAAATAGTCGGGTGTTATCTGCCCACCAAACAGTCGCATGGAGCTTCCCATATTCTGCGGCTGCGTGTCAACTCAGGAGTTTGCGGTCGGCTATTTTTTTGCCGTGCCGGACTCCTCGTCAAACGCCGGGCATTTCTTCTTAGGCGTGTAATTGGTGTATATCTTGTCGTTGTAATCCTTGTGGCAGGGAGAAATTAGGGGCACTCCCCAGTTTATTGCCTTGGTCATGCAGCTTTCGTATCATGCCGCCAGCGGCGTGATACGGGCCAGCGATTCACCGGCTACGTGTCGTGCGGCATGGAGCGATATATCTCCGGATAGTGTTCCCGCAGGCAGTCCGGGCACAGGCCGTGGCTGATGTCCGCCTCGGTATGCGTGTGGATATACACATCGACATTCTCCCAGATTCCCTCCGGGGTGCGGATCTTTTTGCAGAAGCTGCAGAGCGGCAGAATGCCCCGCAGAGTCTTGATTTCCCCAAGGGCGGTCTGGAGTTCCTGGTTGACCCGGCGCAATTCCACCAGATCCGCATGGCGGGCCAGGGCAATGGTGATGGCGCGGTCGATTTCCGCCAGCACCGGCGGTTTGGTCAGGAAGGCGGCAACCCCGGCCTTGCTTGCCGTCTCTACCAGATCGGCGGTTTCGTAAGCGGTCATGATGACAATGGGAGTGGGGCATGTTTCCGTGATGCGACGCGAGGCCTCCAGACCGTCCATCTCCGGCATCTTGATGTCCATGAGCACGGCGTCGGGGTGCAGTTCGGCGACCAGGCGAATCGCCTGTTCGCCATTGCCCGCCTCGCCCGCTATTTCATAGGTGGTTCCCCGCAGGATGCGCTTTATTTCCTCGCAGACCAGGAAGTCGTCCTCTGCCACCACCAGGCGGATATGCCGGTCATTCATGACTGTTTCTCCCTTGAAATCAGCTTGCCGGTTCCGGAACCGTCGCCGGGAAGGTAATGCGGGCCACGCCCCCGTTGTCGTTTGTCAGCGTAATTGTCCCCTGCATGTTTCTCGTTATCAGTCCATTCACCAGGGTGAGGCCGATCCCGCTGTCGGAGAAATCCCCCCGCAGGAGCGGCTCAGGAAAGCCGGGGCCGTCATCCTGGTAGGTAAGTTCTATGATGTTGTCCTGTTGTCCGATGGAAACCGCAATGCTGGCGGTATCCCGCTCGCGGAGCGCATATTTCAAGGTGTTGGTGCTCAACTCATTGAGGACCATGGCCAGGGAATGGGCCTGGTCGCTGTCCACGCGGATTTCAGAGGGGGAAACGCTCAAACGCATCGTGCGGGAGGCCGATAATCCTTTAAGGGTCTCCTTGATGACGCTTTCGCAGAGCTGGTTCAGCGGCAGGGGCTTCCATTCCGAGGAGGAAAGGAGCCGGTGCACGGTGAGCAACCCAGCCACCCGCCAGACCACCTCCTGAACGCGGATCTGATATTCCCGCATCCCTTTTTCCCTGGCCCGGTCCTCCTCCTGATGCAGCATGCTGATGATGGCGACCAGATTGTTCTTGACCCGATGGTTCACCTCCCGGAGCAGCACCGCTTGCGTCTCGGCATACTCGCGCGTCTTTGCCTCGGCCAGGCTCCGCTCCGTCACTTCCTCCGCCAGTTTTTCGTTCAGGGCCTGCAGTTCCCTGGTGCGGTCCGTTACCCGTTGCTCCAGGGAGTCGTGCGATTCCTGGAGACGGTTGAGCATGGTATTGATGGAAGAGGAGAGCTGGGTGATTTCATCAAGGCTGGTAACGGTGATCTCGCTGGTTGGGTCGCTGTGTTTGGTCACCTGATTGGCGGTCTTGGTAAGAGCGACGAGGGGAGCGGTGAGTTTTTTCCCCATGGCTCTGGAAATGCCAAGAACCAAAACGAGGACCATGGCGCCGATGGCCAGATAGATCGCGGTCATGGTGAGCAGCGGCGCATATGCCTGCCTGGTGCTTTGGCCAACGGTCAGGGTCAGGGCCAATTGGTCGAGGGGAGCTTGGGTTTTGAACCGAGAGGTGGTGCTTAATATTGACGTACGGTCCTTGGCTGTTGTCCATATCTCCCCACTTGCGCCCGAGAGCTTGAAGATGTGTCCGTCCCTGCCGGGCACATCCGGCAGGCAGCCGCTGACAAGGGGGATGAGCGGCAGTTCAAGGGCCAGGAACCCTTCGGCCTTGCCGGTGGCGCCATAGAAAACAGGGTAGGCGATGAGCAGATGGCTTTCGGTTCCTTTTTTTTCGAGGCGCGCCAAGGGGCGCTGGTTGGTGATCACCTGGGTCAGCAGGGGTTCGTCCGAATACTGGCGTAATTTTTCCGCTCCTTTGCAGGAGATAATGGGTTTTCCTGAAAAATCGCACAGGGTGAGCAGGCAGGGGATGTTCCGCGGGAGGCGGTAACTGCGGAGAAACGGCTCGACATACATCTCCCGTCCCGCGGAGTCGATGAGGGCATTGACCACAATGAGGTTCGCCGACATATTGCGCATGTCGTTGTTGATGTTGTCCAGGCGCGCTTCCAGCCGGTGGCTGACCAGGGCCGCCTCGAAGGAGAGCTTTTCTTCAATCTGCTCCTTGAGGGTGTGCCGGGTAAAGAGATAACTCGCCAGGCCCAGGGTCAGGACCACGGCCATGGTGAGCGACAGGGCGGCAAGGGAGATCTTGCGGGCAATGCTCCTTGGCATGGGCTGTTTACTCCCGAATCCTCAGGATGGCGCCATCGTTTCGAAACCGGCTCATGAACAGATCTCCCGGCTCCAGGGCCTCGTGGTCTTCGGCGGTGAAGGGGCGGGGATAGGACTTGATCAGTCCGTCGTAGTTGCGCACCTGTTCCAAGGCCTCGCGGATCCTCACCCGGCCGGTGGTTCCGGCCTTGTTGACGGCCAGGGCCAGGATATGGGTCAGGTCATAGGCGTGGGCCATGCCCACCGGCGAGGGGATATCCTCCGGCTTGCTGATCTTGAAGAGTTGTCCGGCGGTCTTGTAAAATTGTTTTAGCTTCTGCTCCCGGTGGTTGTCGAAAAAGCTGTAGGTCTGCACCACGGAAAAATCGATCTGGCTGATCGCCTCGCCGGTCAGCTTGGTGAAATCGCCGCCGGTGACCCCCCAGTGGCTGATGATGGGGAGGCGTTTCTCCCAGGGCAGCCCCGCCACCTCCTTGACCAGGATTGAACCTTCGATCTCGTTGGCCACCAGGATGATCGCCTCGGCGCCGGAGTTGCGCGCCGCTTCGTACTTGTCGAGCAGGGACTTGTCGCCCCACATGTACCACTGGACCGTGGTGACACTCCGTTCCGGGTGGGTGATGAGATAGGACTTGATGGCTTTTTCGCAGCTTCTGCCCCAGCCGGTGGTGGGCAACAGCACGCCGACCCGCTTCGCCCCTTTCTTTGCGGCGTGATTCAGCATGGTCTGGATGGCCCAGCTGTCCTTGAGGGAAAGGCGGAAGCAGTAGTTCGGCGTGTGGCCGTTGTCGACGATGTTGTCGGCCGCACCCCAGGCACTGAACAGGATTATCTTTTTCTCGTGGACCATCGGAACCTCTTCCTGCATGACCGGCGAGAATTTGCCGCCCACCACCGCGACCAGATCAGGGATTTCGGCGAACTCCTCGATGTTCTTGATCCCGCGGGCTGGCACGGAGCGGTGGTCCTTGATCACCAGCTCAAGCGGCCTGCCGCCCAGCACCCCGCCCGCCGCGTTGATCTCGCTGATGGCGGTGAGAATCCCCATCCGGATGGCGTCATCCGAGGTGCTGGTCGTATGGCCGACCTCCGCGTCAAAGCCGATGATCACCGGTTTTTTTGCTGGTTCGGCGGCCATGGCTAGCGTTGTGATCAGGGCGAAAAAAATTGTTAAGGCCTGTGATGTTCTGCGCGTTCCCATTCCGTGTCTCCCTTGCCGGTCTCGGAAGAAAATGTCCGCTACCCTTGAATGTCAGGAGCGGCGCGGCATAGCGTCCTGTTTTCAGGTTATAGAACGAATGGGGAAATGTCAAAATGTTGTGTGTGACGGTTCGTCGCGGAGGAGGGCAAGGACAAAAAAACAGGGGGGTGTTTGCTTTTTCTTGAGAGGCTAAAACAACTTCCGCTGCCCGATAACCCCTGGCAGCCGCTTGGGAGACTTGATCCTGAGCACCTTGTTGACTTCATCCTGCCGGTCACGACCTCAATATCACGCACCGCAACGCCAAACTCCCCGGCCAGGAAGCGCACCATGTAGTCGGTCGCCTTTCCTGCCCGAGGCACCGCCTTGACGCTGACGCAGAGCTGGTGCCCCTTGACCTTGCCGATACCATCCTTCCTGGCATTGGGAGTGCCGAGGATGTTGAGCACCAGAACATCGCCCTCCCAGGTGTAAAACGGTCTTTCCACTATTACTCCTAAAATCTTCTGACGGTAGTACATCAGTGCTACTGGTGCATCGTCTTTTTCTTGGCTGCCGAGGGCTGTGGTAATTGGGAAGAAAAATGGCCGCGGTGGGATGGGCTTGTTGTTCAAGTTTCAAGAAGCCGACGCTGCAAGAGGGACTGCATGTCCCGGCGGCCATCGGCAATCAGTAAAACGTAGACGCCATCGTCCAGAACTCTGTAAATCATCCGGTATGGTTTGAAGAAAATCTCGCGGTACTCGCGAATTCCCAGGTGTAGCAGTTCCTGTGGGTAGGCCCCCCGTTCGGGAGACTCGGCCAGGCTGGCGAACGCTTTTTCGAGCTGCTCCAGAACATAATCCGCTTTCCCCTGCGTATCGTTCCGGGAGATGTAGTCATGCAGCTCACCCAGATCGTGGGCTGCGTCATCGGTTAAGAAAACCGGCTGCGGCATCAGCGGTTTTTCCGGTTTTCGCGCAGGCGCTTGATCACCTCCGCGGCGGGCTGGACCTTGCCTGCTTCGATCTGGCGGTTGCCGAGGGCCAGGATTTTAAGCAGCGCCATGGCCTCCTGGGTTTGCTCGTAACTGGCAATGTCTTGCACGACAACCTTGGCTTCGCCGTTCTGGGTGATGATCAGTGGCTGCCGTTGTTCGCCCAGGGTGCGGACAATTTCAGCGGCGTGGGCCTTGAGATAGCTGATCGGCTTGATCTGGCTGGATAATTTCATGCTTCACCTCTATGGGGTTACGGAGACTAAATATAGTCTTTAAACAGGTCTGGTGTCAAGAGCGATGGAGGCAACGACGAGCAAGGGGTGATTGAGAGGCTAAAATAACTTCCGCTGCCCGATAACCCCCGGCAGCCGCTTGGGAGACTTTATTCGGAGCACCTTGTTGACATTCATCCTGCCGGAGACGACCTCAATATCACGCACCGCAACGCCAAACTCCTCGGCCAGGAAGCGCACCATGTAGTCGGTCGCCTTTCCTGCCCGAGGCACAGCCTTGACGCTGACGCAGAGCTGATGCCCCTTGACCTTGCCGATACCATCCTTCCTGGCATTGGGAGTGCCGAGGATATTGAGCACCAGAACATCGCCTTCCCAGGTGTAAAAGGGTCTTCCCGTCATTTCTCATCCCATGGGGTACAGAATCTCTTGATTGACGCTGTCGCATTCTTTCAGGAGTTCTTGCGAAAGCACGGTTTCCGAGGCCTTGAGGGTATCGTCAAGCTGGGCGGGATGCGTTGCCCCGATGATGGTGCTGGGCACAAAATCAAAATTGAGCGTCCAGGCCGCCGCCATGGTTGCCGGAGCAAGCCCGTGTTTTTGGGCGATGGCGGCATATTTTTGCGCCGCCGCGATGGAGCGGTCCCCTGCGAATCGTCCGGCTTGGGCGCGCATGCGCGGATCAGGATTGTTCAGGTAATCCCCGAAGCGAAAGCCGTCCCACGGCGCGCCGGGCTTGTACTTGCCGCTCAATACTCCACCGGCCAGCGGCGAAAAGGGGAGCAACCCGACCTGCTCTTTTTTGCAGACGATGGCGATTTCATCCAGGAAACGCCGGTTGAGCATGGAAAAATTGTTCTGGATGCTCTCGAACCGCTTGAATCCCCGGTAACGGCTGGTCTCCAGGGCTTTGGTCAACCCGTAGGCGTTCTCGTTCGAGGTTCCGATATAGCGCACCTTGCCGCTACGGACGAGCTGATCGAGGGCCTCAAGGCTCTCTTCAATGGGAACCACGGTGTCGGGCCAGTGGACCTGATACAGATCGATGTAATCGGTCTTGAGCCTCCGCAGGCTCCCTTCGACAGCGGTGGTGATATGAAAGGCATCGATGGCCGTAAGCCCGTGCCGCACCGGGGGAACGAACCAGCCATTGGCAGCCCCAGCGACCTTCGTGGCAACGATCACTGAATCCCGTGGCTTACCTGCCAGCCACTCACCAAGGATCTGTTCCGTGATCCCATAGGTTTCCGCCGTTGGCGGAACGGGATACACTTCAGCCGTATCATAAAAGTTGACGCCATTGGCATAGGCCTTGTCCAGGATTTCAAATGCTGTTTTCTTATCGCATTTTTTCCCGAAGGTCATGGTCCCCATGCAGATATTGGAGACTCGCAGGCCGCTTTTTCCGATGTAGTTGTATTTCATCTGGATGGTCGTAATCTGTTGTAGTTAAGGCCGGGACAAGGCACGGGAAATGTCCACGGCTTTTTCCTGTTGAGGGCAACAGGCTATCTCAGGGCTTGTTTTTTTCCGGGACGGCCTCCGCATAGCCTGCCTCCCGCTGGCTGCGCACGGCAAGGAGAAAAACGGTGTCGATTTCGACAACGTAGCGGTATGAGGCCACATAGCCGTGCGAACGGCGGCCGATCACCAGTTCCCGCTTGTCATTCTTCGCGGGGCGGCCAATCATGGGGCTGTGCCCCAGCACGTTGATCGCCTCGATGATCTCCCGAATGCGCGACTCCGGATTCTCAACCTGATATTGGGCGAGATGGTCGAGGATGCGAGCAAAATCGTCCCCCACCTCAGGGGCCAATTCGAGGCGCGGCATTTTCAGCGCGCCAGCTTGCGGGCTGCCGGGCGTTTTGCCGCTTTCCCGGCAAGACGCTCTTCCAGATAGCCGCGCATTTCCTCCCACGGAATCGTCTTCCCGGAGGCAACGATACGGGCATAACGATCCTCGGCAACCGCATCGAAATCAGCGCGCAGATTCTCCTGCTCCGTCTTTTCCGCAATGGCCTCAAGAATGAAGCCGTGCGAGGTCATGCCGGAACGTTTCGCCGCCGCGGCAACGCGGGCTTTCAGGTCTTCGGGTAAGCGGATGGTGGTCGTGGGCATGGGTGCCTCCAAGGAGTAAATGGTAACATTATACAGGCATAGTAGCACATGTGTGCTACTGGCGCACCATCTTTATCTTGGCTCTGGGCGTGGGAGTTGGGACGGAAATTGGAAAATCAGGAAAATTAGAGGAAAATAGGAACATCTCCCTGTTTTTTTGTGTTTGCTAGACCAACTGTTCCGGATTCAAGCCCATGGCTTTTGCCAGCTTCTCCCGTGTTGCCTTGCGCAGTTTGGCTTCGCCGGATTCCATCTGGGAGAGCGCGGCCTGGGTGATCCCGGCCCGTTCGGCGACCTCGGCCTGGGTGAGGCCCAGATATTCCCGCCAAGCGCGAAGGTAGGTGATATCCCGTTCAATGTGCAGGCCGACGACCTCGTGGGGTACGTAATCTCCCTCCGGGATATGCGGAGTTTTTGGTCTGATCTGCGCAGCCTCGATCATTGCGTTTTTCTACCTCTCACGCAGCCAGCGGCGTGATGCGGGCAAGCGATTCCCCGGCGGTTTTTTCAGCTTCCTCGGTGTCGTAGTCGGCCTGCAACCCAAGCCAGAACCCCGGCGTGGTGCCAAAGGCGCGGGAAAAGCGCAGGGCGGTGTCGGCTGTGACCGAGCGCTTCCCTGCGCAAATCTCGCTGATGCGCATGGCCGAAACGCCGATGGCCTTGGCCAACTGATATTGGCTGATCTCCATGGGTTTCAGAAATTCTTCCCGCAGTATCTCTTCGGGGTGGATGTTGGGCAGTCTGTTCATGGTTGCCTCCTGTCCGGATGAAGAACTCCGGCTATTCACCCATCTGCATGGCGCCCATGGCCGCACGGGCAAGGAAGCCGGAGCGGGTTTCATGGTGCGCTCCGGCATAGGTGTCGATCCGACGCAGGAGCCTGGCCGGGAGGGTGATGTTCACCCGTTCCGCCTTGTCGGAAAGCAGGGCCGGGTCCACCTCCACCAGCGCCCATACCCATCCGGTAAACTCGGGGTTGGCACGGTGGGTTTCTATTTTCCCCGGCATGGGGATGATGCCGCCATCGTCCAGCACGGTTTCAATCCACAGGCCGATGGCCTCCGCCGCGTTGGCAATGGCCTCGTCCAAGGTATCCCCGGCGGAAAAACAGCCGGGCAGGTCCGGCACGACCACGCCGAAAGCGGTTTTTGCATCGCCAGGTTCAATGGCAATCGGGTATCTCATGATTTGTCTCCTTTCAGTCCGGCCTGTTTCATCAATTTGTGGATAAGGCCGATGCCCAGGTTCTTGCGCGGATGGGGTACGCACACATGGCCAGGAATGGTCGGGTGAGTGAAGATGTGATGCGAGCCTTTCACGCCGCGCAACACCCAGCCCGCCTTTTCCATCTGCTTGATGAGTTTTGCGCTAGTCACGTGTGTACTATACACACTGAACAAGATGGGCGCAAGAGGCAGTTTTTGTTTCGGCCATGGTCAACCCTCATTTGTTCTCGTCAAACACCGGGCATTTCCGCTCCGGCGTGTAATTGGTGTATATCTTGTCGTTGTAATCCTTGTGGCAGGGCAAACATTGCCCCACCCGCAGGATGCGGGCCAGCTCGCCTTTGTTGAAGGGGCGCAGGTCTGGGCGGGCGCTTTTCTGCAGCGGCTTGCCCTCGATGTTCACGTAGCCGTCCAGCGGCGGGGTGGGGCCTGCCTGGGTTTGCAGCCCCTGGTCAACTCCGGAAAACCGCCACTCCCCCTTTTCCTTCCAGGCCGTGCCCTCGCCCAGACCCACGGTCTTGGTGGAGGTGTGGCAGTCAACGCAGGTGCGGCCCGCCTTTTGGGTGGTGTGGGGGCTTAAGGCCGCCATGGTCAGCGAGTTGAAGGAGCCCGCGGGTTTGCCCTGTTTGTCGATCAGGGTCACGACATCCTGGCAGCCGGGGGTGACGGTGACGATCTTGTCCTTCCACACGGCCAGCATGGGTTTTTCGTAGCGGAGGTAGGAGCGGCCCTCCTCCCACCAGCCATCGGTTTCCTTGCCGGTCAACTTGTCGAGATGGGTCTCCCGCATGTCCCGCTTGGCGTGGCAGCCGTAGCATTGCGGAATCCAGCTGGAATGGCAGGATTGGCAGCCCATGCGCTTGTGGCCGGGGTAATCGCAGGTACCCTTCTTGGGCGGGTTGAGGGGATGCTTTTTCTCGTCGATTTTCCCGGTCAGCACGAAGCGGCCATCGGGTTCTTGTGCGATATTGTTCAGCTTTTTGTTTTTCCTGGTTGTCCCGGGCGCACCGTTGTTGGTGTGGCAAAGTTCGCAGGAGATCTCCAGCGCCTGCTCGTAATGGGCGTGCCGCTTGCCGTCGCCCATGATCTCGTCGCGGGTGTGGCAGTCGATGCAGGCCATGCCCTGCTGGTGGTGGATGTCCGATGGCAGATCGAGATAGTAGCGGTCGCCGGGCAGCTCTTTTTTGGAGGGGCCGCCGTGTTCGTAGGGGGTGCCGTAGCTCTCCCCTTCGTAGACGCCGATAAACGAGGTGCCCACCCGGCCGCTCCGGTTATGGCAGCGGATGCAGTTTTCCATGGGCACCTTTTTGTTGATGAGCGGGTGCGGCTTTTTCTTGAGCTGGCCGAACTGGAAAAAGGTTTCCCAGGGCCGGATCGCCTTGGGCGCCTGGGGTCGGGTGTAATGGCAGGCGGTGCAGCCGCCGCCTTTCTCGCCGAAGAACCCTTCCATGTCGCCTTTTTGCTTCCAGAGGTGGCAGGTGGCGCAGAGCTTGCGGAAGTAGTCGATGGCAAGCGAGGTTTTGCCGGTGGCGATCAGCTCCTCCACCGAGAAATCGCCGTTTTGATCCGGGGCCTCGCCCCAGTAATGGAGCAGGGTGGCGAGTATCCCCCGGTTGGTGGCCATGAGCGAGTTCTTCACCTTCTTGACATCCTGGGCGTGGCATCCCTCGACCCCGCAGGTTTTTTCCACCACCCGCAGATCGCCGGGATTCTTGACAATGCCCTTGTGCGCCGGCTTTTTCTCGATGGCCAGCGGGTCGCCGAGATGGCAGGAGGAACAGCCCAGCACCTCGCGGCCATGGGCAGGGTCGAGTTTTTCGTCCTTGTGGCAGGAAAGGCACATCTCCACCTGGCCGTTGACCAGCTGGTAGAGCTTGTCCGGCCGCTTGGTCAGGTTCTCGCGGACCACCAGGGCCAGCACCACCAGAAGCAGGGCGAGGATGGTGGCGCGCGGGGAGATAGGGGGCAGTTTCATGGCAGGACGGTTTCCCTGTAGCCCTCGGCCGTTGGATAGCGGCGGCCCTGGCCAAAGGCCTTGGTCGTAACCTTGAGGCCGAGGGGGGCTTGTTTGCGTTTGTACTCGTTGACCCGGATGCGGCGGACCACATCCTCCACCACCTCTCGGGCAAAGCCCATCTCCACGATCTCCTTGATGGTGCGATGCTCTTCCAGATAGGCGGCAAGAATCGCGTCCAGCACCGGGTAGGGCGGCAGGTCGTCCTCGTCGCGCTGGTCCGGGGCCAGCTCGGCGCTGGGGGGTTTGTCGATGGTGCGCGGGGGGATGATCTCTTGGCTCTGGTTGAGATGCCGGCACAGGGAGTAGACCAGTTGCTTGGGCACGTCGGAGATCACGGCCAACCCGCCGCTCATGTCGCCGTACAGGGTGCAGTAGCCCACGGCGTTTTCGCTCTTGTTGCCGGTGGAAAGCAGCAGCCGCCCCTGCTTGTTGGCAATGGCCATGAGCAGATTCCCCCGGATGCGGGCCTGGATGTTCTGTTCGGTGACATCAGGGGCAGCCCCGGCAAAGATGGGGGCCAGGGTGGCGAGAAAGGTTTCAAAAAGGGTGGTGATGGGCAAAACGGTAAAGCCGATGGACAGGTTTTTGGCCAGTTGTTCAGCATCCTCCAGGCTTTCCGGGGAGGAGTAGGGCGAGGGCAGGGCGACCCCCAGCACATTTTCCGGCCCCAGGGCGCGGGCGGCGATGGCTGCGGTCAGGGCCGAATCCACCCCGCCGGACAACCCGATCACCGCCTTGCGGAAACCGCACTTTGTGACATAGTCGCGGGTGCCCAGCACCAGGGCCTCGCAGACCTCCGCGATCTCCTGCTCCGGGTCAACGGGCGCGGTGTGGATATCCCCTTGCCAGGTGTCGGTGTCGATCACCACCATGTCTTCGGCGAACCGGGCGGCTTGCGCGGCAATTGCACCGTTTCGGTCCAGGGCGACGCTGTTGCCGTCAAAGATCAGGGAATCCTGGCCGCCCACCTGATTGACGTAGATAAACGGCAGATGGTGACGCTGGCAAAGGTTGGCGAAGATCTTGTGCCGGACGCCTCCCTTGCCCAGATTGAAGGGCGAGGCCGCCAGGTTGATCAACAGGTCCAAGGGCCCATCGGCCCGGGCCAGCATCCCGCCCACCGGCTCCGTGGCATAGAGGGGGCGGGGGAAGAGGCTCTTGTCGTTCCAGATATCCTCGCAGATGGTGAGCCCCAGGTGCAATCCCTGGTAGCGGAAGGTTCCGTTGCCGCGTCCCGGCTCGAAATAGCGGGCCTCGTCAAAGACATCGTAGGTGGGGAGCAGCTGTTTGTGGGTGGTGAACAGCACCTCGCCGTTGGCAAAGAGCACCCCGCTGTTGTGCAGGGGCTTGCCAACGGGGGCGGGGTTCCGGGTTGCCAGGCCGCAGATCACCGCGATGTCGAGGTCGCGGGCCTTTTCCATGAGCCGGGCAAAGGCCCGATCCTGATCGTCGAGAAAGGCAGGCCGTTCAAGCAGATCCTGGGGCGGGTAGCCGCTGATGGCAAGCTCCGGCAAGATGGCCAGCTGGCAGCCCCCAGCCTTGGCTTTTTCCAGCCAACCGGTGATGGCGGCGATATTGGCGGCAAAGTCGCCGATGCGCGGATTGTATTGGATCAGGGCGATTTTCATAAGCGTGCATCATAGCACAGTCCCGCTCGGTTGGCATGGGAAAAGAGGGCGCGTCGGATGGCTGGTGTTGCCTCACGATTCCGCCCGTAACCGGTATCCCACCCCGGATTCGGTGAGCAGCAGGCTGGGGC
>Ga0074199_1001618_pt1 | contig 18258 bp, 10 predicted proteins | sample EPASupsiteSAE347_FD_64528 | JGI IMG/M metagenome (GOLD analysis project Ga0074199, IMG submission 64528) | Bioremediated contaminated groundwater from EPA Superfund site, New Mexico - Sample SAE3-47 | ecosystem: Environmental > Aquatic > Deep subsurface > Groundwater > Contaminated ...
CCTCAAAAAATCACGGAATTCCTTCGCCTTGCTTGTGCCAAGTATCGCTTTCATAAAAATAAAACCAATCCGCTTTACATTTGCGCCTGAAATTCAGACTTCCTGATCTTGGCGGAAAATAAAATGGCACATTTTGGAGGGCGAGCCTGCCTGCCACGCCGTAGCTTCCGAGCGAAGGGGGGTGGCGAGCCGAATTAACGCCGCTAAAACCGCGACTCAGCGCAGCTTCGCCCTGCATGTGGTCATCGAAATGTGCCATTTTATTTTCCGGGCAGTATTCAAAAACACCTTTATTTTTTCTGCCCGGATCAGGAAATCTGAAATTAGAGCAATATTGTCTTAATGTATCAGACATCATAGTCATCATCCAAAAATATGCAAGAACTTTTTTTAATTATTTTAACTCCTCAAATGGCTGAGGGGTACATTTTTCGATAAGGAAGGATAAACGGGTATTAAACATTTTCGCAATAACCGATCGGGTGCATATCGACCATGGTCCGCAAGCCGGGCCTTGAATTCATGATCGACCTGACGGCATTGATTGCGATTGCGCACGTGGCAACGTCTCCGTTGACGCCGCCGGCAATGGTTGAGACCAGGTCCGGCACGCCCTTGATCTCAATCCGGTCAAAGGATTCCGGCTCGCCCACCGCGGCCCGAAATTGAAGAGTGATGACCTCGCGTTTATCCATGAAACCCCGCGCAACCTGCGTCACGCCGCTGGCCAGTCCGCGCGTAATCGGCACATGACCGCCGGAAATATCCTTCTCGGCAATGATCGGGCTTAAATCCTCGGTAACTTTCTCAAGCTTCCATCCCAGATGATGGGCGATCATGTGGACCGACTCGGTCAATCCCACATGGCGCAAGGTTCCATCGGCCACTTTTCCATGAAATTGCGGCAAGGTGAGGCCGGCGCCTATTTTCTGCTGAAACGGCACACGGCGCGCAGTCGCGTCCTGAACGCGGAGCACTCTCACCTGGTCGACTTTCTGGCAGACGCCCGTAAGAACCGCAGGCAGAAAATCCATGAGATAACCGGGATTGACGCCCGTGCCCACGCAGGCGACGTTGTTATTTTTAAAAGCCTCGTCAATACGCTTCGCAATCTGGGGCTGTGTTTTCCATGGGAAGGAAAGTTCCTCGCAGGTGGAAACCACATGCAGTCCGGCATTAGCCAGTTCAATCACCTGCGGCTCCAGTTTTTTCAAGCTTGACACCGTCGCAACCAGGGCCGCCTCAGGCTTCGCGCCTTTTATGGCCGCGGCCAAATCTGGCGCAACCGTCAGGCCCATTTTCTCCAGTCCGCAAATTTCGCCCAGGTCTCTGCCGGCCTTGTCCGGCGCCGGATCAACCGCGGCGACGACCTTGATGAAACCGCGCTCCCGCGCAAATTGAACCACTTTTTGCCCAAGCGGCCCGAGCCCCATTTGAATGACTTTAATCATAATTATGTCTTCACGGCATCAGGATGCTTCCGCTTCGTAATTAACATCGGCGGGCTTGAGTTCCGAGGCATGGGCGGTGGCGCCTGCGGATGCGGGGATGGTGAGGTTGAGGCCCGTGGCGCCGTCAAAAATATGCGCCAGTTCCATCTTTGGGCACACCTCTACCTGCGGTTTTAACATGTCAAACAACGCCGAATCCATCCTCATCTGAAAATGATGCTTGCCGCAAACTATATGCACTATCACCTCGTTGCCCAGTTTCTCCGTCACGTCAACGCATCCGCTGATCACACTGTCCGCCTCGGCGCCGGACGCCTCTTTTAACGCCAGCGACTCCGGCCGGACCCCAAAATACACCTCCCGGTTCTCATGTCCTCCTATGCTTTTGTTCATCCGCTCCGGAATACGCAACCGAAACGTCTCCCCATCAAACATATATCCAGCCCCGTTTTTGACTATCTTCCCGCTAAACAGGTTCATGGGCGGCGTTCCGATAAACCGCGCCACGAACGTGTCCGCAGGATACCGGTACACGGTCAGCGGCTCGGCCGCCTGCAGCGCCAGCCCGTCTTTCATCACCACAATCCGGTCCCCGAGCGTCATCGCCTCCACCTGGTCGTGCGTTACGTAGATCATCGTCGTGTTCAGGCTCTGGTGCAGGTGCATCAGCATGCCCCGCATCTCCACCCTCATCTTGGCGTCCAGATTACTCAGCGGCTCGTCAAACAAGAACACCGCCGGATGCCTCACGATCGCCCTTCCCAGCGCCACCCTCTGCCTCTGCCCGCCGGACAACGCCGACGGCCTCCGGTCCAGATATTCGCTCAGCCCGAGGTCCTTGGCCGCGCTCTCCACCCGCGATTTGATCTCACGCCTCGGCACAGACCTCAATTTCAACCCAAATGCCATGTTGTTATACACCGTCATGTGCGGATACAAAGCGTAGTTCTGAAACACCATCGCTATGTCGCGGTCCTTCGGCGGCACATCGTTCACCACCCGCTCCCCTATCCTTATCTTGCCCCGGCTGATCTCCTCCAGCCCAGCCACCATCCGCAGCGTAGTCGACTTCCCGCAGCCGGACGGCCCGACAAATATCACAAACTCCTTGTCCCGCACCTCCAAATTAAAATCCCTCACCGCCGTAACGTTACCGGGATATATCTTCCAAACTTTCTCAAGCGTCACTTTTGCCATTGTTTATCTCCTTACTTCTCAGACGGCACCACGATGCCGCGCATGATTATATTCTGACAGAACAGGAAAATAAGAAACGTCGGCACCGCCGCTATGATCAACGACGCGTACATAACCGCCTGCCCGCTCATCTGCTGCAATTGATACAGCCACACCATCAGCGTCCACATCTTCTCGTCCTGGCACACCACGAACGCAAACATGAAATTAGCGTACGCACCCGTAAACGCCCCCAGCGCCAGCACCGCCAGGATCGGCTTTGACAGGCTCATCGTCAGGCTCCAGAACATCGTCCATTCCCCCGCCCCGTCCAACTGCGCGCTCTCGTACAGCTCCCTGGGCAATGAATCAAAAAAGCCCTTCAACAGAAATATCGAATATCCGTTCGCCATACCGGGCAGCACCAGCGCCGCGAACGTGTTCAGCAAATGCAGCCGCCTCAGCATCAGAAAGTTCGGGATCTGGGTCACCATCGCCGGAAACGCCATGGTCGCCATCAAAAACAGCAGTATCTTGTACGTCGACGGCATCTTGTATCTCGACAGCGCATACGCCGCCAGCGGGTTCACCAGTAACGCTATCATCACCGCCAAGCCGCAATAGATCACCGTGTTCACTATCCCCCGGCCGTGAAACAGGATGTAATCCGCCACAGTCTTGTAGTTCCTGGTCCCGAATTCCCATTTTAACTCCCTCTTGTGCCCTTCGAACCAACTGTAATGCAATTCCCTCTGCGGCGGCAGCACTTCCTCGAACGATGCATATCCGCCTCCAACCGCACGGTTCAATGCCCCAATGTTCCCGTATTTTGACGCCAGATGATCCCTGAACAGGTATTCCACGCTGTGTACCCTCAACGATTCTATCGGAGCCCTGTACACCACCACGGTGTCAGGGTCTTTCCACCCGGTTATGAATCCCTCCCAGTCGCTCAATATCAACCCGGACAGCGGCGGCTCGCCTACCAGCGGTATCTCCTCAAACGTCTTGTACTTCGTACCGTAATGCCGGTTCAACGTCTCTATCTTCTCGTGTCTCGCCTTCAGATATTCGCAATACGCCGGCCGTGCATCATCCTCCACCCGAATCCATTGCAGCGCCAGCGTGTTCCTCACAAAATCCTCCCAGTCCTTCTTCTCCTGCGTTCCTTTGTTATCCGCCCATCTCCTCGGCAGGTGTATCTCGCTCCATCCCTTGCGCTTCGTCCCGTGCTCCTTGTTGTAATTCTCCAGCTCCGGCGTATAAATCGACTTCAAATACATCTTCTTGTAAAATCCCTCCACCGAATAATAATACCTCCACTCCAGCGGCAGCTTCTTCTTGAATTCGTCCACCGCCGCCGCAAACATCGTCACGCTCGGCTTGTTGCGCCTCATCAAACACACGTTCGGACGGCAGTTCACGCTGTTCCACCCCGCAAATTCAGTCCCCAATCCCTTGTTCACTTCCGCTATGTCCTTGCCGTATTTACTCTGCAGCTCCTCCTTGAACCTCCTCAGTCCATACGGAATCGTCCGCGAATACGGCGCATCCATGTGCCCAACGTACCACCCGTAAATCGGCACTTGCGCCACCTCCAGAAACCTTTTCCATTCCTCCCTCAGCTTTGCGTTAACCCCCGCCGGCCTTTCCGCGTTCTCAAAGCTGACTATGTCCTCGTCGTATTCCATGTTCTCTTCCAGCACCTGCTCGTTGAACAATGCCTCGATATGCTTCCGGTACAGCCAGGCGTCATCCCTCAAAAACCTCGGTATCGCGTCAAAATACTTTATGTCCACCGCGCTCTTTGTGCTGCCGGACACCATCAGCAGAAACGGATAGATCATCGTCACCGCCCCAACGATCAGGAAGGCATACATACCCGCGAACAGCAGGTTCGTCTTTACACTCTTCCGCCCTATTTTGGATACGATTGGCATGTTTATTTGTTTCCCGTGGTTTTAAACTCCAGACGCGACAGGATCCTGAGCTGATGCACCGTGAACCCGATCAGCATGAACCCAAGCACCCACGCCATGGCCGCCGCCGGCCCGAACTTCAAATACATGTACGCCTTGTAAAATATGTGCAACCCGGCCACCTCCGTCCCGCTCGCGCCGCCCGTCATCGCCAGGATATACGCCTCGTTCTGCCACGACGCTATGAATATCCCGATGAACTGGATGATCAGCAACGGCTTCAATATCGGTATCACAACAAACAGTATCTTGTCAATGAATGACGCTCCGTCTATGTCCGCCGCCTCGTAAAAATCCTCCGCTATCCCCTTCAGCGCCGCCAGGTATATCAGGCACCCAGGCCCCATCCCGGCCCACACCATCGGCAGCACGCAGCAGAACATCGCCGTCTTCGGATCCAAAAGCCACCGGTACGGCTCCTCCGCCCTCTTGAACAGCCCCACATACCACGGCACCCCATCCTCCATAAGCATCGGCCTCGCAAAACTAAAGAAAAACCAGAACATGCCTATCCCAACCACCAAACACATGCCCGCCGCCAGGTATTTGTCGTGCACCACCAGCCGCCTCGCAAAAAAGAAAAGAATCAAAAAGAATATACCCCCTATGATTATATATCCAAACGCCGGTATCGACAGCATCACCGCGTTCAATACCCCGTATTCCGTCGGCTCGTAGAACGACTGCCACAAATATATCACCACCAGCCCGCTTATCACCGCCGGCAGATAGAATATCGTCCGCAACAGAATCTTGCCCCGTGGTATTTCCTGCAGCAGCACCGCCAGGATCACAGGCGGCAGAAACGTCAGCCCTATCACCAGCACGCAATACCTGGCCGAATTCCACACCGCCAGCCACCATGCTTTGTCCCATAACAGCGACCCGAAGTTGTCCACCCCCACCCACGACGACCCGCCCATGATGCGGTAATCCTGAAACGCCAGCAGCGACCCCATGCCCAGCGGCAGATACTGCCAGAACGCTATGGTCAGCAACGCAGGCACCAGCAGCAGGTACGCCCACCTGTATTTCCTGAATCCCCACCCCGCCGCCTTTTCCCCGGCAACAGCAGGACCGGAAAACACCTTCGTTATTCTGCGCAATACCAGGATAAATCCGCAGACCATGAGCGCCAGCACAACCAGAGCGGTTATGCGCCTTTTCAACATCTCGGGAGGCGGAATCGCTCCGATCATTTTTTCATTCGTCTCCTTTACCGCTTCGTCCAGCAGAGATTTGATCTGACGAAACCGCTCAGCCTTGTCGCTTGAAAGCGTCCCGGCCAGCGCCATGGTCTCAGCCTTTACCAGCGGGGCGGTCAATTGGCCGTAAACAAACTGGCAGTTTCGTCCGTACGGTTCCGGTTTGCCGGTCGCAATGGCGACATTGAGGCATTCCTCCCATTCCTTTGGGATCAGGCGGACAATGTCGTCATACCCGAACATCCGCAGGTGTCTGGGTTCCACCATGAACCCCATACCGGACTCCACCAAGGAGCGTGTGCGGACCGCAAGCGCCTCTTTACTGTTGGCGAAACGCATATACTCCCAGGCGGCGTCGCGAACGGCTCTGTCCTTTATTCCGGCAAAGATGCCCTGCATCTCCGAATTGAACATTCCGCCGCAGGCGCTTTTCGGCCCTTTCGGCAAGGGAGCCACGCCTATGATGCTTGGGCTGACGTCCGTAAACACGCTTGTTTTTTCAATGCTGTCCGCGCAATAAAAGGCGATCTGTCCCATTTTCCATTTTTTCAGAAACTCCGCGTAATCGCCTTTAAACACATACCCATGGCGTTTGCGACCGGATTTGTCTGTCCAGGGCTCGGTGCAAAGCCGTGTGTAAAAATCCAGGGCGGCGACCGCCTGCGGAGTGTTGAAAACAGCCTGCCAGTCTTGCTTCTTTTCGTCGAAAACCATCGCGTCCGCCCCGGCCGCAAAAAGGAATGTTTCAACCCACTGCCAGCTTTCCTGCAGGCCCCGGAAAAACATCGTCCCGTAAATCCCCTGTCCAGGATCCGATACCTTGCGGCACATTTCAAAAAAATCGTCCCAGGTCCAATTGTTTTTCGGGAATTCAATTCCATTGGCGCTCAATATATCCTTGCGGTAATACACGCATGCGCCAGCCATACTGGCATTCCTGGGCATGGCCCAGACATGCGTCGTCCCATCCGGTCCGGGACGTTTGATCACCTGCCAGATATTCGAGTGAATGCCGAATTTTATTTCGTCGGCGGCCATGCCGGCCAGGTAATTGTCCTCGGGCAAATCCAGGGGATAAAGAAATCCCTGTTCAATGTAGGTGCCTGACTGGCGAAAGTTCACTTCCATCACGTCCGGGGCGACTCCGCCGGCAATGGCCATGAGCGGCCTGGTGTCGCCGCCCATACCGGCGATGGAAATTCCGGAAAAACGTCGCAACTGAATTTCAACCCTGTCCCAATTCCGTTTTCCGTATTTTTCCTGGTTGGCACGGTATTTGTTACGGTAACGTTCGGCGAATATTTCCGGAAACCGGCTTGTGAACTCCTTGATGACGGCCACGCCGGCCTGGTTCACCGGATTCGGATCCACCGGATTGGGCAGTGACCAGACCGTCAGGTGAATGACGGTTTTGCCGTCCTTTTCCTCGACGTAACCTCCGGCCTGAGTCCGGCACGTAAGCATAACCAGCACGATCAAAACACACAAGGTTCGATAAATTATCATCATTTTATATGGTCCAAATGACTCTTGATGGTCTCCAGATCGCGCAACACGCGGCGACAGGTGTTTTCCATCTTTTTATCGGCAATGATACCGCGAAGTTTTTCAATCTGCGCGCTTGCCTTGCCCATTCTCTCTTTGAACTCGTTTCCTTCCCGCTTGTCCGTGTTTTTTTGCAGCTCGATCAGTGTTCCGCGCAGATTTGCCATGCCGTCATCAATGGTCCGGCAATATCCCTTTGGAATGGGCTCATACCATTCCTTGAATTCTCCGTCCGTCACGTACTCTTTGCCGGCGGCGTCCCCAAGCGAAATACTTGCGATTTTTAACCGCGCATTTTCCGGCAGGTTCGCGGCCATGACCGGAAACATAAGAATGCTGCGAAGCTCATGCTCCGGTTTGATCGTAAACTCAAAGTCCCGATAATCGTAAGTGCCTGGCGGCAAATAAAAGGTTTCGTTGGTGAAACGGGTCCAGCCCGGCACCACCCGGGCAAGCCGGCAGCACACCCCGGCGCTTTTTTCATTTGGCAGATTTTCTCCGGCAGCCCGTACTTTGAGCTTGAGTTCAGACGCCGAGGTCTGGAACAGCATCACCCACTGCATGGTTTCTGAGGCCATGTTGGTGCCGAATGTCTCAACTCCCCATGGTACTTTTCCTTTAAGCGATGCGCCGGAGGAGAACACCAGATTGTTCTTTGCGCCGCCCCTTTCCCTGGCAACATGCCCCTTGGATCGCCAATGCACCGGAGCCGCTGGTTTGTCAGCGTCCACTGTTCGCATAAGGACACCTCGCTCAAGAGTCTCCAAAGCCTGGTCAACGCGCCATTTTGCCGCGATATCCGGCGACGCAATTTGCAGGGCAAGAACATCCGCAACCGGCACTACCAGCTCGGCCGCCAGGCAATTATTGGAAACAGTCAACTTCACCGGCTTGTCGTTGACCACCTCCAGGGCCCTGACAGATTCGGCGTCAAGCCCCAGGTCTTTGGCTGCAATGGAAAGCGTGATCTCCTGATCATCCTTCTCCTCATTAAGCAAGGTCAGCCAGAGCATCCCTTCCGGCGTCGGTCCGAAACGTTCGACGGAGATTTTGGTATTTGAACTGCGCGCATGAGGCACCGGTTCCCATCCGGCCATGGCCAATGCCCGGCAAAGCGGCTGGTATTTCCGGTGCAAATCGCGGTCGCGTTCATAATACAGGGGATGATCGTAATATTCACCGCCCGGCCCCACTCCGCTGGACATCCAATCGAAAAACCCCGGGAAAAAGCCGTAAGCCAGGCAGCGCTTCATGAAGAACTCTATTTTGGAACGATCCATATCCATCTCAAAATTACCCTTGAGAAGCGTATAAAAAGGCTTGTGATATAAAATCATGCGGAAATGATTGAAGTTAAAATCATAATCGCGGCAGTAAAAAAATATGTCACCCGGCTTCAATGGCTTTGTCTTGACAACAGTATGCGCCCAGAGTTCCGGATCGGTCCAGACCTCCTTGCTGATGCCGTCAACCCAGGGAACCGCAAAAAAGCTGTTTTCAGCGTTCACCGTGGTTATTTTCCCCAACGGACGCAATGCCTCCGCCATTGCCCGGGCATAATTCAAGGAAGCGAAAAAGTTATTGACGTAAGGCGCCTTGTTTGCCGGATCCCACATTATGGGATCATCGGAGATGTTGAAATGGTTGGTGGCATAATCCGTGCCGCGGGAAAGACTGTCGTAAAAAAAGCCGTCATAGGGATTACTTTCACGGGTGGCCTCCTTGACGGCCTTGTCCACCAGATATTTTCCATAAGGCAAGCGGGGTTCATAAGTGGCCTGGGCAAGCAAGTGGTAATAATTGTCCCACTTCCGCACGTCGAGCTTGCCGTCCGGACGCCGCACGCCGACCTGTTCATAGACGTTGTCCTGGCCGGTCGCCTTTTTAAAGGCCTGCTCCATGGCCGCCACCTGCGCCTCATGAGGCGGCAAAGGATCTTTCACCGGATCGTACGGAGGCGGCAGATTGGCCCCCAATCCATTATATGAAAAATAATGGCAGGAAAGCATACCGATTTTTTTCTCATATTCCACGTCACGTCCCGCCGAAAATTGCAAGGCAAGGTAAAATTCATTGGCATTGTCGATGTCCAAAGTATAGGCGGCGTAGATCCCCCCCTGTCCAGAGACCTGCTTATGGACCCTGAAATATTCGGAATACATCCGGTAATATTTGGCTAGCGCCCCGCGCATGCCCCAGGCCGGGTCAAAGCTGTAAAAATCGAAATCAAACCCGACGGCGTTTGACTTCCGGCTGTCAGGCGTAAGGGCAAAATCATAGGTAATATCAAAACTTTTCCTGATGCCGTCATAGGCCGCGCGAAAGACACAGGGACGGTTGATTGGCACGGCGATGCAGAGGCCGGCCGGCCCTGTGATCGCCGCGCAAAAATTACGGCTGCAGTAGCCCATGCGCAGATCCGGCTGATCGCGGAATTCCGGAAGAATTGGATTATACCGCATGGGCTCTTCGTCTTCATAAATTTTGTCGCTGATGTTGGTATGGGTATTGATGTCGTCATGCCATTGCCAGCCGGTCGCGTCAACCGGAAAGCTGAAACGCAACAGCATGCCCCGGGCCGGAAGATTTTTTCCTTGCAAATCAATCGCAAATTTTATTGAACCTTCATGTTCAACGATTTTCAAATTTGCCGTTGCCCTGGCTTCGCCAAAATCAAGTTTTAAGCCGCGCGCCAGGCTGCCGCCGACAATTCTGGCGGGATAGAATTGTCCTTTATCAACAGGGCAGAGCGACACGAGCGGGGCGGCAGATACTTTCAGGTTGGTTTGGCCGACCTGCACACCGGTCACGTTCGCATCCTGATCGAGCGTGATTTTCAGATTGCCGGAAGTCAGGTTGAAATTACGATCGCACCCTGACAACGCGGCCACAACCATAATCGCCGCGCTTAACACCAGGATTCTACACATCGTGGCGCAATAAGTATTTTCCCGTTTTTTTCGCATTTTGCCTCCTGCTAATTTTGCGGCGAAGAATGCAACAACGGTGCAAGTTTTTTGATGAAAACCTGCGCCAGGCGCATCATGCCAAGGTCATTTGGATGACAGCCGTCAACCGTGCCCTCAGCGTCATCGCCCAACATGCCTTCATTCGAAATGAAGTACAGATTGGTCATTCCGCCATCCGTTAATTTTTTATAAACGTCGCGTAAAATGCGCCCCTTTGTGGTCGGGGTGGTGTTTCTAACGTGGGAATCTTCAACCAGCACTATGGGCGTGGCCGGATGCGCGTTGCGCAGTTTTTTTACAAACGGCTCCACACGCTGCGGTATGAGATCCGCCTTCATATTCGCCATGCAGTCGAGCACAAAAATTGCCGGGTCCAATTCCGCCAACAGATCGCCGATCGCCGGTTCCATGTCGCCGCTGCCGCTGAAACCGAGATTTATGACCGGAACATCCAATTTTCTGCCGACAATGGCCGTATATGCCATTCCAGGACGAGAAGCGCATCCTCCCTGGGTGATGGAGGTTCCATAAAACACAATGGACTTTCCGGAAACTGCGACAGGCTTAATCATCCGTTCCTTCGGGATTCCGATTTCCACGGATGTGACTCCATTGTAAAGCGGCAGATAAAGAAGATGCTCTACGCCGGGACGGGATGTCATTTTGACCGTATTGACCATTGAGGTGGGGTATGGATTTCCGATACTCAGAAATTGCCATTGCTCTGTTTTGTCCCTGGCGTACAAATCCATGCCGCTGACTCCGGTGGCGGGCATGTGGGGCAAAGCCAACTGGCTGTATAGCAGAGTCCAACGCACCTGAATGGAATCGGCGTCGGTCACAAAACGGACACAAATCCCGGCGGAATCACGGCTGAGATCCCACGTTTTCTTCTCCACCATGCCCCTGGCCTTGGCCGGGAAGCGGTCGTAAAACGATTCGGTATTTGTCCAGCCTTTTCCCTCGACCGGCAAATCCCGGCAATCGTACCACAGGGTCTTGCCGTCTGGGTCGAATGGCGCTAAGTTAAGCGTTTTTGCGCCATTCTGTTGGCGGCTCAGCACAGCTTCGCCCTCCATGTTGCTGGGCAATACGGTTTGTGGAGGGCGAGCCTCTGGCGAGCCGGGGCTTATCTTAGCGCCATTCCCGTCAGGGTCCGCCTTTGCTTTCGCCGGCTCAAGAGGTTCGGCAATAGTTACGCATGCCGCAAAGGACAGCATAACTGTTATCATAAATACGCCAAAAATTTTACGCGGCAGGCGCACGCCGTGTTGTTCTGAATCATAGGTAACTATTTTCATTTTATATGCTCCAAATGGCTGTTTATGGTTTCCAGATCGCGCAAAATGCGGCGGCAGCCGTTCTCAATTTTATTATCCGCAATGGTCTTGCGAAGTTTTCCGATCTGCTCAAGGGCCCTGGTTAGAATCCGCTTATACTCGTCACTGTCCAGGTTAGCAGCAGCTTTTTGCAAACTGACCAGTTTTCCGCGCAGATCGGCCACGCCGTCGTCAATGGTCTGGCAATATTCCTTTGGAATGGGCTCATACCATTCCTTGAATGAGCCATCCAACATATATTCCCTGCCGCCGGCGTCTACCAGCGAGATCCGGGCAATTTTCAACCGCGCATCCTTCAAGCCGGCGGCGATGGCGGGCAGCGTGCGTATGGCGTGTATCGGCTTTCCGGGATTGATCGTAAACTCAAAATCCCGATAGTCATAGGTGCCTGGCGGAAAATAGAAAATCTCGTTGGTGGTATAGGCAAAGTTGCGGGTAGCCCACGCAACCTGACAACATATTGCCGCGCTCCTGTCATCAGGCAGATTTTCCGCGGCAGCCCGCGCCTTGAGCTTGAGATCAGCCGCGTTCGTCTGCAAGACCATCTCCCATTGCATTGCCAGCGCCCCCACCCCGCCGCCGGTAAAAACCGATTTCCACGCCGGCGTAGCAGGCCAAGGCAACTTTAGACAGGTATTCAGATTACTCCCGGATGCCAGGACAATATTGTCCTTTATCCCGGTTTTTTCCCTGCCTACAATTCCCCTTGTCCGCCAATAAACCGGCACGGCCGGCTTGTCCATGTCCACTTTTTGCATCGCATTCTCCCGATCAAGCGCTTCCAGCGACTGCGCAATCCGCCACCCTGCCGCCGCCTTCGATGATGCAATCTGAAGAATATATACATCCCCTGATGGAATGGAAAGTTCACCGATTGATTGATCACCAGACGCTTTCAGCGGCAGGCTAATGTCGCGCATCATGTCCCACGCCTTTAGCTCGTCAGCATCCAAGCCCAACTCTTTTGCGTCAATGGTGAGCGTCGTCTTCTGAACGTCCTTCATTTCATTAATCAGAGTAAGCCACAGCGCCCCATCCGGCGTGGGGCCGAACCGCTCCACATATACCTTGTTGTTTGAACTCAGGGCATGGGTAACCGGCTCCCAACCGGCGCTCACAAGAGCGCAGTAAAGGGACAAATATTTTTTATGAAGATCGCGGTCACGCTCGTAATACCTTGGATGGTCGAAATATTCGCCTCCCGGACCAAGGCCGCTGGTCATCCGGTCAAAAAAACCCGGCGAAACGCCATAGGCCAGGCAACGCTTCATGAAGGATTCTATCTGGGACCGGTCGACGGCCTCGAAGCGGTCCTTGAGAACAGTTAAAAACGGCTTGTGATGCAAAGCCACACGGAGATTATTCAAATCATCGCGTGAGCAATAGCAGCCCCGGCCGACAAGTTCGACCTCCTGGCCGATCATGTCCAGCCAGGGCGCGAGAAAGATTGGACAACTCTTGACGCTCCAGTTGTTGATGATCGTGATCTTTCCCATGGCGCGCATCTCTTTTGCCATGGCTTCGGCAAATTTCACCGAGGCATTGTAATTATCAAGAAACGGTTTTTTATTGATCGGGTCCCAGAACACGGGCGATTCGGATGTCCTGAAATGGGCCACAGCATAATCCGCGCCCTGCGGCAGGTCATCATAACCGAAGCCATCCAAGTCAGCGTTTCGTTTTTCGCGGAATTCCTGAATTATCTTAAGGCTATCCGCCAGCACGAATTTTCCGTAAGGCAATTCCGGGTCAAGACTGTATTGGGCAAGCAGATGTCCATAAACACTCCACTTCTTCATATCCAGTTTGCCGTCCGGATTTCTGGTGCCGACCTTCTCGTACATGCCATCCTGGCCGGTTCCACGCAGTCCGCTGGAGCCCTTTTTGAACGACCTGTCCACAGCGGCCACTTGCTCTTCATAGGAGGGCAACGGATCTTTCTCCGGATTGTATGGCGGGGGGAAATTACCGGGCATGCCGGCATGAAGATAATAAAGCGTGGTGGGCACGCCGATTTTATCATCATAGGCCGGATCAATGGTGGTCCAGTGCGATCCGAACCGAAACTCGTCGACATTGTCTATGTCGGAAAAAGGCGTTGAAAAGGCCGCCCATTGTCCCGGGACTTTGGCAAACACTTTGAAATATTCAGGATATAGACGGTAATATTTTTCCAAAGCCGCGCGCAGGCCCCATGCGGGATCGAAAGTATAGAGATTAAAGGAAAAACAGACCGCATTAGCCTTCCGGCTGTCAGGCGTAAGGGCAAAATCGTAGGTGATGTCAAAACTCTTTCGCGCGCCGTCATAAGATGTGCGGAAAATACACGGCGGCTTCAATGGCACGGCAAGGCAGAGTCCGTCCGGACCGCTGATTGCCGAACAGAAATTGCGATTGCGGTACCCCATGCGCAGTCCGGACTGATCGCGCCATTCAGGCAGATCGGGGTAATAGGGATAATATCGCACGGACTCCACATTTTCGTAAACTTTATCACCTATGACTCTGTTACTGCTGATGTTGTCATGCCATTGCCAGCCGATCGCGTCCACGGGAAAGCTGAAACGCAGCAACATGCCGCGGGCCGGAAGATTTTTTCCTTGCAAATCAATCGCAAATTTTATTGAACCTTCATGTTCAACGATTTTCAAATTTGCCGTTGCCCTGGCTTCGCCAAAATCAAGCTTTAAGCCGCGCGCCAGGCTGCCGCCGACAATTCTGGCCGGATAGAATTGCCCTTTGTCGACAGGACAGAGCGACACGAGCGGGGCAGCGGCGACTTGCAGGTTGGTTTGGCCGACCTGCAGGCCAATCACATTTGCCTCCTGATCGAGCGTGATTTTCAGGTCACCGGAGGACAGGTTGAAATTCCTATTACAACCCGGCAACACTGCCAGCATCAACGCCACACCCAATGCCAGAATTCCAGGCATAATAATACAATAATGTCCCACGTCTCTTTTGTTCATTTTACCTCCCGAATGCTATCAACCATGTTTAACTTCAAGCCGATGAATTTTCAATGAAATATTCTTCAGTGTCTGTTGAAACTCAAAACGAACGCCGGAACATTCGCCGGCACAGATGATGATCTGGCAATTGCTCATAAATGCGGCCTTGAGAAGGGCGGGATGGCCGGCAATGCAGGCGGCGATTTTTCCAACGGCGCGAATGCCGCGAATCGCCCGGCTGAAAAAATCAAGGACTTCACGATCGTCAAACATTAGCGGCTTGCCGAGCGCAATGGAAAGATCGCTTGGACCGACCACGCCGCCCGTTATCCCGTCGACCGCCATGATTTCTTTGATTCGTTCTACGCCGCGCGGGGTCTCAATCATTGGAAAAAGGTGCGTTTCACGATCAGACCATCGCATGGTTTTCAGTTTGTCACCGATACCGTAGAAACGGCCCGGCGTATTGCCGCTGAAACCACGTTTCCCAAGGGGCGGAAATTTACCGCATTCAACCATAAATCGCGCATGTTCCGGCGTTTCAATCATAGGCGCCACCACCAGCCGCGCGCCGGCATCCAGAGCGCGCAATACATGAGTGCGTTCCAATTCCTGTATACGAATCAGCGGAAATGCGCCTCCAGCCCTGGCGCCCAGGCAGAACAAGTCGATTTCACGCGACGTTGCGCCGCCATGTTCCTGGTCGGCCCAGACCACGTCGTACCCCATTTTACCGGCCATTTCGGCCATAAATGGCGAGACGCTGTCTATGCTTGCTCCCAGAAACGCCTTGCGGAACCGCAAGCGCCGATGAAGTTTGGAATTGGTTGTTGTCATCCGGGTCATTATGCCTGATAAAATTTCGCAGGAATGTTTAACATGAAATCTCCGCCTGTTTCCGTGCGCGAGCGCTTGCCGGACGCCACCGCCACAACCAGCGAAAGCAGGCTTGAGACAGTCGCTTTCCGTTTATTTCCGAATTCCGACGCATCAAAGTCGATCCGGCAGGACTTTTGCCTGAAATGCGTCCGGCTGGCCGTCAGTTTGACGGTCGGAATAATGGGAGAAGGAACGTCGGCGCCCACGATAAAAGGCATCTGATTTCCGGCTCCTGCGCCGCACGTGTTAATTATCAGATGCACGCCGGAGGCCATGTAGCCGGTGATCACAAAATCGGACATTGCCGGTCCATCGGCAAAAACCAGACCATGTTTGGATGGGATTTCGCCATAATCGACCGCTTCCCGGATTGGACTGGTTCCGGCCTTCATCAGGGAAATATGCGCCTTTTGCCGGAGCGTTTTTAATCCGCCGCTGATATTGAAGCCGCCCAACTCGACGTCGGAAATATTTTCACCGCCCGCGGCCAGTCGTTGTTTGTGGCTGCGAAAGCCGGTCTTGAGCATCTTACGGTCAGCCGGCCGGGAACAGCGCCGGAACAGTTCTTTTTCGACTCCGATAAGATCGGGGGTTTCGCTGAACAATACCGTTGCGTCCAGACCGACCAGAACATCCGCCAGCCGGCCGCACAGGCGATGCACGGTCTGCCCTGAAGCCACGTCCGTGCCGGCGCAGTTAAGCCCGATCCGCAGGGATGCTATATCAACAAGTACACGCCGAGCGCGGGATGCCGCGTCTGACAGGGCTTGGGCATATTCAATTCCACGGCTCACCACATTTCCTCCAGGTTTCTCCTTGGGTATTGAAACCACCCGAAAGGATTTGCCGAATTGTCCGGCCAACCGGACCATATCCTCCGGCGGATGATCCTCATTACCCGACGAAACAAAAACAAATCCAGCCATATTGGGATGTATGGTAATATTGCTGATCAGTCTCCTGAACAGTTCACGGTCGGGGCCATAGTTTCCCACGCCGTGCTTGTGGATCAACGCATGGCAATTGTCAAACGGCGCCGCTATTTCCAGCGCATAAGGGTTACAGCATAAATCCCCGGCAATGACGAGTACCACGTTCCGGATTCCGGCCGGGCCTCTTTTCCGGGGATACCCCGCGAAAGTATTTTTTATTTTAATTTCCATAGGTCAGCGCGTATTCTGCCCCTTTATCACCTGTCCGCCGTCCACAATGATTTCAGCGCCGGTCACGCAGCGGGCCTCATCGGAGGCAAGATATAAAACCGCATAAGCCACGTCGATCGGCATGGTCCATCGCTTCAGGGGAATTTTTTCCCGGACAGTATTTTCCTGGTGTTTCCGATCCATGTTACCTTCAAACAGGGTGTCCCATAGCGGAGTATATGTAGCGCCGGGCGTAACCAGATTGCAACGAATGTCATAGCCGCGATCGGCGCAATAAAGCGCCACCGAACGCGTCAAATAATTTATCACCGACTTGCTGGCGGCATAGTCGAGCATAACGGCTGTGGTGACATGCGTTATGATGGACCCGATATTCACGATATTACCGCCTTTTTCTTTCATGGCCACAACCGCACTGCGGCATCCCAGGAATGTTCCTTCTCCATTGACGGACATAACCTCGCGAAATTGTTCGAGGCTGAGATGTTCCGGATCCTGCGGGCTTTTAAAGCAGGCGCCGTTTATACCTGCACAGTTCACGAGAATGTCCAATTTTCCGTATTGACCGAGCGTCCAACCGACAACATGATCCCATTGTTTTTCTTTCGTGATGTCATGCAATAAAAATGGCTGAAAATTCCTGTCGGCCGGTTCGTTACGATCAGTGATCACAACTGTCGCCCCCTCCTTGCGCAGCAGCTCAATTGTGGCACAGCCTATTCCCGAGGCCCCACCGGTTACGATCGCCACCTTTCCCGCAACCCTGCCCGCATGAGATTCGACTTGTTGCATGACTGTTATCTTACGCGTCGTTAAGTTTATCAGCAACTCCAGCCAATTGGGCCAGAAGTTCCACGGGAGTGCCGCTGCGATCATAACGGGCGATCTGTCCCATGGCCGGCTCCTCGCTTTCCGCCCCGCGATAGTCGCGGCATTGAAACCAAGCTGTGCGAAAACGATCATGTAATTTCCGGCGCGCAACCGGATCGGACGCCATGACGGTAATTTCCGCCAGGCGCGCTTCCGCCAGTCCACGCATCACCCCGGCCGTCAGTATCCACTGGCCAAACTCTTCGGCGCCTCTCGTCACCCCGGGCAATGCCTCATTCAAGAGCGATTCGGCATGAGCGCATACATCGCGGAATCTTACGATTTCCGTTTGCCTGGCTTCCAATGCTCCAGACTGCGCCGACATGAGATCCTTCTCCAGCAGGTTTCTTTGCCGGTCAACGTGCAGAGATAAAACAGCGGCCGCCGCCGAGTCCAAAACGCGGCCTTTTAAACCGAACTGTTCCCGCATGAATTCCGTAAAACACGCCTTCATGTCCGTCTCGCCCGTGGAAAACAGTTTTCCGGCCCAGGCCGTGACCGGATGAACGGTTGCCGGCAAATAACGCCATGGCACCCACAGGCAGTTCATCATCCCGATCTGGCGCGGATGGTTTATTTTCCGGGAGCACCGGTGGAATGAGGCGATATTGTTCAGATTGTCGGCATGCGGCACAAAATATGTGCCGCCCCAACAGCCGGCCGGGCAACCCAACACTTCAAATCCGGCATCCAGGAAATAGTTTGTCGTATCCTCATAATTCGTGGAATG
>Ga0074199_1001620_pt1 | contig 18245 bp, 17 predicted proteins | sample EPASupsiteSAE347_FD_64528 | JGI IMG/M metagenome (GOLD analysis project Ga0074199, IMG submission 64528) | Bioremediated contaminated groundwater from EPA Superfund site, New Mexico - Sample SAE3-47 | ecosystem: Environmental > Aquatic > Deep subsurface > Groundwater > Contaminated ...
TGATAGATCAATACCGATATGCCGCTTAATGTCACCCAGGCAGGATTGCCCACAAAGAGCATATCACTTCTAAAATAACTCTGAATATCACTAGGAAGAGCAGGCTGAGGCTCGGCCTGGCGCACGATATCGTGATTTCCGGGAGCAATGATCACCTTTATGTCCTTTCTTATGCCGTTTAGCCACTTGGCCGCGGCCTGGTACTGCTCATAAATATCCATTATAGCCAGATCTTTTTCCTGGCCGGGATAAATGCCAATGCCGTCCACTACATCACCGGCAATCACTATGTACTGAACCTTAGAGGCCAGGCCGGATGGGTCGTCCACATCACCGTTAAGCCACTCCAAAAATCTCTGCCAGGCCTCAGCCATAAAATATTTGCTGCCCACATGCAGGTCGGAGAGCAAGAGAGCGCATCCGCTTCCCTTTTCCAGAGGAGCAGTCTGGTTGGGCATATCAGGCCAGAGCAGGGACTTGACAAAGACCCTGCCATTGCCGTCAGAGGTTCCCGTGACCCCTATGACCTCATCTGTGATGATGAGCCCAGACTGCTCGTAAATCTCCGCATCTTTCTGAATGACGGCGGTCAGGAGGCCTGTAGGGTCTTCCAGCTCAATCACACGGTTGCCTTTGGCTGTGGTCCTGACATCCATGACCATGCCAATGACCGACACCTCGCGGCCGGTTGTACTCTTGCCCAAGGACTCAATGGGCCGGGAGTTGAGCCTTCGAGAGAGTATCTCCCTGATTTTGGCGTACCTATCGCGAAAATAGTGAACAAAATCGCTGTAATCCCCAACACAAGTAGACCGGCCAGTTATATCGCATTTCAGCTCAGCAGACGATGGCACAATCCTGGCCGGAGAAAGTGACACCGACGCAGGAGATGGAGCAGGCGAAACTGATCGAGCAGAAGGGATTGGGAGAGCTGAAGGGGTTGATGAGATGAAGGAAGAATCGAGATGGCATGACACCTGAGAGGATCCAATCACCACAACGGATCGATCTGTGCTGCTGACGATGCGCTTGAGCAGATCCTCTTTGCTTCCGCGATAGCGACAGATGATCTCGAGAGCCTCCGGCTCCAGTTGGTAGCCGAGCTCGGCAAGCTTCTCTACGATCTCCAGGCCGGCAGAAGGACCCTGATGGACGCGACTGCCTGATATCTGCTGCATCGAAAGTAGTATAAGAGCCTACCAACTGATAAATATGGTTGATGAGGATTGAAGAGTGGTTTGACAATTTGCCTCTTCCTGGCCTGGCCAAGGACATAATCTTCGTGGTTGTGGTGGTTGGCGGAATATCCCTCCTGTCTCAACTGTTATTGGGGCTCTGGACGCCTATGGTTGCCGTGGAATCGGGAAGCATGGTGCCGAATCTCAATATTGGGGATATTGTACTAGTTCAGGGAGCGTCGCGCACAGATGTAATTGCTTGGGATGAGGCGGAGAAGACCGGCTATACCGCATTCAATAATCCGGGGGATGTCATACTCTACCGGCCTTATGGCAAGGCGAGCTTGAACCTCCTGGACCAGTTCAAGATGCTTTTGGGATTTGCTCCCGGCAAGGAGAAGGCCACGCCGATCATTCACCGTGCCCTGCGGTATGTCAAGGCAGGAGAGCCTATGTGGCAAGACGGACCTGCCGCGCCGTTCTCCGGCTACATCACCAAGGGAGACCACAATGAGGTGATCGACCAGGAGGCAGGACAGATCTTCGGCATGGCCAAATCGTCCTACATCGATTCAAACCGGGAAAATATCATAAATGTAGGCGGCCAGATCTACCTTGACAAGAATACAGGCCTGATCATTTACGAGACCACAAACGGCACCGTCGTGGGCGAGGGCATCAGCTATCTAACACCTGTTAAAGATGAGTGGGTCATTGGAGTGGCCAGGGCCAAGATTCCACTGGTGGGATACGTAAGGCTTCTGCCCAGCATCATATACGATGAGATCAAAAAGCTCGTAAGCTGATACATCAGTAAATTCGGCTGCAAAGAACGGGGATCATCTGGGCTTCTTGGCCAAGATCGCCCAGTGATCCTGGTGAAAGGGCAAGAGATCCTGGATCAGACCGAGATCAAGCCCCTGAAGATTTTTCATCTCTGCCTGGAGGACGGCCTGAGGGCTCGCGGTGACATCGACCGACCGGGTCTTGAGCATGAGGATGAGATCGCCGCCAGGCTTGAGATAACGGGCGCAGTTCGATGTGGCGATCTCTGCCTGATTTCTCTGAGCTATATCCTGATAGACCCAATCGACCGGCTCGACAAAAAAGGCATACTCCTCAGGCCGGGAGGCATCGGCAAGTATTGGCACGATGTTTTTGCGCCTCTCTGAGAGGCGGATTAGATCGCGCATTGAGCGAGGCGAGAACTCCACTGCATAGACCAGGCCGTCCTTGACTATATCGCTGACATGGCTTACTGTGGTGCCGGTGGCCGCCCCCAGATAAAGGACCTTCGCGTCGCGAGAGAGAACGGGCAGCGTTCGGCTGGCCTTGAGCAGCAATGCTCCCAGCTTGGAGCGATAGGGGTCCCAGAAACGGTAGCCATCCAGGATGCGTTCCCCGTAAACGGGCTGGGCGTCAAGGCTTCTGCTCGCCAGCCTCTTGTCCCCTCCCGACTCCAGGATGACAACGCCGGGAATGACTTCCTGGCAGTTCATGGAAATCTCCGCAGGGCGGCCTACAGCTCTTTGCCCATTGAAGTGGTTGTGAGCTTAACGTGCTTTACGCCCTTTAGAGACATCATCTTCTCTGCGGCCTTTCTCACATCCTGACCCTCGCCTCGCAGGACGATGACCTCCAGGCAGTTGTCGTGATCAAGGTGAACATGAAGGCTGGACTGGATGATGCTGCCTGCCTCATGCTGAATCTCAGTCAGGTTGTCCACCAGACCCCGCTGGCCATGAGAGTAGACCAGGGTGATTACGCCCACCCTTTCGCCCTGCACGTCGCTCATCCACTCGAAATGGACGATGTAGTTCCTGATGGCATCTCTGATGCCCTCCGAACGCGATGAGTAACCACGCTGCAAGATAATCTCATCAAACCTGGAGAGCAACTTCTCCGGCAGCGAGACTCCGATCCTCATTAATTCCTGTTCCATATATATCGCGGTCTATATGCAGATGTTATTTAGTAATAAACCTAATGGAGAAAAATGTCAGAGACAAGCGAGACATACGACCATCTAACCATAAAGGTTTTCCTCTGGGAGATAAACAGGTAGCGGCAATATGACAGATATTGCTATCATCGGCGATAGAACTTTCCTCTACGAGAAGCTCTTCGCGGAACTGTCGGTCAGCTTTCAGTTTCTCTCACCTGCAATACTTGGCAGCCCCTTTCTGCCGAGGTACAAAGCAGTCCTGATTCCCACGGGCTTTGCCAACGCCCAGTACTCCCAGACTCTGCCAGCATTGCTGAGAATGAAGTCCAACATCTCAGACTTTGTTAGAAAAGGCGGAGTTCTGACGGTCTTCGGACCTATGGTTGAAAAGCACGACTTTGACTGGCTGCCGGTGCCGCTCTCTTACGTCTGTGAGATTGGCGGCAGATGCGTCTCTCCCTCTGAAGACGAATGCTCCTGCATCTTATGCACCAGCACTCCTGAGTGTGACGGCTACCTGATACCTGGAGAGGGCTTTGAGACAGTTCTAAAGGACGAAAAAGGCCGGGCCATACTGGTGACGGCCAGATTTGGTGAAGGGCTGATTGTGGCCACAACTCTGCACGAATTTCCAGCTGGCGAATACATCAAATGGGCTCTAGGCCAGGCCAAACCGGCAAAGCTTTAGTGAGGGTGATGGTCCTGCCAGAAGAGCACAAAAAGGCTATAGAAAGCAAAGAGCCGCAGGATAACTGTGGAGTGATTAAAAAAAAGAAGAGCGAGCTGCGCGGAGAGATCGAAGCGCTTCTAGAGAAAAAGGGGCTTGTTCTAGAGGAGAGGATATCCGTGATGAACCTGGAGAGCCAGGAAACCTATTATTTCGATGATTATCATGAGGCCATGAAGTTCCTGAAGGGCAAGAAAGGACGATGGTACATCACAACGCCGGGCATAAGATCGTCAAAGGACACTTGATTATTCTTTTGTGTATAGCCGGAACATGTGGGCTGCATTCATGTTGACCTAATTATACGAGATAAAAAGAAGCGCGGTGAGAACACCGCTTTAGAAGTGAAACTCAACATGGAATGGTATGTAGAAGATCCACACGAAATATACCGCCATTAGGATAAGCCCCAATGGGACACCAAGCTTGGCCCATTCCTTGCTGGAGATGCCGAGCTTGCCTGCAGAGATGATGTTGGGGATGTTGCCGGGGATCAGCATGCCACCGGCGATGAGCAGGCCCATGAGAACCGCCTTAATTTGAGTTAAGCTCATGGCAGGGCTTATCTCGGCTGCAGTTAGCGTGGCATTATCGAGAATTGCAGAGACCATGTTGACCCAGTAGAGAATCTCTGGGGAGATGCCAAGGACGTACTTGTCTATTACTACCTTCATGCCAGCTCCCAAGAGAAGAAGAGCCATGACGAAGACATAGACCTTAATGGCCCTCATGGCCACATCTTTCAGGCCGCCGTCATCTTCTTCACTTGCTTTGGATTCAACGGCCTTGGCTTTGCCGGTAAAGAACATTGCCAGAAGGCCCATGGCCAAACAGCCAGGTATAATGTATATGGCAAGCTGGTTGAAGAGGAAGAAGAACGCAGCATTAAAAGGCTCTCCCTGCAACTTGGTGATGGCAATGGTGGAAAGCGGCTCGCCTACAGGCGTCAGAACTGCGCCAAGACCAATGGAGAAACAAGCGATAATGACCACATTGATTTTGGTCTGCCTGTCAAAGGGCATGCAATTCATGAGCTCTACCAGCAACAACGAGGCAATGATGGCCGTAATAACACTTGAAAACATGCCCAGGAGAGCAACAATCAAGAATACGATTATTTTAGCTGGAACCTTTTTGGTGATGGAATTCATTGAACTTTGGACGTAATTTTTTCCATAATAGAAGAGAAGGCCTGCGACCAGCACAGCAGGAACGATTCCCTTTACTATCGGCTCTTTAATGGCCTCCATTACTATTTCCATGTTCCAGCCGATGAGCTCCGCCTGGTGTTCGGTGTAGCCCAAGGAAGCTATTAAAGCCTCTTTGTTGTAGAAGCTGGATATCGTTACCGCCAATATTCCCATAACAAACAGAAATGCCTCAAGGTTATGCTCGATCTTCTTGACCATAAACGGTCCAACGAGCACAATAAGGACTACAGCTAATAAACCAAGGTCTAACGGGTCAAACTGCATAATTATTCCCTCCAATATTTGGAAAATCTTCAATATCGATGAGGTTTCTCTTTGATAAACAAAAGCCACTCATGGGCTCAAGGATTTTGTCGTGCTGCCAAACGATTTTAAATTCCCTAATCCTAACGGCTTCCTCAAGCATCGAAACCATTGTGACCTACCTGCTTTCCTTTGTCTGCAACCCTCACATCAAGAGTGAGAGATAGTAATCGGACATTTCTTCCAATATTAAACGTTTTTGGTTTTTATTTTTGATTTGTCTCATCTTTAATGCAAAATCTCAACTGATTTTAAACCAAATAGGATAAATGGCAATTAGGCCATATTGGAAATAAGGAAAAAACCAGAATTACCATTAAGGACTAAAACAATATAGAATAAAAATTATTGAAAAGCCTGCTACTGGCTAGTACATTGCGATCTCAGATCTTCTTAAAACAAGGACCGGCCTCTTTGCAGAATTGGCCACATCGTAGGCAGTGCTGCCGATCCGGCCCTTCTTTATGGCCACCGCACCCTGAGAGCTCATGGCAATGACGGATACATCCTCCTCCTCGGCTACAGACCTGATCTCCTCAACAGGATGGCCCACAACCACCTTGGAGGTGACTGCCACTCCACTTTGCATAAGATCTGAGACCACCTCATCCATCTTATTCATGGCAGAAGCGACATTGGCATCAATTTCCTCATCGGTCTCACCTGTGGAGACGACATTGAGCAGCACCAGCTCGCCAATGCCCGGCAGACTCTTGAGGAATGACAGAGCAGCCTCTGCAGGCTGAGAGAAGTCCGTAGGGAAAAGAATCCTGGAAAAGAGATGAGAACAATGCATCTGCATTTCACCGTCATCCAGCATCCGATAGCGCATGACCAGGAGATGAGTGTCACCAAAGCGCAGGACATTTCGGGAGACGCTTCCAAGCAACGCGCTCTGTATCCTGCTCCGTCCTCGAGCGCCCATAGCTATCAAAGAGACCTTCTCTTCATCAGCGACCCTCGATATGGCGCTGGCCACCTCGCCTCCAATGACCGAAACAGCCCTCACCTTGACATTGATTCCAGGGACAGTTATGGCCCCCTTCATAGCCACCAGACGCTCTTCGGCCTGGTTCAGCTCAGATACCGGATCCCAGACCCTGGTAATAGGGCTCCTTGAGACGACACTGAGAAGAACTACCTCCTTTACGCCGGGAATATCGCCGACGCACTCGACGAGCCTGCCCGCATGTCTGGAGAAATCCATCGGGACCAGGATTTTTTCGAACATCATTCACACCAACCCCGATAATTGCACCCCATCGATATTTATAATCATCGAACGTGCATATTTCAGGCCAGAACAGCACCGAAGGAGTCTTCTTCCAGCTCCATCAGCTCTCTCCAGGCGGACTTGCATGAGCAATCCAGACTCCCAAAGGGCCCCACGTCCTGGGACAGAGCATGGACACGGATGGCCTCGGCCACTGCATCATCGCACTGGCCGCAGTTATGCGGACCGCGCCTCGTTCCCGCCCCTACTGGATCGCAGACAATTGGACCAGGCACGCTTTTGAGAACCTCCAGTGCCGACCATAACCAAGGTGGCCGGAACTCACCTTTCTCCCACATGCGCTCAACCACAGTATTGCGCTGTACATTGCAGAGGTTGAGAGAGAGGACATCGGCGTAGCCGCGGGCCCTTTTGGCGGAATCTATGGCGTCATTCATCGCCTGGCCCTCAGTGAGCAGTGGCGGCTTTAATAGAAGGTAGGCCTTGACGCTTCCACCCTGTCGGCGCACGGCCTCAGATGCAGAGACGAAGTCCTGGAAGGTGAAGCCTTTTCTGATGACTTTGTCCCGGATCAGATCGCTCGCGGTCTCAAGGCCGATGGCAAATTCAGTGGGGATATGAGAGAGGCATGCTTCGACCACCCGGGATGTCGCAAATTCGGGACGGGTCTCTATGACGAGCTTGGACAACCCTAAAGCCTCCAGCCGCTTTAAAATCTCATCTCGCGCCTCGACAGGCATCTCAGCCGGGTCCAGGAAGCTGCCGCTGGTGTAGATCTTGACAACAGAAACCTCCGGTGCAGATCTGCCAAGAGCCCAATCGAATTGAGAAATCAGATCCTGGGCAGACGCAGGCGCGCCCTCGCCGGCAAAGCCGCACATGGTGCAGCGGTTCCAGCGGCAGCCCACAGTGCGAAGAATCATGGTCAGGGACTCCACCTGACGGCCATCCAGGAGGTCTTTGCCGCGCCAGACGGTCACAGGTCGTTTCAGGTCCAGTGTCCTCTCAGCTCTTGATTTCGACATTTCATTATCCCAGATACTGCAAGGCACTGATTGCAGCTGAAGCGCCTGAGCCGACTGCTGTTGCCACCTGCAGCCGTCCTCCGGTCAGGTCTCCGGCAGCAAAGACTCCCGGCATGCTCGTCTCCTGATTGAGCCGGTTGACCTTGACAAAGCCGCCGGGCGTCATCTCGAGGCCTAAAGCTGCAGCCAGATCGATATTAGGCTTCATGCCCATCTCCACAAAGACGGCGTCGGCCTTCAGAGATCGTGGCGTGTTGCCGACTTTGAATCCTACGCTCGAGACGAACTGATCACCCGCGATCTCTGTGATCTCAGCTCCAAAAGTGGCGGAGTAGTTGGACAGCTTCTTGATGCGCTCCAGGTAGACAGGCTCGGCCACCAGCTTCTCTCGCGAGGAGAGCAGGTGGACCTTTTCGGCAATGTTGGCCAGATAGAGAACGGCTCGAGCAGCGCCATTGCCGTAACCGACCACTGCCACGGCCTTGTTTTTAAAGAGGGCCCCATCGCAGTGCACGCAGTATGATACACCTCTTGCCGTCAGCTCCTTCTCGCCAGGCACGCCGATGACACGGTGGCTGGCGCCCATAGCCAGGATGACTGTTTTTGCCTCGTACTGCCAGTTCTCCGTCTTGAGACGGAAAAAGTCGCCCAGTGGAACGATCTTTTCCACCTGCTCCGTCTGGTTCTCCGCTCCGAATTTGACAGCCTGGGAGAGCATTCTTTCCGAGAGCTCAATGCCCTGGATGCCATCCGGAAATCCGGGGTAGTTTTCATATAGGCCGCCCATGGACTGCTGCGAGCTGTATATATTTCCCAAGACCAAAGTCTTCTTTCCGCCTCTCGCGCAATACATGGCTGCGGTCAGCCCAGCCGGGCCTGCTCCTACTATGACGACATCATGCAAGCGAATATCACCATAAAAAACTAGCCTTCAAGGTAGATAAAGGGTATGTAGCCTCGACCTGGACGGCCAAAAGGCGGCAGTTTTACCCGCAATGTTTTTAGACTAGAAGGTGATTGTAGGGGATGCTTCGTGAGATACGATAGCGCCGATAGTGTAGCGGTTATCACTAGGCGTTGCCAACGCCTAAACTCGGGTTCGATTCCCGATCGGCGCATATAATTTCCTATGAGTTCAGGCTCTGAAAAGCGATTTAAAGTGCGAGGAAGGAAAGTCGTTGTCCTCACTTAATCTGAAGCTCCTTTTGCCCTTCTTGGTCTGCCTGACCAGAGACCCCAACTTGGCCCCATCCTGCAAAGAATCATTTTTCTGCGTAGTGGAAACCTGCACCGCTGCGCCTTTGCCACTGGCCTCAAGCCCGCGACCTAGGCCAGTGGCATGACATCAAATGCCATTGCTTGGGCCTTGGTCCTCAGCTTTCGTGCACATTTCCCCGCAGCAGTATCGTGGACCATCCAATAGGAGAAGTATTTATAATCCTTAACTCCCATCAAGTAGGGAATACAAAATGTTAATATCAATGCGCTTGCATTGTCTTTAAACAATAAAATTATATAGATATTGTCTCCCTATTTAGAGTATGGAGCAATGGGCAAGGGATTGGCTGGAAGGGGAGCGAGCCAAAGGCGTGAAGCGCCTTGAGATAAAAGTCAAAGGAAGGAACCATTACGTCTACGAGTCGACAACCCACTGGGACAAGGTAATCCAAAAGCGAGTCAAGACATCCCAGTACCTCGGAAAACTTGATCATGAGAAGGGCCTAATAAAGTCGCGAAGCATGAACAACTTTGACGACGTGCAGGCTCCAAGTGTCACCGAATACGGTAATTCCATGCTGCTCCGCTTGGCAATGGAGGATCTTAAACCGCTCTTGATGTCTGCTTTTCCTGCCAACTGGGAAGCCATTTACGCATTGTCTATGATCAGGACCGATGGCAACGTTCCCCTTAAAAGAAGCAAGGTAGTCTGGGAGAAGCTTCACAATCCTGATTCGATTATGCCAAATATGAATCCCGGTGCCGTTTCCAAGCTGCTGAGAACAATTGGCGTTGATCGCGAGGGGCAGGATATTGTGTTCCAGGGCATTCTCGATCATAGCGAGCAGCTCATCTACGACCTGAGCACTACCTTCTCTCGCTCTATGAGCATCCAGCAAGCTGAGAAAGGATATAATAAAGACAAAATACATCTTCCTCAGATAAATCTTGCACTTCTCTGCAGCGCAGATACTGGCTTTCCGACAATGATAAGGTCTGTACCTGGCAGTGTAAAGGACATCAAGACGCTTTCCAACACCATTAAAGAGATGGACATCGAAGGAAAGCTTCTGATCATCGATCGTGGTTTTTTCTCGGAGGAGGTGATCAAGCATCTCTCCGAAGAGAGGATTGACTTTGTGCTTCCTACAAGAAGAAACAGCCACTACTACGATGTCAGGATTCATCTTACAGACCATTTCCGATATCATAAGAGGCTCATCGAATGCGGAAAAAGGAAGGTAGGTGAGATCTATCTATACAAGTTCGAGGATCTGGACTTGAAGCTTGAGGAAACCAAGACGCTATATCAGAGGCTGGATGAAGGGCGAATCGATAAGGATGAGCTTCATGAGAAATTAAAAAGGACGGGAATGATACTGATTCTGTCCAGCAAAAATATGCCGACGCAAGAGATGTACGAGCTGTACAAGAAAAGAGAACGGGTAGAAAAGCTATTCGATGCGTACAAGAACGTTCTGGACGCGGACAGGCTATACTTACAGGATGATGAAAGCGTGTTCGGGCATGTGTTCATTTCCTTTCTTTCCCTCTACGCCTACTGCAAACTTGAAGAGATGCTCAAAAAGGCTGAGCTAAGTCGAAAGATGTCTCCTTCCGACCTGTTGTTGCAGTATAGCAAAGTGTATCATGTCAAAATTGGCGATCGAACTCTGATCTCGGAGGTACCCAACAAGGTAAGAGATTTGGACAGCAAGCTAGGATTGAATTTATTCCCTACTGCGTGAGGAGTTAAGGTTATAAAAATGGATTGCTGACCTTGCCCATGAAAAGTATGCATCCCTTCTCTTTATCCTCGATCATGAACAGGAATGGATGATCTGCGCGAAACACAGACGCCTTTTCAGCGTCCCTCGACGCAGACTCGCCTATCATTACCGCCGCGGCTGCCGAAGCCTCGGCACCTTCTTCATTGACATCGATATAAGCCTGGTGAACGACCTCGGTTATGAACCTAAACTCCGGCCTTTGCAGTAACCATTTTTTGTACTGAACTCTTCTGCCCGCGAACATGCCGAAGGATTTATATACTATTATGGTTATTACTCTTAGCTATGACGTATATTGTCAAACAGAAGATTCGCGGGCACACATACGTTTACGAAGCCGAAAATTTTTGGGACCCTGAGAAGAAGCAATCCAGGCAAAAACGCAATTATCTTGGCGTATGGGATGAGACTTCAGGAAAGCTCATTCCAAAGGTCGCAGAACGTGATGTCAAGACTACGAAATCATTAGGCCCTGCTTATCTTCTTGATTCTGTGGGCAATGAAATCCTGCTCAGAAAGAAGCTCTCAGAAGCGTTTGGCAAGGATGGGGATTTGGTTCTTGCTGTTGCGATGAGTCGGTTGCTTCATCAAACCTCTCTCAAGAACCTTCACCATATTATCGAGGACTCTTTTCTGCCGGAGATGTACTCTCTAAAAGAGACATTCAGCTCTCAGTGGCTCTCAAGTTTCCTGGAGCGATTATCCACTAAAGAATCCGCTATGACTGCATTCTATAACTCATTGATAGCTGGCGAAGATGAGACGCTAATATTCGATATCACATCACTCTCCTCAGCCTCGCGAAATATCGATTGGCTGGAATGGGGATACAATCGTGATGGCTTGGATTTGCCTCAAGTTAACCTGGGATTGGTGCTTTCACTGAACAACCACTTACCACTTTACTTCAAGTTGTTTCCAGGAAGCATCAGCGATGTTGTGACTCTGAAGAACCTTGTGGCTGAGATCAAAGCATTTGGCATTGCAAAGAGTCTCTTCATTCTGGATCGAGGATTCTACAGCGAGAGCAATATTAAAGAAATGACGACCGAAAATATCGATTTCATTCTTCCGCTTCCGTTTAGCGTCAATATCGGCAAGGGTCTAATCAGCGAGACGAACAAGGATATCGAAAATCCGGCCAATGCGAAGAGGTTTGGCGGAGACATATTCTACGTCTTAGAAAGCGAGGTCCAGATTGGTGAAGTCAATGCCTATGGATACGTCCTATTCAATAAGAAGCGGGAAGGCTTAGAGACAAATTCGTTCTACAACAGACTGATTGACATCGAATCTGCACTTAATGGAAAGGAGTTTAAAAATCCGATAGGGGAACTCAAGCGGACAGCAGGAAATTTTGAAAGATACTTGGAGTGCATCGTGGATGGAAAAACGATTCACCTTCGCAGAAGGATCAATGCTATATCACAGGCTGCAAACCGATTTGGCAAAACAATTCTTCTTTCATCCATCAAACGGAGATGGGATGAGGTTCTATCTCTCTATCGAGAAAGAGATGAAGTTGAGAAGAAGTTTGATGACCTAAAGAATGAGCTTGAGGCTATGCCTCTGAGAGTACAGAAAATTGAAACGCTTCAGGGATTGTTGTTTATCTTCTTCATATCTTTGATCCTGAGAGCGATATTACTAAGAAGGGCCAGAGACGCGGAGCTGCTAGATAAAAAATCCATCGAAGAGATTCTCATGGAATTGGCAAAGCTCAGGGCGGTTAAAGTCGGTGGCAAATGGAAGCTAACTGAGATCTCAAAAAAACAGAGAACGATTCTTGAGAAGATGAAGATTGGAGTTCCTGTCGAGGCAAGCCTGGTTATTAAACGGGCCGGAGTTTAGGTTTGATACGTTCTCCTATCGTCATGGTCACCTCCGGTTTACAAATGATGGATATATAGATTTCTTATAAACCATAAGGCTTTCGGTCATTTTTTTTTGTGAGTTCTTATATAGGTCGTATAGGAATGACGCATGCCTGCTCATCTTATTCATGTCCTCTTAAACCGTCAGCCAGCGCCGGAGGATGAAAGAGCACTCGTCATCAACAAATACCGTTCGATCGGTCCTCTTTGCAGTGGTCTTGAGTCGGAACTTCATTTTGCTCAAGTCCACATCGGAGACATCCAGCTCTATCAGTTCATGCCGTATCATGCCCGTTTTTTTGCAGGAAAAATGATAACCGTCTTGTCTCTGATGCACTGGGTAAAATTAGCTTATTCGATTTGTCATTCCATGCCCTACGCTAATTCAGTGGCCACAACTTGCCAAAACCTATGCAGCAGCCATCAATGCACCCCGGTTGTCATAATTCCCACTTGCCATGGCTTTCAAGAGATAATTCAGATACAGTTGAGCCTCAACGGGATTTTTAGATCTATTGAGGACTGCAATGAAATTATTCATCCTGTAATCCGGAAGATCAAGCACATCTATCTCTGGGTCGGTTGAATTGTCATATGTCTTTAACATGCTCTCCCACAGCACTGTGGCATCGGCACTCCCAGCTATTATGGCATCAAGCTGGGCCTCATTGCTGGATGTATTCACTTCAGAAACATTCAACCCCTCCTTATCAACGATCTTTTTAGCCAGGCAGGCGCCGGGGACATGCTGATCCGTAACTGCAATTCTCATTCCATTCAGGTCGCCAAGAGTGCTTATGGGCTCACCCTTTCGAAATACCAGCAATGCCCTTTCGGAATATAGATAGGTATAATTGTCAATCACTTTTTTTCCATTCAGTTTTATCATTCCCGAGAGGTTGAATAGAGGAAATTCCTTCTCTAAGATCACAACATCTGCGTTGCTTGTGTTTTTCGTGACCTCTTTTACTACAGCCTCACGACCTCTTACTTGTGTAATATTCACGGCAACATCATTTGCATCGCTGAATGATTGAGAAATCTCCTTGATTGTGCTTCCCAGAATATTATCCGCAGGACCAAGGACGATCAACTCAGTGGAATTCTGGCCCAAAGCAATCCCTTGAGCCATAAAGAAAATGCAAAAGAATACTGTCGCAATAATTCTGCCGCTTTTTCGTCCGCTTTTTTGGGATATGGTTGCAGACATTGGCATTGACTCTCTACCGATCACGAAAAAGAATGCCACCAATGCAACTATTAGGATTCCCAAAGAAGCCACAAAAAATTCGACATTAGATATCGATCCGAGCCCGGCTGGATCTGCATGTGGCTGCAGCACTGTTATTTTATAGACCGCGGGCATCATGACGTCACACATTTAAATCATCCCTCATTCTTCGCACATTCCGCATGTTTTGCACTGCTCTGGACTGCAACTTCCTTCGCAGAGATTTTCATCGATTCTTTTCAACCGCCCTCCGCAAGATGGACAGCGGATATCTCGGCCATGTTTACCGGAAGCGCAGGGCACCATCTCAAAAGCATAGCCGCAGGAACGGCACTGAAAACGTCGCTGCTTGGATGGCTTTGATTTCTTGAGGCCTCTATGAAAAGATAGCTTCCAAACGGGATTGTTGATGCTCATATCCAGCTCTCTGGCGAAGTTGACCATCCCATCGAAGCCCTCGAAACTCTGCGTTCTGTCGTGATTGAAATCGCAGAACGCGATTTTCAGCTTGTAAGCTAGAAATCTCTCTTTGACCCCTGCTACCAAAACGTCTGCGTTCTGTTTAGTCAGAAGCTGCTTAAGCTCCAGTGGATTGGTATCGTCTACTATCACCGTCCCATCTTTGACGATGTGTCCGATATTTTGGTAATCATTGTGATCTCCAGTTTGAGTGCCTATGATCACCACATCCATTCCGAGCTCTTCGAAAGCTTTGACCAGTGAAACGGCTTTAGCGGCTCCGCCCATGTAGATCGCAGCTTTTTTTCCCATCAATTTGAACCTATAATGAGACAACCAGGGCAACACCCTTGCCGTCTCTCTTTCGATGATCTCCTCAGCTCTTTTCTGCAAGGCCGGGTCATGGAAATACTCCGCAGCAGTGCGAAGGGCCGAGGCCATGTCCCTCAATCCAAAGAAGCTGACGCGTTGGTATGGTATTGCATATTTCTTCTCAAGCTTCTTGGCCAGATAAGTCATGGAACCGCTGCACTGCACCAGATTTAATCCGGCCGCTTGGGCCCGTTGTATCTCAGCTACCCGACCGTCTCCTGTAAAGGTAGCCACAATCTCAATTCCCATCTCCTCAAAGAGGGGTTTTATGGACCAGAGGTCTCCTGCCACATTGTATTCTCCCAGGAGGTTTATGCAGTGCGGGCTTTTGGCAATGTAATCTCTGGCGCCAATCAGCTCAAAAAGGGCATTGCAGGCCGCTTTGTACCCTTCGCTCTTGTTCCCTTTGAAGCCTTCAGACTTGACAGGGATGACGGGGATTTGCAGCTCCTTGGACGCCGCATGACAGACTGCGTTGAGATCGTCTCCGATCAAACCTACGATGCATGTAGAATAGACGAATATGGCAGGAGGATGATGCAATGCTGCAAGCTCACGGATGCACGCTGCAAGCTTCTTTTCGCCACCGAAGATGATATCCTGCTCCTTCATGTCCGTAGAAAAACTGCTCTTGTAGAGTGTAGGGCCCGTCGTCGAGCTTCCTCGAATATCCCAAGTATAGCTGGCGCAGCCTATTGGTCCGTGGACGAGATGAAGGGCATCCGTCAAGGGATTAAGGACGACTCTGGCTCCGGAATAGACACATGCCCGCTGGCTTACGGATCCCGCAAGACTCTCATTGCCACAGGAGAGTGACATGGAGCCGCAGTCGCATTTTTCAATTATATGCCCCTCTCTTTCCTCAAAGACTTTGATTATGCTCATAGCAGTCTCGTTTTAAATGAATCTTTCAGATTTGTTCGTCAGTTCTGTGCCCAAATCCCGTACAGGGATCTCAAATTGGTCGCCTGGACTGGCATGTGTTTTCAGGGGTTGAGTTAAGCATAAACGGTTAAATCGCCTCATAATATAAGCACATCACGATGTATATTTAATCATTTGAGATATGTGCGGATGAAGTGTGATAAAAGCCGATCAATTCCTAAAAAGCTGGATAAGAAAAGAATTGTTGATTCATGGTCTGCCGCAGCAACAGCAAAGAGCCAGAGAATTGAAGGAGGAGGGATCGAGCCGGGTGCGGCAGGCCGGCCCGATGAGTGGAAATCATGTCTCGTATGTCGTCGATTCGGTCTCCTTTTTAGCCAATCTCCCGTGGCATGGGCCTGATCTCGTAGACATCCAACTGCCTCTGGATGGTGAATATGTCATTGCCCTTCTGGTGGCTGGTGAGGAGAGTTGTGCCCACATCCTTGGGAAGATAGAACTCCTCATCGTCAAGCCTGACTCGGAAGAATTTCCGGCTTTTTCCAAGCTCCATGTCCCGGTACCTTCCGGAGACCTTCTCGCCGATCTTCAGTATCCTGGGTTCCATAATAATCTCACCTCATTGATGATTATAATTGCGTCCTGCATCTACTTCTAACTTCCGATCGAATTTTAGGACGCATTCAGTTTTGGTGAGCGATATGGCCCTCCTCCAGTGCCGAGCAGCTCAGAGGACAGGACCCCTCATCCTCTTCATCTCCGCTCTCCCACTGCACCAACATCTGCATCGGGTCCAAAAAGTCTGTCTGGTTGTCCGCTTCATCCTGCCCGCAGGCGCATCCAATGCTGGATGCAATAGCCTCCTCACCAATGAGTGGCTCCGTCGGAGGGCAGCAGCCCAGGTAATCCCTGTCGATGGCCGAGAGGTTCTGCGCAGTCACCTGGCCCTTGCTGCAGTTGCCGACAACGAGCGCCCGGTTGACGATATCTCCGCCGCATCTCTCTATATCCAGATTGATGCCGATTCTCAATGTGTTGCCGATGGCCAGATGCAGTATCGTCCAGTTTGAGCAATTCTGGTCTAGCTGGTTTGGCAGAAGCGTTGCATTGATGAACCTCGCTCCCGGCGGGAAGAAGTCCTGAAGGAAGAGTGGGCCGATGGCTGCATTGCCGTCATTGATGATGGTGATGACATAACTCGCCACATCCTTGAACCTCTGGCCGTCTTTGCGAAGATACAGATGTGGATAGTCGTATCTGGCTATGCCGCCGAGGACAATCTTTCTCTTCAGCTCATAGTTGCCCATGAAGGTCTCATCCCGGTCCACCTCCGGGCTCTCGTTCTTTTCAGGCATCTCCTTGTAGGCAGTTCTCAGATTCGCAATCCCGGAGAAGGAGGCATCGCTCTCTCGCTCTGCGAGGCTTGATGCCACAGCCCTCAGTTTCAGCCGGGAGACGCTCGTGAACTCCTCGGAGATGAGGCTGTTTTTAGTGCGGGAGATCATTCCTTCCGACCAATTCTGGGATATGTTGAGGCGCGTGCGAGGCGTCGCAAGTAGGCTGTAACTCTGGTGCTCGGCCTGCATGTCCTTTTTCATGAAGCCTGAGATGCTGTCCATAAGCTCCTCACAACGATAGTCTCCTGATCCAGACTCGTAGCTCCTCTGGCTTGTGTCCTGGAAATCCTTGGCGGCATAGCCCTGTCCTGAGGCGGCACGCTCTATCATCAGGTTCTGGCCGAGATCAGCGATGCTCTCTCTGATCTGAAATGAGCCCGCATAGTCCTCAGTCAAAAAAGTGGTTGCGTTGTCCCAAACCAGGCCTGTCGAGCGCTTGAAGACCCCCAGATGGACCGTTCCCTGAAATGTCGCCTCCGTTTGCATCGCAGATTGGTTTTGGTCGAGATCCAGGATGCTCTGCTCCTCCAATCGGGCGGAGTACCGGTAGGAGTCTTTCAGAGTTGTGTTGGTGACGCCGTTTTTAGCCCGAACCTCGGCGTGCCATAGGCTTGAGACGCTCTGTCGCGGGACGCGACCAGGTAGTGGAAGGTCTGTTGGATGGTGCTCTGCCTTCATGCTCCTTTTCATCTGGATGGACTTGTTCTCTGTGAGAAACTGCAGCTCTTCTCGGCTCTCATAATCTCCGCTGCCGTGCTCGCGAACTGACAGCTCGGTTCCGTCTTCTGCGAGGATCTGCACCTTCTCTGATGCCGATGTCTGCATCTGGTCTGACGAGACGTAAATCCTGTTGACGAGCGGAGCCGCCGAACGGGCGGTGCTGTAGTCCCGGAAGGACCTGACAAAGCCCTCTCCTGAGACATTTCCGCTGCTGTGGTACATGACATCCGTTCTCGGAACTCTCGCTGTGAGCCCCATCTGCAGGCATTGCCCCGGAGCGAGGGCTGGGAAGTGCCAGGCACCGTCCCCAGCCAGCTCCGGCCAGACCGAGATTATCTCAACTGCAGTATCGAAGACATCGAGCACAGTGATGTTTGTAGCAGCCTGGCCGCCCAGGTTGCAGACTGTGATGAGGTAGTCCACCTCCTCGCCTCGGCGAACAGCCTTTTGCAGCGCCGTCTTGTTGACTGAAAGGCATGTGGCATTCAGCACTGGAGTGAAAATGCGGGCGGCCTTTGCGTTCAGCTCATCGCAACTGACGGAAAAGCGGTTTTGCAGCAGCGTTCCGTCCGGCAGATCTCCGTTGACCAATACCTGCAGCTCTATGGAATGCGGCCCGTCTGAATCGAGTTTTGGAAGCGTCCATATGATGTTATTGTGGTCGTTTCCGAATGGG
>Ga0074199_1001621_pt1 | contig 18244 bp, 16 predicted proteins | sample EPASupsiteSAE347_FD_64528 | JGI IMG/M metagenome (GOLD analysis project Ga0074199, IMG submission 64528) | Bioremediated contaminated groundwater from EPA Superfund site, New Mexico - Sample SAE3-47 | ecosystem: Environmental > Aquatic > Deep subsurface > Groundwater > Contaminated ...
CACTCAAGAGAGCAAAACATAAGTCTCAAGAAAGAGATCTTGAAAAGGAGATAGAAATAGTACCCGTGAGGCAATCGGAAATTGGAGTCGAATCAGCTATATGAATTTCATTCACGGGTATTGAGTTTAAAGTGACTATCCCTTCCCTTCCATAAGGACCAAAAGAACGGAATAGACAATGAAGAAAGCTGTTTCGGTTAACCGGCATGATTGGTATGACTGATGAAGCTGAAAGGACTGAAACATTCTTGTGCCTGCGTGGCGGATCGAAGAATCCGGTACAAAATGAGTGAGCAGGTGAGTCCGTGAGTGAGAAATTACCATGCCCTTCATTGCCTTTTCCAACCGGAAAGCTGATGTGGTGAAAAACATCGTACCGATCCTCCCATTTTCATACGGAACCGTTTTTCTCTTCGAACAGTAAGTAACGCCAAGGCCTTACCTGTGAGAGGTAATCGAGGCCGTTCGCTCCGGCGCGAAGGTAGCGCCGATTGCTGAGAGGTCTTCTATGGTCGAGATTAATGACGTCTATATTTCAAAGCCAGGATACGTGCCCGCTGGAACCACGTCAATTGCAAAAGGAAAAGAGGAGGAGAACTGCCTGTTAACACTTGCAATCCAAAGGAAGTCAACCGTACAGGCGGAGTTTTTGCGGAGGATGGCACTCGACCCAGCTCGACTTAATTTCCTTCAAGCTTTCCCGGCCTTACTATCTCAAGGGAAACGGCTATCTTCCAAGCCCTTTAACCGTTGCAAGTTTATCCCAAGCAAGTCGGAGAGCTTCAGATCTATGTCTGCAATCCGGATGGCTGGCGGCGGCACTTGGAAATACGCAAGATAGGAGATAATGCTCAATGGAATGGCTGAAGGCGAACGTTGCAATTTACCACGATTTCATGGAGCCGAGCTCATTGAGCGGTTCGCAAATTGCCGAAAGCACAGGGAGAAAAAAAAAGACCGCGGAGCCCGTTAGCAGCGGGGACCGCGGTCTTTTCAGTTTTTGAGAAGAGCTTTCTGAATATCAGAATTCATTCAGATCGCCGTCGTCCAGAGGAATGATCTGATTCGGGGGCACTTCCCTGCCCTGTTTCCTTACACGGACGGCCAACCCTTTTTCCGGGCTCTTTCGCTGCTGTGATGCCGTCAGACGGCTCCTTGGGGAGACGGTCGCTTTCACGGTAGATTTTTTCTCTTCATCGCCGTTTACCCTTTTGCTCGATCCCACCAGACCGATCAGATCCCCGATAAGGTCCCGCATTTTCAGTGTCTGAGCGGCCATTTCCTCGGAAACTGAAGCTGATTCCTGGGCGTGAGCGGCGTTGCTCTGGACGACATGGCTCATTTCGCCGATGGATTTGTTGAGGTGCTCGATTCCTTGCGCCTGCTCGTTGGAGGCCGCGGCAATCTCGCCAACCAGCTCACCGGATTTTGACACCATGACGGCCACTTCCGAAAATTCCTTATTGGTTTTTTCCACCAGCCCCGATCCGGTCTTGATCTTCTTGACGGTCCCTTCGATCAGAGCCGCCGTATTCCTGGCGGCCTCGGCGGCACGCATGGCGAGATTCCTGACCTCATCGGCCACCACGGCAAAACCCGCTCCGGCCTCTCCCGCCCTGGCTGCTTCCACTGCGGCATTGAGGGCCAGGAGATTCGTCTGAAAGGCGATTTCATCGATGGTTTTGATGATCTTTTGCGTCTCTTCACTCGCCCTGGTGATCTCTTCCATGGACGACGTCAGATTACCCATGGATTCATTGGCCCGCGAGACGATGCGTCCGGTGTCCTTCATGAGTATGTCCGCGTGGTTGGCGTTATCGGCGCTCTTCTGCGTCATGGCGGCTATCTCTTCCAGCGAGGAAGAGGTCTCCTCGATGGCGGCCGCCTGTTGAGAAACACCTTCGGCCAGTTGCTGGCTGGAATAGGAAACCTTGCCTGAAGCCTGTCCCACCTTGTCTGCACTCGTGGTGAGGCCGTCGATGGCCCGGTGGATGGGACGAGCGGTAGTTCTGGTGACCCATAGGGAGAGCAGCAAGCCGACAACCCCCAGTAAGCCCGCCACACTGGCAAAAATATAGCGAATCTGAGCCATCTCCTTCTGTATGTCATCGATATAGACGCCCGAGCCGATGATCCACCCCCAGGGCTGAAAGAGCTTCACGTAGGATATCTTGGGAACTGGAGCCGTCTCACCAGGTTTCGGCCATAAATACTCGACGAAGCCCTGGCCGCTTTCTTTACATACTCTGGCAAATTCGACAAAAAGATGCTTTCCGTTTGGGTCCTTGAAATTCGTCAGATCAGTGCCGTCCAGCTCCGGCTTGTAGGGGTGCATGATCATCGCGGGAGCAAGGTCATTGATCCAGAAATATTCCTTTTCATCGTAGCGAAGATTCTTGACCCTCGTAGCAGCCCGTTTTCGTGCTTCCTCGGGAGTGAATTCCCCCGACTTCACGCGCGCCTCGTACTCGGTCATGAGGCTGAAAGCGACTTCCGTCACACTGCGCAGGGCATTTTCTTTGTTGTGATAGACTTGAGCCTCTATTCTGAGGTAAACCCACACCAGGATCCCGGAGAAACATATAATCCCGCAGATCCCCAACAGCATCATTTTTGTCGAAAGCTTCAGTTTGTGTATCATGAGCTTCACCCTCCCTAAAGGCCAAACAGTCGGCAAACATGCGCCCCACGTGCCGCCATCCGTTCCAATGGATGCAACTGCAGCCGGAACATGAATGCGCCCTTTTCTCTATTGAGCCACTTCTCATGGTTCGAAAGCATAACAAAAATCCCGCGCAAAAAAAGCAATCATCGGCCACCACACGAAACCTACAGAGAAAGGGAAAATGACAATCTTCAATGAGCGGGAGTAAACTGAGACAGAATGGGAATCGAGCGGTAACACAACAAGTATACAGCGGCATGTCAGGCTTTCAAAGCAAAAAAGGAACAAGGTAACCTGTCTATCCCTGGCCGTCGGCATGGATGAGCTCAGTTCCAGCCTCTCCGGCAACGGCCTCTTCGATTTCATCGATTGATGCAATAATCGCTCTCTTCCCCCCTTTTCGGAGGAATTGCACGGCGGCTTGAACCTTTGGCATCATGGATCCACGGGAGAACTCACCCTGCCGCAGGTATCTTTCGGCATCCCCGGTACTCAGAGCCCGCAGGAATCTCTCTTCGGGGCGCCCGTAGGAGAGCGCCACTCCTTTCACGTCCGTGGCGATGAGAAAGACATGAGCACCGATCTCATGAGCCAGCACGGCGCTTGCCAGGTCCTTGTCGATAACCGCATCGACACCATGGAAGGTCCGCAATTCCCGGATGACGGGTATTCCCCCTCCCCCGCAGGAAATGACGATGAATCCCATATCGATCAATTTGCGGATTTCTCTGCGCTCCACGATGGTAACAGGCGTGGGTGAGGCCACTACTCTCCGATATCCTTTTGGAGTCTTCAGGGTGGGAAAGGGGAGACCGGCAGCGGCTTCTTCAGAGAAAACGGGACCGATGGGCTTGGATGGATTCAAGAAGGCCGGATCATTTTCATCTACTACCACGTAGCTGAGAAGGGTCACGAAATACTGCCTGCCGTCCAGGCCAAGCTCCATGAGCTCGTTGTCGAGAGTGGATTCAATCATGTAGCCGATCTGTCCCTGAGTCTGCGCCACCAGGATTTCGAGAGGAAGCCTCGGCACGGTATTGCAGCATTCCTGCTGCATGAGCAAGTTGCCCACCTGGGGGCCGTTTCCGTGGGTTATGATGATCCTGTATTTCATGGACAGCCTGGCAATCTGCCTGATGGGAAATTTCAGGTTCTCGAGCTGTTCCTCGACAGTCCCTTCCTGGCCTTTACGGATCAAAGCGTTGCCGCCAAGAGCCACCAGGAGGATTTCTCCGGGCTTCCTGTTGCTTTCTTCGGCAATTTCATGTTCTGCCATGGCCATGATCCCCTTGCTCAGCGCATCAGTAGTGACACTACTAGCACCACGATAACATATCGCATCGAAAAAGTTACCGATCCGAGCGGCCGGCCCTGAAAAAGACCATGAATGAACACGGATTTTACGACCTGTTTCGATCTGGCGCATCGCGTGCCAATCCGTGTTCACCCGTGGCTATCGTGGATGCATTTCAGGCTCGACATCACTAAAAGCAGCACTCTCAGGAAGCCAGCCTGGCCGAGTATTTCTTGAACCAGGCAGCGAACTTCACCGAAGCAACGCCGAAATAGCTCATGACGAACAGCCATGAGAAGAAAAAGGAAGGAGTACCGAACATCGAGGATGAGGTCTTGGGCTCGGTGTGATACTGGGCGTAGGTTCCGACGTAATACCAGGTAAAAGGCCACAGGAAGAAGGGTAGCAGCGTGGCGGCCACTCCGGCGATGGCCAGAATGTTTACGAGTGATTCCTTGCCCTCCCGGTACAATTTATGACCATAAATATAGCTTGCGTTCCCGATGAGGATCATCGCGAGGTAAAAGAATATGTAGAAGAAGGCCACCATGGGATGAAAGGCTGGGGTCTCCACCCATTGCCACCAGTACATTCCCTCCCAGGCGGGCCACCCGATAAGCAGAAAAAGACCTATGGGGGCAAATATGAGGGAGAAGTACCAGCCAATGGGTCCCATCAAACGATGGGTAAAGAGATCGTCTTCCTTTTCCAGATACTTCCTGCTCAAAATCGCGAAAATCTGGCCTGCTGCAAACGCACCCGGCAAATCCACCTGTACCATAGTTCCCTCCGTTCAGTGAGTCTTTCACAAGTATTGAACATTCCCGCCGGCAGCTAGTCACACAAATCGAAAAATCGCCGCCACCTCTCCAGTTCCTCAGGCTCCATGGCATTGCGGGACATAACCGGGTCCACGGCTCGCCCCACGTTTTCCGCCTTGGAAATTCCGTATGGATGATACCCAAGCAGCATATAATGTCGCACTCCCAGTTTCCGAACGATGCCCGCCAGAGCCTCCATGTTCTCTTCTCCGGCCGTGTAACCCGGAATCACGGGAATGCGAGCCACGATATCTTCCCTCCTCCTTTCTACAAGCCTGCTAAGATTGGCCAGAATGATCTCGTTCCCGACGCCGGTCAGACGCCGATGAAGGGCCGAGTCGCCCACCTTGAGATCGAAGAATATCAGGTCCAGCCACTTCAGCATCTTGCTCTCGAAAGCCTCCCAGGAAAAGAAACCGCTGGTCTCCAGAATGGTATGCAGCCCCTCTTCTTTCAGGCGACGCAGCAGAAGAGAGGCGAAATCCAGTTGAGCGGCAGGCTCCCCTCCCGAGAGCGTTATCCCTCCACCCGACGCTTCGTAGAAGCGTCGATCCCTGAGAAGTATCTCGACGAGCTCCTCCACTTCATATTTTCTCCCCACAAGCTGAAGCGCCTTGCCCGGACAAACCTCACAACAAAGTCCGCATCCGGTGCAGCGCGTGCGGTCGAGGCGGTCCGCCACTTCGAGGCTTGCCGCCCCTTCAGGGCAGGCGGCAACACAATCTCCGCAGCCGATGCAGCGTCCCGAATAGAAGGCTACTTCCGGCCGTGGAGAAAGGAATTCAGGATTATGACACCACACGCAGCACAGAGGGCATCCCTTGAAGAAGACCACCGTCCGGATTCCCGGGCCGTCATGCAGAGCGTGGCGCCCGATGCTTCCAATTAAAGCGGTATTCATAGATGAGGCAGCATGAGTTGCAATTTTCTCGCCAGGTAGCCAAGCTTGTAAATGTAGTTGAGATTTCCCCTGGTCTGCAAATCGTGTCGCAGCATGGAGCCCACGATGTCCTGCTTGGGAGCGAGCATGAAATTCATCAGGGCGCGCCCGTCGCGAAAAAGAACGGTAACATCGGGATCAGGGATGATATTTTCTTCTATCTTTATCCTTCCGTTTGCAAACACGACGGACAGATCCACTCCTCCATCCTGACTGGAGAACTGGTAGCGTCCGTTGAACCCTTCGATATTGGCCCGGTATTTGGCTGAGAGGCAAAAGGAGAGCTTCATCACGTACATCAGGATATGAAGAAAGTTCTCGGCAAGCTCGGCTTCGAGCGTCCGGCATAAATTTCCCCAGTGACTTTCAATGGCTTCGTGCTTCAATCCCTGCAACATGTCGGCCTCCTCTTCATGGTATCCGTGGACAGGGAACCATGTCCCCGGTTGTCAGATCATATTGGGTGCGGGTGATGAGCTCTCGCTTCATGAGATCGTTCAGATCCTTGAAGTACGCCGAATAGCCGGAGACTCGGACCATCAATTCGGGATAGTCGTCGGGATGTTGCATGGCTTCGACAAGCATGGCCGAGGTCATTATGTTGAACTGAACCTGGTGGCCGCCGGATTTGAAGTAAGCATCCATGGTCCGGCCGAACGGCTCCACCATGTGCGCGGCCGGCTGCTCCCCCGCTTTTCTTCCGTTGGCTTCCGGCGAGTATTTCAGATTGAGTGCCCAGCCGCCAGGCACATGCGGACCGCCCAGGGCCGCCACGGCATTGAGGCAGGCCGTCAGCTCGGGCGCGGCTCCCGAAACGGGCGTGATGCCGCTGGTAAGGACCTCCCCGGCTTTTCGCCCGTATGGCAGGGCGCCGCAAACGCTTCCCCAGCCGGCATGATTTGTCATGGTCCAATAGGCTGGTCGATAGAGGCCTCCGCGGTAGTTGGTATGAGACTGGTAGAGGGTGAACAGATGTTCAACCAGGTTCCGGGAATTCTTCACGGCAACCGGATGCTCGGTACCGTACCTGGGAGAATGATTCTGCAGGTAGAGGCGCATTTTTTCATACTCTTCTCCTTCGAAGTCGGCCTTTACCGCATCGTGGAGCTTGGAAAAGGAATACTTCTTTTCCTTGAAAACGATTTCCTCGATGGCATTCAGGGAATCCACGACGTCGGCAAAGCCGATGTGAGTAGCGCCCGAGGAATTGTAGAGGGCTCCTCCCTGGATCAAATCACGCCCCTTGTCGAGCGGTCCTTCAAAGAAGACCGAAAGCAAGGGCGAGGGCATCATCTCCTGGTGCACCTTGCCCAGATGTTCATTGAGCTGAATGGCATTCCCGATCAGCCAGTCGAGCTGCGTCTTGAAAACCTCCCAGAAATCTTCGAAGCTCTTCACCCGCCCCGGGTCACTTGTTGCGGGCCCGATTCGATCCTCCCCGGTAATGGGGCGCCGGCCGCCAAACAGAGCCATTTCAAGGGGAGCCACCAGATTCAGCATCACGGAGCTGGACGCGGAATAGTCCCGGCCCGTGCTGGCCAGCTCCACACAGCCGACGATGGCATAATCCCAGGCATGCTCGATCTTCTCTCCCTGTTTCACGAGAGTATCGATGTTAGCCACATCATTGTGGAAAGCGGGAACGGCCTTGGTATTGAGGATCACCTCGGCCACGCGGTCACGGTATTCAGGAGGATTCTTTTCGTAATGATAGCGAGCGTTGACGTTGGGGTCCCGGATTCTGAGCATTTCCGTCGCCCGGAGCATGATATACGTAAGATCGTTGACGGCGTCTTCGCCCTGGCTGTCCACGCCCCCGAGAGTTACCGCCGGAACGGTTCCGGCTCCCCCGAACATCTCTTCGGAAGCCTCCGGAACCATGATCACATTGTCCGAGAGCTTGAACCACAGGCATCCTACCAGCTCCAGGGCCTTTTCAATGGTCAGTATCCCCTTGTCCATATCATTTCGGTAATAGGGATAGAGCACCTGGTCCAGTCTGCCCGGACTCATGGCCATGTTGATATTCTCGGCATGGATGCCCACCTGGCAGAGCCAGACGGCGTTCACTGCTTCCCTGAACGTGGTCGCGGGATGCGCCGGAGCGCGGCGGCACACGGCGGCCATTTCACTCAGCTCCCGCCTCAGATCGGGATCGTCCGTAATCCCGCACAGTTTTTCGGCATGCTCCGCCAGGTGTCCGGCGTACTTCATGATCCCTTCCATCGCAATACGCGCCGCCCGATAGAAATCAGCCCGGCGACGGCTCTCCCCGGAGCTGTTGGTCTCACAGGCCTTCTGCCGCTCCGCCGCCAGCTCAGAAAGCCCCAAGAGACCTTTTTCAAGCATCGGAGTGTACATCGGAACCGCATGGGAGACGCAGCCGGCTTTCCCCGCTATGTAGAAAACGAGCTCCTGAAAGAGATCCAGGCAGGTTTGGTCCTCGATGCGCTTTCGAGCCACTTCGAGAACGTTTTTTTCCATCCAGAAGGGGAAGATATCTAAGTTCAGCTCCCGTGCGTCTTCGGGAGCGAGAATCTGGGGGTTCTTTGCCCGTTTGCTGACCGTATCCAGCTCCGGCCAGAGAACAAGAGCGAAAAACTCCGGAAAGAGTGGTGCCCCGAGAGCCTTGCTCGTCGTGTTTCCGGCAAGAAGGCTCATGTCGTGAAACAACGGGGTCTTGTGCTCGAGAAAATGCCGGACTTTCTTCGCCTGGCGGACTTCCGGAGCATCCTCGGGATTATCGAGCTTTGCAAGATACTCCGTCACGTATCGGGCCCGCTCGATGCAGATTTCAGGCTGCCTGTCGAAAGCGAGCCGCCGAAGCTCCCTGAGCCGCGGCAAGCCGTCCAGAGTATACTCCTTCAGGCTGATATCCCCCAAAGTGACCTTTTTCATGTGCTTCTCCTTCAACCATGGTGCATTGCAGACCCCGAAGCTCGATAGATATACTTCAAACGGGCACAATGTGAGCTTTTCACCGCAGAGGCGCAAAGAGCGCAGAGAAAACGCAGAGGAATTCTCTAAGAATTTTAACAACTCTCTGCGTTCTCTCCGCGTCCTCGGCGTCTCTGCGGTGAACACAAGAGCGCACATTATGACCGTTCAAAGTATAGATTCTCGAGCCTCCATCCGTTCGAAAACGACAATATGGGTGAGCCACAGTAAGCATTCTAATATATTGAGACATAGTATGTCATTGTCATAATATCGTCATGATCGGCGTAGAAGGTTTTTCTTGTGCTCGTCCCGCGAGAACCGGTGAGACTGCTTCCATCTTCTTTCAGCAACTGCTAAAGTGGCAGCTTCGGAGGAAAGGGATGAACGTTATTGAGGCGGAAAGATAGACGCGATGGATGAAGACAAATCGAGCCACATGCCCGATATCGGCAACCCCGTGGCAGACGTGCCGGGTAAGCTGGTCCCGGAGGATCTCCAGGAAGCAAACCGGTTGCTGGAGCTGCGGGTTAAGGAGCAGACGGCCAAGCTCGAGAGTGCAGGCCGGAATCTGAGGGCTGAGATCGCCCGGCGCAAGAAAGTTGAAGAGGCCCTGAGACTCGATGAAGCCCGCTTCGAGGCTTTTTTCAAGCTTAACCAGATGGCAAAGGCCTCGGTTCAGCAAATCGTGAGCTTTGTTCTCGAAGAGCAGATCAAGATCACGAAAAGCAAGGTGGGCACCCTTGCCCTTCTGGACGATAATGAGAAAATTTCCTCGGTTTTCGGATGGTCCGAAGGATTGATGAAAACCTGTGACCTTCCCGAGGAGCGCATGTTTGTTCCCGTAGAGGAAGCGGGCCTCTGGGCTCAGACCCTTCGAGAGAGAAAGCCCGTCATCGTTAACGATTACTCTGCCTCCCATCCATTGAAGAAGGGCCTCCCCGACGGACATGTCGCTATCACCCGCTTTCTTGGTGCCCCCGCTTTCGATGGGGATAAGATCGTGGCTTTCGCACTGGTGGGTAACAAGGAAGAGGACTACGACGTGCACGACGTACGTCAGGTGAGCTTGATCCTGGATGGAATGTGGAGGCTGTTCGAGCGCAAGCGGGCGGAAAAAATCCTCCAGGAGAGAGCGGAGCTCCTTGACCTTGCGGATGATTCCATCATGGTGCGTGATCTGGACGATAGAATCCTTTTCTGGAACGCGAGCGCAGTGGAACGGTATGGCTGGACAAAAGAGGAAGCCACCGGACAGATTCTGCACACCTTGCTTCAAACCAGGTTCCCCAAGCCTTGGGAAGAGATCACCGAGGAGCTTTTTCGCGAAAATCGCTGGCAGGGTGAATTGATCCATGTTGCGCGCGACGGCACTCAGATTGTCATCGCAAGCCGCTGGGCACCACTGCGGGACGCGGAGGGAAGCCCCAAGGCGATTCTCGAGATCAATACCGACGTTACGGGCCGCAAGCTGATGGAAAAGCAGCTCGAAGAAAAATCAAACCGGCTGCAGGAGGTCAATGCCGCCCTCAAAGCCCTGCTGAGGCACAGAGATGAAGACAGAAAGGACTTCGAAGAAGCCCTTCTGACCAACATCGAAAATCTCATTCAACCTTACCTCAAGAGGATGAAGGTCGGTCCCCTGACAGCCACACAGGCGGCCTTGATCGAAGTGTTGGAGTCTCACCTGAGCGAGCTGACCTCGCAGTTCGGCAGGACCCTTGCGCTGCAGTACAGGGTCCTCACACCCACCGAGATGCGGGTCGCCGTTCTGGTAAGAGAGGGAAAAACCAGCAAGGAAATCGCGGACCTCCTGAGCATCTCCGAAAAGACGGCTTCGTTCCACAGAAACAACATCAGGGCCAAGCTTGGCCTGCGGGGAGCGGGAGCAAACCTCAGATCCCATCTCTTGAGCCTCACCTGATACCAGGTTTTTCCACGCATTTTCCAATCATATTCTTGGCATTCAAACTCCGCCCCAATCGTAGTAGTCTTAGAGCCAGCAAGTAAGCCGGCCACGGACGATCCGTGGTGCATCCTTGCATGTTCGAGCTCTTGCCCGAGAAGCACGCGGTCCGGGTGTCGTGAATGAGGCGAAGCCATGAAACGAAAGCCCTTCCCGGTTGTTGCTATTGCGGACAACGATCCTGATGATCAGCTCCTTCTGGAGAGGGCCTTCGAGGAATGCCGGCCGGACGTGGAGATCCATTTTTTCGAAGACGCTGAAAAGCTGCTGGATTTCCTCTATCGGAGCCACACATACAGAGACCGGGTGAAAGAGCCCGACTTGATCATCATCGATCTCCACCTGCCAGGGATGAATGGTCTGGATCTGATCGAGGAGATCAAGACGACCCCGGATTTAAAGCGCATACCTTTCATAGTGCTTACCGGCTCACCTTCCGATGCGGAAATAAGGCGATGCTATGAGCTTGGCACCAATACGGTCATTACCAAGCCCAATTTGTTCGATGAGCTCGTTCAGACTCTCAAAGCAGTGTGTCATTACTGGTTTGGGCCGGTAAGAATGTAACCGGTTTCTCGCGCCCCCCTCCACCTCCACCTCCACCTCATTATGGCGGCCTTTCTCCCCTTGCAGCACCCTTTCCCCAGTGACCACGGGAGCCTATGCCCATAGGGCAAAATCGGACTAGCCCATTTGCTCGATTCATGATAGTTTCATTCGCAAATTACAGGAGAGATTGATAGGCGGAAAGAGTAGCGGAGCTTTTCGCTTAAAACCAGGAGGATACAGGGCCTGGGACATCTGCCGCAAATGATCCCATCAGGTTCTCCAAGCGATGCAGTCTAGAGGAATGCCGCATGTCAAACACCTCTCAGTGTTCTCACGGGCCTTTCGAGAGGCCCAAAGCCGATTTTGTGCGCTTCTCCGGTGGAAAAAGGGTACAAAAACAAGGCAAAAGGGTAGTCCTCGTAATGGTCGACGATGACGAGGACGATTGTTTTCTGGTAGAGGCCGCGCTCAAGGATGCCTGCTTCAGTTGCACCTTTCGCTGCATCCAGGACGGCGTCGAGATGATGGATTATCTCCAACGGAACGGTCACTATCAGGATACCGAAGCGGCTCCATTTCCGGATCTCATTTTGCTCGACCTCAACATGCCGAGGATGAACGGCCGCCAGGTTCTGAAACGGCTAAAGACCGATCCCCGCTTTCGCGCCATCCCGGTAATCATCCTGACGACCTCGGCAAATATCGAAGACGTACAGGTCTGCTACGACCTGGGTGCCAATTCATATATAACCAAGGCACCCTCCTTCGATGGACTTATCTCCACCATGAAAGCTCTTACGGATTATTGGCTCAATATCGCAACACTTCCACCCAAAGCCAACACTTAAGCACCGGCCTGGAGACATATTCCCCACGTCCATTTACTGAGCTTTTCACCGCGGAGACACAGAGGACGCAGAGAAGACGCAGAGGGTCGTTAGGGCTCTCATGAAATTTCTCTGCGCTCTCTCCGCGTTCTCTGCGTCTCTGCGGTGAGCACAAGAACAGCCCTGAATTGACTTTCCTCACACTCTCTTCAGCATTTTCATTCTTTCCAAGATCACTTCCTCCAAGAGAGGCGCACCGTGGTCTTTGTATTCGTATTTCACCCGGACTGCGGGCTTGTTGATGGTCAGAAGAGAGCCCAAATCGATGGGAGTGGCGATAAGCACCAGATCGCAGGGAACGGCATCGATGGTGGCCTCCAGATCCCGGATTTGCTGCCGGCCGTAGCCTATGGCGGGAAGTTGTGGGCCGAGGTGGGGATAGCGCTGGTAGGTTTCATGGATGGAGCCGACGGCGTGGGGATGGGGATCCACAATTTCGAGGGCTCCGAATTTGCGGGCCGCCAGAGTGGCGGCGCCGTAGGACATCCCACCGTGGGTGAGGGTCGGGCCGTCTTCGACCACCAGCACTCGCCTGCCCCGGATCTTTTCGGGAGAGTCCACCAGCAGCGGAGATTCGGCCAGCACGACTTCGGCTTTGGGAGCGTAAGCCTCGATGTTCTTTCTCACCATTTCGACATTGGCGGCCGTGGCGGTATCCACCTTGTTGATGATGGCCACGTCCGCCATGAGCATGTTGGTTTCGCCGGGATAGTAGAGAAGCTCATGACCCGGACGGTGCGGATCGAAAACCACGATGTGGACGTCCGGCTGGTAAAACGGGGTGTCGTTGTTTCCGCCGTCCCAGACAATGACATCCGCTTCCCTTTCCGCCTCTTCCAGAATCCGGCCGTAGTCCACGCCTGCATACACCACGATTCCTTTGTCTATCAGGGGCTCATACTCTTCCCGTTCTTCGATGGTGCAGTCGTGCACGTCGAAATCCCGGTAGGAAGAAAAGCGCTGGACGATCTGCTTGCCGAGATCCCCGTAGGGCATGGGATGGCGCACCACGACGATTTTTTTGTCGAGGTTTTGAAGAATGCCGCAGATCTTACGCGTGGTCTGGGATTTTCCGCAGCCCGTCCGGATGGCGCAGACGGCGATTACGGGCTTAATGGATTTCAGCATTGTATAAGTGGCGCCAAGAAGAATGAAATCGGCGCCTTCGGCCATTGCGATGGACGCGCGGTGCATCACCTCCACGTGGGAGATGTCGCTGTAGGAGAAGGCAACGAGATCCACGCGGTTTTCCCGGATCAGTCTTGCCATGTCGGCTTCGGGATAGATGGATATTCCGTGGGGATAGAGCTCTCCCGCCAGCTCGGGCGGGAAGAAGCGCCGCTCGATGTGAGGAATTTGAGCCGCCGTGAAGGCAACGACATCGTAGCGGGGGTTGTTCTTGAAGTAGACGTTGAAGTTGTGAAAATCGCGACCGGCAGCTCCGACTATAATGACTTTTTCAACCATGGCGTTCTCCTTCCAGCGGAAGTCCACAGCTCTCAGTCGTCATCTCCCGATGACGGCCACAGTCCTCGACAGGGTGCCTCTTTCACGGCATGAGCCAGAAGGGTCAGAAATCGTTCCCGCGCAATTTCACGGGCACCGAAGCGCTGGAGATGCGCCGTGGTCACCTGGCAGTCGACCAGCTCGAATCCCCATCGGTACAGGCGCCGCATGAGGTGTACAAAGGCTACTTTCGATGCGTCCGTCTTAAGTGCAAACATGGATTCTCCGAAAAAGATCCTCCCCAGAGCCACTCCGTAAAGGCCACCCACCAGCTCTCCCTCGTGCCAGCTCTCGATGGAATGAGCATGCCCCAGTTGATGCAACCGGTGGTAAGCGTCGATCATCTCCGGCATGATCCAGGTGCCTGCCTCCTGGTTGCTTCGGGGTGCCGTTGCGCAACATTGCATCACTTCGCGAAATGCCAGATCGTAGGTTACCCGAAAAATCCCCTTCTTTATAACCCGCTGCAAACTTTTCGAGACTTTCAATTCGTTTGGAAAGAGTACCAGGCGCGGATCGGGAGACCACCAGAGGATAGGAGTGTCTTCCGAATACCAGGGGAAAATCCCCCTTTCATAGGCGATCAGCAAACGCTGAGGCGAAAGATCGCCCCCGATGGCCAGCAAGCCATCGGACTCAGCGTATTCACACGGAGGAAAAAGAAGAGCTTTTGTCAAACGAAAGATGGGCATATCCTCACAAAGGACGCTCAGGCCGGCACAGGCACTTTCTCGGCACCGGCGACTTCCAGAAAACGGAAAGTCAGCTTTTCGGTCACAAGGGTACTGTCGTCATTTCGGGAATCGTCACCCGTCAGATCGATTCCCACGCGTCCTCCACCCAGCAGCCTGCCGAAGAGAATCTCATCGGCGAGCACGTCCTTGATTTCCGCCTGGATCAACCGCGCCAGGGGCCGTGCGCCGAAGGCGGAATCGTAGCCACGCTCAGCCAGCCACAAACGCGCCGGCGGGCTCAGCTCGAGACGGATGCGCTTCTCCGAAAGCTGTTCCTCCAGCTCCCGAATGAACTTGTCGACGATCTTTTCCATGATCTCGATGGTCAGCCCGTTGAAGGAGATCGTTCCGTCAAGGCGATTTCGAAATTCCGGACTGAAAAGGTTCTCTATCGCTTTGATGCCCTTGGCCGTCCGGTTGTCGGCCTCGAGGCCGCCGAACCCGATGGAGGCGATGCTCATCTCACGGGCTCCCGCATTGGATGTCATGAGGAGAATGACATTGCGGAAATCGGCCTTCTTCCCGTTGTTATCCGTAAGGGTGGCATGATCCATGACCTGGAGCAGGATACTGAAAAGATCGGGATGCGCCTTCTCGATTTCATCCAGAAGCAGCACACTGTAGGGCTGCTTTCGGATGCCGTCGGTCAGGAGGCCGCCCTGATCGAAGCCGATGTATCCCGGAGGTGCTCCTATCAAGCGGGCCACCGTGTGCTTTTCCATGTATTCGCTCATGTCGAAGCGCAGGAAATTCACCCCAAGTATGCGGGCCAACTGCTTGGCGACTTCCGTCTTTCCGACGCCCGTGGGACCGATGAGGAGAAAAGATCCGATGGGCTTTTCAGGGGTTCGCAGGCCGGCTCGGGATCTCTTGATAGCCTTGGCCAGAGCCCCAATGGCTTCGTTCTGCCCGAAGACCTGTCCCCTGAGCTCCTCGTCGAGGTTTCTCAGCCGCAGTTGATCGGAAGACGATACGCTACGGGGCGGGATCTTGGCGATTCGAGCCACCACCTGCTCGATATCTTTAGGATTCACCACGCGCCGCACACGCCGGTCCTTCTTGAGGCGCAGGCTGGCTCCGGTTTCGTCGATGACGTCGATGGCCTTATCAGGCATATAGCGATCGTTTATGTGGCGGGCCGCCAGCTCAGCCGCAACCTTCAAAGCGGCATCGGTGTAGCGCACCCCGTGGTGCTTCTCATAGTAGGTTCGCAGCCCCAGAAGAATCTGATACGTCTCTTCCACCGACGGCTCGCGGATCTCCACTTTCTGAAACCGCCGGCTCAGCGCCCGGTCCTTTTCAAAGTGGTTCTTGTATTCCTCGTAGGTGGTGGAGCCTATACAACGCAGCCCTCCCGTGACGAGAACCGGCTTGAGAATGTTCGAGGCATCCATGGACCCGCCGCTCGTGGCGCCGGCACCCACCACGGTGTGGATCTCGTCGATGAATAGGATGGCTCCGGGCTCCTTCTTCATCTCCTGGATGACAGCCTTGAGCCTCGCCTCGAAATCGCCCCGGAACTTGGTCCCCGCCAGCAGCGCCCCCATGTCGAGGGCATAGATTTTCACGCCGTGAAAGATCTCGGGCACATCGCGAAGATGTATCCTCAGGGCCAGGCCTTCGGCGATAGCCGTCTTCCCGACTCCCGGGTCCCCGACGAAGATGGGGTTGTTCTTGGACCTGCGGCCCAGGATCTGGAGTGTGCGCAGAATTTCATCATCTCGGCCGATGAGAGGATCGATGAGCCCGTCGGCGGCCTTTGCAATCAAATCGATGGCAAAGCTTTCGAGTGCGGTGGCCTTGCGAGTCTCCTGCCGGGCTTCGGGTGAGGGGGTGAGCGAGCCGCCGCTCCCCGATTCCTCACCCTCCGCGTCTCCGATCTTAGAGATGCCGTGAGAAATATAGCTAAGCACATCCAGCCGGCTGACTCCCTGAGACTTCAGAAAATAGACGGCGTAGGAATTCTCTTCATAGAACATGGCCGCCAGAATGTCCCCCGCGTCCACTTCCTTTTTCTCGGCTCCGTGCACGTGCATGATGGCCCGTTGGAGAACGCGCTGCACCGCCATGGTCTGGATGGGGTCCTGCTCGGAATCCTCGGGAAGCTTTTCCATGCGCTCCGCAAGATACTGATCGAGGCGCGTTTTGAGGTTTTCGAGGTCCGCTCCGCAGTGATGAAGGATACGCCGCCCTGTCACGTCGTGGAGCATGGCATAGAGAACATGCTCCAGGGTGAAGAATTCATGATGCCTGGCTTTGGCTTCCTTGATTGCCGCTGCAAACGTGAGCTCAAGTTCTCTGTTGATCATTTACGCTTCTTCCATGCTGCATTGTAATGGGAATCCGTTTTTTCTCGCCAGGTGGTGTACCAGTTCCACTTTCGTCTCGGCCACTTCGGCCGAAAAAAGACCACAAACCCCCGTCCCGCTTTTGTGAACGAGCAGCATGATTCGTGTAGCTTCAGTGGGAGATTTGTGAAAGACCTTTTGGAGAATCTCGACTACAAACTCCATGGTCGTATAATCGTCGTTATGAAGCAGCACTTTATACATCGCGGGCTCGTCGAGATCTTCTTCGATATTGGCTTCAAGGTCTTCTCGAAGATCCGGATGATAATCAGCCATCCTGGCTCCTTCCTTTCACTCTGATTCTTACAAAAGCTTTCTCTCTCACCATTCCATCTCGTTCTTGACCTTTTCCTAATTATGAAGAATAACTTTTTCCGCTGAAGTGTCAAGCAGACTGCTTGCACACCTGATTCTTTCGATTCACAAGGAGGCATTCATGCCAGGAAGTAGCTTTGGACGTCTTTTTCGCATCACCACTTGGGGAGAATCCCATGGACCGGCCCTGGGAGTCGTTGTAGACGGCTGCCCTCCAGGTATTCCCCTCGCCCCCGAAGACATCCAGGGAGATCTCGACCGGCGCAGGCCCGGAAAGCTCCTCACCACACCGCGCCGCGAGCCCGACAAGGTGGAAATTCTCTCGGGAGTCTTCGAAGGCACCACCACGGGCACCCCTATTAGTCTTATCATCTACAACCGTGACGTTCGAAGCCGCGACTATGACGCCCTGGCACGTCTCTATCGTCCCGGGCACGCAGACCGGACCTATGAACAGAAATACGGCCTTCGAGACTGGCGCGGCGGGGGGCGGAGCTCGGGACGCGAGACCGCGGCCCGTGTCGCCGCGGGAGCCGTTGCCCGCAAGCTTCTGATTCAGAATGGTATATCCGTAAAGGCCTATACCGTTGCCCTGGCCGGCATCCGCATTCCGGAGCGGAGCGACAATTTCGATTGGGATGAGATTCAACGCAATCCGTTCTTCTGCCCGGACGCTCAAAGCGCTCTCGAAATGGAGAAGCGTCTGAAGGAAATAAGGGAGACGGGAGATTCGGCGGGAGGCATCGTGGAGGTCTGTGCCCGCGGATGCCCTCCCGGTCTGGGCGAGCCGGTTTTCGACAAGCTGGATGCCCGCCTTGCCGGGGCGCTCATGTCCATAGGAGCCGTGAAAGGAGTCGAAATCGGTGAAGGCTTCGCCGCCGCCGATATGCTGGGGAGCCGGAACAACGATCCCATAACCCCCGAGGGCTATGCTTCAAACCACGCTGGAGGCATCCTGGGAGGTATTTCCAACGGTATGGATATCATCGTTCGGGCAGCCATCAAACCGATCCCTTCCATTTCCAAGATTCAGCAGACCGTCACCGCCGAGGGCCAGCCCACCACCATCCAAATCAAGGGCCGCCACGACATTTCGGCCATTCCCCGCGTGGTACCGGTTTGCGAAGCCATGGTACTGCTGGTGCTGGCCGACTTCATGCTGCATCCTTTTCCACGGCTGCGCCGGCTACCCACATAAGGCGGGACATCTTGAACGGTAGGGCGGGGGTTCGGCCCCCCCACGCCCGCCCACCGGCCACCCTTGGCACACAACAGCGGGGAA
>Ga0074199_1001622_pt1 | contig 18228 bp, 12 predicted proteins | sample EPASupsiteSAE347_FD_64528 | JGI IMG/M metagenome (GOLD analysis project Ga0074199, IMG submission 64528) | Bioremediated contaminated groundwater from EPA Superfund site, New Mexico - Sample SAE3-47 | ecosystem: Environmental > Aquatic > Deep subsurface > Groundwater > Contaminated ...
TCCCCGCGGAGGGTGGGGGGTGCGCCCCCCGTCTCCCCCGCCACGCTTCGCCCTGCGGGCTACGCGTGGCGCAGCCACGGTAGAGCCGAAGGAGCGAAGCGTGTCCTGCGTAGTTAAGCCGAGCCTGCGAGGCAACGAAGCAGGGCAGCGAAAAACCGGAATGTATTACGTCTATATCCTCCGCAGTCTCAACCATACTGACCAGACCTATGTTGGTTTCACGGAAGATGTCTCTGCACGGCTCAAAAAACACAATGAAGGAGGGAATGTTTCCACTGCCAGGTATCGCCCATGGAACCTGGTTTTCTACTGTGCATTCGAAAACAAATCCCGCGCAATTGCTTTCGAAACTTATCTGAAATCCCATTCTGGGAAAGCATTTTCAGTCAAACGTCTTCTTTGACTCTTCGCCCTGCGGGTTACGCGCGGCGCAGCCACCCCGTTTCCCTCATTTTATTGTTTTCTTTTGCCATCCCTGCGCTACACTTTCCGACAACCCATGACTAATGGATATCCAGACAAGCGCAGCGTCGGGCTGGTTGAGACAAAACATTTGCGCATACCCCTGCCGTCCGAAGGGTTCAAGTTGGAAAACGGCGGCGCCCTGCCGGAACTGCAGGTTGCCTACGAAACCTACGGCAGCCTTTCGCCGGCCGGCGACAACGCAATTTATATCTGCCATGCCCTGACCGGAGACGCCCACGTGGCAGGTTATCACTCCGCGGAAGAAGCCAAGCCCGGCTGGTGGGACGCCATGATCGGGCCGGGCAAGGGCATTGATACGAACAGGTTCTTCGTCGTTTGCGCCAACATACTCGGCGGATGCATGGGCACGACCGGCCCATCTTCAACTGATCCGCGCACCGGCAAACCGTACGGCTCCTCGTTTCCCTCCATCACCATCGGCGACATAGTCCGCGTTCAACAATTGCTGCTCCGGGAACTTAAAATCTCACGGCTGGCGGCCGTGGTGGGAGGTTCGCTCGGCGGCATGCAGGCGCTGGAATGGAGCATCCGCTTTCCTGAAATGGCGCAGAAATGCATCTGCATCGCGTCCGGCATGAACCTTTCCGCGCAGGCCCTGGCCTTCGACATCGTGGGCCGCAACGCCATCATGGAAGACCCGGCCTGGGCCAACGGAGACTACTACGAAAACGAGCGGAAGCCCCACCAGGGTCTGGCGCAGGCGCGCATGATCGGACACATCACCTACCTTTCCTCCGAAAACATGGAACGCAAATTCGGCCGCGAAAAAAAGGAAATCCTGGTTCCCCTGCCCCGCTTCGCCACGCCGTTTCAGGTTGAAAGTTACCTCGACCACCAGGGAATGAAATTTGTCAACCGTTTTGACGCCAATTCCTACCTCCATATCTCCGAGGCCATGGACGTTTTCGACCTTACCGAAAACGTGCGCGACCCGGCCGACGCTTTCCACAACGTTGATCCCAAAACCAGATTCCTGGTTGTGGCGCTCAGTTCCGACTGGCTTTTCCCGCCGGAACAATCACTGGACCTGGCAAACGCCCTGATCCGCGCGGAGAAAAGGATCTCCTATTGCCTCCTGCGCTCGCCCTACGGCCATGACGCCTTTCTGGTGGAAATTGACCGTCTGGCGGAGGTGCTGCGCGCATTCCTGGAATCGCCCGACCGGCCCGAACCCGCGCGCCACGACCACAAAACAACCGCGCCGCTCGGCCGCCGCGCCGGAAAACGCGCGGAGGCGAACGGAGATTTCTCGCTCATCTCCAGGTTGATTCACAAGAAGGCAAAAGCGCTCGACTTGGGCTGCGGCGACGGAAGGTTGCTCTGCGAACTCTTTGCGCATAAAAACATTTTCGGGCTCGGACTGGAAATCGACCTGGAAAACATACTCGCCGTCATCCGCAGAGGGCTGGATGTTTTTCAATGCGACCTCGACCAGGGGTTAAACACCATCCCGGACAAAACCTACGACTACGCCATCCTGAGCCAGACCTTGCAGGAGGTGCGCAAGCCGCGCCAACTGCTCAACGAAATGCTGCGCGTCGCCAGGGAGGGCATCGTCAGCTTCCCGAACTTCGGCAACTGGCGCCAGCGCCTGCGCCTGGGATTAACCGGCAAAATGCCGGTTTCCGACTCGCTTCCCTTTGAATGGTACGACACGCCCAACATTCACCTTTCAACCCTGCGCGACATCCGAGCGCTTTGCGCCATGGACCGCATCCGCATCATCGAGGAAATCTGCATCCCGCGCTCTTGCCTGGATAAAATCTGGCTCGGACTTGGATTCCGCAACCTGGGCGCCGACCGCGTCCTGATCAGGATCACACGGGAGGAATGAAAATGAAACTGAAAGAATGGATGAACCGCTCCCTGCCCGCAATAGTCGAACGCATGGCCGGCACGGCGGATTGCCCGGCGCCGGCCAACACCGAAAAAAGCTTCAACCTGGCCGGCCAAAAGGCGGTGCATTCCGTGGTTGACGATTTTCTAGGCATACTTTTCCCGGGCTGCCACGGCGCAGGCCCTATGCCGGAGAGCCAGCTGGAGGATTTTTACGACGTGCAGTTGCGCTCGATCACGGCGCGCCTCGTGGAACAGGCGGACAACGCGTTCCGCTACCAGTGCGTCGTGGACAAGTGCAAGGATTGCAGCGACTGCCGCGCCAGGGCTGAAGAGGCCGTAGTTTATCTCATGGAAAAACTGCCGGAAATCCGCGCCGTGCTGCAGCGCGACATCCAGGCCGCCTATGACGGCGACCCAGCCGCAAAATCATTGATGGAAATAGTTCTGAGCTATCCCTGCCTGCAGGCCATAGCCATCCACCGCGTCGCCCACCCGCTTTACGAAAAAAACGTGCCGCTCATTCCGCGGATAATGTCGGAACTGGCCCATTCCCGCACAGGCATCGACATTCATCCGGGCGCCAGAATAGGACCAGGCTTTTTCATCGACCACGGCACGGGCGTGGTCATCGGCGAAACCTGCGTTATCGGCGAAAACGTTAAAATTTACCAGGGCGTCACGCTGGGAGCCCTGAGTTTTCCAAAGGATGAGCACGGCAATCCGATCAAGGGAATAAAACGCCATCCGGAGGTCAGAAACAACGCAACCATTTACGCCGGCGCCACCATTTTGGGCGGGGAAACGATCGTCGGCGAAGGCGCGGTCATCGGCGGCAACGTCTGGCTGACCCACTCCGTGCCGGCCGGCGCAAAGGTCTACAACCGCCAGCCCAAGCCGGAGATAAAGGTTGATTAGGCTGCGGATATGGCGAAAACTTCCAACATTGAACTTTCAACGTTCAACGTTAAAAGTTGGACGTTGAGCGCTCAACGTTTCCCTGATTCTTATGTATAAATTCCTTGTTTTGTTTTTTCTCGGCATTCTCCGCCTTTCCCTGCCGCAAGCCGTCGCGCGCACAAGCGGCGACGCCCCTGAACTGATCTGCAGCGAACATGAATTCTTTTTCGGCCAGGCGACAAACGACAAAACCATAACCCGCGAATTCGTTATTTCCAACGAGGGCACGGCGCCGCTGCGCATCTCGTCAGTGCGCACCGACTGCGGCTGCGTCCTGGCCAGTCCCCGGCAAAACAAACTCGAACCGGGCGAAAGCACGGTCTTAAAAGCCAGTTTCAACCTCAAGGGCCGCAGCGGACCGCAAGCGCGCCGCATAACCGTCATATCCAACGACCCCCTGCAGCCGCGCCTGACCCTGTCGCTGATCGGCGAGGCAATCGCGCCGCTGGAGATTAATTCCGAGCGGATATACTGGGGAAACATTTATTGCAAAGCGCCGGCAGAAAGGTCTTGCGAGATAAAATTCACCGAAGCCGAACAATCCTACATCACCGGCATCGCGGTCACGACGAACATTTTTACGGCAGAAGTTCTGACCGTCGTCCCGCGCCGGCGCTATAAAATAATAATCCGCACCGTTCCGCCGTTGCCGATCGGACCGCTGCAGGCCAAGCTGCTGCTGACCACGGACCATCCGCGCTTTAAGACGATCGAAATCCCCATGCAGGGCCGGATCACCGGCGACCTCTACGCCATTCCCGCGGAAATCGTCATAAATGCCGGCGACCGGAAGCCTCTCAACCGCTCTTTTCTGGTATATTCAGGCCTGAAGGAGCAATTCAGGATAATGAGCGTGGAACCGCCCCAACCGGCGATTAAGGCTAATATCCGGTCCATGTCCGCTGCCAACGGCCACAGGATCGACCTGCGCAATATCGCCCCAACCGAAGACCTGAACGGAAAAAACATCATCGTGCGGACCGATTGCGCAAGCATGCCCGTATTGATCGTCCCCATCCGCTGCACAGCCGGCGAATAGCCCGAGATGCAGGGCTAATTTCCGAACTGCTGCAACTACATGAATGCGAGCGGATTAACAGAAACTGAAGAATATCGAATAGCGAATGTCGAACGGCGAAGTTCAGAACTTCGAGATTCTGCGGTTCATTATTCGTCAATCTGCGGTTCTCTGGAAACAACCCTGCTGGTAACGCCCATGAAAATCAAGCGCTTACGCTGACAGGCGAATCAGCCGCGCCCGAGATGTTTTTTCGCCAAATATATCTTGAAAAAGCCAGGTTTATCGTGTTTAATCCGGCTTTTTCCCGCAATGAAAGGGCGGTTTCGGGAACACAAACGTTTAAAACTCTGCCCGTTAACAATAAAAGCCGCGTCAGGATTGCCTGCGCGCGGCTGGTTCAAAGTTCACCGTTCAGAGTTCAAGGTTGAAGAACCATGAACCCCGGAACCCTGAACCTGGCTCTTGTTGCGTATCTGCAGGAGCCATAAACATATAACCGTAGTCACATATGGAATCAGACAGCACACAGGAAAAACAAACCGGGATTGATGTCAACGCCTTTGCCGGAAGCAAACAAATCGACCTGGCAAAAATGTACGAGGAATCCCTCAAAAACATCAAGGAAGGCGGCATCGTAAAGGGCAAGGTGGTTGAAATCAGAGGCAACGAAGTCGTCATCGACATCAATTACAAGTCCGAGGGAGTTGTCCCGGCCGAAGAATTTTACGATTTAAGCAAAATCCAGCCGGGCGACGATGTGGAAGTGATGCTCGAGCGGCTGGAAGATGACTATGGCCGCATTATCCTCAGCAAGCAGAAGGCCGAACAGCAAAAGATGTGGGACAACGTCCTTGCCACCAGCGGCGAAGGCAGCATTCTGGAAGGCGAAGTAAAGAGCCGCATCAAGGGCGGCATGATAGTGGACGTGCACGGCGTGAAAGCCTTCCTGCCCGGTTCCCAGATAGACATCTCCCCCACCCGCAATCTCGACGACTTCATCGGCAAACGCTTCGAGTTCAAGGTCATGAAAATCGACCGCAGCCGCCGAAACATCGTCCTTTCCAGGCGCGAATTGATCGAGCAACGCCGCCGCGACAAGCGAAAGAACATGATGACCGAAATCAAAATCGGCCAGTTGCGCGCAGGCGTCGTCAAAAACATCACGGATTTCGGCGCCTTCATCGACCTGGGCGGATTGGACGGTCTGCTGCACATCACCGACATGAGCTGGGGACGCATCAGCCATCCCTCAAAAATGCTCAAAGTGGGCGATTCTCTCGAGGTCATGATCCTAGACATAGACTTTGACAAAGAACGCGTTTCCCTGGGCATCAAGCAAAAGACGCCGAACCCCTGGGACAACATCGAGCAGAAATATCCGATCAGCAGCCGGGTGCGCGGCAAAGTCGTCAACCTGATGCCCTACGGCGCCTTCATCGAACTGGAAGAGGGCGTGGAGGGCCTTGTGCACGTTTCGGAAATGTCATGGGTCCAGCGCGTCGGCCGCGCCTCCGACGTTCTTTCAGTGGGCGATGAAGTCGAAGCCGTTGTGCTCAACATCAACCGCGACGAGCAGAAAATCTCGCTCGGCATCCGCCAGACCACCGCCAACCCGTGGGAGCTGGCGCGCGAGCGTTATCCGGTCGGCGCGCGGGTCTCAGGCGTAGTCAAGAACTTCACCGCCTACGGCGCTTTCGTCGAACTGCAGGAAGGCATCGACGGCATGATCCACGTTTCCGACATGTCATGGACCCAGAAGGTGAACCATCCTTCCGAAGTGCTGAAGAAGGGCGACAAGGTCGATGTGATCGTGCTGGAAGTCGCCCCCGAAAACCAGCGCATCAGCCTGGGCCTGAAGCAGGCGCAAGCCGATCCATGGACTACCATCGCCTCAAAATACAAAATCGGCCAGATCGTCGAGGGCGCGGTCACCAAGACGGCCTCGTTCGGCGCATTTGTGCAAATCGAAGAGGGCATTGAAGGCCTGGTGCATGTCTCGCAAATCAGCGACGATACCCCGGAAAAAGCCGTCAAATCGCTCAAACCCGGCCAAACCGTAAAGGCAAGGGTTGTGAAAATCGATCCGATCGAACGCCGTATTGCCCTGAGCATCAAAGCCGCCTCATTGCCAGACGAGGAGTTCGTGGTCAAGGAGGAAATGCTGGCAGGCTTAAAGCCCGGCGAAGACCTCGTAGACCTGGCCGGCGCTTTTGACCAGGCCTTCGGCGTCAAGGAAGGCGTTCAGGAATGGCGCCCCGGGGAGAAATCAAAAGACGGCAAAGACGAAGAAAAGTCAGACGGCTGAACCGCGGAAACATTGAACGCTCAACGTCCAACTTTTCCGCCAAAAGGCGGATTCGCAAAGGCGGACAACATCGAACTCAAATCCTGCCATTCGGCGTTAGATGTTCAACGTTGAATGTTGAGCGTTCCCAACCAGAGATGAACTTTTCCCTCGATCGTCAGCTTGAAATCATCACCAGCCGCGCGGTCGACCTTGTTTCCAGAAACGAACTTCGGGCGAAACTTGAAAAGGCCGCCGTCCAAAACAGGCCGCTGCGTGTAAAATACGGCGCCGACCCTTCCGCGCCGGATATTCACCTCGGCCACGTGGTGGGCCTGAAAAAACTGCGCGAATTCCAGGATTTCGGGCACACGGTCGTTTTTATTATCGGCGATTTCACCGCCATGATCGGCGACCCCACCGGCCGCTCCGAAACGCGCAAGCCGCTTTCGCGCGAGGAGGTGGCGGCCAATGCCAAAACCTATCAGGACCAGGTCTTCCGCATCCTGGACAAGAAGAGGACCGAAGTGCGCTTCAACTCGGAATGGTGTTCCGCGCTGTCCTTTGAAGACGTGTTGAAACTCTCCGCAAAAGTGACCGTGGCGCAAATGCTGGCCCGCGATGATTTTCAGAAACGCTTCAGGGATAACCACCCCATTTCCCTGGTCGAATTTCTCTATCCGGTCATTCAGGGATATGACTCGGTCGTGGTCAAGGCCGACCTGGAGCTTGGCGGAACCGACCAGCTTTTCAACCTGCTGGTCGGCCGCGACCTGCAAAAGGCCTTTGCCCAGGAACAGCAGGTCGTCATGACGCTCCCATTGCTGGAAGGACTGGACGGCGTGAAAAAAATGAGCAAAAGCCTCGGCAATTATATCGGCATCAACGAGCCGCCCAGGGAGATGTTCGGCAAGGTGATGTCCGTCTCCGACGAGCTCATGTGGCGTTATTTTTCACTGACGCTCTGCCGCAAGGGCGATGATATCGCCCGCCTTCAACAATCCGTAAAAAACGGCTCATTGCATCCGCGCGAGGTCAAGGATGAACTGGCCCGGGAAATAACTGCGATGTTTCACGGCGCGGAAAAAGCCGCGGACGCCTCCGCAGAGTTTGCCCGGATTTTTTCAGAACACAAACTTCCGGATGAAATCCCCGAAATCAAGGTTCCCTCCTCGGAAACCAGGGACGGCAAAGCCAGGATCATAGATCTCCTGGTCGTGGCCGGCCTGGCGGAAAGCAAGGGCGCCGCGCGCCGGCTTGTTCAACAGGGAGCCGTAAAGATTGACGGCAAAAAGATTTCAGACCTCGCCGCCGAAGTACCACTCTCCGGCGACAATCTCCTTCAGTCCGGGAAACGCGGCATCGCGCGCATCAGAGTCGGCTGAAAAAAATCTCCAAAAAAAAGCTTTACTTTTCCTCGTGCGTTTCGTTACAATTTGTTCCCCGAAGGACCTATCAGCGCGAGATTTATAAAATGGCTAAATTCATATTTGTGACCGGAGGGGTAATTTCCAGCCTGGGCAAGGGCATAACCTGCTCCTCGATCGGGAAAATTCTCGAATCCAGAGGCCTGAAGGTCACGATCATGAAGTTTGACCCGTACATCAACGTGGACCCGGGCACCATGAACCCCTTTCAGCACGGCGAGGTTTACGTCACCGAGGACGGCGCCGAGACGGACCTGGATCTCGGCCATTATGAGCGTTTCACTTCCGCCTCCATGACCAGTTTCAACAATGCCACCTCGGGCCAGATTTATCACGCGGTCATCAGCAGGGAGCGGCGCGGCGACTACCTCGGCAAAACCATCCAGGTCATACCGCACATAACCAATGAAATAATGGATCGCATCAAGAAAGTGGCCGGAGTATCCGGGGCGGAGATCGTCATTGTCGAAATCGGCGGCACGGTCGGCGACATCGAAAGCCTCCCCTTTCTGGAGGCGGCCCGGCAGTTCGGCCTGGAGGTTGGGAAGGAAAACGTGCTCTACGCGCACGTGACCCTTGTGCCTTACATAAAATCGGCGGAGGAAATCAAGACCAAGCCCACCCAGCACAGCGTGGGCACCCTGCGCGAAATAGGAATCCAGCCCGACGTCCTGATCTGCCGCACGGAAAAACAGCTTTCCGCCGAATTGAAGGAAAAAATTTCTCTGTTCTGCAACGTGCAAAAGGAGGCGGTCATCGAGGCCAGGGACGCCCAGTCGATATACGAAATTCCGCTCATCTTCAAAGACCAGGTTCTGGACGAGATTATCCTGAGCCATTTCAAATTGATCTCAAAATGCTGCGATCTGAAAAACTGGGAGGAAAATGTCGTCGCAAAAGTCATCCACCCGACAAGCAAAGTGAACATAGCCGTGGTCGGAAAATACATCGCCCTGCAGGACGCCTACAAATCCATCTACGAGGCGCTCACGCACGGCGGCATTGCCAACGACGCCCGCCCGGAAATAAGCAAGATAGACTCCGAGGACATCGAAAAACAGGGCGCGGAAAAACTGCTGGCCGGCGTATCCGGCATTCTCATACCGGGCGGGTTCGGATCGCGCGGTATCGAGGGAAAAATCAGGGCCGTCAAATATGCCCGCGAGAAAAAGATCCCATTTCTCGGCATTTGCCTGGGCATGCAATGCGCCGCGATAGAATTTGCCAGAAACGTTTGCGGCCTGAAGGGCGCCAACTCGACCGAATTCAAACCCAAAACCAGGCACCCCATCATCAGCCTGCTCAAGGAACAGATGAAAGTGGAAGACCTGGGCGGAACCATGCGCCTGGGCTCATACCCCTGCCGGATTAAAAAGAACTCATTGGCCTCGAAAATATACGGCGCGAAGCGAATCGAGGAAAGACACCGCCACAGATACGAATTCAACAACAAATACAGGGAAATATTCGCGAAAAAGGGCATGGGGTTCGCCGGAGTTTACGAGAAAAAAAATCTGGTTGAAATCATCGAACTCCGGGAACACCCGTTTTTCATCGCGGCCCAGTTTCACCCTGAATTCAAGTCAAAGCCGGACAAGCCGCATCCGTTGTTCAGGGAATTTGTGAAAGCGGCGTTGGAATATGAGGGACATAGCGTATAGCGTGGAGCGAATAGAAAAAGGCTAAACGCTATCCGCTACCCGCTAATCCTGCAAACGTAATATGAACGCAATTTTGGCATTGGAAGACGGTAAAATATTCAAGGGTTCGTCATTCGGCGCCCGGGGCGAAAAATATGGCGAGGTGGTCTTCAACACCAGTATGACGGGGTACCAGGAAATCATCACTGACCCATCCTATAAGGGCCAAATCGTGGCGATGACTTATCCGCTCATCGGCAATTACGGGATCAACAAGGACGACGCCGAATCGCGCCGCCCATTCCTGGAAGGGTTCGCCATCAAGGAATGCAGCAAAATCGCCAGCAACTGGCGTTCCCAGGATTCGCTGGCCGATTATCTGGCGGGCAACAATATTATGGGCATAGAGGGCATTGACACGCGCGCGCTGACTTTGCACCTGCGCGAAGCCGGGGCCCTGAAAGGAGTCCTCTCAACCGAGGATTTAAACGAGCAAAGCCTGGTCAAAAAGGCGCAAAAATCGAAGGGACTGGTCGGCCATGACCTGGTCAAGGAGGTTACCGGCGCTGAAAAATACGTGTGGCCAAATACCGGCGCAAACGGCTGCCGGGTGGTCGTGGTTGATTGCGGCGTCAAATACAACATTTTACGGGAACTGGCCGCGCGCGCCTGCGAGGTGATCGTGGTGCCGGCGCATTTCACGGCAAAACAAATAATGGGTCTTGAGCCGCATGGGGTTCTGCTTTCAAACGGTCCGGGCGACCCGGACGCGGTCAAGTCCGTGATAAGAACCGCCAGGGAGTTGATCGGCGAAATCCCGATTTTCGGCATTTGCCTCGGGCACCAAATCCTCGGGCTCGCATTTGGCGGAAAAACCTACAAGCTGAAATTCGGCCACCATGGAGCCAACCAGCCCACCAAGGACCTGCAGACCGGCAAAGTCGCCATTACCGTGCAAAATCACGGTTTCTGCGTGGACATCGAGAGCCTGAAAGGCAAAGACATGGAAATCACGCACATTAACTTGAACGATCAGACGCTGGAAGGCATGCGGCACAGGCATCTGCCTGTCTTCTCGGTACAGTTCCATCCGGAGGCTTCGGCCGGACCGCACGACGCCGCCTATCTGTTCGATGAATTTATCGGGATGATCAAAAATGCCTAAACGCACGGACATAAAAAAAATATTGATCATCGGCTCCGGCCCCATCATCATCGGGCAGGCCTGCGAATTCGATTATTCCGGCTCGCAAGCCTGTAAAATCCTGAAACAGGAAGGCTACCAGGTCGTCCTGGTAAACTCCAACCCCGCCACGATCATGACCGATCCCGGCCTGGCCGACAAAACCTATATCGAACCGATCACGCCGGAGATGGTGGCCAAAATCATAGCCAGGGAAAAGCCGGACGCGCTCCTGCCCACCCTGGGCGGGCAGACCGCGCTGAACACGGCCGTGGCCCTGGATCAAATGGGCGTTCTGCAGGAGCATAAAGTTGAAACCATCGGCGCCAACATCAAGGCCATTAAAACCGGCGAAGACCGCCGCCTGTTCAAGGAGGCCATGCAGGAAATCGGGATTGACCTGCCGAGAAGCGACAAGGCTTATAACCTGAAGGAAGCCGCTGCCATTGCCCAGAACATAGGCTTTCCCCTGATCATCCGACCCAGTTTCACCCTGGGCGGCACCGGAGGGAGCATCGCCTATAATATCGACGAATTTAACGCCCTGGCCAGGCGCGGACTGGAAGCCAGCATGATCGGAGAAATCCTCATAGAAGAATCCCTGCTCGGCTGGAAGGAGTATGAGCTGGAAGTGATGCGCGATATGCGCGACAATGTCGTGATCATCTGTTCCATCGAGAATCTGGATCCAATGGGTATTCACACCGGCGACTCCATTACCGTGGCGCCGATCCAGACCCTGACCGACAAGGAATATCAGAAAATGCGCGACGCGGCCATTGCCTGCATCCGGAGAATAGGCGTGGAAACGGGCGGCTCCAACATCCAGTTCGCGGTGCACCCTAAAACCGGACGAATGGTCATCATTGAAATGAATCCGCGCGTTTCGCGCAGTTCCGCCCTGGCCTCCAAAGCCACCGGTTTCCCCATCGCCAAAATCGCCGCCAAGCTGGCCGTGGGTTATTCCCTGGATGAAATCGCCAACGACATCACAAAAAAAACGCCGGCCTGCTTTGAGCCGACCATAGATTATTGCGTAGTCAAAATACCGCGTTTCGCCTTCGAAAAATTTCCCGTGCAAACGCCCGTCCTCGGCGTATCCATGAAATCGGTCGGCGAAGTCATGGCCATAGGCCGCACCTTCAAGGAAGCGCTGCAAAAGGCGCTGCGCTCTCTCGATATCGGCCTGGCCGGACTGGACGATTTGAAGGCCGTCCCCACGGACACGGAAATCAGGAAAAATCTCATCTACCCGGGCCCCTTGCGGATACTTTACCTCAAACATGCACTAAAGAAATTCTACGGCATAAACGAGATTCACCAGCTTACGCAGATCGACCCCTGGTTCCTGGAAAATATCAGGCAGATCGTGGAAATGGAAGAAAAAATAAGATCCGAACTAAAACCAAGCGCCAACGATTCCCAGACCAAACTGTTGAAGACCGCCAAAGAATATGGATTCTCCGATCTTCAGCTTGCGCGTCTAACGAAGTGCACTGAAAAGGAAATAAGGAGCTGGCGGAAAACGGCCGGCATCATTCCGGACTTCAAGCTGGTGGATACCTGCGCGGGAGAGTTCGAAGCCCTGACCCCCTACTATTATTCGACCTACGAGTGAAGACCACACGTCCGCGGGGCTTACTGGCGAAGAAGGGGAAGCGCGATTGCTGGTTCCACCTGGGCTCCGTCAACAAATCCTCGGCAAATCGTCGCCCATCGGCATTTCGACGATCCTTTCGCCGCCCACGTCCGTTTCAAGCACAACCAGCCCGGCCGGCTGTTCCTCCACCACGCCGATGGCCCTTGCATTCCCGCCCATGGGATGGGAATGCAACATCCTTAAAACATCCCGGCAAAGCCGTTCCGGGCAGACAACGACGGCGCGTCCCTCGCACGCCATGTTCAACGGGTCAAGGCCAAGCAAACGGCACACGCCCAGGGTTTCCTTCCTGACCGGAATCTCCCTTTCCCGCACCCTGATCCCAACCCGTGAAGCCTCGGCTATATCGCAAAGCGCCGCGGCCAGCCCGCCCCGGGTGGGATCGCGCAGGCAATGCAATTCCGTTCCCTGAGTTAATAGAGGCGCAATCAGTCCCCAAAGCGGGGCAACATCGCTCTCCAGTTTCGAATCAAGATTGATTCCTTCCCGGCAGGAAATTACCGCAGCGCCGTGGTCTCCCAATGTGCCGGTAACGACCACGACATCGCCGGGCCTGGCGTTGGAAACGCGCGTATCCGCATTTGCCAAACGGACGCCTATGCCGGAGGTGTTTATAAACAATCCGGCCGCCGCCCCCTTCTCGACCACTTTCGTGTCGCCGGTGACAATTTTGACTTTGGCGACATCAAGAATTTCCCTCATTGAAAGAACGGCGCGCTCAAGGTCGCGAAGCGAAAATCCCTCCTCGATGATAAGCCCCAGGCTCAGATAACGCGGCTCAGCCCCCATCATTACCAGGTCGTTGATCGTGCCGCACGCGGCCAGCCTGCCGATGTCGCCGCCGGGGAAAAACAGGGGCCGCACCACAAAGGAATCCGTGGTAAAAACAATATCTTTCCGGTCGAGCGTTAAAAGGGCGCCGTCGTCAAGCATGTTCAAAACCGGATTGCCGAGGCGCTTGACAAGCACTTCATTAATCAACTGTTTCGAACGCAATCCGCCCCCGCCGTGGGAAAGGAGAATCATTTGGTCGTTTTTCATTTTAACGTCGTTTAAAAAAGCTTGGCGATTCATCGCCCCCCCCTGCCTCAGCCAGGGGAGCATATCTGTAATATGCCGCGCAGGCGCCCTCGCCGGAAACCATGCAGGCGCCCACCGGCGTTGTTGGCGTGCATTTTTTGCCGAACAATTTGCACTCGGGCGGCGCGATGCGTCCGCGCAAAACTTCGCCGCAAAGGCAGCCAGAAACTTCAGCGCCCGCCGGAGCCTTTATATCGGGATACAGCGAAAAAGCGTCATAATTTTTATACTTGTCCCTCAATCTCAATCCGCTTTGCGGCACAACACCAAGACCGCGCCATTCGGCATCGGCCGGCTCAAAAATTTCCTCGAGCAAAAGCCCGGCCTTTGGATTTCCCCCGGCGCTCACTGCGCGTAAATACTGATTTTGCACCTCGCATTTTCCTTCCTCGATTTGCCCCAGCAACATGGCAATGGCCGCGACCACGTCCGCCGGCTCAAAGCCGGCCACAACGCAGGGACGGCAATATTTGCGGCAGATGAATTCATAAGGCCGGCTGCCGATAATGGTGCTCACATGGCCGGGGCAGATAAAGCCGTCGATCTGAACGCCGCCTGATTGCAACAGCGCCTCCATGGCATTGGGCATGGTTTTCAACGCGCTTAAAATCGCGAAATTTTTCATCCCCCGTTCGGCCGCCGTTTTCACGGCCCAGGCTATGCCAGGCGCGGTTGTCTCGAATCCGACCGCCAGAAAAATTACCTTTGCGCTTTTTCTTTCATCGGCCAGCGCCAGCGCGTCGGACACCGAATATACCACCCGCACCCGGGCGCCGCTTGCCCTTTCCTTTTCCAGGGTTCCAAGCGAAAACCCAGGCACGCGCATCAAATCGCCGAAAGTCGCAAGCAAAACTTCCGGACGGCGTGAAAGCAGAATGGCGCGGTCAATGTACTCAGCGGGCGTCACGCAGACCGGACAGCCCGGGCCGGAAAGCAATTTCAGACTGGATGGCAGCAACGATCTCAATCCCGAACGGCAGACCGCCACCGTGTGCGTTCCGCACACCTCCATTATTTTAACGGGCCGGGCCAAACGATCCGCAATATCATGAATGCCGTCAAGGTGTTGTTTGAAATCAGACTGTTTCATGCCTTCGTTCCCTTTAAAATCTCATTAAACTCGCGAACGTCTTCTTCCGTCCACTTTTTGATGGCAAAGCCGGCGTGCATCAGGACGTAATCGCCGGGTTTCGGATCGGCCACAAGCGAAACTATTATCTTGCGCCGGACGCCGTCTATTTCGGCGACGGCCTCCTCTCCCGCGACGGAAACGATTTTTACTGGAATTGCCACGCACATGATATTAATTAGCGGGTAACGTTTAGCGTATAGTGGTTATTTTCTATCCGCTCTACGCTCCACGCTATTCCTGGCCGCCGCCACAGCGGCCTGCCCCAAGGCAATGCCGCCGTCATTCGGCGGCGCTTGCCGGTTAATATAAACCTCAAACCCCTTTTCTTTCAAGCAGGATGTAACTTTCTCCAACAACAAGTCATTCTGGAACACGCCGCCCGAAAGCGCCACGCGGTTTAAACCATGTCCCTCCCTGATCAAAACGCACATGCGCGCCAGAGCCGCGGCAATCGTGTTATGGAAAATTCCCGCTATGATTTTGGCATCCAGACTGCGTTCCACGTCCTCAATAATGCCGCGGATTGTTTTTGCGAACGACAACACCCGCACGCCGTTTTGCTCGTGAATTTCATAATCATAAATTTTATCCGCTTTCGGGTCGGCCAGCGACTGCAACCAGACGGCCGGCCGGCCCTCATAGGTGACTTGTCCGTCAAATCCCAGCAGTACCGATACCGCGTCAAACAGCCGGCCGGCGCTGGAGGTCAGGGGCGCATGCGCCTTGCGTCGGATCATGCCGAGAAAAACCTGTTTCTCGGATGCGGAAAGGGACGGCAGAAAGCGCGCCATGACTTCCCCGGCATTTTCGACAATTTCCGCGTCCAGACAACTCAGGGCCATGCGCGCCGGCTCCAGAATCGCCTGCGCCCCGCCCGGCATGGGGTATTGCCTGAAATGCCCCACGCGCACAAACGACCTCAAATCCGCGATCATAAACTCTCCGCCCCAGATGGTATTGTCGGGGCCAAACCCCGTGCCGTCGAGCGCTATGCCGATAACCTTTTCCGTCAGGAAATGTTCCGCCAGGCAGGAGGCGATATGCGCATGATGATGTTGAATTTTTTCCAGCCTGACGCCGTGCATCTCGAGCGCGAAACGGGTTGACATGTAATCGGGGTGCATGTCGCAGACGACCGCTTCCGGCTTGATTTCGAGCAAGCCGACGAAATCTCTCACGCTCTCCCGAAAGAACTCATAACTTCTCAAGTCAGCGAGGTCGCCTATATGCGGCGACAGAAACGCCTGATCGCCGCGCGTGACGCAAATGGTGTTTTTCATTTCAGCTCCGCAAGCCAGCACCGCCGGGCCCTTGACCGGCAGGCGGATCGGAATCGGCACAAAACCGCGCGAGCGCCTTATCATTATTTTTCCGCCCCCGGTCATTTTCAACACGGAATCGTCGCAACGCCTGACAATCGGCCGGTCATGCGCCAGGGCAAAATCCGCGATTTTGCCCGGCCCCAGGATTTGTTTCAAGCCTTTCTCGTCAATCGCCATGGGCTCGTCGAGACTGTTGCCGCTGGTCATGATCAAGGGGCTGACCCTGTCAAGCAACAGGCAATGCAACGGCGAGTAAGGCAAAAATGCGCCGATATCGCCAGTGTCTGGCGAAACATCATAAAGAAAAGGGTAATTTTTCTTTTTACGCAAAACCACGATGGGCGCGGCAACGCTTTCCAGTTCAGAGGCTTCGCCCTTGTCCAGCAGGCAATATTTGCCGATTTGTTCCAGCGACTTGAACATCACGGCAAACGGCTTGTGGGGTCTTTTTTTGCGTTCCCGCAACAACTTTACTGTTCCGGAGTTAGCGGCGTCGCAGCAGATATGATAGCCGCCCACCCCTTTTAACGCCAGAATTTTCCCCTCTTTCAACAGCCGGACAGCCTCATCAATCGGATCGCCTTCAACTTTCCCGAACCGATTATCCAGCAGCATGACGCGCGGTCCGCAAAAAGAACAGGCATTCGGCTGGGCCTCAAAGCGGCGGTTTGCAGGATCGGCAAATTCGGCGCTGCAGACCGGACACATTTCAAATTTTTTCATGGAAGTACGGCGCCGGTCGTAAGGCAGGTTCTCTATGATCGTAAAACGCGGGCCGCAATCAACGCAGTTTATGAACGGATATTTATGGCGCCGATCCTCAGGGGCAAAAAGTTCCCGGCGGCACAAGGCGCAGACCGCCAGATCGGGCGGCATGCCCGCGCTAAGGTCGCCGGAACGGGAGCTTTCGGTTATGAGGAAATCTTCTTCTCCGGCAACAGGACCGATCTCATCTTCAGCCAGTGATTCGATTACGGCCTGCCGTGGTTTTTCGGATTGCAGGGCAAGCACAAACCCCGAAATTGCCGGCCGGGCCCCCTGGACTTCAATCAAAACTCCGAAGCCGGTGTTATTGACAAAACCTGTCAGGGAAAAACGTTTGGCAAGCCGGTAAACCGCCGGGCGAAAGCCGACCCCCTGCACCCGCCCGGTTATTTTTATACGCACTCGACGCAAATCGTTCATGTCTTGCCTGCCGTCAGGATGGACTTTTGGTTACACTTCCCCGCAGGCCGGCGGCAATACGCAGGAAATCGTTCCTTGCACGGATTATCGCAGGTGTAATTTTTTGAATATTTTCCGGAAGTGGTAGCCGTAGATGGCGAGCGTAACGGCCTCGTTAAAAAGCTGGGGACGCCGGAATCTGGTCCAGAACAAAAGCTTCCAGTAATGCCAGCGCTCCCGCCCCAAAATGCCGAGCCGGTAGCTGGAGCGCAACAGCGCAAACACGTGCGCGAACTGGAAGGGACTGCGCGTTTTGGGCGGCTTGTATTCGCGGAGGAACGTTCTGACGCGCTGGTAATAATGCTCGGGTGAATAGATGTGCTGCAGGATCTCGTGATAGCCTTTCCGCAACACTTCAATGTTCATGGCCGGCATGATGTTCGTGGTGCCGTCCGCGTTATCGCCAGAGGCCGACCCGCGCAAACGGCCCTCCTTTTTCATGCGCTCGTAAAGACGCGTTCCCGGCGGGGCCTGCAACAAGCCGACCATGGCCGTCACGATCCCGCTCCTCTGTATGAAATCAATCTGCCGCTTGAAGATGGAAGGCTGATCGCTGTCAAACCCAACGATAAATCCGCCCTGCACCTGCAGTCCGGCGCGCTGGATGCGCTTCACGTCTTCCACAAGATTGCGGTTCTTGTTCTGGTGTTTGCTGCACTCGGCCAGGCAATCCTCGTCCGGGGTCTCGATGCCGATAAAGACCTTGCAAAATCCGGCTTCAACCATCATTTCCATCAAAGCCTGGTCTTCAACCAGGTTAAGGGAGGTTTCGGTATTGAACACAATCCCGCGTTTGTTCCTGCGCCATTGGATCAAGGCCGGCAGGAGATCTGTTTTCAAAAATTGACGGTTGCCGATAAAATTGTCGTCCACAAAAAAAACGTCCCCGCGCCACCCCAGTGAATACATGCAGTCCAACTCGGCGATGATCTGCTGCGAGGTTTTTATGCGCACGCGGTGGCCCAGCAGGGCC
>Ga0074199_1001623_pt1 | contig 18210 bp, 11 predicted proteins | sample EPASupsiteSAE347_FD_64528 | JGI IMG/M metagenome (GOLD analysis project Ga0074199, IMG submission 64528) | Bioremediated contaminated groundwater from EPA Superfund site, New Mexico - Sample SAE3-47 | ecosystem: Environmental > Aquatic > Deep subsurface > Groundwater > Contaminated ...
CAAGATAAATATCTAATATTATGTTGCAATGTCTTTAATAAAGAACTAATGTCGGCTTAAAAACGCGAATTTTGACCGTGAAAATGGATTTCTAAAAGTTGGCTATGGCAAGAGCGAATCGTCATTATATTCCGGGCTATGTTTGGCACATCACTCACCGATGCCATCAAAAAGAATTTCTTCTGAAATTTTCACGTGATAGAAGAAGGTTCATAAAATGGCTCTATGAGGCAAAGAAACGTTATGGCCTTTCAATATTGAATTTCAGCATCACATCAAACCATATCCATCTTCTGGTGTTTGACAATGGAAATGAAGTCATTTCAAAAAGCATGCAATTGGTCGCTGGAAGAACAGGACAGGAATATAATCGAAGAAAAAACCGCAAAGGGGCATTTTGGGAAGATCGCTATCATGCCACAATCGTACAGACAAACAGGCACCTGCTGAGTTGTATGGCGTATATTGATCTGAATATGGTGCGTGTAGGCGTCGTCATGCACCCATCGGAATGGCAGCAATGCGGCTATAACGAAATCATTGATCAACCGAAGACATCCCGACTTATAGACTGCAAAACATTAAGAAGTATCCTGGGTTTTTCTGATGCAGATTCTCTATCATATGCCTATCAACAGGTCGTATTTGATGCAATGAAAAACACAGTGCAAGGCAGACAGCCGATGTGGACTGAAAGTATCGCCGTCGGTGACGAAGATTATGTGAAGGAAACGAAAAAGAAGCTCACAGCTATGGCCTTAGGCAGAGAAATCATCCCTACCGACAGCGCCTTTGCGCTACGAGAATCCTCATTTCCGTATGGTGCTCATTTTGATGCCAATAACAGCGATTTAGTGCTTAAAACTACCTTTTATTGGGATATATCGTATGAATATTTGGATACTTAACGTGGTCCGACCCCAAACCGACCACTGGAAAACCTTCGCCATTGCCGTATAGAAATTGGAACAGGAAAGGAGCAAATGATGGGTCTTGTACTGACTTTGTTATTAATATTATACCTTCTTGCATGTGTGGGGATTTATGGTTATGTCTGCAAGAAGACGCAGAAAAAGAAAGTCAGAATATTCACGATTATTGTTCTGGTGATGATCGGTTTCGGGGATAATATCGTTCAACTTTCCACTTTTTATTATCTTTGTCATACCCAGGGTGGACTGAAGATTTACCGGACCGTGGAAGATGCGGAGGGATATCTGGCTGAATGGGACAAGTATGGATATATAAATAAAAATCAGGATTTGGTCGAGAAAAAATACAAGTTTATCGAAGTAGAGGTGAAACGAGATACAGTTGAAGACGAGCGCCTACGTTCACGTAACAGCAAAGATCCGATACGTTTACCGAATGGCAAATACCGTTATTATCTTGCTAAAGCCGGATCGCCAAGCTGTGAATATTTCTATAAATACCATAGCAAGGATGAATATCACAAAAATTTCCCCCAAGACTATTGCATGGCTATCGAACGGATCGATGCATTTAAAAGCCGCTATGCTTACAGTAATTACGACATTGATGAGAGCCTTTTACCCATTCTTCGCATCAGGAAGGCCACAACCAAGATATGGGATATTAGGACCGGTGAAATATTGGGAACCATGACGAGCTTCATATACGATGGCAGTTGGTTCTTTTACTGCATGTATGGTCATCATGCGATTATGGAATATCCTGATGATAAATACACTCGTTTACACTCATCATTACTTTATAAAGTTCTTAACCCAAACAGAAATATGGAGGTTATGAAATGAGTAATCAAACACAAGTCTATCTGGACAACGCAAATTTATCAAATGCGGCATACGCGAACTTGAAGAAGGAAGCATGCGCTCAAGACAGAATTGATAATATTAACGCCTTAAAAAAGGAGGGGTTTTCACAGGACAACGCCGTACAATTTTTAGATAAATATAAGATTGTCGATGTCCTTAACGGTGATGCTTCTGGTGCCAATGCAGTGATTTTTGGTGAAATATTGCCTGATGGCAGTACCGGTAAAAAGACCCTCGCTATTCGTGGGACAGAGAAGACAGATATAGGCGATATAGGTGCGGATAAGGAAATTGCTACTCTTGGGTTGACCTCCAATGGCCAATATACGGCAATAAAAAACTTCTATGATGCCGCCGTTGCCAACGGCACCATCTCTGCTGGAGAAAAAATCGATGTAACAGGACATTCTATGGGCGGATTCCTGACGACCTGCTTCACGCTTATGAATCAAACAGCCGTTGATCATGCCTATACATTTAATTCGCCAGGAATATTTGGAGCCGTTTTCCAGGCAATAACAGGGTTGGGACTGCTGCCTAGCAACCTGCCATACGATAAAATAACCCATATATCGGGAAGCGACTACCCCAACCGGATTGCCGGATGGGGAATCCTTGTCGGAAACATTGTAAAACTACCCGGTATGTTTCACGGGATCCAAAACATTATTGATGAGCTTTCCAAGCCTGGCGCTTATTATAGCGCTGATTCTCGGTTAAACTGGTTTCCTATTACCCTTTTGGAATCAATAGTGAAAGGTATCCGCCGCATTTTCGGTTCTGCTGAGACGATTTGGAGCCCGATCGTTCTGGACCTGGATGGGGATGGGGTGGAGACTACCGGTCTTAAGGAAGGGGCCTATTTTGACCATGACGGGAATGGTTTTGCCGAGCAGACAGGCTGGGCGTCCGGGGATGACGGCCTGTTGGTCATGGACCGCAACGGCGACGGGAAGATCGATACGGGTAAGGAACTCTTCGGCAATCAGACACTGATGGCCGACGGCACGACGGCCGCGAATGGCTTCCAGGCCCTGGCGGAACTGGACGCGAATACCGACGGGAAGATCGACGTCAACGATGCCGCCTACACAAACCTTCGCGTCTGGCAGGATACGGACGGCGACGGTATTTCCACCGCTGATGAACTTAAAACCCTGTCCGATTCGGGTATCGCCTCCATCAATACCGGCTACACCGATTCCACCCTCGTGGACGCTAACGGGAATGAACACAAACAGGTGGGGAGCTTCACCAAGACGGACGGAACGACGGCCGCCGCCGCGGATGTCTGGTTCAAGACGGACAAGATGTACACCATCGCCGACGAATGGCTGGACGTCCCTGCAGACATCGCCGCCCTGCCCGACCTCCAGGGCTACGGGAATGTCTACGACCTGCACCAGGCGATGGTGCGGGATACGAGCGGCGGGCTGAAGGCCCTGGTCGAATCCTTCATCACGGAGACGGACCCGGCGGTCCGCACCCAACTTATGGATCAGATCATCTTCAAGTGGGCGGGCTGCGACGGGGTCGATCCGGCGAGCAGGGCTAACTATGGGGTTCATATAGATGCCAGACAACTGGTCGCCTTGGAGACATTCTTGGGGGAGGGTTTTGTGCATCTTCAGGATAATCAGCCCAACCCGTACGTGTGGGCAGCCGATGTGCTCATGGATGCCTACAGTATGCTGTCATCCCTGATGTATGGGCAGCTCATGGCGCAGACCCATGTGAAAAGTTACTATGACCTGATTTCTTACTCTTGGGATGAAACCACGCAAACGGTGAAGGGCGATTTGACCGCCGTCGCCCAGGCCATCCAGACCGAGATTGACAATGACGCGCCTGCCGGCGAACAGATCCTGGGTGAATTCGTGCGCAGCCTGCGGGGCATCCAGGCGGAAGAGTCGATGAATTTTGAAGACTTCCGGGATGTATTTGCCTCGCAAAGCGATCACTTGGCGGAGATTGTCGATATGGCCGGCCGAAGGACAATGCTGGGCGGTTCCGGCGATGATACGCTGAATGCCAATTGGGCAAACAGCGGCTATAACGCCAAATCAAGCCTGAATAACGCGATTTACGGCTATGGCGGCAACGACTCGCTGATCGGCGGCAATGGGGACGACCTGCTCATGGGCGGTTCCGGTGATGATACATTGTCGGACAGCTCTGCCGGAAACGACAAGCTTTACGGGGAGGCGGGTAATGACAGCATGGACGCCGGAGACAGTGATGATCGGATTTTTGGCGGCGATGGGAACGATTCTCTTTACGGTGGATATGGCAAAGACATTCTGGACGGCGGTTCAGGGGCTGATACGATGGACGGTAGCCCGGATAATGACACGTATGTTTTGCGGGTGGGCTCAGGTCAGGACGTGATCAGCCAATATGATACAGCCGTCGTCAGTATCGATACCATTCAGTTTGAGGATGTGACTTCGACGGCCCTGCGGGCGATGAGGAGGGTTGGATATGACCTGATCCTGGAGTATGGGGAGTCCGATTCGATAACGGTCAAATACTTTTATAGCGGTTACCAGAATCAGGTGGACCGGTTCAGTTTCTCTGATGGGATTACCTTTACGCAGCAACAGTTGTTTGAGGCGTATCCTATCCAACTCACTGCTGGCGAAGACAACATGACTTTCTATGATTCAGCGGATACGATCTATGCCGGGGCGGGCGACGATACGATCAATGCCGGCGGCGGAAACGACAAGGTCTATGGGGAAGCGGGAAATGACACTATTGACTCCGGGGACGGGGATGATCGGGTATTTGGCGCTGACGGAAACGACTATCTGTTAGGCGGGTCAGAAAACGACACCTTGGATGGTGGCGTGGGTGCGGATACCCTGAACGGCGGATGGGGGAGCGACGTCCTGGACGGGGGTGCGGGCGCGGATACTCTGGATGGCGGAATCGGCAGCGATACTTATGTATTGCGTGTGGGTTCCGGTCAGGATCTGATCAGGTCGTATGATACTGCCGGGGCGAGCGTCGATACCATTCAGTTTGAGGATGTGGCTTCGACGGCCCTGCGGGCGGTGAAACGGGCCGGGAATGACCTGATCCTGGAGTACGGTACAGCGGATCGTTTGACGATCCAGTACTTCTATTTGGATCCATATTATCAGGTGGATCGGTTTGCGTTTTCCGACGGGGTTACCTTTACGCAGCAGCAGTTTTTCGAGACGTATCCGATTCAGCTTACGGACGGCGACGACAACATGAATTTCTATGATTCAGCGGATACAATCTACGCCGGGGCGGGTGATGACACGATCAACACGGCCGGCGGAAATGACAGAATCTATGGCGAGGAGGGCAATGATACCCTTTATGCCGGGGATGGCGATGATCGGTTGTTTGGCGGTAATGGGAACGATACCCTGAACGGCGGCTGGGGGAGCGACGTCCTGGATGGGGGCGCGGGCGCGGATACCCTGGATGGCGGAATCGGCAATGATGCGTATGTATTTCGAGGGGGTTCCGGTCAGGATCTGATCAGGTCGTATGATACCGGCGGGGCGAGCGTCGATACCATTCAGTTTGAGGATGTGGCTTCGACGGCCCTGCGGGCGGTGAAGCGGGCCGGGAATGACCTGATCCTGGAGTACGGTGCAGCGGATCGTTTAACGATCCAGTACTTCTATTTGGATCCATATTATCAGGTGGACCGGTTTGCCTTTTCCGACGGGGTTACCTTTACGCAGCAGCAGTTTTTCGAGACGTATCCGCCTAGGATTTCCGGTGGTGATGGAAACGACTCCCTGAGCGGCGGCGCGGGGAATGACATCCTGGATGGGGGAGCAGGTGCGGACACCATGATCGGTGGATCGGGAAACGATACTTACTATGTGGACAATGCGGGCGATGTCGTCACGGAAAACGCAGGAGAAGGAACTGATACGGTAATGAGTTCCATTGCCTACACCCTGGGCGCAAACATCGAAAACCTTACTCTCACTGATAGCGCTGCCATTAGCGGCACCGGCAATGCCCTGGATAACATCTTGATTGGAAATTCGGCGGCCAATACCATTACCGGCGGCGACGGAAATGACACGTTAGATGGCGGCGCCGGCAAGGACACGATGAAGGGCGGCGCCGGGAACGATACGTACATTGTGGACAACACGGGTGATGTTGTCACGGAAAACACAGATGAAGGGACCGATACAGTAATGAGTTCCATCACCTACACCCTGCGTACAAATGTTGAAAACCTTGCCTTGACGGGAAACACCGCCATAAACGGCACCGGCAACGCCTTAAATAACACTCTGACGGGTAATAATGCCGCCAATACCCTTTCCGGCGGAACGGGGGCCGATGCCATGACCGGTGGGATGGGTAACGACACATATTACGTGGACAATGCCGGTGACGTTGTTACCGAGGCGGCGGGCGAAGGAACGGATACGGTGCGGAGTTCGGTTGCCTATGCCTTGGGAGAGAATGTCGAGAATCTGATCCTCACGGGGACGGATGACATCAGCGGGACGGGTAATGCCCTGGACAACAGGATCTACGGGAACACCGGGGCGAACGTCCTATCCGGCGGGGGCGGTAACGACTACATCTCCGCATCCGACAAGGATGACACGCTGTACGGCGGCGAGGGAAACGATACACTCATCGGTGGCGGCGGGGCCGATACCATGATCGGCGGTGCGGGCAACGATACATATTATGTGGACAATGTGGGCGATGCGGTAGTCGAGGCGGCGGACGAAGGGACGGATACGGTGCGTAGTTCGGTCGCCTATGCCCTGGGAGAGAACGTGGAGAACCTGATCCTCACGGGAACAGACGACGTCAGCGGGACGGGTAATGCCCTGGACAACAGGATCTACGGGAACACCGGGGCGAATGTCCTTTCGGGTGCAGGCGGGAACGATTACATCTCCGCATCGGACAAGGATGACACGCTGTATGGTGGCGAAGGCAACGATACGCTCATCGGCGGCGGCGGGGCCGATACGATGATCGGCGGCACGGGCAATGACACGTACTATGTGGACAATGCGGGCGACGTTGTTACCGAGGCGGCGGAAGAAGGTACGGACACGGTGCGTAGTTCCGTTGCCTATGCCCTGGGAGAGAACGTGGAGAACCTGATCCTCACGGGAGCGGACGATATCAACGGGACAGGTAATTCCCTGGATAACCGGATATACGGGAACACCGGCGCGAACGTCCTATCCGGCGGTGGCGGGAACGACTACATCTCCGCATCGGACAAGGACGACACGCTGTACGGCGGCGAGGGAAATGATACCCTCGTCGGCGGTGGCGGGGCTGACGCCATGACCGGTGGGATGGGCAACGACACGTACTACGTGGACAACTCCGGCGATACGGTAGTCGAGGCGGTGGAAGAAGGTACGGATACGGTGCGTAGCTCGGTTACCTATGCCCTGGGAGACAACGTCGAGAACCTGATCCTGGCGGGAACAGACGACATCAACGGGACGGGGAATGCCCTGGACAACAAGATCTACGGGAATACCGGCGCGAACGTCCTTTCGGGTGGAGGCGGTAACGATTACATCTCCGCATCCGACAAGGACGACACGCTGTATGGCGGCGAGGGGAATGATACGCTTATTGGCGGCGGTGGGGCCGATGCCATGATCGGTGGCGCGGGTAATGACACCCTGGTTGGCGGTACGGGCAGTGATACCTATGTTTACGGCCGGACCGACGGCAAGGATACCATCAGCGATAACAGCCTTGAGGCAACGGATAGCGACACGTTAAGGATGACGGACGGCATCGGGACGACCGAGCCCGTCATCGTCAAGCAGAATAACGACCTTTATTTCTTCATTGACGCCAACAATTATATAAAAGCGGCGAGCCAATTCCTGAGTTCGAATTACGGCGTCGAGCGCCTGGAGGTTACCGACGGCAGTTACATCACCCGTCAGGACATCGAGAATATCGTCAATACCATGAGTACCATCAATAACAATTCGGGCATGGACGTCATCCAGAAGTTCAACGCCATGCGCAACGACCAGACCTACATGGCCACGCTGTCCCAAAGCTGGCACCAGATCCCCGCCTAAACGGTTAAGCGCAACCCTTTCTTTGCCTGCCGTCATCGGACAGGCAAAGAAAGGGTTGCGCTTTAATTGCCTCGAGATCGGCCTGCTCGGGGCTTAGGGAAGAAGCATGTGTCTTCATTGAAAATTGTTTTTTATAAATCTCGCTTTTTACACTTGGCCTTGCTGCTCCTTTTGGGAAGCGTCGTTCCGGCATGGGGGGGCGCGATCACCTATCAGGATGCCGTGCGCGACGCCTTGAACCAATCGGCGCGGATCAGGGTCAAATCGGAAGACATCAATATATCGGACGCCACATACCGCCAGAACTTTGCCGGTCTATATCCGGAAATTTCCGCCAACAGCCGCTTCGAGCGGTATGAAAACCTGGACAATCGCCCCGGGACCCTGGACACCATCAACGGCGAAGTCGTCGGCGGCGATGCGAGCGCCTACAAATCGAGCGTCTCCGTTACGGGGCAGTACTACTTATCCCATTGGTACAAGAAGAGCCATGAGGTGTCTTATTATGAAAAAATGCGGGATGTGCGGGTCCATGAATGCCATGTGGAGGTAAAAAAGCTGCTCCGGGAGCTGACCGATACCTACGGCGCCCTGGGGGAAGGCAAAATAAAGATCCGCTACGGGACCGATATTATCAAGCGGCTGCAGGACGTGCTGGCCCTCAAGAAGGAGGCCTTTGCCCGGGGGCAGGTGTCCTACGAAGATGTCCTTAAGGTTGAACAGGCGCTGACAACTACGGAAAAGGAAACGGCGGCGGTCCGCAAGGAGTTCAAAGAAAACCTCGAACGGCTGCAAATGTATACGGGAAAGGTTTATGAAAATGATGCCGAGGTTGACACCGCCGCCGTCAATACGCCGCTTAAAAGCGAAGATTCCAAAAAGTTGATCGAGGATACGCCGGAATATAAGGCCCGCTTAAAGGAATTGGAGGCCGTGAAATTGAAGGAAAAGGCCGCGGCCAATAATTATCTGCCCGATGTTTCCCTTTACGGCCGCTATAATCTCTACGGCAGCAGCATCAACAGCATCGACAGTTCCGCCCGGGACCTTCGCGAAGTATCCTACGCGGCGGGGGTCCTGGTCAGCCTCCCCATCTTTGACGGCGGCGTGCGGAAGTGGGACCGGAAACGGAACCTTTATGAAATCAGAAAGCAGGATGAAACGCTCAAGGCGGTCCGGGAAGAAAAGGGCCGGGATATCAAGATTCTGCAAGCCGGCGCTCGGGAGCTGGCGAAATCCCTCACCCACTACCGGAAGCTTGCCGAACAATACGGCCGGATGCTGGAGATTACGAAGAAGGCCCACGGCCTCGGGGAAAGGAGCGTGATGGAGATCACGGAGATGGAAAAAGACGCCCTGACCGTCGAGCGGGACCTGAAAGTGACGGAAATGAGCATGGCCACCTATGAGCGGCGCACGGTGCTGGAGTCGGACTACAATAATTTCATCAGAGAACATTATGGAAACGGGACTTGTAAGTATTGAAGTTGTTTCAAAGATTCACGCCGTCAACATTGACGTCCAGGCGGTAAAGCGGCGCTATTTTCTGGAAGCTGAGCCGAATCCGGAAGAACTCGTCCGGATCCTCAAAGATCACGGGATGCGGGCCAGGATGAAAAACCTGCGGTCCATGGACGAGCTGCTTAAATATGCCACGCCGTCCATTATTATTGCCCGGGATGGCGCATACCATGTCCTGATGGGTAAAAAGGATGAAAAAGTCTTTATCTTCGACTGCATCGAGAAGAAAATCAGCGAAATTGCCGTCGAAGCCTTCCCATCCTTCTGGAGCGGCAAGCTGATCGCCCTTTATCCCCGTTTCACGAAGACGGAATTCTATCTGAACGTCCGGTGGCTCTTTAAGGAGTTTTTCAAGCACCGTCCCGTTTTTTCGGCCGTTATCGTCTCCTCGTTTTTCATCCAGACCTTCGGCCTGGTCACGCCGCTCTTCATCCAGGTCATCATCGACAAAGTCCTCGCCCACCATGCCCTGACGACGCTGGAAGTCGTGGCGGGGGCCTTCATGATCGTCCTGATTTTCGATACCGTGCTCAATCTGATGCGAAACTACCTCCTTTACCACACGGCCAACAAGATCGACGCCAGTTTGGGGGCCAAGGTGTATCGGCACCTCCTGTCCCTCCCTTTCCGGTATTTTGAGGTCCGCAAGGTGGGAAATATCATCGCCCGGGTCCGGGAACTCGAAAACCTGCGGCAGTTCATGACCAACATCTCCCTCACGGTCCTCCTGGATACGGTATTTTCGGTGTTGTTTGTCGTCATTATGGCGGTTTACAGCATCTATCTGACCATGATCGTCCTTTTGATCGTCCTCGCCATCGCCCTGATTTCCTTCTTTGCCACGCCGCTTATCAAGGCCAGGCTCGATGAAAAATTCCAGAAAGGAGCCGCGGCCCAGTCCTTTCTGGTGGAATCGATCACGGGCATTCAGACGGTCAAGTCGCTCGCTATCGAAGGAAAGATGGTGAAGGATTGGGAAAACAACCTCGGCGATTATATCCTTTCCGCCTTCAAGCTTTCCAATGTCGGCAATGTGGCCGTTTCCCTCGCCCAGATGCTGCAAAAAATGATGACCCTGGCGGTTATCTATTTCGGCGTCAGCCTGGTGTTCAGCGGCCGGCTGAGCGTCGGCCAGCTCATCGCGTTTCAGATGTTCGCCTCCCAGTTGAGCGGGCCCATCCTGCGCCTGGTCAATATGTGGCAAGACTTCCAGCAGGCGAAACTCTCGCTGGACCGGATCGGGGATATCATCAACACCCCTCCCGAGGTTGTGGGCGGCGCCGTTACGGTGGAGCAGCTCAAGGGCGAGATTGTGGCCAGAGATCTGTCGTTCCGGTATGCCCCGGAAGCGCCGCTGGTCCTGAACCAGGTTAGTTTCTCCATCAGTCCGGGGATGATGGTCGGCATCGTCGGGCGGAGCGGCTCCGGGAAAAGCACCGTCGCCAAGCTCGTCCAGCGCCTCTATCTGCCCGTGGAAGGGTCGATCCTCATCGACGGCGTCGATATCCGGCACCTGGACCCCCTCTTCCTCCGCTACCGGACGGGGATTGTCTTGCAGGAATGCTTCCTCTTCAGCGGCACGATCCGGGAGAACATCGCCATGGCCGCGCCGGATGCGGATATGGAGCGGATAATGAACGTCGCCCGTATCGCCGGAGCCCACGATTTCATCTCCGAAATGCCGATGGGGTATGACACCTATGTGGAAGAACGGGGGTCGTCCCTGTCGGGCGGGCAAAAGCAGCGGATTGCCATTGCCCGGGCCCTGATTACGGATCCGAATATCCTCATCTTCGATGAAGCCACCAGCGCCCTGGACTATGAATCGGAACGGATCATCCAGAAAAATCTGAATTTGATCCGCAAAGGCCGGACGGTCATTTTTATCGCCCATCGCCTTTCCGTAATGCGGGATTGCGACCTGGTCATTGTTCTTGACCGCGGCAAGATCGCCGAAACGGGGAATCATGAGTCCCTGATGCGCCAAAACGGTCTTTACGCCTATCTTTATCAGCAGCAGGAGGAGCATCGCCTTTGAAGAAGAATAGCGACCATCATGATTTTAGACCCATCCTGGCGGAGATCGAGGAGCGGCCGCCGAATCCGCTGGGGACCCTTTTCCTGTGGACGATAATCTCCCTCATGGTTGTCGTTCTGCTCGGCTTGTTCCTGGTCAAGGTCGACGTGGTCGTTACGGCGCGGGGGAAGATCATTCCCGTAGGCGATGTAAAGGTCGTACAGCCCCTGGATACGGGCGTGATCACCGGGATTCACGTCAAGGAAGGCGACTTGGTGAAGAAAGGCGCCATTCTCCTGGAGATCGATCCATCCATCGACAAGGCCGATATCGAAGGGAAGGAAAAGAATCTCAAGAACTCAAGTATGGCCATGGAACGGGTCCACGCGGTGCTGGAAAACCGGGGATTTTCACCTCGTGAGCAAGGCGCCCCCAGCGAAACGGTGCAAACGCAGCGGGCCCAATACCACGCCCAGAGGAATTTATATTTCTCTACCCTGCAGGAGAAAGAGAAGACTTATCGGGAGACGCAAAGCGCCCTCGATACATTGAAGAATGAGATCCGTAGTTTGAAGGAATTGGTCGAGGTCACGCGAGAGGATGAGCGACGCCAGAAGTCCCTGGTGGAGGTGGGAGCCCTCGCCGAGAACCGTTACCGGGAGAAAATGAGGGAAAGGATGAATCTGGAGAAAGAATCCGGCGTCAAAACGGGTCAGTTGGATCAGACGGCGACCCGGTTGGAGCGTATCAGGGACGAGATCGAGACCTTCAAAAATACCTTCCGGGAGAAGCTGATTTCTGAATATGCCGTGAACATGCAAAACAAAAACACGCTTGCCGCCGAGGTCAGCAGTATAAGGTTCAAGCAGGAAAAGAAGTTTATCGTCTCGCCGGTGGACGGTTATATCCACCTGCTGCCGGTCAAGACGGTAGGCGGGGTCGTCACTACGGCGCAGCCTGTGGTGACACTGGTGCCGGAAAATACGCCTCTTGTCGTCCATGCCGTCGTATTTAACAAAGACAGCGGCTTCGTGAAGGAAGGGCAGCGTTGCGTCATCAAGGTTGATGCCTATGATTTTCAGAAGTACGGCACCATAGAGGGCACGGTTCAGACCATCAATCCCTTCAGCCTGGAGGAGAAAGAGGGCGGCAGGGATAAGGAAAAAGGTTCGGAGACCGAAGCCGGCGGCTATCCCGTGCGGCTGAAAATGCTGGCGGATGTCTTGAAGACCAAGGACGGGACGGCCTATCGTGTAAAACCGGGCATGTCGGTCACCGCGGAAATCAATGTCGGCAAGCGGCGTGTGATCGAGTTCTTTCTGTTCCCGGTTATCCGCTATCTCGATGAAGGACTGAAGGTCAGATGATATAAAAGGGACCGGTAAAAGCAATTAACGCCTTGACTTTTTAAATATGCGTAATTACAATGTGGCCACTGCTCGGTCAAGGAGGTAAAAAATGAGAGCACATATCGTTAAGATAGGTAATTCCCAAGGAATCCGTATTCCAAAGCCATTGCTTGATCAAACGGGAATTAAAGATGATGTTGAACTGGAGGTAGATAAAACCTGCATCATCATTCGTCCGGTCTCAAATCCAAGATCAGGTTGGGATAATGCTTTCAAAGCCATGGCCCAAAACGGCGATGACGCATTGATAAACGGGAACGATAACATTTCACATTCCTGGGATGATGAGGAATGGCAATGGTAGTAAATCGCTTCGATGTGTATTTGACAAATCTTGATCCAACTATTGGTTCTGAAATTAAGAAAACGCGTCCTTGTCTGATTATTTCTCCGGACGAAATGAACCGGCATATCCATACCGTTATCGTTGCCCCGCTGACGACGGCCGGGAAAGAATACCCCACCCGGATAGAATGCAATTTCAAGAAAAAAAAGGGGCGAATCGTTTTAGATCAGATACGAACAATAGACAAAACGAGACTTATAAAAAACATCGGCACCCTTGATTCGGAAAACCAGTTAAAAGTACTTGCCGTATTGCAGCGGCTCTTTGCATTTTAAGCGAGGCACTTCATGAATGAGCAGATCAATGTAAACGCCTTGTTTCTCGGGCCGAAATCGGAAAATTTCAGTTTCTTCAAGGAAATGCTGGATTTCCTCATGGATGATCACGCCGAGTGGCGGCGTAATTTTCACCCCGACGATCGGCCGCTGGTTAGTAGCGAAGAGCAGGGCCGGCCGGACTTTATTGCCACCCTTCAGAAGACGAGAGAGGCATTGATCGAACTGGCGGGTAATCTGCAACTCTGCTCCATCCCGTGGTTCTCTCCCCGCTACCTGGGCCACATGAATGCCGATACGCTCATGGCCGCCAATCTCGGATACATGCTGACCCTGCTGTATAACCCCAACAATTGCGCCTATGAAGGCTCGCCGGCGACTACGGCGCTGGAAATCGAGGTCGGCAGGCAACTGGCGAAGCTCATGGGCTATGATCCGCAAGGGGCGTGGGGGCATATCACCTCCGGCGGGACGGTGGCCAATTATGAAGGTCTGTGGATGGCGCGCAATCTCAAGTCGATCCCCCTTGCCTTGCATGCCTGCAAGCCCGAGCTTGTGGTTGGGCTTGATGAATGGCAACTTTTGAATCTTCCAACCGGCAAGATCCTCGATCTGGCCGATCAGGCGAAAGCGGCGGGATGCTTCGAGGAACTGCGCCGTCATTCCGTGCGCGGCCTGGGGATGAAGGGCAAGAATCTCGGGAAGGTCCTGGTTCCGCAATCGAAGCATTATTCCTGGACGAAGGCGGTGGATATCCTTGGTATCGGCCAGGAGAATCTGATCTCCGTGCCGGTAAAGGACGATTACCGCATGGACATCGCTGCCCTCAAGAGGGCTATTGACGGCCTTGTTGCCGGGCGAATCCCGATCCTGGCCGTTGTCGCCGTCGTCGGCACCACGGAAGAAGGCGCCGTTGATGAAATACATGAGATCGTGCGGTTGCGGGACAGGTACGAAGATCAGGGCGTATGCTTCTATCTCCACATCGACGCCGCTTACGGCGGGTACGCACGGTCGCTCTTCCTCGACGACGAGGACCGTTTCCTTAGCTACAACGAGGTCAATCGGCAGCATGCGCGGCAGGGCGTTCTCCATAGCGACACGGACTGGCTCACCGTCGACGTGTATGAAGCCTTCCGGGCCATGCCGGAAGCCGATTCGATCACCGTTGATCCGCATAAACTCGGCTACGTCCCCTACGCGGCCGGGGCCATCGTCGCCAGAGATCGTCGCGTCATCGACATCATCTCCTATTTTGCCGCCTATGTATTTGAGAAGACCGACGACAACCCGATGCTCCTCGGCAGTTACATCATGGAGGGTTCGAAGGCGGGGGCCGCCGCGGCGGCAGTCTGGATGGCTCACAAGGTTGTGCCCCTCAATGTCACCGGATACGGCCGGATTATCGGCTACAGCATCGAGGGGGCTTACCGCTTCTACCGGTCCCTGCTTGCCCATGACCCCCTTACCATTGCCGGCCGGCTCTTCGAGGTAATCCCCCTGGCGAGGCCGGATATAAATATTGTCGATTACGCCTTCCACGAAAAGGGCAACGGCAGCCTGGATGAGATGAACCTCCTGAATCAGGCGATTTTCGAACAGTGTTCATATAAGACCGGCCCCGTTTACGTCAGTGATTTTATCACGTCCAAGACGGCGCTGACCCGGGAAGAATATGGTGAGACGCCGCGGGCGTTCGTGGAGAAATTCGGCATCGCGGCAGGGGAATGGGACAGCCTGGGGAGCGTCTATGTGCTGCGTTCCTGCATCCTGACGCCCTACCTGACGAGCAACACGACCTACGAGGAGTACTGGCGAAACTTCATGGAGGCCATGAAGCGGGCGATAAGTCGTGTCTATGTCGACTCAATGGAAGGGACGCAAAGATGATGCCCACAGTTTTCCTGGAACGCGATGAGTCGATCGCGGTAATTACATTCAATCGACCTGATAAACACAATGCCTTCAATAGGACCTTCTGGAATGATTTAAATATCTGTCTGGATGATCTCGATCTTAAACTGCCGAGGGTATTGATAGTAACAGGGGCCGGCAGTCAGGCTTTTTCAGCCGGATTTGATATCAGCCCGGACAATCCCCAGGTTTCATCTCTTGTCGATTCGGTAATAAAAGGGGTGCGGCAACCTGTGGAAGATCTTATCCGGTTCATCCGGACCTCCGTAGACAGGCTGGTGACTCTTCCGGTACCGGTTATCGCCGCCGTAAACGGCCTTGCCTTCGGCGCCGGAGCGGAACTTGCGGTACGTTGCGATTTGCGCGTAGCGGATCCCGGGGCATTCTTTTCATTCTCGGAAGTTAAACTGGGTCTCATGCCTGACCATGGCGGCACGGTCGGTCTCCAACGACTTGTCGGGACATCGCGGGCGCTCGAACTTGTCCTGAGCGGAAAAAAAGTCAGCGCCGCTGAAGCGCAAAAAATTGGCCTCGTCAATCAGGTGAGTGAACCGGGGCGTTGCCTCGACAGTGCCCGCGAGTTAGCCGGAACGATCGCGGCAAACGGACCTCGGGCCGTACGTGCGTCGCTTGCCGTGTTGCGGTGTGCAGGAGAACTCTCGGTGTCGGACGCCCTCGAACTCGAATCACGGTACGCGGTTGACCTTATTCTTTCCGGGGAGTGTATCGATGGGGTTACTGCTTTTATGAGTGGAAAGCAACCGGAATTCAGCGATCCGGAATAGCTCTTTCCATGTTTTTGAATGCGAAAGGTACTTCGCACTGTAAACTTCCTTTCCCAAATTTTCTCCTTTTTCACCATCGGGACGATGGCCGGCAAGCCGGATTTTAAGTCAAAAACAATCATTAGTTTCGGATAGATAAAAATTGCTGACGCCATTTATGCGGCTTTGGTATGAATCCTGCTTTTGGGCGGTTGACAAACCTGAAAAGGAGAGGAGCTTATGCCGAATTCTGACAAATACGTCGCCGTCGTTTTTCCGGGACAGGGCGCTCAGCGTCCGGGGATGGGGAAGGATTTTTACGAGCAACTGCAAGTATGCCGGGAGACTTACGAAGAGGCCTCCGACGCCCTGGGGTGGAATGTCGCGGAGATGTGTTTTGGAGAGGATGAGCGGCTGGATCAGACCGAGTTTACCCAGCCCTGCCTTCTGACCACGGAGATCGCCATGTTCCGCGGCTTGGGCGCCCTTTACGATCTGTCTCCCCGCCTTTACGGCGGTCACAGTCTCGGTGAATTCACGGCCCTCGTGGCCGCGGGGGTCATGCCCTTGGGCGATGCCGTTCAGGTCGTCCATACGAGAGGCCGCCTGATGCAGGAAGCCGTTCCCGTAGGCGTGGGCGGCATGGCGGCGGTGATCGCCGACGATCTCGATGCGGAGGAATTAGAGGATGCCCTGTCGGATCTGCCCGTAGATATCGCCAACGTAAATTCTTCCCGGCAGATCGTCATCAGCGGCCACGCCAGCGCCCTGCCTGACGCGGCGGTGAGGATCACCGATGTTATCGACGAGGGCGTAGATTTGCGCTTTGTCCCCCTCAATGTCAGCGCCCCTTTTCACAGCCGTTTCATGCGCCCCATCGAGAGGGTATTCTCCGACCTCCTGCAAACCCTGGGCGATGATGTAGATGCCCAAAAGGCCATGGCGGTAACCTCAAATTACACCGGCAAATTCCATACCCGCTATCGGGAGGATCTGCTTTGCTATCTCACCTATCAGTTGGGGAGCAAGGTCCGCTGGCGGGAGAATATGGACGCTATCGCCGCCGAGGCCGATACGATCTATGAAATCGGACCGGGACGGCCGTTGCGGGATTTTTTTAAGACCATCGGCGTAAACTGCCTCTCCGTGACCACCTTCTCCGCGGCGACGCGCATTTTTGGGGGTAACTGAAAGATGGAGTTCAATTTATCAGATCATCAACGCATGTACGTGGAGACGGTCCGGCGCTTCGTTAAGACGGAGATCCTTCCCCGGATCCTGGAGATGGACGGGAAACATGCCTTCCCCTTCGAGATTATCCGCAAGGCCTGGGAGACGGGAATCCTTAACCTGAGTATCCCCGCCGCCATCAAGGGATATGAAATGGACGCCGTGTCCTCCGCCCTGATTATCGAAGAGTTGTCTTACGGCGATTCGGGGATTGCCACCTCGGCCATGTGCAACGACCTGGCCAACGCCGTCATCGCCCAGCACGGGACCGCTCCGCAGCAGGAGGCCTTTCTGAGGTCTTTTGTCGATAATCCCCTGCTCGCGTCCTTCTGCCTGACCGAGCCGGGGGCCGGTTCCGACAACAGCGCCATGACGACGTTCATGAGCCGTCGCGAAGACGGAACCTATCTCCTCAACGGGGCCAAGTGCTTCATTACCAACGCCTCCTACGCTTCCCAGTTTACCGTCTTCTGTAAGGTGGGGAAGCCGACGGGCAATTTTATGGCCTGCGTCATCGTTCCCGTTGCGGCGCCGTCCCCGGCGGAACTGGCGGGAGGATTTGAGCAGGGGAGAGAGATTGTCCTGCCCACCGGCGGGTGCATCGCCGTCGGCAAACCGGAGGACAAATTGGGCCAGCGGTTGTCCAATACCGCCGCCGTGACCTTTGAAGACGTCGTTATCGCCCCCGAACAGATTATCGGCGACCGGCGTCTCGGCTTCCGGTATGTCATCGACGTCCTCGACTATGCCCGGCCCATGGTGGCGGCGATCGGCGGCGGCCTGGCCCGGCGGGCCCCGGATGTGACCCTGAACTACACCCGGGAGCGCACACAGTTCGGTCCGCGGATC
>Ga0074199_1001629_pt1 | contig 18112 bp, 15 predicted proteins | sample EPASupsiteSAE347_FD_64528 | JGI IMG/M metagenome (GOLD analysis project Ga0074199, IMG submission 64528) | Bioremediated contaminated groundwater from EPA Superfund site, New Mexico - Sample SAE3-47 | ecosystem: Environmental > Aquatic > Deep subsurface > Groundwater > Contaminated ...
GCTCATTCGGACATGCTACATCTAAGAATCGAGGCTTTGGACCTCTTTTTCCCATTTTGCTACACCCCGCGTAGCATATATGAATAGGATATATAAATAACAGCCGATTGCAGAATCACGACCCTCGTTCGGGCCGTGATCGCAATTAGCTTTTGGGAGAAATTTCCATTAGCTATATAAACGAAAATCCCCATTTATAAACGATGATCTTCCAGATCCTGGACGCCAACTACTCCTACGATTCTCAAAGAAACCCACTGGTGCAGCTCTTCGGCAGAACGCAGGAAGGCAGAAGCGTTGCCTGCCGCGTGGCCGGGTTCCGGCCCTATTTTTACGTGGGCGTCGAGGACGGATGTTTGAAGAGCGCCGCCGAAGGCTTGCGATCTTTGGGCCAGGAGGTCGAGGAGGTCGAGCGCTTCGAGCCCATCGGCTACCAGGTCCGCCCCAAGAAGATGCTGATGGTCACCACCCACGATCCGAAAGAGGTGCGCAGCCTCAGGGAACGGGCGAAGGAAGTGGCGGGCGTCAAGGCGGTTTACGAGACGGACATCCTCTTCAAGAACCGTTTTCTCATCGATCAAAATTTGGGGGGCATGAGCTGGGTCGATGCGCCAATTCCGGAGTGGGTGGAGGGCAAGGCCGGTCAGATTGGCCGATCGGGCCAGGCCGGACAGGACGGGCTCCTTGTCAAAGTGGAGTCGCTGCATCCGGTGCAGCAGGAGGCCAACGCCCCGCTGCGCTTCATGTCCTTTGATATCGAATGCCTGCCAAGCCACGGCGAGATGCCCAAGGCTGAAGTATCGCCGGTCATCCTCATCAGCATGGCTTTCGAGCCGCCTTACCAGGGACCGAACGGTCCGGTGAAGGATCTTGTGCTGGTGGGTAAGAGCGTCGACTGTCACAGGGATGATGTGCGCATCTGCCGGGATGAGTACGATCTCCTCTCACAATTCACTTCCATCCTGAGGGACTACGACCCCGACATCCTGGCGGGCTACAACTCCAACGAGTTTGACTTCCCCTATCTGGACACCAGGGCCAAGCAGCTTCATGCGGACATTCGGGTAGGCCGGGAGGGCAGCTCCTGGTATGTGCGCAAGATAGTCAACCGCACGGACGTCTCCATCACGGGCCGCGTCGTGGTGGACCTGCTGCCCATCATCCGCTCCTCCTACAGCCTGAAGCAGTACACTCTCCGAAACGCCTCGGCAGAGCTGCTCAAGATGGAAAAGTACGACGTGGACCCAAAGGAGATCGAGGGCCTGTGGGCCGAGGGTGGAGAGGGTCTCGTCCGCTTCATCAGCTACTCCCGCCGCGATGCGGTGCTGGCGCTGCATCTGCTCCTGGACCTGCGGCTCATGGACAAATACATCGCCATGTCCCGGGCCAGCGGCTCATTGCTGCAGGACATCGTCAACGGCGGCCAGTCGGGTATGGTAGAGAACCTGCTATTGCGCCGCTTCCGGGAACGGGGCCGCGTGGTGCCGCCTAAACCCGATGTCGAGGTCTCAGAAAGGCGCTATGTCGAGAACGAAAACCAGACGCTGGATATGTATGATAATGTTAATCGCCGGAATGAACACTATACGAAAGGTGAAGACCTGAAAGGCGGAGCAGTCCTTGTGCCTGAGATGGGCTTGCTAGATGATGTGGTCATCCTAGACTACAAGTCACTTTATCCTACTATCATGATGGCCCACAACCTCTGCTACTCTACGGTGATATCCAACCAGGGTCCGGCCCCTGCTGGAGCGGATCAAATTATCACTGCACCCTCTGGCGGCAGGTTTGTCGCTTCTCAGACCTCGCCCGGCATCATGCCCGGCGTCCTGCGGGAGCTGCTCGACCAGAGGACCGCCACCAAGAAACTGATGAAAAAGGCGAGCGAACAAGAGCGGCTCTTCTTGGATGCCAAGCAGTACGCCATGAAAATTCTGCTCAACAGCTTTTACGGCTACTCGGGCTACGCTCGGGCACGGCTCTACAGCCTAGCGTTAGCCAACGCCGTAACCAGCTTTGGCCGCGAGAACATCCTGCGCACCAAGAAGGTCATTGATGAGATTGGCTCGGTCTACGTAATCGACAGGAATGTAGTCTTCAAGAATGATTTGGCGTTTGGAAAGAATGCAGCCCAAGGCTATGATCTGTCGGTTGTCTATGGGGATACTGATAGCGTCTTTGTAAGGCTTAAGCCCTCTGTATCTGGTGCGAAAGCTGTTTCATTAGATGATGCAAAGCTAATTGGAAAAAGGATCGCTGAAGAGGTTACGTCCAACCTTCCAGAACCTATGGAGCTGGTTTTCGAGGCTTTTGCGCGCAGAGGGCTCTTCTTGGCCAAGAAAAGATATGCTTTATGGGTTTTTGAGCCCGTTGGCGAGATTTGGAAAGATAGAATTAAAGTAAGGGGTATGGAAACGGTAAGACGGGATTGGTGCGGTCTAACCTCAAAGACTTTGAATGCTTGTTTGGAGCTAATGCTGAAAGAAGGCAAAGTAGAGGAAGCAAAGGATTATGTGCGTTCCGTTGTACTCCGGCTTCAAAATCTGGACCTATCTCAAGATTCATCCGTCTTAGAGGATCTCACCTTGACGAGACGATATACCAAGGGGGTGGTTTCTTACAAGAACAAGCAGCCGCATGTTCAATTAGTCGAAAAGATAAAGAAACGAGGCGGTCAGGTGCCTGGTGTTGGTGATCGCGTGCCTTTTGTGATCATCCAAGGAGCGAGGGGTAGTAAGAGCAAGGAATTATTTGTGAATCGGGCTGAGGACCCGGCTTATGTGCTAGAGAAAAATCTTCCTCTGGACACCGATTATTACATTAATAAACAAATCCTTCCGCCAGTTATGAGAATATTCGAGTGCTTCGGTGATACAAAAGATCGTTTTTGTACGGCGCGCGTTCAGAGCAATCTCTTTGGCTTTAGCGAGACGGCAAAGGCACAGAAGCAGAAGTCGTTATTTGATTTTTAGCCATGTAAGAACGAAGCTTGACGGAGGAAATGATATGGATGTAAGGCTCGAAAAAGAGAATGCTTCTGTTGTCAAACCTACAGATGCAATAGTTCGGTTTAAGGGTGAACTGAAAGGTTGCGTAAAGATATCCAAGATTTCTTCTGTTGATGCAAAGAAAATATGGAATGCTTGATCATTATTTTCCTCGCTATCCTGCCTACTTCTTTCAATAAAATCGGCTCTTCGCTATTTCAGGTGGCTAACTTGAAGTTATCTCGAAACGGGATCGGATGAGTGAATCAAGAAATCTGCAAGCGGGACCGCGATTCGGTTCGGTCCGGACGACTTGATCGCCTCAGGCAGGATTTTTTGTCTCAATCACACCCACTCGAAACAGCGAGGAACCATAAAATCTCTCCCAAAAAAACGTGAGGCGGAACTAGGTATCGTGGAATAGCAAATCGATGCGCAATCAGTGAAAAATGATCACCCGCTCGCCATCGCCCGGTACAAATTCCACACCCCGATGGCCACGAAGTTCACCGCCACCGCTCCTAAAATCAGCCCCATGATCCTGGTCAGGACCATGATGCCCGTGATCCCCAGCACGCGATCGATGTACTCGGAGAACTTGAGGACGAAGAAGGTGATCACGAAGGTCAGCACTATGGCCAGTATCACCAGCGCCTTTTCTGCAACGGTTCCTGCCGCACCCATCAGCACCACCACGGTGGTGATGGCTCCGGGGCCGGTGATCAGGGGTATGGCCAGGGGAAAGACGGAGATATCCTCTCGCTCATTGGCGTCCTTCAGTTCGGCCTCAGTAACCTTCTTCTGCTGACGAACGCCGCGCAGCATGTCGATGGCCACCAGGAAGAGCAGAACTCCGCCCGCCACGCGTAGCGAGTCCACGGTGATGCCGAAGAGGCGCAGCACTGCGTCTCCGGCCAGTGAAAAGAGGATGGCGATGGAGAAGGCCACCAGCGTCGTGCGCCGGTAGATGTGGCTCTTCTCCTGGGGACTCATGCCTGTGGTGAGGGTGACGAAGATCATGGTGGCTTCGACGGGATTGACTATCACGAATACCGTGGTGAAGGCGTACACGAAGTAGAGGAGATAGTCGTTAATTCCCATTGCCATTTTCCTTTTTCTTCTCAATGCTTATTTTTGCCTGATCCTGTCTTAAAATGATGCCGTCATTGTATAAAATCCTGAAGGTGTTCGCAGTAACGGAACAAGGAATGGCATTTTATATTGCTAGATCAATTCCAATAGTTCGTATGAAGGCCACGCCAGAGACGCTATTGGTACTGATAGCGGTGACGATTCTCCTGACCTTGGGCTATGCCAGCGCATCCACCATAGTCAAGCCGGGAGAACGCATCCAGGCGGCTATCGACGCCGCCAAGCCGGGAGAGACCATTGAAGTTTACAGCGGCACCTACCAGGAGAGCCTGCAGATCGGAAAGCAGATAGTCCTCAGAGGCATCGACTCCGGGAGCGGACTTCCACAAGTAGTGACGGATCGCGGCTCGGCTATAACCATCAAGGGCAGCGGCGTAATCCTGGAGGGCATCTGGGCGAAGAGCGCCAGCGGCTGGACGGGAGACGCAGGCATTCTGGTGACCTCGAACAGCAACATCCTGCGCAATAACATGGCCAGCGGCAGCGGAAACACCGGCATCCTGCTACAAATGTGCGTCAATAACACGCTTTCTGGAAATGTGGCCCAGTCCAACGGCAATGAAGGCATATTTCTCAAGAACTGCAGCCGCTGTCTGTTGACGGAAAACCAGCTCAAGGGCAATAGATACGGCATCAAGATGACGGGCTGCTACGGAACGCGGGTCATCGGAAATACCTTCGCCGACAACAAGTTCAACGCCATTTACCTGACGAACAGCCAGAGCAATCTCATCGAGAGAAATTATGCCGGCGGCAGCGATTCAGGACTGACAATGGAGACCTGCAAAGACAACATCGTGCGCAAGAACGACTTTGTGGGCAATGATAAGGGCATATCCGTCTCCTATCTTGATACCGGGAAGGATACCAAGTCCAGCGGCAAAGGCGTGGTGATATCGTACAGCAGTATGCCGTCTGACGACGCCGTGTCCTCCAACAATTCCATTTATCAAAATAATCTCACCAACCGGCAAAATGCCTACGACACAAGCCTGAATTATTGGGACAATGGAAAACTGGGCAACAACTACAGCGACTTCAATGATCCGGCGGAGGGCTGCACGGGCAAGAAGGTCTGCGACTCGCAGCACCGCATCCCCGGCGGCTCCAGCGTGGACGAGTTCCCCCAGGCGGCCCCCGTCCGGGTAAAAGGCCGTCTGACCGGCCTTGCCGGAGCCGTCCTCCAGCTCTTCCAGACCAGCTTCGTTCCAGGCGGTCAGATGTGGGTGAACTACTCCTCTCCGACAAATAAGGAGGCCTGGGCGGGCATCATCGACTCAGGCGGAAAGAGCGAGAGCATCTTTGGCCAGAGCATTCTTTACCTGGGCCAGAATATCACGAAGGACGTTGCACTCACCGCTCCTGATCGGGAGGGCTCCTTTAAGCTTCGCATGGTTGACGAAAACGGCAGCGTGATACTCTCTTTGCCCTTCAATGTGACCGTGGCAAGCCTGAACGCGTCGCCCTCCTCGGTGGGTATGTGCGAGAATATCGCCGTGACTTACCGCGGAGCCTCCGGCCAGAAGAACGACTGGATCGGCATGTTCAAAGCGGGCTCGTCGGATGCCGTAAGCCGCCAAACCCTGGATGGCCGGGAGAGCGGAACCGTCACGTTCTCCATGTCCCAGAGCGGCAATGTCGAGTTCAGGATGTTCTCTGCAGGAGCTTCTGCGCCCCTGGTGACGAGCAATCCTGTAGAGATTACGGCGATAAGCAAGACCAAGGTGATTGCCGAGCCGTCGCATGTATCTCCGGGCGGAACCGTCACCGTCACCTACTGGGGCGCACCGGCGTCGGGAACCGGCATCATCGGCATGTACGGCATGACGAGGCCGGACAAAGAGGCTCTGGAAAAGAGGGGTCTTGGAGGTGCAAGCTGCGGAAGCTTCACCTGGCGGCTGCCATCGAGTGCCGGACAGTACGACTTCAGGATGTTCCAGTCCGACATCACCAGCTATAATCAGGGAGGCTACGTGAACCTGGCCCAGAGCAATGTCGTAACTGTGAGTTAGGGTGCTAGGCGTATCCGGGAAGGTACTGCTTTGTCTCCTCTCTTCCCGGACTTTTTTAGATCCGCCTCGATCCCGTTTTTCGGGCAAGCCTCTCCGAGCACTTCTGGCAAAGGCGGGAGGGCTTTTCCCTCGCGTCCTCCGGTGTTGGTGTTGCGGAAAGGCGCATGACGCAGCTATGCGGGCAGTGCTCCAGGCCCAGGAGGTGGCCGACCTCATGCAGTGCTTCCCTGGCCAGCACATCCGGCTCCAGGCCACCATAAAGCAGCGCCGCCCCCCTGGCTGAGCAGCCCAATACCTGCCCGATCTCCGGATAAAACAGCTCGCGGTCCACCAGCCAGAGCGCATCCTTGCGGCAGCTCGCTCTGGCCAGGTGCTTCAAGAGCTTTGCCGCGTTCAGCTTCTGTCCGGCCAGCGGCACATAGAGATAGCCGCTCTCCCGCACCTGTAGTCCATAGGCACCAAAGCACTCCTCGATGGCAACTCTTAGGGTGGCCACATCGGCGAGAGCGCGCCGGTCATGAAAGAGGTGCAGGATCATTGATCTTGCCCATTTGCCGGAAGGGATTAATGAGATCTTCCCGAAAGCCCGGCTTTTGGGCGGTCTCATGCGCATCTTCCCGGCTCTCCGGGCATTATTTCTTTATTCTGGAAAATAGAATCATTGCCTGAATGGATCTCGAAACAAAAGCCCTCCTTCTGTCTTTTGGAACGGTCCGGCTTGCAGTGCCGAAAGCGGGCGACAGGATCTCAACAGCCGGTCCGGGAGCCGGCGGCCAGTCGGTATTCTTCCGGTCCGGCGAGCGAATGGTGCGGCTGAGCGTAGTGCAGGATGCGCCTCTCCGGCTGGAGATGCGCGAGGGCGAGGACGCCTGTGCCGTCATGCTGGGAGACCGGGAGATTGCCAGGGGCCGGCAGGTCCAGCCGCTTTTGCACTGCCCGGAGCAGGCCTACATCACCGTCTCGGAGCGCTGCATCTACGACTGCAAGTTTTGCGCCGTTCCCAAGATGCGAGGGATCGTAAAATCCCGGCAGGCCGTCCGGCAGATGGTAGAGGCCGCAAAGGGTACGGGCCGCCTGAACGCCATCTCGCTGACCAGCGGGGTGGAGGCAAGTCCGTCAAGCGAGGGAGCGCGCGTGGCCGGGATCGTGCGGGATTTGTCCGGCTTCCAGGTTCCCATCGGCGTTTCCATAAGCCCCTATCCGGGCGTGAACCAGGTCCTGAAAGCGGCGGGAGCAGTTGAGGTGAAGTACAATATCGAGGTCGTGGATCGCGATCTTTTCTCGCGCGTTTGCCCCGGCATCGATTATGAGGGGATCATGGACGGCCTGGTGGATGCTGTCCGTGTCTTCGGCAAAAATAGAGTATTCTCCAACATCATCGTGGGCCTGGGCGAGTCGGATAAAACGCTTCGCCGGGGCATCGACGAGCTGACGGAGAATGGCGTTCTGCCCGTCTTGCGGGCGGTCTATCCGCATCCGCTTCGGGTGGGCGAGGTGGAGATGGTGCGGCCAACGGCTGGGCGGCTCATTGATCTGGCTCGCTATCTGAAGGCGGCGCTGGAAAAGAATGATCTGGACGGGAGGTCGGCGCTCACCGGCTGCTATCGCTGCACGGGCTGCGATCTTGCGTCGGGCAGGGATCTTTAAGCGGCTTTTCTTTAAGTGGTTTTAAGTATGAACCGCGGATGAATAGACCTGACGAATAGACGATTTGTTTAGACAAGCTTCTGAGACCTATCGCCCAAGTGCGTATAACCTGCAAGACGCATCTCTTTTTTCGACCCATCACTTAACAAATCCAAAATCGCTTCAGGCTAACTTGCCATTCCAGTACACTATGGAATGATTTATCGACAATTGCCCGATATCGAAAAAGCAGCACCGTCTAAATCAAAAAGATGCTGTATGATCCGGTGCGTAACACCAGGACCTCACGACCTCGAAAGCATATTTATAAAAATATCATAGGCTCTGATTCTAGACTGGATGAGCACTATACTCAAGTGCGTGTAAACTGGCAATAACGAAAGATCACAAGATATATCTAGTTACAGTCCTTACAACGTCGCCATGCGCAAATCCATGGGTGGAGTTGAAGCCAGGCGGGTGCTAGCACCTGAAAGTAAGATCGTAACAGAGAACATGACGGCATCCGAAAGTACACCCACGGGTGCAAGGATGCCCGCGACTAGTCGAATCCCTGTATCAAAAGCCGTTTGGAGAGAGCTTGCGGGGCTCAAGAAACCAGGCGAAACTTACGATCACCTCTTAGAAGGGATGATAGAAAGAGAAAAAAAGAACCGCCTCTTTGAGGACATGGACCGCATTGAGAAAAGAGGCAAATTTGTAGCGATGAAATGGTAAACTTCTGTGTACTTATAGACGAAGATGCGCAAGAGTTTCTTGATAGATTACCCAAAAAGAGCCAGACGATAGTAAAAACCAAGCTCAGAATCCTTGAGACCGATCCGTTTCCAGGCAAAGGCGGCGACAAAGAGCTGCTAAACTCTCTAAATCACAAAGAAGTTTATCGATTGCATATTTCTCGATCTTATACCGCTCTTTATCGCATCTCTTCCCAAGAAAAAACTGTGAAAATTCTATGGCTCGGTACTATCGGGCAGGCGCATAATAAGTACGGCCTGTTTGTGAAGAGATAAAAAGCAGGCAGGCTCGATATTATAGATTGGACCTGTTAAACCATAAATATAGAGACCGATAAACATATTTTATTTACACACCGTCCATAATCTCATGAGATTGATCAAAAAAGGCATCGCTCTCGGCAATCAAGGCAAATATAATGAAGCCATCAAGTGTTTCAACGAGGCCATTAGGCTAGATCCCAAAGAGGTCGATGCCTGGAACAACAAAGGGGTTGCTCTAGTAATCCAAGAAAAGTACGATGAGGCAATCAAGGCTTTTGATGAGGCCATCAGATTAGACCCAAACCTTGCTGGGGCCTGGAATAACAAAGGCGTTGCACTCAAAGCTCTCGGAAGGTCTGATGAGACTGGTTTGAAGCACAATTCCGCCATGAAATTAAATAAATAAGCAACAATTAAAACTCATTTTATCGCGGGTTTACTTGGGACAGCCGACGCTGCCCTACAAGCAGAAGTAAACAAAGCCATCGAAGCCAGCCTGAAGTTTTAAAGTAAGCCCCTAAATGTGATTTAAAGGCGCTCAGAACTCAATATCCTCATCATGAATCAGACAGGCCTGATCATCATCGCGCCGTTAGACCATTTTGTTGGCAGGGTTTAAATTTTCGTTTCGCTTATCTTATCTCAAGATGAAGATCGCCCTCTTACAACTCAACCCCACGGTAGGAGATCTGGAAGGCAACAGCAACAAGATCGCTCGCGCCGTCCGCAGCGCGAGCGGAGTTGATTTAGCCGTCACCTCCGAATTGGCGCTGCTCGGCTATCCTCCGCGCGATCTTCTCCTGGACGCCGGTTTTGTCAAGCGCAGTTGGTCGGTCTTGCACAAGCTCGCGCAGGACTTGAAAAATTGTCCGCCGGTTCTGGTGGGCCTGGCCGAGGCCAACCCCTCCGACGAGGGGCGGCCTCTCTTCAACTCCGCCGCACTCTTGCGGGGCGGAAATGTGGAGAAGACCTTTCGCAAAACCCTCCTTCCCACCTACGATGTCTTCGACGAGGATCGCTACTTTGAGCCGGGCACCGAGCCGCAGATCCTGGAGCTTTGCGGCCTTCGGCTGGGCATATCCATCTGCGAGGACATCTGGAACGATCGCGATTTCTGGAAGCGCAGGCGCTACCATCACGACCCAATAGCGGAGTTGGCCGCCGCCGGGGCTCAAGCGGTCATAAACCTTTCCGCTTCTCCCTTCACCGTGGGAAAGCAGAAGCACCGCGAGGCTATGCTCTCCAGCCTGGCCCGCAAGTATGCTCTTCCATTTCTGTACGTCAACCAGGCAGGCGGAAACGATGATCTGGTCTTCGACGGCAGGAGCAGCTTCTTCGACGGTTCCGGCCGGCTCGCGGCCCGGGGCCGGGGCTTTGTTGAGGATCTGGTGGTTGCCGATCTGGACAGCCGGACAGGAATTATCGCGAATGATGATTTTGCTCCCGAATCCGAGATCTGGCGCGCTCTGGTGCTGGGGACCGGCGACTATGTGCATAAATGCGGCTACAGAAGCGTACTGCTCGGGCTATCGGGAGGCATCGACTCCTCAATCGTGGCGGCAATAGCCGCGGAGGCCCTGGGGCCGGAGAATGTTTTGGGAGTGCTCATGCCTTCGCCTTACACCAGCCAAGAGAGCATTGAGGATGCAGAGGCGCTGGCGAATCGTTTGGGCATAAAGACCCTCTCCATCGGCATTTCCGACCTCATGAAGTCCTATGACTGGGGTTTGGCCGAGGCGTTCGGGAACCGGCCCCGGGATGTGACTGAGGAGAACATCCAGGCCCGCATTCGCGGCAATCTGCTCATGGCCCTGTCCAACAAATACGGCTCAGTTCTTCTCACCACGGGAAACAAATCCGAGCTGGCCGTGGGCTACTGCACCATTTACGGCGACATGTCCGGGGGGCTTGCGGTCATATCCGACGTTCCCAAGAGCATGGTCTACCGCGTGGCCCTCTGGTTGAACGGCTCGCGAGGGCGGGAGATCATCCCTTGCCGGGTGCTGAGCAAGGCCCCGACGGCAGAGCTTCGACCGGGCCAAAAGGACCAGGACAGCCTCCCGCCTTACGATGTCCTGGACCAGATCCTGGAGATGCATATCGAGCGGCACCAGTCCGAGGAAGAGATCCTTGCTCGGGGTTTTGATGCAGCGATGGTGCGTCGCGTACTGGCGCTGGTCAAGAGCGCCGAGTTCAAGAGAAAGCAAGCGGCTCCGGGGTTGAAGGTGACGGATCGGGCCTTCGGGAGCGGCTGGAGGATGCCCGTCGCCTGCCGGGCCTGGTGGTGAGGCATAAATTTTGAGTGTCGTTTAAATAGATTCAGTCAGTAAAACGATCTACGTTATGAGGGAGTGTTCCGGAAAGGGCGGAGTGGTGCGCTGGCAGATCGCTGCTATTCTGTTATTTGTGGTTGCTCTTCTGTCCGCTTCTGCCCCGGCTGAGGAGAACTCCTTGTTCGGCCAAAGGCTCATCCTGAATGTCTACCTGGACGACTCCGGAAAGGCTCTGGTTACCGGCTACGCAGATAATGTCTCCGGCCTGTTGTTTCTGAACTCTTCTCAATATCGCTATGAAAACGAAACCAGTCAGCTCTATGCGCTCACCGACGGCTTAACCACCAAGGTCGGCGATCTCTGGACTATCAAGTTTGACGCCACCGGCAGCTACGATGATTATCATGTCTCCTTCTACCTGCCAAGCGACATGCGCCTCGGCAAGATCAATACATCGAGCGGCCTTGGGTATCTTCTTTCCGCATCCAATGAGTCCCTGGTGGCCGATATTCAGGGATATGAGGTGCACAGCCCCAAGATCTCCATCGACTACCAGCAATCTCTGCAGGCAAACGGCAGCTCGATTCCGCTTCCTCCGCCGCCCGGAAATTTCGGCAATATCGTCAATCTCAGCTTGGCTCTGGCCGCGTTCGCCCTCCTTGTAGCCGTTCTCGCCATAGTGATCTTCATGCGGCGGCGCAAAGAGGACTCTCGGGAACCAAGCGCCGGCATCATGAACGGCGTCGCGAACGGCAAGGACGTAAAGATTATGCCCGCCGCGATCACATCCTCGCCATCGACGGCAAAGTCGGCTCTCTCGGCTCCAGGCGACGTCGCAGCAGGGTATGCAAACGACCTGCAAAGCGGCCTCATAAACGGCGCAAAGGATGCAACGCCGCCACTGGATGATCCAGCGGACGACGGGGTTTACACGGCAGCAGCATCCGAGCCGACTCCCGTCCTCCAGCCCCTGCGCCAAAACACGGCAGAACCTTTGCCGTCAGTTGCCGATGTTTCCCCTGCGGAGTCATCCAGGCCATCCATCCCGGCCTCTTTCGACGAAAAAGAGGTTGCCGGCGATGAGAGTGCCATTGAAGAGAACGGAACCGACGAGGGTGATGCTTCTCGGGCAAAAGCGACTGATCAGCCGGATGATTTTGTGCCGGGAAAGCCCGGTGTGAGCAGAGCTTCGCATGAGGCGATTGTCATCAGCAGCGAGATGGAAGCCGTCATGCAGACGCTCACCGCCCGCGAGCGAGCCGTGATGACGACTCTGATAGATCATGGCGGCAGAATGACCCAGGCGGACATTCGGTATGATACCGGGACGCCTAAATCGTCTTTAACAGGCATTTTAATCTCCCTGGAACGCAGAAAGCTTGTAACCAAGAAGGAATGGGGCCGCACCAACATAATTGAACTTTCCGAGTGGTTCTTATCTAAAAAAGAACGCTCCTGAACCATTTTTTTCGGCAAGGCATCCATGTTGATTTGAGTTCGTTCTGCTCTAGCTTCTTGTATCGTTCCATGCTACTGTTTGTTTGCAGGATGGCCAGAACGCCTATCCAAAAAAAGTGCGAACGGGTATCGTGTGAGTGGGTTTAGAAAAAATGGATTTATTGAAGATCTGTGCGGGATTATGGAGGAAGCAAAATTCGAGTCTGTTGTCCATTGCGAATCTGATTCGAGTTTGCCCGGATCCCGGGATCGTTCCAAAGAGAGCGGTTGAAGTGCACAACTGTGTTGACGAGTATTGTGTAATTAGTCTTAGGTGAATTGCCAAAAACAAATAAGGAATGATCAGATGAAGTCTAAAATTGTATTTATCGCATTGGCCGTGGTTTGTATCCTGGTGGCCCCGGCTCTCTCCATGCCCCAGGATAAGGGCATGGCAAAGCAAGGTGGATGTCGCCTTGCCGCAAATAATCTGACGGAAGCGCAGATGAACAATATGACCCTTGGCGAACTGGAAAAGCTGAGGCAGCCGGAATGTGCCCATCCGGGCATGAACGGATCGTGCGAGTTTGGCAACAATCAGAGCCAAAACGGGCCGCGTGACCATGCCGGTATGCGCTGCGGAGACGACGCTGCTATGGGCTTTGGAGGACAGCGATTCGGCGAATCCCCTCTCTTCCTGCTGATGGACGGCGTTACTGCGGATCAGCTCGGCAATATGACTCTTAATGAGATCAAAGCCCTGAAACAGAAGAAGATGGCCGAACTCGAAAACATGACGATAGGCCAGATCAAAGCCCTGGAGCAAAAGAAGCTGCAAGAGCGAAATAATATGACCGCCGGCGAATTTGGCCGGATGGAGAATGAGCAGCGAGAGGTCTCCCGCATCATAGGATTCGTGCAGGGTGACGGATACGGCGGCCAGCACCGCCAAGGCTCGACCGGCGCAAATGCCGGGAGAGGGCGGGGCCAGGGTCCCTGTCCGATGGCAGGAAACCATTAGCGGCCAATTGGAAACGATCATATAGAGCATTCGCCAGCCTCAATTTCGATGGTCCCTCCTCTCCCTTGAAGAATGATCGAATGGCCGATTGGCAGCGATCGGCCAGGCTCATTCTTCCGCATGGATCAACAATTAGCGGATCGCCTTCAATCGATTGACAATTAGTCTTTTAAATTATGAATTCATAGTTCTATAAAATTGTGAATTCTCTTCAAAGGCTATAAAAAATTCCTTGCATAGAAATGAGAAAAGCAAGCGGCAAAAGGCGAAATGAGCGAAATAAAGACGGGTTTGGCAAGAACATGGGCCGGAGATCTCGGCCATATGAATGAGGCGTGCCGGGTCAGGTGAATATTGATGGTGGATATTTGCAGAAGAGTTCTGCGCATAGGACTGGCAGCGGTGTTGCTGTGCGGCATGGCTGCCAATTGCCTGGCAGTGGCCAGCGAGAACGCAAATGAGTGCAAAGGAATGGCGGGCCGCCCTGACGGCGGGGGGTCGATGTGCCAGCCGGAGAACGGCAAATTTTCGGGCGTTCCCATTGATGTAGTTCAGAGCGGTCACGGCTTCGCTTTCCTTGGCAACGAATCACATCTCTTGAGGCTGAACGTGGAGTCGCTATGCCCCTTAGAGCCCGTGCAGGTCTGGGACATGCTGGCTACCAACAAGAGCCTGGACGAGATTCGTAGCGATATCCAGACCAAGAAATGCGTCGCTGCCTATCGAGGCGGCTTGATGCTGGACCGAGAGGTTTTCGCCCTGATCAATATCGTAATATCGCCTTCCGATGACAACTCAACTACACTGGACGCAGATGTTTCTGAATCACGGAATCATTCCGCCGAAAGCGAAGGAGATGATGCGGCGACTCTTGGCAGACTATCTCTGAATATATCGCCCTCTGATGGCGGAATCGTGGGCGAGGGTGATCTTGAGCTGGACGGGTCCAAGAAGGCAGGAAAATATTCCGTCTTGCTGGACATGATGCCTCGCGGTCCCAGGGACGATAAAGGCGCTCCGGATGCAGTGGGCCGGTAGGTCATCATCTCCGCTCATTTCTTTTTATCTTCTCTTGCACTTTTCTTTTTTCTTGGACCCTATTGAACGCAACTTATCACTTGTGCTAAGCTTGACTTTACTGATCCTGACTTTACTGATTCCGGCGGCTTGCAGTATCACGTGCCGGTGCTGCTCTGCGAGATCCTGATTTGCCCGCTATTTGCATCCACTTCGACGAAAGTCCCGTCCGTCAAGTTCAGAAGGTCGTCGGGCACCCTGTCGACCAGTGGAATCCCGCTGATGATCGCACCCACGGCAACGATGGGCTCAGAGTGCAAATTGATCATGGCCGCCGGGGCCACGCCCCTCTTTTTCAGTTGGTAGATCACGTAGGAGCCCACCGTCGAGCCCTTGCCCCCCGGAAAGATGAGCACCGACCCTGCAATGCATCGTCCGAAAAGCTCATGCGCCGGATCGACGACGACTCCCGTTTCGGGATTGACATTTCCCAGAAACGATATCGGATCTTTCGTGACCAGGGCCGGGCCGCCGGCCTTGCCGGATGCTACCTTATGACACTTGATCTCCAATTTCAATTCCTCCCTAAAGCGGCGTTGATGCACTCTTCCAGGCTGCCAAGTCCCGCCCGAACGCCGCAAAGGCCGGGAATGTAGGACAGCGCCTTGCCGGAGTTGACCATCATCTTCCGGTAACGCTCGCTGGCCGGCGAGACGACCATGCATGTGTCGCAAAATACTCTGGCCCCGCTCTCCTCGATCCTTGCCACCAGGTCGGGGCACGAATCGGCAATCTTTCGGGCCGTGCAGACCCACAGCTCCTTTTGCACTTTTTGTCCTGCCAGCAGGCCGGCGATCTTCTCCAGCTCCTCTCGGGAGCAGTGAGGGCAGCCCAGAGCCACGATGTCCGCATCTTTGCCGGGATATTTTTCATAAACCTCGTCGATATCAGGCTTTTCCAGCGAAATCTTTTCGGCAATTTCCCAGGCGGCAGGCGACACGGGCGGGGCGGGAGTGACGCCGTCCACGTAGTAAAGAGCCACCGATCCGCTGGCCGCCATTGCCGCACCCAGCGTCTTCAGCTCGTCTTTGCTCGGATGGGATCGCAGCCGAAAGAGCGGCACGCCGTCTTTGACAATCCTTCCCACGATGAATCCCAAGGCCCCATAGTCCGAGCCCGACAGATCCGCATCGACGCTCACCTGATGAGTGGGCTTGCGATTCCCGTCCAGATGATAGCCGTACAGCGGCGTCTTTCCTACCAGAGCCGCCGCCAGGGCCGAGGGCCCGCCTTCCCGGTTGCTTCGAGCGCCGATGACGGAGTTGGCGTATGAAACTGCGGAGGACTCGCTCCAGGCCAGATGGTCGCCCCGGCTCGCCAGCGAGTCGTAGAGCTGGTAGGGCGTGCAGGTGCAGTCGATGGTGACGCCCAGCCGCCGGTAGGCTTCGATGGTGGCCTGCTGCCTGGCGGCAAAATCTTCCGAGATGCCCATCTCCCGCCAGCGGCAGAGGTCCATGCCCGCCGGATTGAGGATGCTGGGTACGACCACCTGGCCGTCGAGATCGGATATCCACTCCAAACCCGCATCGCCGATGTTCTTAAAAGAGACTCCGGCTATCTGAACGGATCGCACGGGCACAAGCTTCTCTGCACCGTAAATGTCTCCCAGTGCCACCAAAATTTCCATCATGCGGCGCAGCGTCTCGCCCCGCTCGCCGCAGGCGACGGCCTCTTCCTCACGGGAAAGATACATGTACCACGGGTTTGGGAAATGGCCGCTTATTAACTCTTCTAACTCTTCCTAGACCAATCGATTTATCGGATGGCTTGGCATCGGCTCATTATCCAGATCGTGCACGGCTTCCGCCACCAGAATGTCTGCCATCGCCGCCGCCGGAAAGATGAACCCGGCATTCTCAATGGGGCCGTAGAGCAGGAAATCGCCCGCCGCCAGGATCTGCATGGCCGAGGCCGCGCCGTCGCAGCACTTTCCGGTCGCCTTATCCTTCTGCCGCAGCCAGGGCCAGGCGCTCACTGCATTGTGAATGCCGGAGCCCACGGGGAGGCCGAGCCTCGCTTTGGCCACTGTGGAAAAGCGCAAAGATGCTCCTGCGCCGCTGCCCATCGGGACCACTCCGGGATCGATGAGCTTATTTGTTATTCCCAGATCTTCGGCCAGCAAAATCAATCCTTTTTCGGCCATTGCTGCGCCTCCTTCCAGAACCTGCAACATGCCGTCGACCCCGGAGTCCGTCGGATGGTAGGCCAGCAGAATGGCCGAATCAACCTCCGAATCCTTGATGGCCTGCGCTTCCGTCCGGCTTGTGGCGACGCTGATGCTGTTGTAAATGACCTTGTCGGCGAAGCCGATCTCCGAGACCATTGCTGCGCCGCCCGCCCTCACCGAGGCATCGGCGGAGTCTATGATCACCGGTCCCGCCCAGGCCTGCTCGGCAAAGGCCAGGTATTTTTCCAGTGCCTCAATGGTGCGGGCATAAAGGTGCAAAACCGCCGGGTTTCCCGTCTCTTCGGACAGCTCTGCCTGCCGGGCCACGAGTAGATCCGCTGCAGCGCGGTCGAAGGCACCTCGCTCCTCATCCTGCACGATCTTGTGCCCCTGGTAAAATATGGTGCCGCAAAGGACCGTCGCCAGCTCTCCCGGCTGGCCGCCGAACTTCACGCCCCCGACATTCACCACGAATTGCTCTCGCTTGAAACGGAACACTGTTGATCAAACCTCTCCTGCCGCATCTGCTACAACCAGCCACGCCGCCGTATCCATGACAACGCCGCAGCCCAGCAGCAGATCACCCTCTCCGGCGAGAATAACCTTTGCATGAGCCTTTTTCTTCAAGACCTGGAACGGCTCCATCGGATACGGCTCAGCTCGACTGTTGTATATCTCGACGATCTCTGCGATCTTTGCCTCGTCCTCAAGGCCGATGAAGTCTATCAACTGCACCTGCTCCTGGAAGCGCATGATTGCGTCCGGCATGAGATTCTGGATGAAGGGGATGGCACCCTTTGAGCCCACGATCCGGCCCTGCTCGTCGATGCCGTTCCTGTGCAGCGCGAGGAGCGTATTGCCCGGCAGGTGGCCCTTCGACTCCGCCCCGCACAGCAGAATAAAACGGATGTTGCAGTTGGAGACCACATTGGCCACGATCTTCTCTACCCCCAGGTTCTCGGTCTTGCAGGGACCGCTGATGGCTGCACCCCGGACACGAAGCTGGCTGGCTAATGTGACCACCGCCACCCCCGCGTTCGGGTCCCCTACTGCATATTCGCCGCGCACAGGCGGCCAGGATTCTTCAAAGTATTTTCTCCGGGGAGGGATTTGTGTAGTCATGAATTGCCTGTTTAGCGTCCATTAATTTAGCGCGAATGAATTGATTCAATCCGGATTATGTCACGGGTTTCGAATTATCTATATGTTTTGCTAAATTTTAACTCGTAGGATTGCGAAGGACGAAGCGGGAAGTCCCCGGCCTTTAGGCCGTGGGATGAAAGCGGAGTCCTTTGCCCATATTACTTTCGCCCTGCACTCAAATTATATAAGAAGGGA
>Ga0074199_1001632_pt1 | contig 18097 bp, 17 predicted proteins | sample EPASupsiteSAE347_FD_64528 | JGI IMG/M metagenome (GOLD analysis project Ga0074199, IMG submission 64528) | Bioremediated contaminated groundwater from EPA Superfund site, New Mexico - Sample SAE3-47 | ecosystem: Environmental > Aquatic > Deep subsurface > Groundwater > Contaminated ...
TCCACCTGGGGCAGGGGCCGGTTTTCGATCCGGCTCGGCAGACTCAACAGGGTGTACTTGCCGCTGCGCGCGTGCTGATAGCTGGCCAGGGATGGGGTGGCCGAGCCGAGCAGCACCGTGGCCCCGCACTGGCTGCCCCGGAGCAGGGCCAGATCGCGGCCCTGGTAGCGCAGGCCATCTTCCTGCTTGTAAGCGCCGTCGTGTTCCTCGTCAACGATGATCAATCCCGGGTCACCAAGGGGGGCGAAGATGGCGGAACGGGCGCCGATCACGATGCGCGCCTCTCCGGAAACAACCCGCTGCCACTGGTCAAAACGCTCACCCCGGGCCAGGCCGCTGTGGAGCAGGGCCACGGTCTCGCCGAAGCGGGAAAGGAAATGCGCCTCCAGCTGGGTGGCCAGGGCAATCTCCGGCACCAGCACCAGCACGCTACGGCCCAGGGCCAGGGTGGTTTCCGCAGCCTGCAGGTAGACCTCGGTCTTGCCGCTGCCGGTGACGCCGTGCAGCAGGAAGGCAGCGTATTTTTTTGCGGTGATGGCCGGGTTCAGTTGGGTAAGGGCGTTCTGCTGATCCGCAGTGAGCTGGGGCGGCCTGGGATAAAAAAGCGGGGTTTCGCCAAATGGGTCGCGATATACCGGACGTTCTTCCAGCAGGAGGATGCCTTTTTCCGCCAGAGAGGCGAGGGCTTTTGCCGCGCCGTTGTAAACCTTGCTCAGTTCCCTCCGGGGAAGCCCTTGGACCGAATCTGGCAGCATCTCTTCAAGGAGGGCAAGGGTCTTTTTCTCCGAGGGCTTGAGGCTGGCGAGACTTTCCTGGGTAAGCGTTCCCGGGGCAAGGAGCACACAGGTTTCCATTTTCTGGCCAATGGTCGCTCCGGAAATAATCTGTTCCACCGAGATCAATCCCTGCTCACCCCACTGCTCGATAACCCGTCTTTCCTTGCCCCGCCAGAGCTTACGTGCCGTGGCGGCGCTCAGTTTTTTCTTGGCGGTCAAATCGGCAAGCCAGGGATAATCAAGGGCAAGCTGCGGCTGCTCAACAAGGAAGTGGCGAAGTCCAGCCTCGGTGATCGTGAGCTGGCGTCCGCTCTGCGAGGTGAGCCCGCCGGGCAGCGCGCCCCGGATCACCTCGCCGATGGGATAATGGTAGTAGCGGGCCACCCAGCGGAAAAAGGGGACCAATCCTTCCGGGAACACCGGGAAATCATCGAGGAGGTCGGCAATGGGCTTGAGGCGGAATTCGGGCTTTTCATCGGTCAAGGCCAGCACATAGCCGGTGAGCAATCGCCCGCCCAAGGGGACCAGCACCCGTTGCCCCGGCTTGGTCAGCCGCCCGTCGCGCAGGGCGGCGTAGGTCAGGGTCTGCGGCAGGGGTGCTGCCACGGCGACTTCAAGATAGGGGGGGGATGCGGACATGGCGCCTGTGGGTGGATTGTAAGGGGCGGCCTTATGGCGTATAGAAAACAGGGCCTGGCACGGCGGCTCTGTTTCAATGTCGCCGTGTCGCAAAGTGTAAAAAAAATCGGAGATCGCGATGTTCCGTCATTCCGGCGGAAGCCGGAATCCAGTCTTTTCAGGCAGTTGCAATAAGGCTGGACCCCCGCCTTCGCCGGGGGGACTACTTTTTGCGAATACGAAGCTGTTGGGATTAAAAATCCGCGCAAACCTCCTTGATGTGTTTCTTGAACTCCTTGGATATCACGGGGTGCCGCAGGGCATAGGCGACGATGGCCTTGAGGTAGCCCAGCTTGTCTCCGGCGTCGAACCGGGTGCCGGTGAATTCGTAGGCATACATGGGGCGCTGTTTGGCCAGGGCGAGCAGGGCGTCGGTAAGCTGTATCTCCCCGCCGTGGCCCGGGGTGGTTTTTTCGAGCATGGGAAATATCTCCGGGGTCAGGAGATAACGGCCGATGATGGCCAGATCGGAGTCGGTGGTGCCGGGGGCGGGCTTTTCCACCATGCGGTCCACCTGGTACACCCCCTCACGGATCTTGGTTCCCTCCACGATCCCGTACTGGTTGGTCTCCTCGGCCGGCACCTTCTGGATCGCCACGATGGGCGCGTCCAGCTCCTGGTGCAGGGTGAGCATCTGCTGGCAGCAGGGAACCTTGCTCAAGACTAAGTCGTCGCCCAGCAGGACCAGAAAGGGCTCGTTGCCGATGACATTCCTGGTGGTCCAGATGGCGTGGCCCAGTCCCAATGGTTTTTTCTGACGGACCGTGGTAATGTCGATGAGATTTGAGATATGGTTGATTTCCTCGCAGAGCGCATCCTTGCCCTTCTGCCGGAGCAGGGTGTCGAGTTCGAAATCGTAGTCAAAATGATTCTCGATGGCGGATTTGCCCTGGCTGGTGACAAAAACTATCTCCTCGATTCCCGAGGCGACCACTTCTTCGACAATGTACTGGATGGTCGGCCGGTCGACGATGGTGAGCATTTCCTTGGGGATTGCCTTGCTGGCCGGGAGAAAGCGGGTGCCTTTGCCTGCCACCGGGATAACAGCTTTGCGTACGTTCATGGGAGACCCGTTGCTGAGTGTTTTTCTGAAAAAAGGATACGCTTTAAGTATGGTATATCACATAGCCAAAGACAACTGCTTCTTCAAGGGAATAATGACCACCATCCGAGGCGCATGCATTTTTTCGTAAAAAAGGTAGAAGAGGCTGTTCAATGCGGGGAGCTTCTTGCCCCGGGAGAGCGGTGTGTCGTGGCGGTATCCGGCGGGCCGGATTCCATGGCCTTGCTGCATGCGTTGGCGCAATTGGCCCCGAGTTTGGGGATTTCCCTGGTGGCGGCCCATGTGGACCATGGTCTGCGGCCTTCGGAAGCGGAGGCGGAGGCGCGTCTGGTGCGGGAGGCGGCCCAGGGGCTGGGGCTTGCCTGTGAGTGCGGCAGGGTGGATGTTGTTGCCTGCGCCAGGGAAGAGGGGGTGAGCCGCGAGCACGCCGCCCGCAATCTGCGTTACGAATTCCTCGGGGAGGTGGCAGCGCGCCACCGGGCCACCAAGATTGCCGTGGCCCATACGGCCGATGATCAGGCCGAGGAGATCCTGCTGCGGCTTATCCGGGGCACTGGCCGCGCGGGGTTGACCGGCATGGCCAGACTGCGCGATGGCCTGGTTGTTCGGCCTTTGCTCGGTATAGCCAAGGAAGAGATCCTCGGCTATCTTGCCGAAGAAAACATCCCCTATTGTCTCGACAGCTCCAACCTCCAGCGGATTTACCTGCGCAACCGGATCCGGCTCGATCTGCTGCCTTATCTGCAAACCCATTTTAATCCCAATATCGGCAATTCCTTGCGGGAAACAGCGGATATTTTTGCGGCGGAAGAAGAATTGTTGGCCGAAATAGCCAGCCAGGCCTATGCCAATGTGGTTGCCGGGGAGGGGGGCACACCTGGAGGGCTGACGATCCAGGTGGCGGATTTTTTGTGCCAACCCCTGGCCATTCGACGGCGCACCCTGGAAACCGCCTGCTGGCGCATGGACTGCCGGCCATCGTTTCGGCAGATTGCCCAACTGCTTTCCCTGATCGAAACCGGAGCAGAAGGCGCGGGATTGCATCTGGCCCGTGGCCTGCGGGTTGCCAAGGCAGAAGGGCGGGTGTGTTTCCGCTATCCCCAGGGGCGCCAGGCTGTGCGCGGCAGTCTCTCGGAGGCCGGGAGGGAGGGATCTTTTTTTCAAGAGCTTTCCGGTCCGGGCGAGTATCTCCTTGAGGCTCTGGGGGTAACGGTCACCCTCCGTTTTCTGGATGCGCTCCCCAGTGGTTGGGAGGCGCAGGTTCCAAGGATTGTCTTCTGCGATGCCGATAGGATTTGTTTTCCGCTAGTGGTTCGCTCTTTTCGGGAGGGAGACCGGTTTCATCCCCTGGGGGCGCCGGGCCGGAAAAAGGTCGGCGATTTTTTCACCGACCAAAAGATCCCCGTGGCACAACGGACGCGGATACCCATCCTGGCCGACCGTGAGGGGATCGTCGCTATTCTCGGAGTGCGTCCCGGCCAGCGGGCGGCCATCGGTCCCAGCGCCAGAAGGATTCTGGCCGTAAGTCTGCACCCGCCGGCAACCGGTGAAAATGGCTTTACTGAAAAAGCGATACATGGTAAGTAGATTGCCGCTGTACATAAAAACCCGAGGGCGGGTAGCTCAGTTGGATAGAGTGTTGGCCTCCGAAGCCAAAGGTCGTGGGTTCGATTCCCGCTCCGCCCACCAGAAACCATAAGGAATCAGCCGAAAAGCTGGTTCCTTTTTTTATGGGCATCTCTCCGTTTGCGAGCGGGGATTTATCCCCATGAATTGCTTTGATTCCTCGGGAACCTCCGCTATAATCGGAAAATCAGGAGCGGTGCAGGAACTCCGCTTGCAGGATAATCTGGCGAAACGCCGCCATATGGCATGTGTTATGAAATGATGGGACCCGATCCGAACATGAAGGTGCTGGTGGTTGATGATTCGCTGGTCATGCGTCGCATTATCGGCAATCATCTGCGGGCGTTGGGCTATTCCGATATTCTTGAGGCGGATAACGGGAGAAGGGCGCTACGGATTCTTGAGGAAGAACGGATTGATCTCATTCTTTCCGACTGGTGCATGCAGGTAATGCACGGCATTGAGTTGCTGCGCAATGTCCGGAAGAACGAGGCCACCAAGAACATCCCCTTTATCATGGTGACGGCCGAGGCGCAGCCGCATCTGATTCTCGAAGCGATTCGGGCCCAGGTAAGCGATTACGTGGTCAAGCCCTTTACCAGGGATACTCTGCGGGAGAGCATCGAGAAGGTTTTCACCTTGGGGAAGGTGGCGGGCTGAAGGCTGCAAACTCCCCGGACTTCGATTACTCCTCAATCTCGGGTAAAGGCTCCCCCCAATCGTCATCCTCCTGATTTTCAGCCTGTCCCCACTCCTGTGTCTCATCGTCCTGGTCAGCCAGGTCATCGAACACCCCCTCTTCGTCCGGCGGGGCAATGGCGGTAAGATCTGCCTCGTGCCAGGCTTCGAAGGTGATTTCTTCCGTTGCCCCATCGTCATGCTGGAGCTCGATCAGCCCTTCCTCCTCGTCAACGGTGACCACGACGAAGCGGGCGCCATCCTCGATGGCCTCGTACCAGTTGCCTTCAATGGGTTCAGTGTCGGTTGGCATGGGGTTTCCCGCAGGCTGATGTTGTTACATGGGCATGCAATCCTCTCGCCAGCAGCAGTCTTCCTGACTGCAATGTTCCATGGCCGAACCAAAGCAGGGGAAATTGCCTTCTCTTTCCTGGATGGCGCGGATGAGATCCTCTTTTTTCATCTTGCCTACCCTGATGCCAAGATCTTTCGCCTTTGCTTTGATGTCGAGCATTTTCATGGGAAACCTCCGTGGATGTTGAGAGTGATGCCGGAAAACCGGGCCATTAACTACAGGGGTTCATGCTGAGGACAGGACAATGGGCGGTTTTGATCACCCGCTCGGTAACGCTGCCGAACAGGGCTCTTTCCGTCCCTTTGCAGGTTTGGGTGCCGATCATGATCATGTCGCAGCCAGTGGTCTTGGCGTGGCGGACGATCTCGCCAGGGACATTGCCGTTGAGCACCGCGCTTGCATGGGGAATGTCCTTGTCCATGTTTTCGGTGATGAATTCCGCCATCTTGCGCTTGGCGCGCTCGAGCAGGTCTTTTTCCAGGTTTTCCAGGGGCAGGTGGGGCACGGCAAAACCGGCATAGGCGTCAAGGCTTTCCACCACAAAAACCACCTCGATGGCTGCCCCGAATTTGCGGGCGATCATGATGGCGGATTGCAGAACCCGGTTTGAATGTTCGGAGAAATCCGTTGGAACCAGAATTTTTTTGATGTCGTTCATGGCCGAGCCTCCTCGGAAAGAAATGTTGAACCAGTTCGGGGTGGTTCCGGTTTTCAGGGAAAAGCATGGTGTCCGCCAAGGGCTGGAATCCGGGTGGCGGCCTTGGAATTGATCACGGGGTAAGGCAACCACGTCGAGCGCGCATGCCTTACGGTCTGGTGCTTTCCACCACAAAGGGGGTGCTGCGTATGGCAATGCTTTTCTTTTTCACCCAGATCCTGGCCATGGGAACCACCTCGCCGTCCATGGTGACGATGTTGGCCAGTTCTTCGACGTAGGAAATATCCAGGGTGTTGAATTCGTAATAAAAGGTGTTTTCGCTGTAGGGATCGACAACCAGACAGATTTTTTGCGGGTTGTTCGGATGTTTTTGAGGGGCGCCGGAAAAGGCGATGTGGGTGTCGCGCAGCCGTTTTTCGTCGCTGGGGCGCTGGTACACCTGGAGTTCAAAACGCATTTCCGCCTGGGGAAAATTGGAGAGGGGCATGGCTGACCTCTGCACCGTGTGATGATTGCCGTGGGGCAACAACCGTATCGAAGCTCTTACTTCATAGTATACAGATTCTCCGGGGTGAATCAAAAAATAAAGTGGCCGGGGCGGAAATTTTTACGACCTGTCCGGGCGGCCAGGCAGACGTTATTTCTTCACCGGAATCGGGCGCATGGCATCGTCAACCGCGACAAAGGTGAACAGTCCCTCGATGGCTTTTTCCCGGGTCTCGTCGTACATCTGCTCAAGATACACGGTCACCCGGACCTGAATGCTGGTGTTGCCGACCTTGACCACCTGGCCGACCAGTTCGACAAAAGTTCCGGCCGGGATCGGGGTTTTGAAATCGATGCGGTCCGAGCAGACCGTGACGGTTTTTTGCCTGGAAAAACGGGTGGCGGTGATAAAGGCCGCTTCGTCCATCCACTGCAGGGCCGTGCCGCCGAACAGGGTGGCGTAGTGGTTGGTGGTGTTGGGGAACACCGCCTTGGTGATCCGGGTCTCGGCGGATTCCATTTTTTGCGCAAGGTTCATGGTCATTTTTCCTTCTCCTCTTTCACCCATTCTTCGACCTCCGCCGGAGATGGCATCCGCCCGGCGCACTTTACCGTGTTGTTGATGATCAGGGCCGGGGTTTTCGTGACCCCGAAGCGCCAGATTTCATCCAGGTCATGCACCGATTCCATGTCGGCGGCCAGGCCGAATTTTTGCAGGGCTTCATAGAGCATGGCGCTGAGGGTGTTGCAGGTCACGCAGCCGGAGCCCAGCACCCGGATGGTGAGGATTTCCGGCGCAGTCCCCTGTATCCCTTGGCGGCGTCGGTATTCGGCGCGCAAGGCCTCGCGGTAGACCGGTTCCGCCGTCGCTGGGACGTAGTTTTCCTTGGCAATGGCGGTAAAAAGGAAATCCGCCGCCTCTTCTTCCTGCATCTGGCCGGTCAGCGCCGTGTTCAGGGCCTGATCAAGTCCGATCAGGCCGATGTTTGCCGCGCCGATCCGGATGGTCCGGGGCGCGGGTTTGTCCTGGTTTTTCATGGGATTCCGTTTTGTGATAAGGGTGTTGCCAAGATGGAGCGAAAAACAGAGTGCTGCACCCACTCCCCTAAAAAAGTTGCAGCTGTCTCCCGCTGGCATTACGCCGTTTGGCCAGGGGGTGTGTAACCTCGCTCAGCAGGAATGCCGGGATTTCCTGGATAAAGCGGGAGGGGCGGTGGCCGGTTGTCCGGTTGAAGATGGTGCGGCTTGCGGCCCCGCTTAGAATCAGGCTGTCCTGCGCCCTGGTCATGGCGACATAGAGGAGCCGGCGTTCTTCTTCCACATCGGAATGCAGGTTGGCAATGGTGCAGGGGAGAATCTCTTCTTCAAGCCCGGCCAGGAAAACCACCGGAAACTCCAGCCCCTTGGCGCCATGCATGGTCATGAGGGTCACGGCCTCGGCCCGTTCATCGTAGGCGGTGGCCTGGGCATTTTGCCGGAGGTGTGCGCAAAATGCCTGGAGATCGTTGCCAAACACGTTGGCCAGCTCGAGCAACCGTTTGGCCTCCGCCGCCTGGGGGTCGATGCCCAGTGCGGGCATGGCTTCGGCCAGGGGTTGGGCAAGGCCATGTTCCGCAGCCTGGCGGAATTTTTTGAGGGCTTTGCCCATCTCTCGAATGCTTGTTGCCGCAGCGGCGGGAAGGGCAAGGGCGAGCGCCCCTTCATAAAAATCAGGGCAGTGCAGGGGGAGTTCTTTTTCGATAAGGGCGATGGTTGCCTCTCCGGCCCCGGGAAGGTCTGCAACCAACAGGAGATGCTCGATCAGCCCCCCGTCCGCCGCGCTGGCCAACAGGAAATGGCAGGCACTCTTCAGCTCGGGCTTGAGGTAAAAGGGCGTGGCGCCAACGAGCTGGAAGGGGATGCCCTTGCGGTGCAGGGCTTCGGCGATGGGCTCCGCCATCTGGCTGAGCCGGTAGAGCACGGCAAAGTCGGCAAAGCTTCGAGTCTGGGATTGGCCGCCCCTCCGGCCCGTATGTTGGGAAAGGCTGCTGGTTCCGCCAACCCCCTCTTCGATGCGTTGCACGATAAACTCCGCCTCGGCCTGGGCGTTTGGAGCCTGATGCCATTCAATGGGTGCCGTACTGGTGCTTTCGGCAACAAGCTGGGTGTCGCCGCTTTGCCGGTTCCGGCGGATGAGGGCGGCCGCGCCATCGATAATGGCGGGGGCTGAACGGTAGTTGCGGATCAGGGCCAGGGTGGTGACGCCCGGTCTTTCCCGGAACCGCTGGAACAGGGTGAGGTCGCTGCCGCGAAAGCCGTAAATGGCCTGGTTGGGGTCGCCGATGGCAAATACCCGCGCCTGCGCGGCAAGCAACAGAACCAACTGGTACTGGGGATGGTTGAGATCCTGGAATTCGTCGACAAAGAGATGGGCCACCCGGCCGGCGGCCTGCCCTCCAAAGGCGGGATCGCGGCTCAAGCGCTCCACGCACCAAGGGATAACCAGATCAAGCTCAATGGCCTTGTTCGGCGTAAGCGAGGCAAGGTAGCGGTCAAGAAGATCCGGCAGAGCAACATCGGCGGGCAGTGTTCCCCGGTTGAGCTGGTCCACGTAGCCGGCCAGTTGTTTTTTGAGAATATGGTGTTCCGCCCGGGAGAAATCCGGGAAAACCTTGCGCAGATAGAGGTCGCGTTCGTCTTCGCCGATGACCATGAGGTCGGGGGTTTCCTTGCGCAGCAGACCCAGGCAATAGGCATGGAAGGTGCCCACGAAGATGGCCCGGGCTGCTTCGCCGAGATCCCGGTCCAGGCGCTCCTGCATCTCCCGGGCTGCCCGGTTGGTGAAGGTGATGGCCACCATTTCTCCAGGGCGGGCATTCTCCACGGTCAGCAGATGCTCGATCCTGGCCACCAACGTAAAGGTTTTTCCGGTGCCGGGGCCGGCAGCCACCAGAATGGTTCCGGCTCTGCTGGTGATGGCGGCCGTCTGCTCCGGATTGGGTCTTCGCGGAGGCAGGGGCTTGCCGGCGGGCAAAGCGGGTTTCTTTTCAAGGGGCAGCGGGCCGCGGCCCTGTTTTTTTGGGGGCGGCGCGGCTTTTTTTCCGGCAAACAGGCTGATTTGCCCAGCCAGCTCCTCCCGTTCTCCTTCTCCAAAAACCCGGATCACCCCGAATTCTCCATCATAACCAGGGGTACGGATGACTCTGCCCGTGCGGATGCGGGCCACTGCCTCGCCCAGCACCGGGGACATCTGGTTTATTTCTTCGATGGGCGTGTCGAGCAGCAGGGTGAACTCCGAACCGAAACGGTCGATGACTTTTGCGTACAAGGCCATCACCCCCTTGGTGGCCGGGCCTGCGCCGAGGATCTCGCCCAGCACCTCGGGCAGCGGGATAAGGCTGTGCACCGCGGGTGAACCCGGCGGGTAGTACGGCTCTGTCCGTTCGGCCAACTCCATGACCCGGTGCAGCACCCCCACGGTGAGCGGCTTGCCGCAGACCGGGCAGATTGCCCCGATCTTTCTGGTTTCTGCCGGCTCAAGACAGACATGGCAGTTCCGGTGGCCGTCGCAATGGTATTTCCCCTCCTCCGGGTAGAATTCGATCGTCGCGGCAAATGCCCCGGTCAGGGGATTTTTCAGAGCCTCGCGCAGACCGGCAAAGCTGAAGCCGGTGTTGAAGATGTTGGCCTCCCTGCCCAATTTTCCGGGAGAATGGCAATCGGAATTGGAGATCAGGGCGAAGCGGTCCAGGGGTGGGATGAGCCGGTTCATGTCCGGGTCCGAGGAGAGGCCGGTTTCCAGGGCAAAGACGTGCGGGCTGAGATCGCCGTAGCATTCCTCGATGGTGTCAAAACCGGAGCGGGAGCCGAACAGGGAAAACCACGGCGTCCAGATGTGGGCCGGCACCAGAAAACCCTCCGGCGCTTTTTCGAGCAGGATTTCGAGCAGATCGCGGGAGTCAAGACCCAGGATGGGGCGGCCGTCGGACTCGATGTTGCCGATGCCGGCCAGGACGGAGTTGATCCGTTCCGCCGAGGCGAAATCGGGCACATAGAGCAGGTTGTGCACCTTGCGCACCGCGCCGTGCCGCTTGTAGATGGAACTGATCTCGGCGGTGAGCAGAAAACGGCTGGGGAGGGCCTCCGGTGTTACCTGCGGCAGGGCCGGGGGGATTGCCTCATCCTTGAGCTTGAAGAATCCCGGTTCGGCAGGCTCAAGCTGCTCCTTGAGCTGACTGAACCAGCCGGGATGGGTGAAATCGCCGGTGCCGAGCAGGTGGATGCCCTTGACCCTGGCCCAGGCGGCAAGCCCTTGCAGGTTGCCGGCCTTGCTGGTTGCGCGGGAGAAGGGGGAATGGATGTGCAGGTCAGCGATATAGCGCATTTTTTAGGAGCCGTTCAAGAAAAGAGGAATTAACGTCAACTATTGAATCTTACACAGATTCCCCCCTCCTGTCCACGGCGTAATTACTTGTGGAAAATGGGTGGCCTTCCCTTGAAAAAATAGCTATATAATGTGCACTTCATTCGAAGGATTTTTAAAGAAAGGGAGTTGGGAAATGGTCGAACAGATAATGGATGTGGTGATTATCGGCGCTGGCCCGGCAGGGTTGCAGGCCGCCGTGCATGCAGTCCGGAAAAAGGCTTCGGTGCTTGTCTTGGGTCGCCCGGAAAACAGCAGTATTCATTCGGCCCATGTCGAAAATTATCTCTGCGTCGATGGTGTGACCGGCGGGGCGGAGTTGTTGCGGATTGCCCTGGCCCAGGCCACCCGTTTTGGTGCGGAGGCATGGCCGGAGGATGTTCTGCATCTTGGCCAGGAAGGCGAACTGTTCACGGTCAACGTGGAAAGCGGGCGGCAGGTCACGGCCCGTACCCTGATCCTTGCCACCGGAACCTCGCGCAAAAAGCTTAAGGTGCCGGGCGAGAAGGAGCTGCTGGGCCGTGGAGTCAGCTACTGTGTGGATTGCGACGCCAATTTCTATCGCAACGCCAAGGTGGCGGTGGTGGGCAACGAATCCGCCGCAGTGGATGGAGCCCTGACTCTTACCAAGTATGCCGCCGAGGTCCATCTGGTTTGCAAGGAGATGACGGTCACCAAGGAGCTTGGCGAAAAGCTGGTCGCCAGCTCCGTGGTGGTGCATAAGGGGGCATGGGTCAAGGAGATTGCCGGGGAAAAAGCGGTGAACACCCTTGTGCTGGACAACGGCGAAGCCCTTGCGGTGGACGGCGTTTTTGTCGAACTCGGGGCCAAGGGCGCCATGGAGCTGGCCACCAGCATCGGCGTCATGCTCGACACGGACACCTTCTCCTTTATCGAAACCAACAAGAAGCAGGAGACTAATATTCCCGGCATCTATGCGGCGGGCGACATCGCCGGGCCTCCTTGGCAGATGGCCAAGGCGGTGGGCGAAGGGTGCGTGGCCGGATGGGAGGCTGCCAACCGGGCCAACCGGCTCAAGCGCACTTCGGAAAGCGAGTAACGTGCCGGATCCATTATCCATGGGCTCCCCCGAGCAGTACATGGAGGCCGCCCTCGCCGAGGCGCGGCTGGCGGCGGAGCGGGGCGAGGTGCCCATCGGCGCGGTGCTGGTGGATAGCGTCGGGCGGATCATCGCCCGAAATGGCAACCGCACCATCGAGCTGTGCGACCCAGGAGCGCACGCGGAAATGCTGGTCCTCCGCCAGGCGGGCCGGGTGCAGGGTAATTATCGTTTGCCCGGCACTACCCTCTATGTTACCTTGGAACCCTGCGTGATGTGCGCGGGCGCTTTGGTGCATGCCCGGGTGAGCCGCTTGGTCTATGGCGCAATCGACCCCAAGGCCGGCGGAGTTGTTTCTCTTTTTCAGGTCGGGCAGGACACGCGGCTCAATCACCTGCTGGCCGTGGAAGGCGGCCTGTTGGAGGCAGAGAGTTCTGCCCTGCTCAAGAAATTTTTTCGGGAAAGAAGGAACGGCGCAGGCGAGGGCAAAAAGTAGGAGCGGCTTCAGCCGCGATAATCTGTTTCGAAACGGAGAGGTGCCAGAGTGGCCGATCGGGAGCGACTCGAAATCGCTTGACCTGGGAGACCAGGTCCGTGGGTTCGAATCCCACCCTCTCCTCCAGGTTTTCTGGGGAAAATCTTGCATTGGTGGGTAAAAAAGGGAATATCTCCTTTCGGAAAGTGTTTTGGTCTCCGGAGGCCCTCCGATGTTTTGTTCCTCTTCATTCCCCCTATGACAGGCGTTACTTGAATTCATCCGAAATGATACAGGAAAAGTATTCTTCCTCCAGAGTTCGGGTTGCGATTCTGCTCTGCACTATGAACGGCCAACGCTTTCTCGGGGAGCAGCTCGACTCCATCGCGGCCCAGACCTTTCCTCATTGGCAGGTCTGGGTTTCGGACGATGGTTCGCAGGACGAAACGCTCGCCATCCTTGCACGGTATCATGCCGCATGGGGTGATGACCGGCTTTTTCTTCAGGCCGGACCAGGCCGTGGCTGTGCCGCGAATTTTTTGTCGCTGACCTGCAGGGCGGACTTGGAGGCAGAGTATTATGCCTTTGCCGACCAGGATGATATCTGGGAGGCGGACAAGCTTCATCGGGCGGTGGCGTGGCTGGAATCGGTGCCCAGCACGGTCCCGGCCCTCTACTGTTCACGTACCCGTCTCATTGACGCGATTGGTGGAGAGATCGGTCTGTCGCCCCTTTTTTCGCGGCCTCCTGGGTTTGCCAACGCCCTGGTGCAGAACATCGGCGGTGGCAATACCATGGTCTTTAACCAGGCTGCCCGCACGCTGCTCCAGGAGGCTGGCGCAGAAATCGAGATTGTTGCCCACGACTGGTGGGCCTATCTGCTTGTTGCCGGTTGCGGTGGTCGGGTATTTTATGATCCGAGCCTCACGGTTCGCTATCGGCAGCACGGCGGTAACCTTGTTGGCGCCAACGTCGGCTGGCTGGCCAGCCTGGTGCGGGTTCGCCGATTGATCAAGGGACGGTTTAAGGAGTGGAACGCCACGAATTTTAAGGCACTGCAGATGGTGTGCCGGATACTTACCCCGGAAAACCAGCAGATTCTCAAAGAATGGGAAGAAGCGCGGCTGCAGCAGACGCTGTCGATTCGGTTTACCTGCCTCAAACGTGCCGGTCTGTACCGCCAGACCCTGGCGGGAAATCTGGGGTTGCGGGCCGCAGTATTTTTTCGGAGGCTATAGCTGTGAGGGTTAAATCCATCGTCATTTTTTTCAAGATAGGGGTATGGTGCTGATGCGAAATTTTTCCGCCACTCCTCATGCAATGGTCGTCAGTCTTTGGCACCACCGGCAGCTCGTTCATGCCCTTATCGCGAGAGAAATCCTTGGGCGGTATCGGGGATCCACACTGGGGATCTTTTGGTCTTTTGTTAATCCGGTGTTCATGCTGGCCGTGTATACCTTTGTCTTCAGCGTGATTTTTAAAGCGCGTTGGTCGAATGAGGGTGGAAAAGCAGAATTTGCCCTGGTTCTTTTTGCCGGCTTGTTGATTTTTAATCTTTTTGCAGAATGTCTCAATCGTGCCCCTTCGTTAATTATCGCTAACATCAGCTATGTGAAAAAGGTTGTCTTTCCGTTGGAGATTCTTCCTTGGATATCCTTCGGCGCGGCCCTCTTTCATGCTCTTGTCAGCCTGGGAGTCTGGCTTTTATTTTATCTTGTTATATTCGGTCTTCCCCACATTACCATTCTGTTCTTTCCGCTACTTTTGTTGCCTTTGGCGTTGCTTATCATGGGTGTGTCCTGGTTTTTCTCCTCACTTGGAGTCTATCTGCGCGATACTACTCAAATAATCGGTGTCCTGACCACGGTCTTGATGTTCCTTACTCCCGTTTTTTATCCGATTTCCGCGATTCCGTCCCGGTATCACATCTTTATATATTGTAATCCTCTTGCCTTCATTGTTGACCAGGCACGTAATCTGCTTTTTTTTGGTAAGGGGCTGAATTGGGGGCTATTCTTTTTATTAACGGCTGGCGCTGCTGTAATTTTCTGGCTTGGTTTTTTTTGGTTTCAGAAAACTCGCAAGGGGGTTGCCGATGTCGTTTGAGCAGGTCGCTGAGCGCGTGGTGATTGCGGCAATGGGTGTCCCCCTGGATGAAAGCAGTCCCGGGCGGAGTACAGATGCGGACGGGTTGTGCCATGAAGAGTTGCAAACAGAACAGCTGCGGAAGACTGGGGGATGGTTCAGGTTGACATGAAGAAGAGTGTAGTCATTGGTGTTCAGGGGGTAAGCAAGTGTTACCAGATTTACGGGCAGCCACAGGATCGCCTGAAACAGTCCTTCGTGCCTCGGATTCGGCATTGGTTTGGCATGTCTCCGGTCGCATATTATCAAGAATTTTATGCCGTGCAAGACGTATCTTTTCAGGTGGCCCCTGGTGAGATGGTTGGTATTGTCGGGCGGAACGGTTCTGGAAAATCCACCCTGCTGCAAATGATCGCCGGCACCTTGACGCCTACCGCTGGTGATATCCAGGTACGGGGGCGTGTTGCCGCTTTGCTGGAGTTGGGGGCGGGATTCAATCCTGAATTTACCGGACGGGAAAATGTTTTCCTGAATGCTGCCATTCTCGGTTTTGACCATGAACACACTAAGGCGCTCTTCGATGAGATTGCCGCTTTTGCCGATATCGGTGAATTTCTTGAGCGGCCTGTCAGAACTTATTCTAGCGGCATGTATGTGCGTCTTGCTTTTGCCGTTTCGGTCTGCCTGAAGCCGGACATCCTCATTGTTGACGAAGCGCTTTCCGTCGGTGATGCCGCTTTCCAGTTTAAATGTCTTAAACGAATCGAACGTATGCAGCAAGATGGTGTAACCTTGCTTTTTGTCTCCCATGACATGGCGATGGTGCAGAGCTTTTGTCAGCGGGCCATCTATCTTGAAAATGGAAAAATCAAGGGGATGGGGAACCCAGAAGCCATTGCTGCGCAATATTTTTTCGATTCACGGGAACAGCACCGGCAGGCTCTTGGTCTGCAACGCCCGATTTTGCAACAGCAACAGCTTGGCCTTGCCCCAATGGCGGCAGCTTTTGGAAATGGAGAAGGGGAGATCACCCGCGCGGTATTTGTAGAGACCCAATCCTCGCAGACGCATCTTCGGTTGGGAGAAGCCATAACTCTGGAAGTTGACATCCATTGTCCCGCCGAGGCGGATGATCTGGCGTTGGCTGTGGTGGTACAGAACCAAAGGTTGGTTGATATTACGGGGAAGCGGTTCCGGATCACCCAATCAGCCGCGCATTCCCGACGCTTCCGGGTTCATCTGGAGAACCGCTTGACTTTCGGTGATTTCTTTATAACCCTGCGCCTTCTGAGACGAATCACCTTGCAGGATTTTTTGCCGCTGCAAAGCCAGATAGCAGCTCTGCATTTTCAGGTAACCGATGTCCAGCAGCGCCTTGATTTTCTTGGCGCTTGTCGGAGCGAAGTTGAACTGATAGAGCAGCCGCTGGTTGGCCTGGCGATGCCGATCCCGCGCCGGGATTTTTGTATCGTTGCCCTGCTGGCCGTTCGTAATGAGGCGCCCTACATGGAGCGCTGCCTGCGGCATCTGGCCGAGCAGGGGGTGCAGGTGTACGTCATTGACAACGAATCCACCGACAATACGGTGGAGATCGCCCGTAGTTGGGAGGGGCGCGGTGTTATTGGCATCGAGCGTTATCCCTATCCCGGCTATTTTGATTGGCAGGGACTACTCGCACGTAAGGCGGAACTGGCTTGTTCCTTGAACGCCGATTGGTTTATCCACCATGACGCCGACGAAATCCGACTTTGCCGGCACCCCGGTGAAACCCTGGCCCATGCCATTCAGCGGCTGGATAACGAAGGATACAATGCCATCGATTTTGAGGAATTTGTTTTTCTTCCCATTTTCGGCGAGGAACTTGTCTGCGGCGATGACTATGTCGAGCAGCTTCGGCTGGCCTATCATTTTGCCCCGGAGACGGAACACCGAGTGAATGCCTGGAAAAAAGGTGAGCATTCTCCCGATCTGGCTTGGAGTGGCGGCCACCGTGTGAAATTTCCAGGCCTCCGGCTGGCTCCGGAAAAATTCATTCTTTGCCATTATCCTTTTCTTAGCCTGCGGCATCTTGGGGAAAAGTATAATCATGCCCGCAGCTACAGTGAATACGAGGTCAATAGTCTCGGCTGGCATGGCCGGCGGGCAAATTTTTCCTTGGCGGAGTCCTGGCTTCCCGAACCGGATCAACTCGTAGATCCGGCGCAAGAAGGGTGGGACACATCCAGGCCATGGCGTCAACATCCGTTCCTCGGGGGTGAACGGCCATGAATCCTCACGTTCCATTTATTGTCGGGGTTGGCCGCTCTGGAACGACACTGTTGCGGTTGATGCTTGACGCCCATCCCCATTTGGCCATTCCCTCGGAAACTCATTTTCTGGCTGGAATGTTCGATCATCCGCCGGAGGGAAAAGAGGAGTTTATCTCCATGCTTACCACTGCCCATACCTGGGCTGATTTTCGCTTGGAGGCCGGGGAGCTTTCTGAGCGTATCGCCGCCATGGGGCGGTTTGATCTTGCTTGTGCCGTGCGGACCTTTTACCGGATGTACGCCTCTCGGTTTGCCAAGCCGCGTTGGGGCGACAAATCCCCCCCCTACGTGCAGTACATCAAACCGATTTTTTGCCTCTTGCCAGAGGCACGGTTCATTCACATGATTCGTGACGGCCGTGATGTGGCCCTCTCGTATAGGGACAAGTGGTTTGGTCCGGCGGGAAAGGGGGGCGAAGCAACCGCTGCCTTTTGGCAAAAAACGATCCTTGGTGCCCGCGCTCAGGCAGTCGATTTGCCTGTCGGAACCTACCTGGAGATTCGCTTTGAAGATTTGCTTGCGGCGCCGGAAGCCACGTTGAGACGGGTTTGCGAATTTCTAAACCTGCCATGGGATGTGGCCATGCTTGCTTACCACCAAAACGCGGCCTTGCGTCTTGGTGAGATGGGAGACCGGACCGATGGGCATGGAAACATCATAGTCTCCCGGGAGAAACGGTGTTCCATCCATCACCATACGCTGCATCCTCCTGATTCGGGCCAGGCCGGCAAGTGGCGATTGGGCCTCGCTTCGACGGAGATCGATGGCTTTCATCGGGTGGCTGGCGATCTGCTTGGAGAACTCGGCTATGATGTCTGATCGCCGGCCCTTTATCATCGGCGGTTTTTATCGTAGCGGGACCACCCTGTTACGTCGTTTGCTAGACAGTCACAGCCAGGTGCATTGTCCGCCGGAGATTAAATTTTTTCGTGACCTGCGGATGGAATTTCAGGACGATCCCTATGCCCATCTTCGCTTCTTCACGACGGTGCATAGCCTGCCCGCATCCACAGAGGATTTACTCGACACGATAGGACAGGGCTATGTGGCGTTGCGGCAACGGATTGCCCAGCGCCAGGGGAAAATTGTCTGGGCGGACAAAGATCCGGAGAATGCCCTGTATCTTGAGCAGTGGCGAGCACTGTTGCCCACCGGCTTCCGTTATTTACATCTGGCTCGTTATCCGCTGGACATGCTTGCCTCTGTCAGGGAGGCCGCCTTTGCAAAGTCATTGCCCGCCGGGTTGGACGCCATCCTGGAACGTTGGCAGGACAACTGCCGGGCGGCTCGGGTCCATATGGAGCAGTGTCCTGAGGACTGCTATCTGATGCGGTACGAGGATCTGGTTTGTTTCCCGGAACAGACCCTTTTGCGGCTTTTTGCCTGGCTGGGGCTGCCGTTTGAGCCGGAAATCTTCGATCGGTTCAGCGATCCGCTTAGGGGAAT